>JGI11976J13097_1000004_pt1 | contig 50941 bp, 51 predicted proteins | sample DeeseametaMP2497_FD_13097 | JGI IMG/M metagenome (IMG submission 13097)
CTTGATGGTGCGACTCAACGGCGGCTGCGCGACGTGCAGCCGCGCGGCTGCACGTCCGAAATGGAGCTCCTCAGCCACAGCGAGGAACGCGCGAAGCTGTTCTACGTCCACTCCAGATCCTTTGTTGTCGAAATTGGTAAAACAGAAGTACTAATTAAGTATTGGACTGATGGTAATGCAGTAACCGATAGTTGTCCCATGGATACGCTGAATCCCGATGTACCGGATGACGTCTTCGCGGACGTGTTGAAGCAGATCTCCCAGTTCGTGCGTTCGCGTGTCGTGCCGCGTGAACTCGAGATCATGAACACCGATTCGATTCCCGACGATCTGCGGAAACAGTCTGCCGAGATGGGACTGTTCGGCTACGCGATCCCCCAAGAATGGGGCGGGTTGGGTCTGAATCTGATCCAGGACGTCGAGTTCGCGATGGAACTCGGCTACACCTCGTTGTCGTTGCGGTCGATGTTCGGCACCAACAACGGGATCGCCGGGCAGGTGCTCGTGGGCTTCGGTACCGAGGAGCAGAAGGCGAAGTGGTTGCCGGGCATGGCAACCGGCGACATCGTCGCCTCCTTCGCGCTGACCGAGGACGGAGCCGGATCCAATCCTGCGGGCTTGAGGACAACGGCGAAGGTCGACGGCACTGGGTGGGTCATCAACGGCAGCAAGCGGTACATCACCAATGCCCCGATCGCGAACATGTTCGTCGTCTTCGCCAAGCTGGATCCGAAACCGGAGAGCGGCAACGGTATTGCGGTATTCTTGGTCCCTGCCGACACCGCCGGGATCGAGGTGGGCGTCAAGGACGCGAAGATGGGGCAGCAAGGCTCCGGAACGGCCGATGTGAACTTCACCGACGTGCGGGTCGAGGCCGACGCACTGGTGGGCGGCAACGGCGATATCGGGTACAAGGCGGCGATGACGTCGTTGGCGCGGGGGCGGGTGCATATCGCGGCGCTGGCTGTCGGTCAGGCGCAGCGTGCGTTGGACGAGTCGGTCTCGTACGCTGCGGCGTCCACTCAGGGCGGGGAGCCGATCGGTAACTTTCAGTTGGTGCAGGCGATGATCGCCGATCAGCAGGTCGGGGTGATGGCGGGCCGGGCGATGGTGCGTGAGGCGGCGCGGGCGTGGGTGCAGGAGACCGATCGGCGTATCGCCCCGTCTGCGGTGAAACTGTTCTGCACCGAAATGGTGGGCAAGGTTGCCGATCTCGCTGTCCAAATCCACGGCGGTGCCGGATACATGCGTGAGGTGCCGGTCGAACGCATCTACAGGGACGTGCGACTGCTCCGGCTGTACGAGGGCACCAGCGAAATCCAGCGGTTGATCGTCGGCGGTGGCCTGATCAGGGCCGAACAGAAGCGCAACTCGTGAGCGCACCACTCGAAGGCTTCACCGTTGTCGCGATCGAGCAGGCCGTCGCAGCGCCGCTCGCCACCCGTAATCTCGCCGACCTGGGTGCTCGTGTCATCAAGGTCGAACGCACCGACGGTGGAGACCTGGCGCGGGGATACGACCACGCGGTCCACGGCACCGGAGCGCACTTCGTGTGGCTCAACCGGGGCAAGGAATCACTCGCGGTAGATCTGAAGTCGGTGGAGGGATGCGAGATCGTTCGCGGACTGATCGACGACGCCGACGTGTTCGTCCAAAACCTTGCCCCTGGCGCGGCAGAGCGTCTCGGTTTCGGTGCCGACGAATTGCGCACAGCCAACCCGCAACTGGTAGTGGTGAACATGTCCGGATTCGGCAGAGGTGGTCCGATGCAGGACCGGAAATCCTACGACATGCTGATCCAGGCCGAATCGGGCTTGATTTCCATCACTGGAACTCCGGACGAGCCGGCCAAGACCGGAATACCCACCGCTGATATCGCGACCGGAATGTACTGCGCACAATCGGTTCTCGCGGCGTTGCTGCGGCGCGGACGAACCGGCGAGGGTGCGACCATCGATGTCTCCATGCTCGATTCGACCGTGGAGTGGATGGGTCACGCGATGTACACGCAGATGTACACCGGTGCGCAACCTCAGCGCATGGGAGTAAGCCACAGCTCGATCGCGCCGTATGACGCCTACCCGACGCTCGATGGCCAAATCCTGATCGGTGTGCAGAACGACCGGGGCTGGCGAACGCTCGTCTCGGATGTACTGAGCGTGCCCGAGTTGGCCGATGACCCGCGTTTCGCGACAAATGTTCTGCGCGTGCAGAACCGCACCGAATGCGACGCTGTTGTAGCCGCCCGCACATCGCTTTTCGCGACCGTCGACCTGGACGCAAAACTGGCGTCGGCCGGCATTCCTGCAGCGCAGGTCAAGCAGATGGATCAGGTCGTCGCCCATCCTCAGCTCGTCGAACGTGATCGATGGCGAACGGTCGGCACCGAACACGCCACAGCACGGTCGCTTCTACCGCCGGCTACATTCTCCGATCACGAAGCGCCGATGGGCGATGTTCCCGCACTCGGCCAGCACACCCGCTCACTGCTGATCGAATCAGGTCGCGGCCACGACGAAGCAGACGGCCTTCTGCGCCAGGGTATCGCCGTACAGAATTCAGCTTTCGATGCCGACTTCGTCCGATGAGAGTCGGCACCACCACAGAACAGGACTTCTCATGATTTCAGGTCGTACGGCCGTCATTACCGGCGGCGCTCAGGGCATCGGTTTGGCGATCGCCACGATGTTCGCGGATCACGGTGCCAACATCGTCATCGGTGACCTCGACGAGTCGAAGGCCAAGGAAGCCGCGGAAGCTCTGCCAACCCCTGCTGTCGGCGTTCGTTGCAATGTCACGTCCGCCTCCGACGTACAGGCCCTGGTGGACACTGCCGTCGCGTCGTTCGGGTCGATCGACGTCATGGTCAACAATGCGGGAATCACCCGTGACGCGACCATGCGGAAGATGACAGAAGAGCAGTTCGATCAGGTGATCGACGTGCATTTGAAGGGCTGCTGGAACGGTACGAGAACTGCGGCCGGTGTCATGCGCGAGAACGGCGGTGGATCGATCATCAACCTGTCTTCGATCTCGGCGAAGGTCGGTTTCGTAGGCCAGAGCAACTACTCGGCGGCCAAGGCCGGAATTGTGGGACTGTCCAAAGCAGCGGCCAAAGAGGTTGCACACCTGGGTGTTCGGGTCAACGTCATTCAGCCAGGACTGATCAAGACAGCGATGACCGAGGCCATGCCGCAGAAGGCGTGGGATCAGAAGATGTCGGAAATACCGATGCAGCGTGCGGGGGACCCACGTGAGGTTGCCTCGGTGGCGTTGTTCTACGCATCCGATCTGTCGTCCTACATGACCGGCACCGTCTCCGAGGTGACCGGCGGACGTTACATGTAGCCATCGATTCCATCTCTCGTTAGCCAATCCCGCCTGTTAAGGAATCTTCATGCCAGACGCTGTCATCTGTGAACCGTTGCGCACACCCGTCGGACGATTCGGGGGAGTGTTTCGCGATGTGTCACCGCAGCAACTCGCCGCCGTGTTGATCGAAGAGATCTGCGCCCGTACCGGACTGGAGGGCGGTGCCATCGACGACGTCGTTTTGGGACAGGCGTCGCCCAACGGCGAAGCACCGGCTATTGGACGGGTTGCCGCACTGGATGCGGGTCTCGGAATCGATGTTCCAGGTCTGCAGGTCGACCGCCGGTGCGGGTCGGGACTGCAAGCAGTCCTACAGGCGTGCATGCAAGTGCTCACGGGCGGTGGCGATCTGGTGTTCGCAGGTGGTGTGGAAAGTATGAGTCAGGCCGAGTTCTACGCAACCGGAATGCGATGGGGAGTCAAGGCCGAATCGGTAGCGCTGAGCGATCGACTGGCTCGGGCCCGCGTCACTGCGGGAGGGGCACACTTTCCTGTTCCCGGTGGGATGATCGAAACCGCTGAGAATTTGCGAGCAGAGTTCTCGATCAGTCGTGAAGATCAGGACGAACTTGCCGTCCAGTCGCATCATCGCGCCGTGGCCGCGCAAAAGAATGGAGTGTTCGCGGAAGAGATCGTGGGAGTCCCGGTACCGCAGCGGCGCGGTGATCCGATCGTGGTCGATACCGACGAACATCCGCGGGCCGACACCTCTGTCGACAGTCTGGCGAAGCTCCGTCCGATTCGCTCGAAGATCGATCCGGCTTCTACTGTCACCGCAGGTAATGCCAGCGGTCAGAACGACGGCGCCGCCCTCGCCATCGTGACCACTCCTGGGCGTGCAGCCGAGCTCGGGCTACGGCCGATCGCCCGATTGGTGAGTTGGTCGGTCGCCGGTGTACCGCCGCGGACCATGGGAATCGGACCGGTCCCGGCGTCCGAGAAGGCTCTCGGTCGTGCAGGTTTGACCATGGCCGATATGGACGTCATCGAGTTGAACGAAGCCTTCGCCGCACAGACCTTGGCGGTCCTGCGGACATGGGGTATCGAGCCGGACGATCATCGGTTGAATCCGAACGGTTCGGGAATTTCACTCGGCCACCCGGTCGGTGCCACAGGTGGCCGGATTCTCGCCACACTTCTTCGTGAAATGCGGCGGCGTGATGTTCGATACGGGCTGGAAACCATGTGCATCGGGGGAGGCCAGGGTCTTGCTGCTGTCTTCGAGAACATCGGTCAGTAGGAGTGCGTGCTGATCTCGAAGTTGTGGACGCATTTCGCCCAACATTGCTCCATCGGGAGTGAGGCTGGCGGCGGAGTTCGTTGACACAGATGTGGCCTCATCGGACGCGCACAGAAGACTGAGGTGTTCTCCAGATCGGACACGAGTCCATGTGGATACGGGATGGAACATCCTGGTCCGCCCGCGTCCGAGCGATTGTTCTCGTTGACACGAGAGTGACACATCTCGGTACAGATGGGCATGGATTGACTTGCACCTCCATGGACGAAAACTGTTGTGAAGCAATAGAATGTGGATTCACGGGAGTCCATCGGAATCCATCCTTCCGGACTTAAAATCCGCACAGTGTCGGTTCGAGTCCGACTGGGGGCACCACAGTCCATATGGATCCGGAGTTCTGCATCAGGGCAGTGGTTTTCGGGTGGTAGCTTTTGGATCCGCGTGAATCCAGTGTGTTCGTCGTCGCTGCATTTTCGCGTTCGTGCTGCTCGGGGTCAGCGATCGTGCCAAAATGGCCTCTCCGCGCGTGGCTCGGTGTCACGAGGCTGTCACAACTAGGCCTGGCGAAATATCTGCTTTCCTCAACGGAGAATGCCGTCGAGAACTGTCGCCATCTCTCGAATAGCTGCCATCCCCACGATAGGTTGCGCGGTACTGTCCGAATCGAACGGAACATCGAATCGCAGTCTCGAAATGTGTGGTGGTCATTGCTTTTCTTCTTGCGGCGAGACATACGGGTGCGGAATCAGTAGGTGCACCCTTGCGACGAGCTCGAGTGCGGTGTCGCTATCGGCTCCGTCGAATACTGCGGTGTGTATGCCGCGCATGGCTCCGGTGAGGAGGCGTGCGGCCGCGGACAGGTTTGTGGTGCTGTCGATCTGCCCTGCTTCCGCAGCGGCGCGGAGCAGTTCGACGATTGCGTCCACGAAGCTGTCGTGCCAATGTTCAGCTGTTCCTTCGGATTTTGGTACTCCGAGGTTGCGGAACAATACGTGAGTTCGTGGGGTGTCGTAGATGCTCTCGGCGGCGATCCGGAGAAATGTCTGCAGTTGCTCGAGAGGGGTGTCCGGCCAGGTGGCGTCGGCTGATCTGTCGTGGATGCGCCCGATCAGAACGGTGGCCGCATCGTTCACCGCGGCCTGGAACAGCTCACGTTTGGTGGGGAAGTGGTGGAATGCCGTTCTGGGTGCGAGACCGCATCGTGCAGCCACACTTTCGATCGTGATGTCTGCGTAGTCGGCGTGCCGTAGTAGTTCTTGGGTGGCCTCGATGAGTCGTGCCGGTGCGGGCCCGGGTTCGTCTGTGGTCGACGACCCGGCCCAGCGATAGAGCGTGGTGGTGTGGATGCCCAAGGCTGTCGCGACGGCCGTTGGGCTTTCGGATCCTCCGAATGCGCGTGCCACTGCATCCTTGCGGTCTGCGAGTGTGAATCTGGAAACCCTGGCCATGATCGTGACAGTACATTCTCGGGAGAAGCGGGGACTTTGTCGGTTCGAAGACTCAGTGGAGCATTCGCGCGAGGGCGGGCAGGAGAACTCGTGTGGGGACGAGACCTGCCGCGTTGGCCTGGATGGTGTTTCGTCGACCCGAGATAATCTGTGGTCGGGAACGTCTGGAGTCGAGTGTGCGCATCGCTGTGGCAACGACGTCGGTCGGTGTTTGGTAGCTGCCGGTCGCTGCGGCCGAGTCTCCGATGACGTCGAAGAATTCGGTGCGGGTCGGGCCTGGGTTGAGTGCGAACACTCGGACGCCGTGTCTCGCTGACTCGAACCACAGGGACTGGCTGAAGCTCAGGACGAATGCTTTTGCGGCCGCGTACACCGCGAGTGTCGGAACAGGTTGGAACGCAGTCGTGCTGGCCACGTTGACGATGGTTCCTGTCCTGCGGGTGATCATGTCGGGAAGGAAGGCCGAGCAGATGTCCACGACAGCGCGGATGTCGACGGCGACGAGGCGCGCGAAGTCGTCGGCGTCGCCGTCTACGAACGGACCCTGTACGGCGAATCCGGCGTTGTTGACGACCAGATCGATGCGCTCGGGGACGACCTCCCGTAACCGGCGTCCGCTCGCTTCCTCCGACAGGTCCCAGGCCACCGTCCGGCAGTGGATACCGTGGGTTCGCTCCAATTCGTCCGCCAAGGTCGTCAGACGGTCTTCTCGTCGTGCGACGAGAACGAGATCGGAGCCCCGGGCGGCCAACACTCGCGCGAACTCGGCACCGATTCCCGAGCTCGCGCCGGTCACCAGCGAGCGGCCAGGCCGATAGCGAGAACCTCGTCGGTTCATCGGACCGAACCGGCGGGCGTGCGCCCGAGCTCAGCGGCCGAGCGACGTGCAAACTCTTCGTACGACGTGGGTGCGTGTCCGAGCAGAGTCGGGAGAACTGTCAGGTCTCCGGCCGGTAGGCCGTGAGCGTCGTAATGGGTCATCATCGTGCGGTACGCCTCGCGTGCATCTGCCGGCCAGTTCTTCATGTCGCGAGGGTTCGCGGCAGCCTGGGCACCGCGAACGAGGTGACCGACCGAATGCAACTTGGTCGATCGCACGGAATGCCCGACGACCGAGGCGAGTGCGGGCAGCACGTCGAGTGAATTCGTCAGCGACGATGGTGGGATCCGAATGGCGGTGACCCGGTGTCCCAACACGCGTGACCAGATCTCTGCCATCTCGTGGCGCGTGAGTTCCACCGTGGACAGGTCGTACGTGCAACCGGTGTGCGGCGACGGGTCGATCAGGATGTTCGCCGCTGCTTCGGCGACGTCGGCGACATCGACGACACCCATGACGCTGTCCGGTGAGACCGGGTACGGCATGACTCCGGCCTGCAGGAAGTCCCATACTTCCAGGTAGTTCTGCATGTAGTGCGACGGCCTGAGTACCGTGGTGGGGATTCCGCTCTCGCGCAAGAGGCCCTCGGCTATGTCCTTCTGGTGATGGTGCGTCAGCTGATGCAGATTCGGATGGATCACAGAGTGGAATACGATGTGCTGCAATCCATTCGAAGGTGCCGATGCGATCAAATTTTCGATGATCGGTCTTTCGTCGATGATCTGCGTCGGCGCTGCGTGGTAGAGAACATCGGCCCCAGCCAGGGCAGCGTCCAGCGTCGCGGCAGACCGTAGATCGCCTACGACGACCCCCGTCGCCCCATCCCGGCGGGTGGTCGCGGCCTGAACTTCGTTCTTCACGACAGCGCGGATCGGCACATCCCGTGCAGCCAATTGTCGAACGAGCAGACGGGTTACTCCGCCTGCGGCACTGGTCACTGTGATCATCGGACCTCCTCGATGGTGGGCGCGGTGAACCTCGGCGCATTTGCAAATATTGCATAATGAGTGCAAATAAAGCAAGGAGGGTGAGGCGGCGTGGGTGGTGTATCCCTCGCAGGCCATCAGAGCCGTGAGGGCTTGTTTGCGCTGACGGTGCCAGGCAAGTGCGACGGCCGACCCGACGCCCAAGATGGTTCCGCCGACGAACCCGCCGAAGTTGGCCGCAGGCGGGGCCACCAGCGTGACCAGCATGGCTACGACCCCGGCTCGCCATTCCTAGCAGTGACGCGCCTCGCTCACGGCACCTTCGGTGGATTGTCGGGGAGGAGAAGCGCAGCGATATCGTTCCCGATCGGCACGGCGTTGTTGATGTCGGAGTTGGTGGTCGGTCCGGGCGTGACGTACACGACAATGGTTGTCTTCGAACCGGTTTCGTAGAATGCAACGCCGTTGTAACCCCCGAAGGCTGGATTCATGAAGAGCCAGCTGCCGAGATGTACCGTGCCGAACGCGAAGTACCTGTCCGCGGTCAGCGGACCGAGCCCTGCCGTGGAGGCGGCCATCATTTCGTTGAAAAGGTTGTCGGACAGTAATTCTCCGGTACCGAGTGCGCGAACCCAACGGCCGATATCAGTCACCGTCGAGTTCATGTTGCCACTGTTGAGGAACGCCGTGGGATTCCAGAAAGTGGAGTCCTCGAACATGCCGCGCTCGTTCGTGTAACCGTGCAGTATCGGCTCGGTCATCTGGGGTGTCAGCACCACGTTGCTTTCGTTCATGCCGAGCGGTGCGAGAATCTGCTCCTCCAGTAGTTCTTTGAGGGGCTTGCCTGTCGCCTTTTCGAGCACCACGCCGAGCAGACACAGATCGCTGTGTGCGTAGGCAAAGTCGGTGCCCGGTTCGAACAGCGGTGGTCGGGCATTGGCCAACTCGAAAATCTGCTCGGCTGTGAACCCTTCGATCGGATTGGCATAGAACGTTTTCAGAAACTCGGGGTTTGTCACGTAGTCCGAGATGCCGGTGGTGCTGTTGGCGAGCATACGCGGGGTGATTTGATCGGCGCGGGGAAAGTCGGGTACCCACTTGGCGATCGGCTCGTCGAGACTGAGCGTTCCGTCTTGGCTGAGCTGCAAAAGAACCGTCGACAGCATCGGTTCCATGGGCTGGCCGACACGCAATTGCATGTCAGGCGTGGCGGGTACGCCCAGCGGAGATCCGCCCAGTGCGCCGACGACGACTTCCTCGTCGCCGCGCCATACGCCGAATACAGCACCGCTGAGATCGAATTCGGCTAGTTTGCCGCGAACGATATCGACGATCGCCCCGGCATCGGCGTTTGCCACATCAAGTGGTTTCTCGGTCGTTTGCTGATCGGTGCCACTGCGATTGTCCGACCCGCAGGAGACGCTGGAGAACGCAAGAGCCAAGCCGAGCACGGTGATCGCACTGCGCCGCAGCCGACTACGGGTCGACGACCTCATGAGCTTGATCCCTTCGTGCGCAGAGTCAAGTGGGAGTCGCTGCTCACGCAATGTCAGCTTCGACGGGGCAATTTTACCTTCCGCGCAGATCGTGCACATACGATTCGACCACTCGAAAGGCGCATATATCTCACGTCGGCGCGCCGGAGGGTGCCGGTGTCGTCGAAGCTGTCGGCGCGTTGGTGACCTCGGTTGGGATTGGCGACTCGGTGGTCTTGTCGGTGGACTCGGTCGAGTCCCATCGTCGAGCTGGCCCGACAGTGGTTTCGGTTCCGCGGGTCACTGGTGCCCGTCCCGGCCATACTGAGGGCTCATGGCCGGGGGCACAGCCCCTGCACGCGAAACACAATCTTGATTACCATTCAAGACGCTGCTACCTTCTTGAATAGCAATCAAGAAAGCTGGACCCGGTCGATGCCACCGGATCGCCCTCACTTCGACACGAGAGACTCGCCATGCCTAGCAGTGACGCGCCGGCCGAATACTCCCGCAGTGACGAATGGTTCGACTCCGAAGGCTTGCGCTGTGCGGTAGCGGTGTTCCGGCCGGCTGCGGCCACGACCGACACGCCTGCAGTGGTGATGGCTCACGGGTTCGGCACTCCCCGCGCCCTCCGGCTCTACAGCTACGCGGACGCATTCGCCCGTGCTGGGTACACGGTCCTCGTCTTCGACTACCGGCATTTCGGCGACAGTGAAGGCGAGCCGCGCCAGCTTCTCGATATCGCCAAGCAGCAGCAGGATTACCGCAATGCCATCGCGTACGCCCGATCGCTGGACGGTGTCGATTCCCGACGCATCGTCGGCTGGGGCACCTCGTTCGCAGGTGGCCACGTCCTCACCCTGGCCGGTACGGGCGAGAACTTCGCGGCGGTCATCGCGCAGGTCCCACACGTCAGCGGTCCTGCAGCCGTGCGGGCAACGGGCCTTCGCAGCACGCTACGCGTTCTGCCCTCTGCCGTGATCGACCAAGGTCGGGCTGTGCTGAGGCTGTCGCCGCGCTACATCGATTCCGTGGGTCGACCGGGAGATGTGGCAGTGATGACTACCCCCGACGCGATGGACGCACGCGACCGACTCTTTGCTGCATCCGGCCTGAAGGACGGCGACTATCCCGAAAATGTCGCCGCACGAATTCTCCTGAGAATCGGCTTGTATTCGCCCGGTCGCACTGCAGGTGCGATCAGGTGCCCCGCAGTCGTTCAGATCATGTCCGGAGACGCGGTGACCCCGGCTTCGGTCGCGTTGAAGGCGGCATCGAAGATCCCAGGCGTGACCGTTCACATTCACCCCGGCGGCCACTTCGACCCCTACGTGGAACCGATGTTCCCGACGGTGATCGAGGAGCAGTTGGCGTTCCTGAGGACAGCGGTACCCCTCGCATCCTGAAGCATCGACGAATCCCGAAGCCAGATAAAGCCCGGCGTCACTCGGCTCGGGGCGAATCAGTCGCGCTGCCCAGCCACGACTGCAATACCAGTGCTTGTTCGATGTCGAACCGATGCCCGGCGATCGGGTGGCCGAGCATCTGTTCGGCGCTCTTGACTCGGTACTTCACCGTGTTGTAGTGCAGGTGGAGTGTCTGCGCTGTTGCCTTGTGGCTGGACTGATGGTCGAAAAAGGCGCGGAGCGTCTCGCGTAGCCGCCGCGCCAGGTCGGTGTCGTCGGCAAGTGGGCCGAGAGTGTCCCGAATCAACTGACGGGAGCGGGCCAGGTCCGCGCTTGCCAATGCACTGAATGCCAGGCCCGGATCCTCGTACGAGGTGACGATGCGGTCTCCGGGAGCAGCGAGGAGGGCCATGGAACGGGTCTGCTGCGCGTGCAGATGCGAGGTCCTGAAGCCCGTGCTGCCGAATTCTGTTGTGCCCAGGGCTACGTGGGCGCAACCGGATCTGTCGTCGATCAGCTGACGGACGCTGTTCGCATCGAGTCGTCCCGCCCCGCGGCCGGTCGGTATCCACACCCACGCGGTCAGGTTGTCTGCTGCCACGAACAGGGGCGTCGGGTTCTCGTCGAGCGTCTCGCACATCCGGTGGGCCAACTGCTCGAGGGCAGGCAACCCGTCGTGCTCGGATTCAGGCGTGTCCATCCACAAGATCGCTGCGCAGTGGTGGCGGTCCAGTTGATACCCGATTGCCTGGGACGCCTGGTTGTCGTCCGTCGAGCCGGAGTTCGACAGCAGCTCCCGTATGCGGGTTGCTCGGACGTTGTTTCGATTGGCGAGCCACCGTTCGTGTTCGACCTGATATGCGGTGACGACCTGCTCCGAGATCCAGTCGATGTACACCGAGCTGATCGAAACGATGTGGTGCGAAACCTTCAGTCCGAGAATGGGATCGATGGAAGACGCCTGAAGTCTGGCGAAGATTCGATCCAACAGCGTGGTCTGGCCGAGCCGGTAGGCACGCACGAGCGCGGTCACGGGAATCGCATGCTGGGCGAGCCTGCGGGCATATTCCATCGCAGCGGAGGGCGCATGCAGATGGTCCGCCGTGATGCCGTGCTGCAAGACATGAAAGACGGTGTCGACGTTGCCCTCGATACTCGCACCGAGCAGTTCGAGCAGCTGACTGTCCTCACCCAGCTCTGCGATCTCACGTTCGAGAACCGCACGAATGTTGCGCGACTCCTCGACCAGGTGCGCGCTCATCTCGGCAATGACGGACGCGACGACAGCTTCGACTGCAGACTCGGCATGAACGTTGATCAGCGGCGGTTGCACGATATCGACAATAGTCCGTCCGTGAATCTGCTGTTGACCGTTTCTCTGGTTCCGCCTCTTGTCTCCCGGAGACAAACGTGGCCCGAAACTTCATTGTCGGGAGATATGGCCTGCGTCACAAAATGCCCATAGCGTTGTGGCGACCGCTTCCTCCAGTGAAGGATCCCCATGCACCTGCCCGACCTTCTCGATCACCGCGCGGCGATCTCTCCTGACGCGGCCGCCATCGCCGACGATCGAGCATCGCTGTCGAATCGAGACGCCACCCTCACCGAGACCGACATCGAATCGCACGTCCAACGCTCTCTGTCGAAGTACAAGTGGCCCGTCGACACCATTTTCGTCGACGAGGTGCCCAAGAATCCCGTCGGGAAGATCGACAAGCCCTCGCTGCGCCGACGTTTGGTCGCACCCGCAGTCTCCACGTAGCCCCAATTCACCTTCTCCGAAAGGAATCACGATGGGTCTGTTGTCACCGACCCTGCCCGATATCGACCTCGGACAGTGGCGTCGCCTCCCTCAGCTCGAACGCCTGAAAATCCAAGTACAGCACTGGGGCGAACACGGTTTCGGCACGCCCGTCGGTGCCTATCTGTTCTACGTGATCAAGATGATCGCGTACGTCACGATCCCACTGTGGATCATCTCCTCGTCGACACCGGGCCTGGGTTCGCTCTCGGAAATCGGATCGTGGTGGACCCAGCCGATTGTCTTCCAGAAGTTCGTCCTGTTCACCGTCCTGTTCGAGGTCATGGGATTCGGCTGCGGCTCAGGGCCGTTGACGATGCGCTTCTTCCCGCCTGTCGGAGGGTTCACCTACTGGCTGCGCCCCGGAACGATGCGGCTGGCACCGTGGCCGAACCGGGTTCCACTGACGGCCGGTGACACCCGCACTTTCGTCGACGTCATCGCGTACGCCGGTTTGCTCGGAGTCCTGATCTGGGGACTGATCTCCGACGGTGTGCCCGGCGGCACCGGCGCCGCAGGCATGCTCGCACCGGCAGTCCCGATTGCCGTGATCGCGCTGCTGGTGCTCGTCGGCCTGCGGGACAAGACCATCTTCCTGGCCGCCCGCTCGGATCAGTACTTCGTCATGATCATCGCCTTCCTGTTCCCCTTCGTGGACATGATCATCGCGCTGAAGTTGGTCATGCTGGCCATCTGGTGGGGTGCTGCGACATCCAAGCTCAACCATCACTTTCCCTTCGTGGTGGCGGTGATGATCTCCAACAGTCCGCTGTTGCCGAGTACCTGGCTCAAGCGCAAGCTCTACCGCAACTACCCCGAAGACATGCGGCCGTCCACCTTCGCGAAATTCGCCGCCCATCAGGGAACTGTCATCGAGTACGTCCTGCCGGCCATCCTGATCTTCTCGATGAACTCGACGCTGACAACCGTGGTCCTGATCGGCCTGACCATCTTTCACCTGTTCATCCTGTCGACCTTCCCCGCCGGGGTACCCCTGGAGTGGAACCTCTTCGTCATCGGTGCCGCGTGGTTCCTGTTCGGCAACTACTCCGGCAGCGAATACTCACTGTGGAACGCCACGAGCATCTGGCCGTATCTGATCGTCGTCGCGTTGATCGCGGGCATCGTTGTCGGAGGAACCAAGCCGCAGTGGATCTCGTTCCTCATGGGCATGCGCTACTACGCAGGAAACTGGGCCACCAACACGTGGATCATGCGACCCGGCGTCGAGGAGCGGCTGCAAGCGGAGATCGTCAAGTCCGCTCCGATGACGAAGTTTCAGCTGCTCGAGCTGTACGACGAGGACACCAGCGAATTCATGATGCAGAAGTTCACCGCCTGGCGGTCGATGCACAGCCACGGACGAGCGCACATGGGTCTGATCTCGCGGGCAGTGGGCAACCGCGAGGAATACGTCATCCGAGAGGGCGAATTCCTCGCCGGAGCGATACTCGGTTGGAACTTCGGTGAAGGGCACCTGCACAATCAACAGTTGTTGGAAGCGCTGCAACGCAAATGCCATTTTTCCGACGGCGACATCCGTGTGGTGATGATCGAAGGGCAGCCGATGCACCGAGGAACCCAGAGCTACCGAATTGTCGACGCGGCAAGCGGAGTCATCGAGGAAGGAACCGTTGCGGTGTCCGACATGATCACCCGCCAGTCGTGGCTGGACGACACGGAGTCGATTCCAGTGACCGTCACCTCGGTGCCCGACGCGGTGGGTCAACGGTGACTACGGCGACAGTCGTCGGTTCGGGGCCCAACGGTCTCGCTGCCGCGGTGACGCTGGCGATGGCCGGCGTCGAGGTGACGGTCCTCGAGATGGCCGACAAGGTCGGCGGTGGCACTCGAACCTCCGAATTGACCTTGCCGGGTGTGCTGCACGACGACTGCTCGGCCGTGCACCCGGTGGGCGCAGCGTCACCGTTCTTCGCGAGTCTCGATCTCGAGGCCCACGGACTGACGTGGAAGTATCCGGAGATCGATGCGGTTCAACCCCTCGACAACGGCAGCGCCGGGGTGCTGCATCGGTCCATCCCCGACACGGCGGCCGGGCTCGGCGCCGACGGTGATGCCTGGCAGCGGTTCTTCGGGCCGCTGTCGGACCGTTTCGACGACCTGGCAACCGACTTGTTCCAGCCGCTGCTGCACATGCCGCGACACCCGATCACGTTGACCAAGTTCGGACTCAACGCATTGGCACCGGCATCGCTCACCGCCCGGCGCTTCCGTACGCCCGAGGCACGCGCGTTGTTTTCCGGTGTCGCGGCCCACGCGCTCTACCCACTGACCCGGCCGACCACCTCCGCCGTCGGAGTGATGATGATCGCCGCCGGCCACAAGTACGGCTGGCCGGTTGCCGAAGGTGGCTCTCGCGCGATCAGCGATGCCCTCGCGTCGGTGCTCACCGAGCACGGCGGAAAGGTCGAAACCGGCATCAGAGTGACTCGGCTGCAGCAGATTCCGCCGAGTGACATCGTGATGCTCGATCTGTCACCGACCGCGATTGTCGAGATCGCCGGTGATGCCCTCCCGAGGAGGGTGGCACGGCCCTACCGTCGATGGCGCTACGGACCCGGCGCTTTCAAGCTCGACCTCGCCGTCGAGGACGGTATTCCCTGGACGAACGAGAGTGCGCGGCGCGCCGGAACCGTTCATCTCGGTGGCACCTTCGAGAAGGTCGCCGCCACCGAACGCGACGTCCATCGAGGAATCATGCCGCGAAAGCCGTTCGTCCTGCTCGGCCAGCAGTACTTGGCCGACCCCACCCGCTCGCAGGGCAATATCCATCCGATCTGGACCTACGCCCACGTCCCCAACGGCTACACCGGTGACGCCAGCGAGGTGATCATCGATCAGATCGAACGCTTCGCCCCGGGGATCCGTAAACGCATCGTCGCGCGCGCTGTCCGATCGACCACGCAGATGCCCACGTACAACCCCAACTACGTGGGCGGCGACATCGTCACCGGCTCGAACGATCCCGGCCAGGTCGCACTGCGCCCGCGTGTGAGCATCAACCCGTACTGGACCGGCATCGACGGGGTCTACATCTGTTCGGCAGCAACCCCTCCAGGGGGAGGGGTACACGGAATGGGCGGGTACAACGCTGCCCAGGCGGCGCTCCGCAAGGTAGCCGGGAGGTAAGCAATCGACCTGGATCGGGTTCGCCTGTCACAGGTGCCCGTCCCGGGAGCGGCAAAGAAACCCGGGATGGTTCATCTCTCGATCATCATCGCTCCCATGGCGGTCATCATGAGAAACGACCCTGCGGTTTCGACCCGCTTCACGCCGCCGTCGACGAGCACTCTGTCCGATACCACGAGCGCCGCCGAAGCCGCCGCCCATAGGATCAGGACCGCGAGACCAAGATGCGTCGGGGTCGTGGAATGCATCGACACATGTGGTAGTTGTGGCACTGTCGTTGACGGGTGCACGGTGTGTGGGGCGAACGGTGATGCGAGCATTGCTGCACTCATCGCAACGAGGTCGACGATGCATCGCGCGCTTTGCGTAGAAGTGGTGTGAGTCGCGGTCAAGTGCCATGCCGCCGCTGTGCACACCGAAACCTGGATGACGATGCACCACACCGCAGCCGAGGGTGCCAAGCTCGCTGCCAGCATCAGGGTCATCGCGACCGCCATTGCCGCATGTCCGATCATGCCCGCGCCAGCTCGAATTGCCCTGTGCATCAGCGGGATCAAGGATCCCAGGACGCCGACTGTGCTTGCTGCGACATGAAGGGTCATTCCGCGGCACGCCGACTGGACGCGCGATGCGTGCCGCACGCAACGAGCGGCATAGATCCCTCCTGACTGCCAGCGGCTCACTGTGTTCGATTCTGCAGTGGCTTACGATTCTCCGCTTCTCGACACTCGATCACTATCGGGGATTCCTTTACTCCCCTTGGGGTTTCCTGACCGAAACGCTTTGTTTCGCAACGGATAGCGGTGTATTGCTTGATCCGAGCCGCAGACATCACGCAAACAGTTGGCGTGATGTAGAGAAGTGAGTATGGTCGTTTTTTGTCAGACAAAGGTGTCCTAGGTCATACCGAGCGTTCTTCGAGAACCCGTGCAAGAAATCCGGGGGGTTCGCCGGACTCTGCACCGTCCGCAGGCCGATCACAGACACTTTGGCCCTTCAGTTGAATCTCTCCCTCACAGTCATAGCTCGTTCCAGTCGACATCCACAATCGAGGTCAACCATGAGTGAATTACCCATCACTGCTCCGGAGCGAGAACGTGAGGGGCACCGACTTCGAGGAACACTTGGAGTATTCGGAGTCGTTCTTCTCGTCGTTGCCGCAGCCGCCCCGCTGACCGCAATCGGTGGAGCGCTTCCGGTCATGTTGGCCATCGGCAACGGTGTGGCGACTCCGATGACGTACGTCGTGACCGCAGTGGTGCTTCTCCTGTTCAGTGTCGGCTATTCGGCAATGAGTCGGTACGTGGTCGACGCGGGCGCTTTCTATGCGTATGTGACAGCCGGCCTGGGACGCCGAATCGGCACAGGCGGTGCCGGCTTGGCGCTGCTGGGGTACACCGCTATTCAGATCGCAATCTATGCTCTGGCAGCGACGACACTGGGCGATCTCGTCGTCGGCTGGGGTGGTCCGGCGCTGCCGTGGTGGGTGTGGGCAACAGTGCTCGTGGCCGTCGTCGCCTTACTGGGATATCGAAGCATCGATCTGGGCGCGAAGGTCCTCGGTGTGCTGCTGGTCCTGGAGGTCGCGGTGGTCCTGGTTCTGTCGATTGCCATCCTGGCCAAGATCGGGTGGTCTGGAATCGAGTTCGATTCGTTTGCTCCGCAGAACTTCTTCGACGGCTCACCAGGGATCGCGATCATGTTCGCCGTCGCCTCGTTCGTCGGCTTCGAGGCGACGGCAATCTACGGAGAGGAGGCACGCAATCCGAAGCGAACGGTACCGATAGCGACCTATAGCGCCATCGTCCTGATCGCGGTGTTCTACGCCTTTGCAAGCTGGACGATCGTGCTTGCCAACGGCAACGTTGCAGTCGTCGATGCCGCGCAGGAGAACACGTCGGGATTGGTCTTCGACACTGCAGGTCGTTTCTTGGGCGCGGCGGCGTCGGAGACGGTGAGCGTTCTCCTGTTGACCAGTTTGTTCGCGGCGCTTCTGGCTTTCCACAACGCCATTGCGCGCTACCTGTACTCCCTCGGACGGAAGGGCATACTGCCGGCCCGCCTCGGTCGAACCCACGGCCGTCATGGTTCCCCTTACTTCGGCTCGGCAGTGCAGACCGTGTCCGCGCTTGTCGTGCTCGCAGCGTTCGCTCTGGGCGGTGCCGATCCCATCCGGCAGATTTTCAGTTGGATGTCCGGAGTGTCCACGGTGTGCATACTGGTGTTGATGATTCTCGTGAGCGCGTCGGTGATCGTGTTCTTCCGGAAGTGCGCAGAGGACGATCGTCGGTGGCACACGCGGATAGCTCCGGTGCTGGGCGCGATGGGTCTGCTGGGCATACTGGCGCTCGTACTCAGCAATTTCACGACGTTGATCGGAGGTTCCTCCTTCATCGCTGTCGTTCTGCTCGGATCGATCGTCGTTGTGTTCGTCGGCGGGGTGAGTATCGATCGCAGCAGGTCCGATCATGGTAAGTCGTGAGCAGGCAGTGCGGATCCGGTCGAAGGAAACCCACCAGGAGTATCACTCGACTGTCGCTGACTCTACGCGATCAGATCCTGACGCCACTGTCGCACAGTCGAGTTCGGCTTTCGGCGGAATGAGGGAGTCGCGATGAAGTTCGTTCACGACACATTGGGCCAACGGGTGCTGTTCGGGCAAGGACTGGTTGTCGAGCACGTGGGCGCGGAGGCGAGGCGTCTGGGGGCTCGAAAAGTGATGCTGATCGCGTCGCCACGAGAGGATGCGCTCGCAGCGCGCCTGACCGACGTACTCCAAAACGTGGTTCGGATCGACGACGTGCGTCAACACGTGCCTCTCGAACACGCTGTACGGATCCGAGGGGTCGCCCGGGACAATGCCGTCGACCTTTTGGTGGCAGTGGGTGGCGGTTCGGCGACAGGCTTGGCAAAAGCGGTTGCTCTGACGGAGGAACTGCCCATCGTGGCGGTACCCACGACCTACTCGGGTTCCGAAGGAACCAACGTCTGGGGTCTTACCGACGAGGGTGTGAAGCGGACTGGAGTGTCCGCAGCGGTTCTTCCCACCTCCATCGTGTACGACACGGATCTGAGCAGGTCACTGCCGGTGCCACTGTCGGTTGCCAGCGGCCTGAACGCATTGGCGCACTCGGTGGACGCGTTGTGGGCACCGGCAGCGGATCCCATAAACCGCGCTCTGGCGTTGGAAGCGACACGTGCCATCAGCGAATCGCTTCGGCGGATCGTCGTCGACCCCGCCGATGAAGAGGCCCGTTCTTCCGCGCTGTACGGAACGTATCTATCTGCAATTGCGTTCGCATCCTCGGGGCCGGCACTGCATCACAAGATCTGCCATATTCTCGGTGGAACGTACGGTCTTCCGCACGCGGAGACGCACGCGGTGATCCTTCCGTATGTCCTCGCGTTCAATTCTCCGTCTGTCCCCGTGCTGGCAACCCGCTTGGCACGGGCGTTGTCGGACGGCGCTGAGGTCGATGCGGCGCGTGCGCTGGAGGATCTGCGCGTCCTCCTCGATGCACCCCGCTCGCTCGACGCGCTGGGGCTTCCGGAGAGCGTCATTGGCGAGCTCGCCTTGCAAACGTTGTCCGTGGCACCTGCGACGAATCCAATGCCGGTAACCATCGAGAACCTCACCGAGCTTCTGTCTGCGGCATGGGCGGGCGCACCGCTACCGCAGATGATTCCACCGAAATAACGGGAGAGTAATGCCGAACAATACCGCCGAGCAGATAAGTATCGAGCGAGATCTCACCGACCGCGTCGTGTCCTCGTTCGAAGGAACGGACGACCCGCGCCTTCGCGAGTTGCTCGGTGCCTTGGTCGAACACGCGCATGCTTTCGTTCGCGAGACACGGCTGACCGAGGCAGAGTGGACGAAGGCGATCGAATTCCTGACGGCGGTGGGCGATATTACCGACGACAAGCGTCAAGAGTTCATTCTGCTTTCCGATGTGCTCGGCGTGTCCATGCAGACAATCGCGGTCTCCAATCCGGCTGTCCACAATGCCACGGAGGCCACAGTATTCGGGCCGTTTTTTCTCGACGATGCTCCCGAGGTGCCCATCGGGGGTGACATCACGCACGGCGCTGCGGGCGAGCTGTGCTGGTTCGAGGGCACGATCACCGACACCGATGGAAATCTTGTACCCCGAGCGCGAATCGAGGTATGGGAGTGCGACGAGGATGGACTTTACGACGTTCAGTACGGTGACGAGCGGATGGCAGGTCGGTCGTACCTTTACTCGAACGACCACGGCGAATACAGCTTCTGGGGACTCAAGCCCGTGCCGTATCCGATACCCGCCGACGGCCCGGTCGGTTCGCTGCTGTCGGTGACGAAGCGATCCCCACTACGGGCGGCTCACGTGCACTTCATGGTCAGTGCGCCTCGCCTGCGGACACTGGTCACTCACATATTCGTCGAGGGCGATCCGCAGATCACGACCGGCGACAGCGTTTTCGGGGTCAAGGATTCACTGATCAAGACGTTCGTGCGGCACGCTGCAGGCGAGGCTACGCCCGACGGTCGCAATCTGGGCCAGGTTCAATGGTTCAGCACTCGCTTCGACATTGTGTTGGCACCGAGCGACACTGCCGGCGGCACTGCACAGAAGTAATTCGGTTCGGTCAGCCGACCGACACCTGTACCACCAACGTCATCTCGTGGCATCGTGAGACCGATATCGAATGCACGATTGCTCCGTGTGGCACGTGAGAGGAATTCCTGTATGTACAGCTCGCTGTTCGACGCTTTGACGGCGGACGAAATCAGCACGGTCGCGTCGGTTGTGCGTGGAGCGGGTATCGGCGGCGAACGTCCCGGCTTCGGCTCAGTATTCGCGCACGAGCCCGACAAGGCCGATGTCCGCTCCGGTAGGACGGTGACCCGCCGAGCCCGTGCACTCGTGCTGGACCGCACGTCCGCCGCAACCTTCGATGTACTCGTCGATCTCGAAACCCGGTCGGTCGTGAGTTCGGAACAGTTGACCGATGGCGGCGCGCAGCTACTCGGCGACGAAGTGCGGATCATGGACGAAGTCGCACGGTCGGATGCTCGATTCGTCGAGGCACTCGCCAAGCGCGGCATCACCGATCTGTCTCTGGTGCAGTTGGACCCTTTTGGAGTGGGAAACCGCAGCGATCTCGATCTCACCGGCCGACGCATTTGGGCCTGTGTGGTCTACTACCGGCATTTCGCGGAGGACAACGCATACGCACATCCAGTCGAGGGGCTCGTGCTTCTTGTGGACACAGTGCGCGAGGAAGTCTTTGCGGTCGAGGATCACGGTGTCAAACCCATGAATACCACATGTGACAACTACACCGCTGAACACAATGGACCAATGCGCACCGATATCAAGCCACTCGCGATCGCTCAGCCGGCAGGCCCCGGCTTCTCGCTCGACGGGCCGGCGATGTCCTGGCAGAAGTGGCGTTTTCGAATCAACATGCACCCACTCGACGGCTTGGTAATCTCAGGTTTGGAATACAAAGACGTTGACGAGTACCGCTCGATCATGCACAGGGGCTCCCTTGCCGAAATGATCGTGCCTTACGGAATTCCAGAATCGGCGCACTACTTCCGCAGTGCATTCGACGCGGGCGAGTACGGTCTCGGCAAGATGGCGAACTCACTCGTCCTAGGGTGTGATTGCCTGGGCGAGATCACGTATCTCGATGCCGTCATGGCCGACGACGACGGTAATCCGGTGACGATCGAGAATGCGATTTGTATTCACGAGGAGGACGCAGGAATTCTGTGGAAGCACACCGACTGGGTGACGGGCAACGTTGATGTCCGGAGATCTCGAAAACTTGTCGTCAGCTTCATTGCGACCGTCGGGAACTACCATTATGGCTTCTACTGGAACTTCTTCCAGGACGCTCACGTGGAGATCGACGTCAAGTTGATGGGCATCGTGCAGACGATCTCGTACGCGGACGGCGATCTGCCCTCGCACGCCACACCGGTGGCGCCCAACCTGGCTGCGACATACCATCAGCACCTGTTCTCGTTTCGACTCGACATGGAGGTCGACGGGCCGGAGAATTCAGTGTTCCAGAACGACGTGGACAGCGCACCAGTCGGCGAAGCGAACCCGTACGGTAACGCGATCGCGGTGACGAAGACCCCGATCGAGCGCGAACAGGACGGTGACGGCGTCACCAATCCGCAGACTTCTCGAAGCTGGACCGTGGTGAATCCGAACAAGAAGAACAAGTGGGGCTTGCCGGTCGGATACAAGCTTCTCCCCGGTTGGGCGTCGGATACGCTGATCGCGAAGGCGCCGTCACTCATGGCCACCCGGGCGGGGTTCGCCACCAAGAACATCTGGGTTACCCCCTATTCGCCGGACGAGATGCATTCGGCCGGTGATCATCCGAACTCGGATCGCTCGGGCGCCGGACTGCCCGAGTGGACGTCCGCAAACCGCGATGTGAGGAACACAGATCTGGTCTTGTGGCACACCGTCGGTGTCACTCACATCCCACGCTCGGAGGACTGGCCGGTGATGCCGACCGAGGTCGCGAGCTTCATGCTCGTACCGAACAACTTCTTCGATCGCAGTCCTGCAATGGATGTTCCCGATCGGCGTGAGATGCCCAGCGAGGCAGCGGAATCGGACAACGGATCATGTTGCCACTGATGTCGTCAACCATCCGAGGAGGGCGCCGGAATGGGATTTGTGTACATCCACCGGTTCGACCAGCGTCCACCCTGCTAGCGCAAGCGTAGACAACCGCCACAACACGAGGTGGGCACATACTGTCCACTCACTGACTACCTAGGAGTCTTGATGACCGAACCCACGATTGCCCAACTTGCAGCTCGAATCGAGGTGCTGGAGTCCGAGGCAGACATCCGGCGCGCACAGGCACGGTATATGTTTCTGTGCGATACGCCATGCCCGGAGTTCGGTGTCGAGGACGATGCGACGCGTATCGAACTGATTCTCGATCTCTACACCGAAGATGCAGTGTGGGAAGGCGTGGGCGAGTACTACGACAATCAGTTCGGTCGAGTTGAGGGCAAAGATGCCCTCCGTGCGCACTTCAACCGGTTCTGGGGTGAAAAGACCGATCCAGCGCTCTTGCTCAACGCTCATTACCTGACTTCGGAGCAGATCTATGTCGATGGCGACGTGGCAGAAGGTCAGTGGATTCACATGCAGCCGTGGCTGTTCTCCGACGGTAGATCGCTGTTGCGCTCGAGCCGCCTGAACAACGCGTTTCGTAGAGTTGGTGGCAAGTGGCTCATTTCGAGAACACGTACCGAGAACGTGTTCGTCGCGGCGCTGCCTGACAATTTCGCCGAGGCCTACCCGAGCGCATCGGTGCTTCTGAAACCGTAGTGTGTTCACGTAAAGGAATCACCTACGTTCCGATGTGGCATTGCTGATTGGCTGGTCGACCGACTGCTCATAGGCTGGAGACAGGTACCGCAGGAGGATATTCTGCGGCCTTCGTGAGGAGTCCACTACTGTCATGTCGCCCCTGATGCAAGAGTCCTCCACCGGCTGGGTTGTCGCGTTCGTTTCTGCGTTGACGTACTTCGGTGCGCTGCCGATAGACACGCAGGCCGAGATCCACAGAGACGGAACCGATGTCGTCAATTCCGGAGGCGTGTTCCCGCTTCCAGCGCGTCCTTGGTGGATGGTCGCTACATCGTGCGCGGACGGTGGTAGTTCGCCAGCGGCTGCATGCGGCGGACTACATCGGTGTCGGACTGGTCGATGAAGCGGCACCGGGTCTCCCCAGAGTCGCGCTGCTGCGTCCAGGCCAGGTGACGATTGTCAAGGAGTGGGATGTCAGCGGTTTTGCCTTGAGTGCCCTACCTTCGACTTTTTGGAGTACAGAACATGACCATCGAATTCACACCGGACAACGTCTACGAACTCGCACCGGCGGATCTCGTATCTTCGGATCGGGTTGCCGGAAGGATGTACACCGATCCGGATATTTTCGACATGGAGATGAAGAAAATCTTCGAGAAGACCTGGGTGTGGGTTGCTCACGAGAGCGAGATCCCTAGCGCCGGTAGCTTCAAGACGACTCATGTCGGTGGGCAGCCGGTCATCGTTGCTCGCGACCGGAAAGGCCAGATCAACACGTTGTTGAATCGGTGTCGCCATCGCGGTGCCAGTGTCTGTGAAGCTCGAACCGGTGAAGCGAATGGCTTCACCTGCCCGTACCATGCTTGGTCCTACGCGCTCGATGGCCGATTGCGCGGCATCCCGTATCCCGAGGGCTACGAGGGCGTCATGACCAAAGAAGGAATGGGTCTACGTCAGTTGCGTACAGAGTCGTACTGCGGGATGGTCTTTGCGACCTTCGACCAGGATGCCGAGTCGTTGGAGGAGTTCCTCGGAGACGCGCGAGGTTGGATGGACAACTTCTTCAAGCAGGGCGGTGGCTACCCGTTGAAAGTCCTCGGAACACATCGCTTCAAGTTTCGGGGAAACTGGAAAATTCAGTTGGAGAATACAACCGACGGCTACCACTTCCCGATCGTGCACCGCTCGTGGATGGCGTCGGTGGACTCGGAGACCGCCGACATGATGAGCTTCATGAACGACTCATCCTGCACCACTCATGATTTGACGAACGGTCATTCGGTAATGCAGATGGTCCCCGAACACTCGGATCTGGACATCGACGACGGTTCGGAACCGCTACAGGCGCGGTTCGACGGTCTTGTCGCAGAGCTGAAGTCGAAGGGCCTCGACGATGCCGCCGTGCGCAAACTGGTGCGCGCGATGCACGGTACCGGATTCAATCTGAATCTGTTCCCCAATGTATCGATGTCGATTTCGTTCCTGCGCGTGCTGCGGCCGATTTCCGTCGACGAGACCTACATCGAACACGTCGCCCTTGGCCCGGATGGGCCGGCAGAGATCGTCGACCCCGTCAACCGCGAGCGACTGAGGGTGCACGAGCACTTCCAGGGTCCCTTCGGGTTCGGTACGCCGGACGATGCCGAAGGGTGGGACCGTGTGCAGCGCGGTGCTACCGGCGGACCTGATCTCCCGATCATGGTCAACCGCGGGATCGGGCGCGAGACCCAGTCGAGCGAGGGCTGGTCCACCTCGCATGTCACCGACGAGACCGGCATGCGTTCGGCCTACGCCCAGTGGAAAGAGATGATGAGCAATGACTGACCTCCGTGCCGATGCCCCAGTACGCAAGCCGAAACCCAAGCCGGGCGCGTGGGCACCGGGCGTCGATGTCCGCGATCTTCCGGTTGCAATGGTGCCGACAAGCGACGAGCGTGTGGTCCGGAGCCTCGATCTGATCGCTCGTGAGGCCGAGCTCCTCGACCACAAGAACTATCATCAGTGGCAGGCCCTGTATACCGAGACCGGCCACTACATCATCCCGATCGACCCGAACGCGCTGGATTTCGACAACACACTGAACATGGTCTATGACGACGCGAGGATGCGTGCGCTTCGTGTGACACGCATGACGGAGGGATATGCCATCGCTGCGGTCGACTCTGCGATCACAGTGCGGACGACCGGACGTGTCGTTCCCAGTGTCGTGACCGACAAGTCGGTCGAGCTTCGTCTCGGCCAGACACTCATTGCCTACAAGCGTGGGAACCATGATATCTGGTGTGCGAACGTCGATTTCACCATTGCGCTCGGACCGACTCCGCAGGACGATCGAATCGAGCGCAAGATCGTTCGATTGATCGACGGCAAGGACGAGGTCCCGGCCGCCGGATTTCTGCTCTGATGATGTGAGAGACGGGTAGCCGTAGGGGCGGGAATATGAAGGGTGCTCGGGACTTCGAATCTTCGAACTCGGTCACGACATCATGTTCTGCGTCGGGCAAGGTACTTCTCGCCCATCGCCGTGAACGCGATGCAGTCCTGGCTGGCTACGAGAAGCACGGCCTCATGCGGTCCACCTCGCGAAGGTGTGGAAGTGCGAGAACTGGAGTCGGAACTGGCGGCGGTTCTGCAGAACGGACATTCCTCCGAGTGTCAAGAAGTGATGCCCAACTACGGCAGTGTCGCGTGTCCGATCCGCGGCAAGAACGACATATCCCACAGTTTCGTGCGTCAGTTCTCCGGATGGGTGTCGCGGGGTGCGTGATCACTCGCGGCAGTTCACACCACTGTCGGTAAGGGAATCTCCAATTGTCGCAGGCGGATTCGAATCATATCGTCATCGCATATCCAGCGCATGTTTCGTTACCCGGGAACGGGTTCGTGCAGCGAGCATTTCGACGAATGGATGGGAACTTCGACATGTCCGAAACTTCAGCCGCATCAGTGGATGCGCAACTTCTGCGTGAAGTGATGGGCCATTACCCGACAGGGGTGGTCGTCGTCACGGGGTGCGACGACGATGGCGAGATTCTCGCGATGGTCGTGGGTACTTTCAGTTCGGTTTCGCTGGATCCTCCGCTTGTATCCTTCATGCCGATGAAGACCTCGCGTACGTTCTCGAAGATGCGCGAATGCTCGTCTCTGTGCATCAATATCCTTGGTGGAGAGCAAGAAGACGCTGTGCTGACGATCGCGCGCAGGTGGGAGAACAAACTCGACGGTATCGAATGGCATCGCTCGCCGCTCGGCAATCCCGTTCTCGACGACTCCGTGGCCTGGATCGATACTTGCATCTTCGACATCGTCGAAGCCGGCGACCACTGGATCGTGTTGTGCTCAGTCGAGGACATGTCGGTCACCAATGCTGTGTCGCCACTCATCTTTTTCCAGGGCGGCTATGGCAGCTTCGTGTGTACGTCGCTGATGGCGCGCATGGACCATGAAATCCTGCCGGCGATTCACTCCGCGCACTCGGCGCGTCTCGAGGTGGAAGAGCTTGCATCAACGGTCGGTTGCGAAGTCACGGTCTACACGACTGTGAGTCCCGACGAGGTCGCGGCTGTTCTGTCCGCTGCGGGCCCTGGCATCGAAGTCGGCGGTGATTTCGGTAAACGCGCACCGATGGTCCCACCTGTCGGCGACTCCTACTACTTCGCTCAACCGCCGGAGCGGCAGGACGAGTGGGTCGAACGCTTGCGGGGAGTGGACGACGAGCTCAAAGAAGTTCACCGCGAGCGGCTGCACTTCTTGGCCGAGCACGGCTACGTGTTCTCGTTGCTGCCCGCCGAGGAGGGTCGGTCTGCGTACGACGGTCTGCGAGCTGCCACCAATGAGTATGCGACAGGCAGGCTTACACCGTCTCAGGAACGTAGCATTCGCCAGTCGATGGCCCACACGGTCGTGGACTATCGAGTGCGCGAGTTCGAAGACGCAGAAACGTACGATCTCGGATCTCTCGTGCTTCCCGTACGTGATCGAAACGGGGCGTACTCGGGCACCCTCCGGTTGGCGCAGCTACCTTTCGGGGCGACGAAGGCGGATATCGAAGGTTGGCTGAACCGCGCGCGAAAGGTAGTAGAAGTGCTGGAAGTGAAGACTTCGGTCTCGTCCTGAAGGTAGGGAAGCAGAGCGTCCTTCACCGGCATCGTGGTTCGTGGCGGGCGCCCTGCTGGTCGATCGAACAGATCATGGTCGACTTGTCGTTCGTGCACAACATGATTCGTCCGGCACTGGCGGGAACTTCGCCAGGAACCTTTTGCGCCGACCCCACGGTGTGTACAGGAACCCTTATTTACGTGAACTCGCGCTGAAGATTCCGGCCGACTGGCACAAGATACCAAGTGTCCCGCCGCAGGCATCCTCCATTGTCCGGTGACCCACGAATCGAACAGGATTGAACAGCATGTCCGAGAATCTCTCTTCGACAGATCCGAACTCCCCTCCGAAGCGTTCGAGCCTCGGGCGGATCGCGTTCGCCAGTGGTGTCGGAACCTCGCTGGAGTTCTACGACTTTGCCATCTACGGTACGGCGACTGCGCTCGTGTTCACCGATACGTTCTTCCGGACGGGCAACGCTTGGTTCGGAACCTTCATGGGTCTCGCTACTTTCGGAGTCGGATTTCTCATGGCACCGCTGGGTGCAGTGTTGTTCGGATGGGTGGGAGACACCTACGGTCGGAGGCGCGCGCTTCAGCTGACCTTTTTCGGTATGGGTGCGGCAACCTTGCTGATTGGACTACTTCCCACGTACGCCCAGGTGGGTGTTGCGGCACCGGTATGCCTTGTGTTGTTGAGGCTGGTGCACGGCCTCAGCCGTGGTGGCGAGACCGGCGGCGCTGCAGTGCTGGCCATCGAGCACGCTCCGGACCATCAGCGTGCCCGTTACGGTGTCTTCACCGCGCTCGGTTCGCCGGTTGGCACGATTCTTGCGAACGCGACGTTCGCCCTGGTGTTGCTGCTGCCAGCAGACACCGTGCAGGACTGGGCGTGGCGGTTGCCGTTCCTCTTCGGCGGACTCGTTCTGGTCATGGGTCTGTGGGTTCGAAAGGGCGTCCACGAGAGTCCGGTCTTCCAGCGGATGGTGTCCGAGCGTGGCGAGGAGGCAATTCGGAAGCAGGCCCCGTTCCGAGCCGTGGTCAAGGGCAATTGGAGACGGCTCATCCTCGCCGCGGGGGTGAACATCGGATTGAACTCCACGACATTCGTTCTCGCCATATTCATGTTGTCCTACGCCACTGCCGAGGCCCCCGAGGGTCTGGGACTTCCTCGCACCGAGATCGTCTGGGGAAGCATCGCGGCGCTCGTCCTGCACGGTGTCGCGAACGTGATCGCAGCTCTTCTGTCCGACCGGATAGGGCGCCGCCCGGTGATGATAGGTGGAGCACTCGCGTCAATTGCCTCTGTTCTCACGATCTTCCACTTGGCCCAGCTCGGCACAGTGACGTCGGTGAACATAGGCCTGATGATCGGCTTCACGGCTACCGGATTTCTGTTCGGGCCCATGTACACGTACTTCACTGAGCTGTTCCCGAAGGAACAGCGCCAGACCGGAATGGGTATCGCCTTCCACGTCGGCGCAGTTCTCGGTGGCGGTATCGCACCGCTGGTCGCCAACCGTATTGTCGCGTTCACTGGAGATGCGTCGAACATCGGCTACTACCTTGCGGGCGCGCTCGTCGTTTCCCTCGTCAGCCTGTGCGTTCTACCCGAAACTGCTCCGGTTCGTTTGGCCGCACGTAGAGAGGCCGTTGCGGCTCGCGAGAAGACTGCCGTGCAGCCGTGACCTGACACCGTCGATCGCACCCGCTGCCGCGGGTCGTGCGGACCTCCTACTAGGGAGCCGTCGCGACCCGCGGCAGTTGTTGTACGCGGGCATCGACATTCGTGTAGGTGGTGTCGTCAGGCAGGCGGTGTCGTATGGCTGGCGGTCAATCTTCCGGTGACCGAGCGTGTCCGACGACGGCGACCGAGGCCCTCGACCATGTGACGGTCGAGGGCCTCGGTCGGTTCGGTGCGGTCAGAGAATGATGGTGATCGTCTTGGGTTCGGTGTAGGACAGGATTCCTTCGTAGCCGAGTTCGCGGCCGATTCCGCTGGCCTTGACGCCACCCCATGGAAGCTGCGGCGCCAGTGGCGACCATCCGTTGACAGCTATGGCGCCTGCGTCGATCTGCGCAGAGATCAGATGTGCACGCGAAACACTGCTTGTCCATATCGTCGCCGAGAGACCGTACTCGTTGTCGTTGGCCAGTGCGACTGCCTCGTCGTCGGTGTCGAACGGCACGATAATCCCCACCGGACCGAAGATTTCCTGGCGAGCTAGAGACATGTCGTTGTGACCAGACATAACGGTCGGTTGGACGAAGAAGCCTGCCCGGTCGGGAGCCGAACCGCCGGTGATCACCTCTGCGCCCTCACTCTTGCCTTGGGTGATGAAGCCGACTACGCGATCTCGGTGCTTTTCGTTGACCAGGGGTCCCATGGTGGTTGCCGAGTCGAACGGGTCGCCGAGGACCTGCGCCTCTGCGGCGTGCTTCATTCCGTCGACGACGGCATCGAACACGCTGCGATGAGCAAAGATTCGTGTTCCGGCGGCGCACACCTCTCCCTGGTTGGCGAACAGTCCCATTGCACAACCGTGGATGGCGGCCGAGAGGTCGGCGTCGTCGAAGATGATCTGTGGTGCTTTGCCGCCGAGTTCGAGTGCTGTTCGCTTGAAATTCGAAGCAGAGTCTCGAAGGATGGTTCGGCCGACCGCTGTGGAGCCGGTGAACGAGATCTTCTTGATGCCGGGATGCAAGGACAGTGCTTCACCGGCAACTTTTCCGACTCCGGTCAGCACGTTCACGGTGCCGGCCGGAAATCCTGCCTCCGTGACCAATTCGGCGAAGCGAAGGATCGACAGTGACGCGTCTTCTGCGGGCTTGACGATGATCGTATTTCCGCAGGCAAGAGCGGGAGCAAGCTTCCATCCGAGAATCATCAGGGGCGCGTTCCACGGAACGATCGCTGCGACGACGCCGAGCGGGTCGCGTCGTGTGTAGGCGTGCGTCGTTGCGCCCATGTAGCCGTCGTTGGCGATGTAGTCGCCGTTGATCTTGTCTGCCCAGCCTGCGTAGTAGCGCAGCGTCGAGACCAGGTTGGGGATCATCATTGCGGTACTTTGGCCGAGTGGACGACCCATGTCCGCCGATTCTAGTTCTGCAAGTCTGTCGCAGTCACGTTCGACCAGATTCGCCAACGTGTTGAGCAGTAGTCCCTTGTTCGAGGGCGCCATCCGCCCCCATTCGCCGTTGAAGGCTTCGGTGGCAGCTGCGACCGCAGCGTCGACGTCGTAAGCGTCCGCAGAGGCGAGCTCCGCGAGGGGTTGTCCGGTCGATGGGTTCCGGGTTGTGAATGTTTCTTTGCTCGAGCGCCATTGCCCGCCGATGAACAAACCGGTGTGCAAAGTGGAAGTGTCTACCATGCCCTGTTACTCCTTCGTGGGTCGATCGCTCCAGCATCGCGCCGTGTCTGGGTTCGGCCACAGCACGAGGGTGTGCGCGCAGCGGCCGCCGGCGTCGATTGCGGCTCCGGCCAGCGGCGATATCGGTTCGCCAAATCTACTGACGGTGAGAATGAACCTATCGGGACCGTACCGAGGGAACTACTGGACTTTGCCAACCGCGCACTACAGGAACCTTTACTGGGGCGGCGCCTGCGTTGGCTGTTCGGACCGGTCCGCAAGTGGCAACACAAGCTGGACAACAGTCCCGGTCGGTTCGTTCGGTGAATACCTGATCGATCCGCCGTGTCGCTCGACTATGTGTTCGGAAATGATCAAACCCATACCGGCACCGTCCTGCTTGGTCGAGAATCCTCCCGCAGCAAGCCGGTCGGTGACGGGCCCCACCATGCCCTGACCCTGATCCCGGATGAAGACATAGGCATTTCCGTCCAGCTCGTCGGTTTCGACGGACAGTTCCTTGACCTCGGTGGTAGGTTCGACGATCTCCTGCAGAGCGTTGACGCACAGGTTGATGATCACCTGCCCGATGAGGACGCTTTCCCCGTGAATGAAGAAGTTCCTTTCGGGAATCCGAGCGTAGACGCGTACCCCTCGTTCGGCTGCCCTCAGCCGCACGAAGTACAGACTCTCCTGCACGGTTTCGTTGAGGTCCATCACTACCGCGGTGCTCTCGATACGCTGGACGTAACGCTTGACGGATGTGACGATCTCGGCTGCCCGGTGCAGTTGCTTCTCGATCTGGTCGATGCCGTACGTGAGGCTTCGCGTGTCGACGGTGTCCGCATCGATGCGAGCTTTCAACCCGCTGAGGTAGTTGGTCGAGGCAGCCAGCGGCTGTCCCAGCTCGTGGGCCAGGATCATCGCCATGTCGCCCATCGCGTTGTAGCGGCTCAGATATTGCAGGTTGGCTTCCTGGTATGCGTGACGACGCTCCCACTCGACTCGGTCGGTGACGTCGCGAATTGTGAGCACGCGTGAACGCATTCCGTCGTGGGCGACTATTTCCAGTTCACCGGCCAACCATGCCGTCGTGCCGTCGTCTTTGACGATTTCTTGCTGGATCGTCACCGAACTGGTCGCCAGACGCTCGACTACCTGTTCGTGCGAGAGCCTGGGGTCACACCGTCCGAGATCCTCGAGATGAACACCGGCAAGCTCGGAGGGAGTGCGCCCGAACAGTCCGGCGGCCAGCGGTGAAATGTCCTCGATACAATTGTCTTCGTCGAGTACGACGATTCCTGCAGCTGTATGAGTCATGATGCGTTGCAGGGAATCCGACACCCAGGAAAGTTCTTCTTGGAGTTCTATCTCTTCGGCAATGTTTCGGAATTCGACCATGACGGCCAAGCAGTCTTCGAATTCGACGAGTGTGGCTCGACAGTCGGTCAGGAAGTCCGTGCCGTCCTTGGTTCGATACTTCCATTGCTTGCGACTGGAACCGTAGATCACCGCTGCTTGCAGCCATGCCACGCCGAGTTCGCGACGATACTGCCGTTCCTGCGCGCTCATGTGGTGCGCTTTGAGGGGTTTCAACTCCTCGAGCGTGAAGCCGAACATCCGACATGCGGACGGATTTGCCCACAGAATGTTCTTCGAACTCGCCTCGTGGATGAGGATTCCCATCCCCGAGTGCAAGCACATCTGCTCGAAGTCGCGGCGGGTAGGGAACATCCGCGTCACCTCACTCTCGACCGCTCGTACTCCAGGCGTTGCCGTCTAAGGGTTTATTTAGTCGCCACGCGGATTCTCCCGATACCCGCGAAAAGGACGCCTCAATAGCATAGCTCCACAGGGAATTTTCAACCTGAATGGAGACAGGGATGATCACCGAGAGCTCGACTGGTCGGATGGTTGCAGAGCCGGCAGGGCCGGCGCGTACCGCGGCTTTCCATCACGCACTCGATGTGCTCGAAGACCGGAGGGTCGAGTTCAACACGCAACGGTACGTTCCCAAGGACTTCATTGCCCTGCTGAAGAAGGCGGGAATGTATCGCGCTTCGACCCCCGCCGCGTTCGGCGGTGAGCCGTTGCCTCCATCGGAGTTCATGTCCATGGTCGAGCGCATTTCTGCGGTCGATCCGGCTACCGGATGGGTCTCCAGCTTCGGGTCGTCGTTGAACTACTTTGCCGCACTGCCGCTTGCCACTCAGGAGAAGATCTTCGCCGATGGTCCCGATGTGGCCTACGCAGGAGGTCTGTTCCCGATGCAGGAGGCAGAAAAGGTCGAGGGTGGTTACATCTGCTCCGGCGTGTGGCAGTTCGCCAGCGGTTGTCGGGGCGCCGACCTGCTGGGAATCGGTCTGAAGGGCGGGCCGGAAAGCGGTGGACGTCCGTTGACAGCTGTGCTCGACCCGGCCGACGTCGAAATCGTCGACAACTGGGGTGTCGCGGGCATGAAAGCTACCGGTTCGCACGCGATCCGTGTCGATCGGCTGTTCGTCCCCGAAGAGATGACGTTCGTGCGAGGAGGCACTCCACTTGTGGACGAGCCACTGACGCGCTACCCGGCACTTGCCTATGCCGCGCAGGTCCTGGCCGTGGTGACGCTCGGCGCCGCGCGCGGCGCGTTGGACTATGTGCGAGAGGTGGGTTCCTCCCGCACGTCGATCACCGGTGGCACGAGCAAGGGCAACCGTCCGGCGTACAAGTCCGGACTCGCACTGGCGGAGGCAGAACTGCGTTCCGGACGGGCTTTCTTCTACCAGGCCACCGACGAGGTTTGGGCCATGGCAGTGGAGGGCACAACCATCGCGGATGAGAAGGTCGCGATGTTGCGTCTGGCCGCGACCCATGCCGCGCATGTCGGCCGGAACGTAGTTTTGCAGGCATTCGACCTGGCAGGCACCGGTGCGATCTACGAAACGCACCCACTGCAGCGGTATCTGCAGGACGCCATGGTTCCGGCGCAGCACGCGATGTTGCAGACGAACACCTACGAGGCGGCGGGCGCCGTGCTGTTGGGGCTCGAAGCCGGCATTGCCAGTTTTCCCTGATCCTGCTCTCGACCCGACCGCAGGCCTGGACCGTTTCATCGACATCATCGTCAAGGAGTTTCATCATGGCCGACGAGCCACTGCGCACACTGTTCTGCTTCGGAAACAACCAGAACTTCTTCGACCTGCCCAAGTCGGACATCGGGCCGATCTGGGTCGCGACGTCGTCGATGCTCTCGACCCTCAAGAACATGGACGGCGTGGACATCCTCGGGACCTTCGACGACGACGCCCACATGGTCGGGCCGTCCGACGGGTGGCCCTGGACGTTCTACGTACTCGCCGACGTACGTGACCAGCCCACTGTGAGGGCGGCGTGCAACCTCCTACGAACGATCATGGTCGGCGAACACGCGCTGTGGAAGTACTTCAAGGTCGAGGCCCGAATGGGGCGCGAGCTGACCATCAGGGACGACGTCGAGGTCTGATTGCGCCGAGCACATCGGACATCGCAGGACAACGAGGAAGCGCAGGAGTATTCCTCGTACTAGCAAGAGGGTTGGACACGATGACACACGCTTCGAATCATCAAGGTATCGCAGTGGTCACCGGTGCGGCCGGCGGGATGGGAGCGCACATCGCTCGCCGCCTGCATGCCGACGGGCACCGAGTTCTATTGACAGACATCGACGTAGAGGCCGCCGAGGTCGTCGCACGCGTGCTCTCCTCCGACGGTTCCACGGCACGAGCCACCGAGCTCGATGTCGCCCACCGGGCGAACTTCGTCACCGCCCTCGAACATGTCGAAGAGCTCTGGGGAACCCCTACGATCGTCGTGAACAACGCCGCGATCACCAAGACCGCCGATCTGATGACCTTGGGTGAAGACGAGTTCACCGCAGTGCTGTCCACGAACGTCAACAGCATTTTCTTCGGCTGTCAAGTGTTCGGAGCGGCTATGGCTCGCGAGAAGTACGGCCGAATAGTCAATATGGCGTCCCTGGCCGGACAGAACGGCGGCACCGGAACCGGGGCGCACTATGCCGCCTCCAAGGGTGCAATACTCACGGCCACCAAGATCTTTGCACGCCAGCTCGCCGCGGACGGTGTCACTGTCAACGCAATCGCCCCTGGACCGCACGACCTACCGATCGTCAAAGCTACGATCCCACCTGACAAGCTCGACGCTGTGGTAGCTGGTATTCCGGTAGGCAGGTTGGGTAGCGCGTCGTTCATCGCAGACATGGTCGGCCTGCTGACCGCCGAGAACGCCTACTTCGTCACCGGCGCTTGCTGGGACGTCAACGGCGGTTTGTACGTTCGCTGATCATCCCCCTCGCATCAGGAGAATCTCATGGCACTCATCGACGTGATCGTCTCCGACATCGTCAGCGAGACGTGCTCGGTCAAGACTCTGTACCTGGCCAGGGCAGACGGCACGCCCATAGGCAAGTACACACCGGGTGCGCACATCGACGTCGTCGGACCCACCGCAATCACTCGTCAGTATTCACTGTGTAGTACACCGGATTCCGAGGAAACGTTCGCGGTGGCAGTCAAGCGCGAGGAAAACTCACGTGGCGGATCGGTTGCGCTGCACGAGCTTCGACCAGGCGACCGTTTGCAAATCAGCGAGCCGCGCAATCTTCTCCACATCGCCGAGAATGCGCGTCACCATGTACTGATCGCCGCGGGAATCGGAATCACGCCGATGCTCAGTATGGCGAGGTACATGGATGTTCACGACATCGGTTTCGAGCTTCACTACTTCGCTCGGAGTGTGGAAGAGGCGCCATTCCTCCCGATGTTGCAAGAGAAGTGTCCGGAGAAGCTACATGCCTATCTCGGTATCCGACGCGATCTCCAGGAGTCGGTGCTCGATGCTGCCCTGAGCACAGCGCGCAACGACACTCATGTGTATACGTGTGGCCCAGCGGGATTCATGGACAAGGTGCTCGCCCTCGCAGAGAACTACGTGCCGCTGGACAACGTCCACTTCGAGAATTTCCACGCCGTCGAACGAGGGGAAGCCGACGGACCCGAGGTCGCGTTCGATGTGGAACTGGACGGCGAGGTCTATCATGTGCCCGCCGACCGGAGCATCGTCGAGGTGCTGGACGAAAACGGTTGTGACATTGACACTTCGTGCCAAGAAGGTATCTGCGGCACCTGCATCATGCAGGTTCTGAAGGGAAGACCCGACCACCGAGACAATGTACTGAGCAAGTCGGAGAAGGAATCCGGGGAGGTCATCGCGGTATGCGTTTCACGCACCACGGACGCCCGTATGGTGCTTGATTATTACTGAAGACATGTACTTGCCGGCGTCGCTGTCGATAGTCCGCGGTAGGAAAGTTACCGCGCAATATCAACAGCGAAGCGCAAGATGTCTCGTACCAAGGTGCTTACGCTGTCCGCGTCCGTCTTGCTCTTGATGCGCGCTCGATGGACGTCCACCGTCTTGACCGACATAGAGAGCATCCGTGCGATATTCTGGCTCGGCAGGCCTTCGACGACGAGGGCGAGTATTTCTCTTTCCCTCGGCGTCAGCAACGCGACCTTGCGCACGATCGATTGTCTGAGTTCGTAGGTGTGAAAGCGCTCGGCGGCTGCGTCCACACCTGCCTGAACCGCGTCGAGCAGCCGTTGTGAATCGTATGGCTTCTCGAGAAAATCCATCGCGCCGGCTTGGATAGTCGACACCGACATTCTGATATCCCCGTGTGCAGACACGAAAATGATGGCCACGTGCGGAGCCAACTGCTGCAGCTTCTCCTGCAACCGCGGGCCACTCATGTGTGGCATTCTCACATCGAGAACGATGCATGCCGGATGCGATCCGGAGTACGCCGACAAGAATTGGTCGGCGCTGTGACAGATCGTCGGTTTGATTCCGATGCTGCCGAGCAGCCAATCGACCGAGTCGCACAGCTCGGGATCGTCGTCGACGATGTAAACTCTCGCCGGTTGGACATCGCTCATGGGTGTGGACACTCCGTCATTGTCGTCCGCGATTCGCCTCGTGCTGCATCGGGAATGCTGGGGCGTTCTGGTGTTCTTGCGGTGCCGCGTCGGGCCACGATGCGTCCGCCAGCCAATAGTTCATACCGAACGAGCTGACGCGGTGCTCCCACTCCGAGGTGCGCTCGAGCGTGGGTTCCTCACGCCGAACGGATCGATCGGCGGCCTCCGGCCCATCTGCTTCGACTGTCCAGTGGACCCAGTTCAATTCGCGCCCGTGCTCGTCGTGGACGAAGAGGTCGACATGGTGCCACCGATAGTCGAACGTGTCTTCGTAGCACATCAGAAACATGCGGTGCTCGGGGTCGGTCAGCGATGTTGGCATCGTGAGGAGGGTCCTTTCGCGAGAGCTTCAAGATTCCGATGCGGTGCGCATGGCGGGTTCCAACCGAGTCGCCAGGTCCAGCAACTGCATTTCGCTGCCGGGGTACCCGATCAGTTGCAGTCCGAGCGGAAGACCTGAGGTTGTGCGAGCACCAGGGACGACCACTACTGGCGAGCCCAACAGCTGCCACGGTCGGCTGAGAATCGGAGATCCGGTGGCGCCGAGTCCGTGTGGCGCCGCCCCGAGCGCGGCCGGACCGATGACGACGGTGTCTGAGCCGAGCATTTCGCTCAGCAGAGCCCTGGACCGGTCGCGGCGGACGAGAGCTGCGTCGCGTTCGCCCGCGTCGATCCTTCGTCCGCTCTCGACGAGCGAACGCAGCGGCGCACTCAAGTGGTCCCCGTCTTTGTCGAACACCTCCCGCAGGGTCGCGGCAGCCTCGTATGACATGACGGTGATGTGGTCGTTCGCGAGAGTTCGCACATGATCGTCCCATTCGAAGGTAGCGGTTGCGATCCCGACAGTGTCGAGCAACGCAGGCAGGTCCGCGAGTAGTCGCCGCATCGAGGGCTCGACGTCGTCCATGTCGCTGCCGTCCCAGATCAGCGCACTGCCTACCGTTGTCGTCGCTGTGCTCTGTTGTGGCCCGACGAAGGCGGAGTAGGCGTAGCGCAGATCCTCACTCGATCGAGCGAGGATCCCCAGGGAGTCGAGCGATTCGCTGAGACCGGTGATTCCGCTGAGGTCTGTGGTGCCCTGTGAGAGAACGAGACCGGCGGCGCCGCAGTACGAGGCAGGTCGGGTCAACGACCCAGCAGTCTGACTTCCCAGAGCGATGGGCACGACCCCGGCACCGACCGCTGCTGCGGAGCCACTGGACGACCCGCCGGGAGTGTGCTCGGGCGAATGCGGGTTGCGGGTGGGTCCCGGAGCGAAGTAGCCGAATTCGGTCGTGACGGTCTTGCCCTGTACAACTGCCCCCAGCTCGCGAAAACGAGCGACGCACGGCGCATCGTTCGCTACCGGATCCTCGGAGGTGACCGTCGAGCCGGCGCGGGTGGGCAAGCCTTCGACATCGATGAGGTCTTTGACTCCGATCGAAATACCCTTCAGCGGTCCGACATGAGTTCCAGCCGTACGCGTGTCTGCCTGTTCCGCGACATTGTCGGTCAGCTCGACCCAGGCGTGCAGATTCGGTTCTTGTCGCACGATTGCTTCGCGGGTTTGCAGCGCGAGTTCGACCGCGGAGACCGTACCGTTCCCGACAGCGGACACCTGCTCCTGGATGGGGTGATGCCAGTACACCGAACTCACCATTCCTCCTTAGCTCCCGGACTGTCAGTATGCGCTGCCGCGATCGGAGGCGACAGTAAAGGAACCTTGCCGCAGCTGTTGGGATAGTCGCTTCCGCCCGAAAGGCGGGCACGCTGGGCGCTCGACCGGTTGCTACGGTGGCCCTGCGCGACTGCGACGACAGAGACGGAAAACGAGATGCCGAAAGTGGTCGATCACGACGAGCGACGCCGTTCCATCGTGAGGGCGGCGTGGCGTTTGATTGCCGCACGCGGGATCGACGGTGTCAACATGCGCGATCTGGCCGCCGAGGCCGGCTACACCAATGGCGCATTGAGCCGATACTTCTCCGGCAAGGACGAAATACTTCGCTTGGCATTCGAAGTCGTTCTGGAGGAGACCAACGGGCGGATAGAGCGAGCGGTCGCGAAGCAACGGGGTTTGAGTGCGCTGTACAAGATGTGTAGTGAGATCATGCCGCTGACCGAAGAAGCTCGGCTCGAAGCGCGGATCGCAATCTCGTTGTGGCAGCGCGCCATCACCGACAGCACCATGGAGTTGTCGAACAACACCGCGGTCGCACAGTGGCGTGGACGAATTGCCCAGCATCTGCGCGAAGCGGCGGAGGACGACGTGCTGCGGTATGTCGATGCCGACAAATACGCTGATCTGATCATGACAACGATGATCGGCCTCCAGGTGACCGCTGTTCTGGACCGCCCGAGAACCTCGAAGAAGAATCAGTTGGCCTTGATCGATGCGATCGTCGATGGCTGCCGCGTGAGGTCCCACACGGAATCTTGATCGCCCGGCATCAGACTTCGGACGAAAGATCACGCAGCAGAACCCGTGCAGTTCGAATTCCGGATTCGATCGCACCGTCGACCACTACTCCGTTCCATCCCTTGGCGAAGTCGGCTCCGGCGAAACGCAGGCGCGTTCGTGTGTCGTGGAATGCCGTCCACCCGTGAAAGAACTGACCTGATCTCAATGTCGCCCATGTCTGTCCGGACCATTCGTCGGCAACCCAATCATGTCCGCCGCACCCGAGCACCTCGAGTCCCGCTGCCCATACGTCGACCGCCTTCTGTGCAGATGCGATGTCGTCGAAGTCGATTGCAGTGTGGTCGGACCCGAAACCGACCAGGATGGTCGCGTTTTCATCGTCGAGGAACTTTTCGCTGCGGAGCAGCGAAATGGGGTGTTTGCCCGGCGCTCCCGCGATCACCGATTGGTGGCCGGCCACCTTGATCCAAATCTTGAAGCCCGTCGAGTTGGATCCGTCGGCAATCAAGGTCTGCTGTTCGGGTGCCAATTCCGGTTCGAACGTCACATTGCCCAGAGCCCCGATGGGAATGGTGACGACGACCGCGTCGGCCAGGACGATCCTGCCGTCCGCACAGGTCACCGTCGCAGACTGTGCGTCGTGGGCGACATGCACTACCGGGGTTTCGAGGAGGATTCTCCCACTGACATCCGAGGCGAGGGCTTCGTACAGTCCTCGCATGCCGGCTGTCAGCTTGTACCGCAGCGTCTGCTCGTCCATGAGCGCACTGCGGTGGTCACTCAACGAGGCCCAGTGCTTCGCCATCAACGGCGACGCGGTTGCCGTGGAACCTTGATATCCCGCCGACCAGTACGAGTCTGCCAAGTCGATCTGTTCCTGCGTGTACGTCCCGTCGCGTAGGCAGTCGAGAACGCTGCCGGTGTCGGCGGCGAGAAAACGTTCGCGTAGTGCCGCACTCGTACTCGGATCGTTCAGGATCGACAATGGATCATGCGGGTAGGGGAAGAACTCTCGTGACCCCTCGAAGATCTTCTCTTGAAGCGTGCCGAGCGCCACGTCGAGATCGTGTTCGGTCCCTGTGTGCACTGTCCCTTCGCTGACCCAGTACGCGGTCTCGATATCGGGGCTCGGGTGGATATGTTGCGCGTATCGGGTGATCTCGGTCCAGACGAACGGCTGCATCCAGTGCACCCACGTGGCACCCATCTCCAGTTGGTGTCCGCCCAGACGGGTATCGGTCCAGGCGCGGCCTCCGATGCGGTCCCGTGCCTCGAGCACCGTCACTTCAGCGCCAGCGTTTTCGAGTTCTCTGGCCGCGGTGAGGCCCGCGAAGCCTGCGCCGACGACCACGACGCGTGTGCGACGAGGTTGCTGCTCTTCGTTCCACAACGGTCGATCGAACTGCTCGTTCATGATGACAACTTTCTGTTGGGCGCAATACGAATGTCGATGTCAGTGTTGGGCGAGCCTGCCGCGAATTCTGGGCAGGACTTCGCCGCGCAGCAGGCGAAGCCCGCCGTTGACGATCGTGATCGCACCGAGGTACAGCTTGATCGGGTCGACGTTCTCGTTCCGGCTCGGAGGTCACGCCGGGGCGACACCATGACGGGATGTGCGCTGCCACCGGCCATACGCGAGGCCGGCAGTGGCACTTCTCGACCTCGGACCGAGATGACGTCCGAGGTCGGGATTCTGGCTTTGAGGCATGGGCAATCACACATGTAAGTCAACGGTTGTTGATTAAAAATGACGGATGTCTGTTGCCGATCCGGTTCGGCTCGGCAAAGGGACAGTCGTATTCCAGCCATTGCGCCCCGATTGCATTCGGGACGGGTGTAGGGCCTGTCGAATGGCTGCCGACCGGCAGGAACAACTGTGCGCCACATCACGGTTTATGTCAACACTTGTAGTTTTAAAACAGACACGGTGGAGCTTTCGTGTCTCTGCTTCGACGTTGCTTCGCGACCGCGCGACTCAGGCCTGATAGATCGAGTCTTCACCCAGACCGTCGGCGGCAGCCGAGGTAGCCGCGCCGGAAACTATGAGCAGCGACCAGGATCAGCTCTCGTCATCACCGCGACGAGGCACAGTTTCTTGAACTGGTCTCGGTAGCCGGCGGGTAGGTTCTTGGTCGGTTCGGGTGTGCCGACGTTCTCCGAGTTCATCAACTGCAGTGCTGCCCCGTCGTTGTACACCGAGATATCCACCGGTTGTCCGGCCTGAAACCGAATGGCAGCATCGAACACCATCCAGCTGATCAACGGAATTGGCATACTTGTTGCAGCGGCAAGCTCACCGTTGACGATGTCGATCGTGTTCAACTGTGCCGCGAGGTGATCGATTCGTCGAAACCGCACAGGTGCCCGTCCGGCGCCCCTGAGGACTCATGTCTGGGGGCACAGCCCTTGCCGCGTCCGGTTCCAGAACGGGAACAGTTGCGGACTGGTTGCCTCGGGGTGCTCGCGCCGGGCGAGGGTCTCGAATTCCAGGGCTGTTTTGCCGGCAGTGCGGGCGAGCCCGCATGCTTGCAGGCTGAGCTTGGCCGAGGCCGCGAACCCGATTTCGGTGGCGTAGGGGCCCAGCGGGCTCGACTCGATAAAGGATTCGAGTTCGTTGCCCCACCGGTTGTACTCGGACTGGAGACTGTAGTCGCACGCCTGCCCGAAGAGCATGCTGCACGTCGTCGGCTGGCCGTGGATCATGAACGTCTCGTCGGCGAGCGGACGTGGTGTGGTGTCTCGGAAGGAGCTCAACGCCACGAGGAACCCGACGACCGCGAGCGTGCACAAGGTGACGATGATCAGCACGTACAGAATACGTTTCATTTACCCGCACCGTCCGGTTGTGGATATTTCGAGACCGTATATCCATCCATCCTGCCGGATCGGGGAGCGGTGCGGACGAAATCGGGGCTATCGGCGGGTTCGAATCCCGTTGCCCGTCGCACCGGCATTCACCGGATGTCACAGAGCCGGGCGCGGCACTCCAGTTGGGGTGTAGCGTCGACACCGTTGGAAAGCACAACCAGTCCGGTATGAGAGTGGCTGCGCCGCAGCCTGTCATAGAGCCCTCGCACACGGCCGAACACGTCAGTGACCACCGCACCCCCGGGAACCATAATGACCACCGCAGCCCCGCATCGGACGCCGCAGCCGCCCGCCCTGGGGTACGCCCTGCTGTGGGCGTTGCTCAGCGGCCGCGTCGAACTCCTCGCCGACCGCATCCTCGACCCGGCGTCGGCATGACATGAAGAATCCGGTAGACGTCAACGAGAGGACCGACCAGTGCCCGCGCACGTAAGCAGTCACCATCGCCAGACCATCGACAGGGTTTTCCAGCACCCGACCGGTGGCAACATCGAGTGGCGTCAGGTCCTGTCCCTCCTCCAGGCTCTCGGCACCGTAACCGAGGAGCACAACGGCAAGTTCACCGTTGCCCTAGGACCCGACGCAGAAGTCTTCGAGGCTCCGCGTGGCAAAGACATCGACGTGCAGCAAACCGTTGACCTGCGCCGGATGCTCCGACAGGCCGGGTACGCGCCGGACGACGGAACACCCAGCTAGAGAGTGTGTTGGTGACGAGGCGGGCAACATATCAGTGACGAATCGGAGGCCGGATATGCCCGAGGCAGATGTCGTGACGGCAGCGGTGCAGTTGGCGTGTCGCGCCCCGTCTGTGCACAACAGCCAGCCCTGGCGGTGGGTCGCTGATAGCGGCGGGCTCAACCTGTTCGTCGATCCGAGTCGATGGGCTCGCGCAACGGACTATTCGGGCCGGGAGGCGCTGATCAGTTGTGGCGCCCTGCTCGACCATTTCCGTGTCGCGATGCAGGCAGCGGGGTGGACAATCAATGTCGACCGGTTCCCCAATCCCAACAATCTGAACCATGTAGCTGCAATCAGTTTCACTCCCTCGGGCTTCGTCACCGACGGTCACCGTGCTCGCGCCGCCGCAATCGAGCGGCGCAGAACCGACCGGCTCCCGTTCGCTGCACCGACGGACTGGGAACAGTTCGAGCCCATGGTTCGGAGCACATTCTCCGATCGTGACGCCCACCTGGACGTCGTTCCAGACGATGGCCGTCACAAGTTGGCCGATGCCGCCCGACTCAGTGAGTCTCTGCGGCAGTACGACTCGTCCTACCACGCCGAACTGGATTGGTGGACTGCACCTTCCGAGGCAACCGAAGGCATCCCCTACAGCTCGCTGGCATCCGCCACCGAGCGCCAGCACGTCGATGTGGCGCGCGCATTCCCGGTCGGCGACGACAGTCAGCGGCGCCCGAGCATCACAGCGGACCGCTCCACGATTCTGGTGCTTTCCACCGATGACAACACCGGCGGCGATGCGGTGCGCTGCGGCGAAGTGCTCTCGACCGTGCTGTTGGAGTGCACCATGGCCGGCATGGCCACCTGCACTCTGACCAACATCACCGAATCTCCGGGCGGCCGCGAGGTCATCGCCGCCCTGATTGGCCGGACGTCTTATCCCCAGCTGTTGATTCGGGTCGGTCTGACCCCCCAAGCAGAACCTGAGCCTGCGATGACGCCGCGGCGCCCGCTGCGCGAGGTCTTAGAACCTGCAACATAGTCCTGGATGACCTATCTCCCGTGAGCGACTTGCCGGCAGTCTGCGCGAGCGGGCGTGGCAGTTTTCATATTGCGTTTCATATTGCGTACAACCGATAGCCGGCCCAACCTGCGCGGTCGTCGAGCGCAGTGGGATCGATGAACGTCGCCGTGGCCCACACGTCGGCCCACACGAGGTCAGGGCCGGTGACAGTGGCGGATCCCGGATGCTCGACTCCTCGTCCGGTGCGGGGATCGATGATATGCGCGCCCGCGCAGTTGCGCTCGACGTCGCGAGCGCACCGTCGACTACCGGGATCACCTGGGCGATACGTGATCGGTCCGCGGGGTCCTCGATACCGATGTTCCACGGACGGGCGAGTTCGGCCGAGTGCTTGCCGAGTCCGCACACCACGTCTCCGCCGGCGTTGATCGACAATGTCACCTGCTCGAGCGCTCGCAGGCTGTCAGCGGCTGTTCCAACGGCCCACCCTTTGACGAGTCCGGTGCGGTCCCATCCCGCTGCCCCGCTGGGGCCAACGATGGCATTGCGGGTCAAATATTCGAGGAGCGCGAATTCCTTGACCGTAAGCCGAATTTCGGTTCCATTGCAAGCTGCCCGCCTCAGTGCCGGGTCGACGGTGAGGCTACCGACGGACAGAATCGCGGGTCGCTCGGGTGCGCCTCGGCGTACGAGAGCGCGCAGACGTGCTCGCAGAACCGTGAACGAGAACGGTTTGGTCATGTAGTCGTCAGCGCCCAGATCGAACGCGTCGGTCTGGTCGTAGTCTCCGTCCTTGGCCGTCAACATCATCTCCAGTGTCCAGATCTTTCTCTCGCGCAATCGGGGCAGTACTTCGTAGCCGTTCAGACCCGGCATCATGATGTCGTCTTCCACAACCTCCCTGCGAAGAACACCTAGGTCAGGCCTAGGGGTAGCCCTGGTGTGATTGACACCACTAAGTGCGACTGTCGTGTCAGCGACAACACTTATGGAGGAACTCGATGACCGAGATCTTGGATCACCTACAGGCGACGCTCGACAATGCCGTCGTCGACGACGCCGAGGCCGGTGTGTACCGAGCGAATCGCAGCATCTTCACGGACGAAGAAGTATTCGAACTGGAGATGAAGCACATCTTCGAGGGCAACTGGATCTACCTCGCTCACGAAAGCCAGCTGCCGAACAACGGTGACTACTTCACCGTGTACATGGGTCGCCAGCCGGTGGTGATCACGCGCGACAAGGATGGGGGACTGCACTGCCTCATCAACGCGTGCGCCCACCGCGGCGCCATGATCTGTCGGCGCAAGACCGACAACCGCACCACCCTTACGTGCCCGTTCCACGGCTGGACGTTCCGCAACGACGGGACCCTGCTGAAGGTCAAGGACCCAGAGGGCGCTGGCTACCCGGATACATTCGACGTCGACGGTTCGCACAACCTGACCAAGGTCCCACGCTTCGAGAGCTACCGTGGCTTCCTGTTCGGTAGTTTGAACGACGATGTGTCTTCACTCGCCGAGCACCTCGGTGATTCGACCAAGGTCATCGACATGCTCGTCGATCAGTCACCGGACGGGCTCGAGGTACTGCGCGGTGCGTCCACATACACCTTCGACGGCAACTGGAAGGTGCAAGCGGAGAACGGCGCCGACGGCTACCACGTGACCGCGACGCACTGGAACTACGCAGCGACCACCTCACGTCGAAACAACGGTGAATCGAAGAACACCACCAAAGCGCTCGACGCCGGTGGCTGGGGCAAGTCCGGCGGCGGATACTGGTCGTACCCCAACGGTCATCTGTGCCTGTGGACCTGGGCTGCCAACCCTGAGGACCGGCCGCTGTGGGATCAGATGGACAAGCTCAAAGCCCAGTTCGGCGACGCCAAGGGTGAGTTCATGGTCAAGGGTTCGCGCAACCTGTGCCTGTACCCGAACGTCTACCTGATGGATCAATTCAGCACCCAGATCCGGCATTTCCGCCCGATCGCGCCGAACCAGACCGAAGTGACCATCTACTGCATCGCGCCGAAGGGTGAGAGCAAAGAGGCTCGCTCACACCGGATTCGGCAGTACGAGGACTTCTTCAACGCGTCGGGAATGGCTACGCCGGACGACCTCGAAGAGTTCCGTTCGTGCCAGCTGACCTTCCAAGCGACCAACGCGCCGTGGAACGACATGAGCCGCGGTGCCGAGCACTGGCTCACCGGACCCGACCCGGTAGCCGAGGCACTCGACATGCACGGAGTCATCTCGGCGGGAGTCAGGAACGAGGACGAAGGACTGTTTCCTGTGCAGCACGGTTACTGGCGCCGAACGCTTCTCGACGCCGTCGAGCGTCAACGCACATCGGACGCCGCTCGCTCGACGAAGGTGAAGGAGGCCCGAGCATGACTGCCTCCACCACCAGCAGGGAAGCCTCTGTGACCACCGCAGCTACGCGGGTCATCGACCAGACTGCGATCGAACAGTTCCTGTACCGCGAAGCGCGCTACCTCGACGATCGCGAATTCGAGAAGTGGCTCACCTGCTACGCAGACGACGTCGAGTACTGGATGCCCAGTTGGGGCGACGACGATCTACTCACCGAGGATCCGCAGACCGACATCTCGTTGATCTACTACGAGAACAAGGGTGGGCTCGAGGATCGAGTGTTCCGCATCCGAACCGAACGTTCGAGCGCGACGTCCATCCCGGAACCACGGACCAGCCACAACATCAACAACGTCGAGGTGATCGAGCGCCGCGGTGACATCGTGGACGTTCGTTTCAACTGGCACACGATGTACTTCCGCTACAAGACCGTGGACCCCTATTACGGGACCTCGTTCTACACAATCGACTTTTCCGGTGAAACCCCACTCATTCGGCGAAAGACAGTGGTGCTCAAGAACGATTACATCCACCACGTCGTCGACATCTATCACTTCTGACTTCAGAGGGAGTCTTTTCACATGAGTCATCGCGTAGCACTGTCCTTCGAAGACGGTGTGACCCGATTCATCGACTGCGACGACGATCAGACCGTTGCCGACGCTGCCTACAGGTCACGCATCAACATCCCGCTCGACTGCCGTGACGGCGCCTGCGGAACCTGCAAAGCAGTGTGCGAATCGGGTGAGTACGACGGTGGCAACTACATCGACGATGCCCTGACGGAACTCGAAGCAGACCAGGGGTATTGCCTTCCGTGCAGCATGAGCCCGAAATCGGATCTCGTCCTGCAGATTGCGAGCACGTCGGCTGTCGCGAAGACGAAGGCAGCATCACACACGACGACGGTGACGGCCATCGAAAAACTGTCATCCACCACGGTCCGTCTCGCGGTACAGGCGCCCGTAGGCGGATTGACGTTCCTGCCAGGCCAGTACGTCAATATCTCCGTGCCCGGCAGTGGGGACACTCGGTCGTATTCGTTCAGCACGGCACCCGACTCCGACCAGTTCGAGTTTCTCGTCAAATTGACCCCCGGTGGGCTGATGTCGAGCTACCTCTCCGAGCACGCCTGCGTGGGCGAGGAGATCACCTTCACCGGCCCGCACGGGAGCTTCTTTCTCCGGGAGGCCGAGCGGCCGGCATTGTTGCTCGCGGGCGGTACTGGATTGGCCCCGATCCTGTCGATCCTGCGCAAGCTGAACAACGAATCCAGCACGCGGCCCGTGCATCTCGTCTACGGCGCGAGCACGGACGAGGATGTGGTCGAACTACAGGCCCTGGCCGGACTGGCCGAGACGCTCGACTCGTTCACATGGGACTACGTCGTCAGCGATCCGGACTCCTCCGCGCCCAACAAGGGGTACGTCACCAGTCTCATCGAACCGAAGCATCTGAACGACGGCGACGTGGCTGTCTATCTCTGCGGGCCACCGCCGATGGTCGAAGCCGTCCGCAGCTACTTCGTCGACGAAGGCGTCGAACCGACAGGCTTCTACTACGAGAAGTTCGCGCCCTCTTCGCCTCCGACAACGCAGTCGAAGACAGCCGCCCAACCGGGCGTGGCAACCACCGAGCCGGACGTGGAAACCGATCAGCCGATCGAGGATGAACAGCGCAGGACACTCGAACCCGTCGGTTCTGCATCGCGAACTTTCCTCGGCCGCGTCATCTTCGATCGACGTGATCACGCGGCACTGGGGACGGTTGGAAATCCGGTCACGCGCAGCGAAGAACTGCAGACCATGCGCGCAATCGCCGGTCAACGTGTCGCCGGACCCGGTTCGCAGGCAGAGCCCATTCCTCTCGACCAGTACGGTGCATCGTTCGAGAATCCCGATGCGCGTTCCGTAGCGGGGCAGAGGATTTGGGCCGATCGAGAGATCGAACCCCTGGTGGATCGCAGTCCGACGCCGGATGCGGTCACGCCAGCCGACGTGCAGGGCCCGGACGGATACGAGATCGGCGAGGAGCACCCGTCGGTGCACGAATCCGACGCCGTGTTCGAAGCCCGCAGAGCCCTCGAACTGGGCGCCCTGGAACTGGTGATCGGCAGGCTGACCTCGCCGCAGATCGCTGGGTATCGGCTTCTGGCCGAGACCACGACGCGCTACGTCGAGGGCGATCGCTTCCTCGACGCGGCGGCGTACACCGAGACCAACGCGGCTTTTCACGACTACCTTTTCACCCAGACCGGCAACGAACATCTACTGCGGGCGTATCAAGCGCTCGGCGTGAAGGCGGCGATGGAAGAAGCGTTGCGGAATGCGACGTGGTGCGACCCGCTCTGTGCCCAGGACCACCTCGACATCGTCGACGCCTTCGAGGCCGGCGACCGCAAACAAGCGCGGGTGCTGATCGCCGAGCACGCGGAACGGTCCAAGGTCACGATGAAACGGGCGATGCATGAGACGGCGACGGCGAAGCGTCCCAAGTTCGTCTCTCCCGGTCGATTCACCGGAAAATCGGTTCTCATAACCGGCGCGGCGCAGGGTATCGGCGAAACTGTCGCTCGACGAATCGCGGCGGAAGGAGGCGCGCTGATTCTGGCCGACAGGTCCGAACTCGTAGAATCCTTGGCCGAGGAATTGGGTCGAGACGGTGCCCCGGTAACCAGCGTGCTCGCCGACCTGGAGACGTGGGAAGGTGCTGGCGCTGCCGTCGAGTCCGCCCTGGCGGCGCGCGGGCGAGTCGACGTCGCGATTCACGTCGTGGGAGGCACCATCTGGGCGAAACCGTTTGCGGAGTACCCGCCGGATCAGATCCAGAAGGAAATTTCGAGGTCTCTGTTCCCAACTCTGTGGTCGTGTCGAGCGGTGATCGGTCACATGATCGAGCGTGGTCGAGGCACCATCGTCAACGTCTCCTCCGTCGCGACTCGCGGTGTGCACCGCGTGCCGTACGCCGCCGCCAAAGGTGGCGTCAACGCCATCACTACTGCACTCGCATTGGAGGCTGCACCGCACGGAGTGCGTGTGGTCGCCACAGCACCGGGCGGGACCGAAGCTCCACCGCGGCGGGTTGCCCGGGGACCGGCGCCGTCCACCGACGAGGAACAGGGTTGGTACCAAGCCATCGTCGATCAGACGGTCGATTCCTCGCTGCTGGGCCGATACGGCACACTCGACGAACAGGCGGCGGCCATCTGTTTCCTGGCTTCGGACGAGGCGTCGTATATCACCGGAACCATCCTGCCGGTTGCTGGCGGAGACCTCGGCTGAGCAGGCCCACCGCCGTGCCCGCGTTCTTCCGATCGCAAGACTGGCTTCAGCGCGGTGACTACCGTGAGGGGGTGAGCGAGCGGGCGTTGCTGGTTGGGCGCGGCGGGCAGCTGAACCGGCTGGTCGCTGCGGTCTCCGGCATGTCGGAGCACGGTTCGGTGTTCGTGGTTGTCGACGGACCCGAGGGCGTCGGCCGAACCGCATTGCTGGACGCACTGGCAGAACGTCTGAAGGCAGCCGGGGTTTCGGAGGCAACAGGGGTTTCCGGGGCAACAGGGTCGCCTCGGGTGCTGCAGGTGCGCGGTGTCCCGTGGGAGTCCTCCATTCCTCTCGGGATTCTCGGACAACTGGTCTTTGACGGTGAGGTGCGAGCCCTCTCCGGTGCCCAAGCCGCGACGGCCTCGCGGATCGTTTCCTCCCTGCTCGAGCCTTCGGAAGACAGATCACAGTCGACGGTGGTGTTGGTCGACGACGCCCAGGATGTCGATCCTGGCTCGCTGCGAGCACTCGCAACGGCCGTGCGGCACAACAGGGGAGCGCGCTTGGCGGTCATCTGTGCACGCCGACAGCGACCTGCCGGCGATGCGGAGGCACACCAGGTTCTCGATGTCGCCGCGGATCACCGGGTGAGTATGGCGCCGTTGTCGATTGCATCGATCGCGGAGTTGGCAGAGCTGCGCGGAATAGCGCTCTCGGCGTCGTCGGTAGGTGAGCTTGCCCGCCATACCGGTGGACTACCGAAGCATGTCTCTGCGCTGTTGGACGAATTGCCGCGTGAGGTATGGCGTGGCGTTCGACCGCAATTGCCGCCGCCAGGTTTCGTAGACGAGACCGTCCGCGCCGGACTCGCCGAGTGCGACACCCTCGCTCGCCGACTGGTACAGACGATCGCGGTTCTCGGCTCCGCTCAACCGCTGCCGATCGTGTGCTCGATCGCGAACATCGAAGATCCCTGGACGGCGATCGACGCCGCGGAGCGGCGCGACCTGGTGACGGTACAGCACAATTCGTCCGCGGTCGTTCTCGATGCACCGGATCCCATGGTTCGGGCCGCGATTCTCGCAACGATGAGTCGTTCGCTGCGTGCTCAGTTGCACAGAGAGGCAGCGCTCGTCCTGACGGACCGCGCCGATGTCCTCACCCACGTCGCCGCCGCAGACCCACTCCCCGGCGCCGAGATGAGCGAACAACTCGCCGATCTCGCCGGTGAGCGCTCGGCCCGTGGCCAATGGGCAACAGCGGCACAGCTGTTCGAGCTGTCCAGCCGAACGGCAGTGGAGCCGACTTGTCGCGACGACATGATCATCCGCGCAGTCGACGCACTCATCGGCGCGGGCGATGTACGGACGGCAGCAGGACATATCGCCGAGATCGAGAGCCTTCGCGAGACTCCGATGCGAAATTCCGTCCTCGGATACCTGGCGATCCTTCGTGGGAGACCCCACGAGGCCGACGCTCGACTTGCCCGTGCGTGGCAGCTGGTGCGAATTGAGCATGAGCCCGAGATCGCAGCGGTGATCTGTCACCGTCAGGTGCTACACAATCTCGCTCGATGCGATGGCGCGGCCTTGGTCGAGTGGGCCGACCGGGCAGTCGAGTTGGTCGGTGCAGACCACGCGACGGCGGTCGAGGCTCAGGCGATTCGGGGGCTCGGGCTCGGCGGTACCGGCCGAGTTGCCGAGGCGCTCGAGAGCTACCGCGATCTCTGGGGGCACGCCGGCACGGGAGCAGTGGGACAGCGCGTTCAAATGGGCGCGGGATGGCTGCATCTCGCCACGGACCACGTGGAATTGGCTCGTGCAGAAC
>JGI11976J13097_1000026_pt1 | contig 26907 bp, 29 predicted proteins | sample DeeseametaMP2497_FD_13097 | JGI IMG/M metagenome (IMG submission 13097)
GGGCCGCCGCCGAGATGATCGACGGCGAGTACGTCAACCTCGGAATCGGCTTGCCCACAATGATTCCCGGATACCTGACAGCTGAGGTGCGAGTGGTTCTCCACTCCGAGAACGGCATTCTCGGCACCGGGCCGTACCCGACAGAGGCGACCATCGACGCCAACCTCATCAACGCGGGCAAGGAAACCGTCACCGTTGAATCCGGGGCGTCGTACTTCGATTCCTCGCTCTCGTTCGGGATGATCCGCGGCGGACACATCGACACAGCTGTGCTCGGCGGCATGCAGGTCTCGCGCACCGGCGATCTGGCCAACTGGATGGTGCCGGGCAAGATGGTCAAGGGCATGGGCGGCGCAATGGATCTCGTGCACGGCGCCCGCCGAGTCATCGTCGTCATGGAACACACCGACCGCGAGGGCAATCCGAAAATCCTCGACGCCTGCACACTGCCGTTGACCGGCCAAGGCGTCGTGAACCGAATCATCACGAACCTGGCGGTCATCGATGTGGTGGGCGACGGAACTCTGGCGCTGGTCGAACTCGCACCCGGCGTCACTCGCGAGCAAGTAGCGGCCGCGACTTCAGTTCCACTCGCCTGAATCGAGCGCACTCTGGTTAGGGTGGAGAGATGTTCGTCAACTCCGCCACCACATTCGTCGCGGACGCACTCCGCGGTCTCGTCGCATCCACCGCGGACATCGCCTGGCACGCCGATCCCGGTTTCCTGACGCGAAAGGAGCCACTGAAGTCGGGGCGAGTGGCTCTGCTCTCGGGCGGCGGGTCGGGTCACGAGCCGATGCATGCCGGATTCATCGGTGCAGGAATGCTCACCGGTGTCTGCCCGGGACTGGTGTTCACCTCGCCGAACGCGCTACAGGTGCACGAGGCTTCCAGGGCCGTCAGCGTCGGCGGCGGTGTGTTGCACATCGTCAAGAACTACACCGGCGATGTCATGAACTTCTCCATCGCGCGAGAGCTGTTGCACGAGTACGGCATCGAATCCGATCATGTCCTCGTAGACGACGATGTCGCATCCGAGCGAGCCGATGGCGACGGACCCGGTCGGCGCGGAACAGCAGCGACCGTCATCGTCGAAAAGATCTGTGGTGCTGCAGCCGAACGCGGTGACACGCTCGGTGCGGTTGCCTCGGTGGGTCGAAGAGTGGCGGAGAATTCGCGGAGTATGGCTGTGGCAGTCAGTCCGTGCACGCTGCCCGGTGCGAGCGAGCCGTCGTTCGACCTCCCAGAGGGTGAGATCGAACTCGGCATCGGTATTCACGGGGAGCGCGGAACCGAGCGGGTGCCGGCGATGCCTGCGCAGGACCTCGTCGCAGCGCTGACTCAGCCGGTGATCGATTCGCTCGGACTGAAACGGGGCGAATCCGTCATTGCTTTCGTCAACGGACTCGGTGCCACGCACCCGATGGAGCTGCAGCTTCTCTACGGCGAACTGGCAGAGTTTCTGTCCGACAAAGGAATTCTGATCGCCAGGCCGCTGGTGGGTAGTCTCGTCACAGCGCTGAACATGGGCGGTGCGTCGATCACGCTCGTTCGCGTGGACGACGAGATCCTCGAACTTTTCGACGCCCCGACCGACGCCCCGACCGACGCGCCGGCATGGCCGAATGTCAGTGCCGGCAATGATTCGATCCTCCCGGAACGGGGCGGCTTCGGCCCCAGTTTCTCCCCGACCGAAACCGACAGTGTCCGAGACGAGTTCATCTCCGCATGGATGGCGAGCTGGGTCGAGCGGGTGCTGGCAGAAGAGCCATCGCTGACCGATCTGGACCGGCGTGCCGGTGACGGTGACTTCGGTACCAATATGGTTGCCGCGCTGGGGCAGGTCGACTTGGCCGCGATCCGTGACAGCTACTCTGCGCGGACAATCTTCGAAGCCGTGTCCGATTCGTACTTGGGGAACGCAGGCGGCACCTCGGGAGCTCTGTTCGGGATATGGTTCCGGCAGTTCTACAACTCGCTCACCACGGTCGACCTCGCGAACATCACCGCTGCTGCCCGCGGCGGCCTGGACAAGATCACCGAACTCGGCGGGGCGCGCACCGGCGACAAGACCATGGTCGACGCCATCGCCCCGGCCGTTGAGGCACTCGAAGGTGCAACCGATCTCGGCGAGGGTCTGCGGGCCGCCGCGGCCGCCGCGCACGAGGGTGTCCGCTCGACCGAGCATCTCACCGCCAATAGAGGACGCGCGTCCTACGTCGGCGACGCGGCAAAAGGCGTCGTCGATCCGGGTGCGCTGGTGATCGCCTGGTTCTTCGAGGCCGCCTCAGACGCGCACTGACCCCGCGCTACGCGCGAACCGAATCCACGAAGACGCGGGCTACAGCTTCGAGCCCGGACTGATCGTCCGCGTCGAACCGATCGACGGCGGGGCTGTCGAGGTCGAACACCCCGATCAATCTTTGCCCGTCGTAGAGCGGAACCACCAGCTCCGAGCGGGTGGCCGCGTCGCACGCGATGTGCCCGGCAAAAGTGTGCACATCGGGCACTCGCTGCGTTTCACCTGTTTTCGCAGCGGCGCCGCACACACCCTTGTCCAACGCGATACGCACACACGCCGGCCGACCCTGGAACGGTCCGACCACCAACTCGGTGCCGTCGAAAAAGTAGAAACCAACCCAGTTGACCTCGGCAAGAGCGTGGTAGACCAGGGCGGAGATGTTCGCGGCGTTGGCGATTCGATCCGACTCACCGGCGACGAGCGCGCTCGCCTGCTGGGTCAGCTGCGTGTACTGCTCGGTCTTGGTGCCTTCGAGAGCAGCGGCAGAGAACGACATGTGGCCGAGTCTATTTCTTTGCTGCTTTCCTTCGGCCACTGAGCCGCCCGGCCGCAAAACCGACCGCGAACAGCACCAGCAGAATCAGCCACAGTGGTGATGTGACCGTCAACCAGAACATCTCGATCGTCGTGCTGTACCTGTTCTGCGCGATGAACACCGCCGCGAGGAGCACCAGCAGAATCGGTACCCAGTTCGTCTTCAGAAAGCCCACTGTTCGATCTTTTCCCGACATACCCAGCAAACTACTCGGTGACCAGTGGTTCTCGGATCCGAACCGCACTGACTGATTCGGATGTGTCGTTCGCTTCAACCCAGCGCCTGCGCAACTTTTTCTGCTGCATCGGCGGCGGGCTCGTGTTCCCACACACGCACCACCGTCCAGCCCTCGGCTTCGAGGCGTTCGTCGGTGTTGCGGTCTCGTGCCACGTTGGCCGACAGCTTGTCCGCCCACCACTGTGCGTTGTTGCGCGGCTGCGTAGCGTGAATCGGGCAGCTGTGCCAGAAACACCCGTCGACGTAGACGGCGACCTTGCGCCGCGGGAACACCACGTCCGCCCGCCGCCGCATGCCCTTCAGCGGGGCCCGATCGACGAAATATCGCAGGCCGCGGCGGTGCAGCTCACGTCGCAGCGCCACCTCCGGCTTGGTATCGCGCCTGCGCTGCTTGCTCAGCCGCGCGCTGGTGGCAGCATCAGTAAGCGGCCTGGACATAACAGCGAAGCTACCCGTCCTCGCTGTCCTCGGGCTCGGACCAGGTGGGAGCGAACTTGTTGCGACGGGTGACCTCACCGTGGACAACGGCAACGAACTCCTCGAACGACAACGTCTGCGAAACCGACGGACGGCCGTTGCGGGGAGGCGACTCGTCGACGTCGAAGAAGCGCACCACACCATCGGTGTCGTACAACCCGATGAACACTTTCTCGAACAGGTCGTAGCGGGTGTCCTCGGCGCCGAGGTCCACCCACATCCTGCCGCTCCCGCCGAGCACCGCCCGCTTACCGCGTCCGGACCGTTTCGACAGAGTCGTGACGTGATGTGCGAACGACGACTTACCGATATCGCTCGCCTTTGCGGCATCCCCGTCCTCGCAGGTGGCGAACGGGGTGAACAGGACAGCCACCAGCACGCTGTACGGCTGACGCTGGTGCAGCACCATCGCTTCACCGCGCAGCTCATGATCATTGCGGACGATGTTCTTGGTCCAGCGACCGAACTTGCCGGACCGAGGACTGAAATCCCGGAAACTGTAGGTCTTGATCGACACGCACAGAATCAGACCCAGCGTTGGGTCGAGCGCTTTGACATCGAGACGTTTGCGCCCCTTCGCGACGTCGACCTGCGCTTCCTGCCCGGCGCCCGTCGCGTCGGGAGTGATGTTCGGGTAGTGCGGCCGCAGCGCGTCGGCGACAGTTTGCGCCAGATGATTCGACAGTCGCTGCGCATAATTCTTCTTGTCGCTGCGATCGGCGTCGGGCGCAGGTTTGTCGCCGGCCAGCGCCAGCGGACGCGCGAGCGCAGGCGGGTCGGGAAACAGATGCTCGGTCATGCGGCCGGTGCTGTTCCAGAACTCCTGCTGGGGTGCCCGCCCATGCGGTCCAGATGCGTCTCGATGTCGTCGAGGAATCCCGGCACGAAACGCAGGTTGCCCGTCCGGGCCCGCTTGAGGAAGCCGGCGGTCGCGCGCGCGGACAGCAACCGCGAGTCGTCGAGGAAATCGCTCAGGTTCTCGTACGGCTCGTGCACCGGCCACGTCGAGCGTTGGACCCGAAACACCGAGCCGCGCGCGCCCCACGCGGCGGTCGGCCACGCTTGCCCCGGCAGAATCTCCTCGTCCTCGTGTGCGTCGTAGTGCTGTGGGCGCTCGATCTGCGAGGCCACCCAGGACGCCATCCGCACGCTCACGGCATTGCCGACGAGTTTCCACCGATGTCCGGCCCGGACGCCGGGCAGCGCCAGCGCGGGCGCCGTCCAATCCGGATCGAAACCCTGCAGCCGCTCCGCGCCGACAATGCCCGGGGTGACGATCTCACCGGAGGGCAACCGCACAGCCGGGGGACTGGCAATGCCGATCGACGACCCGCCCTTGAGTGTCGGTACTGCATTGACGGCCCAGCCGAGTCCGCGAGTGCCCTCGGTCCAGTAGAAGCCACACGGCTGCTCGGACGGGTCGCCGTCGGGCACCGGGCCCTCATCCTGAGAGAACAGCACCTCCCGTGGATCCTCGGTCCGGGAAGCCAACATGATGACCCGTTGACGGCGCTGCGGCAGCCCGAAAGACCGAGCATCGACGACGCGGTAGGCCCACATGTAGCCGAGATCGGACAGCGCGTCGGTGATGTGCCGCATGGCCGCGCCGCGACCGAGCTGCAGCATGAACGGCACATTTTCGATCAGCAGCCAACGCGGTCCGTTGCGGCGTTTGACCAGACGGAACACCTCGTCTACCAAGCCCGACCTGGTACCGGTGATGCCTGCAGTTCGCCCGGCCTGCGAGAGGTCTTGGCACGGAAAACCGGCCGCGACGAGCTCGGTTCCCGACGGCAAGGCGCGCAGCTTCGTGACATCGGTGTGCAACGGCACATCAGGGAAGCGGGCACCGAGCACCGCACCGGCACCCGGGTCGATCTCGCACAGCAGTTCCGTCGACCAACCCTGCTCCGCGAGCCCCAACTCGAGCCCGCCGATTCCGGCGAACAGCCCGACCATCGATCGCGAACCCACGGACACCCTTCTTTCCAAGAACTCTTCACTCTCGGGCAGAACGTTACTCGAGAACTCCGACAGGTTCGCTCACCGAGCCGATCGACACGCTTGACCTGAACAATGCTCGAGGTTTCATCATGGAATTCGTCAGAGAGAAAATCGGTTGGCGCAAGAGCTGAGGAGTGAAACCATTCACTCGCCAGCAGTGAAGGAGAATCTCGTGTCGACGGGTGTGCTCGAATTTCGCAAGACCACTCGCGAGGAGCCGAACCCGCAGACCACCCCGCCGAGTTCGTTGGCCCGATTCCTCCCCTTCATCGCGCCCTACCGGTGGCAGTTCACCGCGTCGATCGTTCTCGCCTTGATCGCCACGCTCACCGGTCTGGCCATCCCGCTGGTGATGCAGCAGGTGATCGACGGCCCCATCGCCGCGAGCAACTTCGCCGGCGTGTGGTGGCCCGCCGCACTGGTGTTGTTCCTGGGCGCCGTCGATGCGCTCGGAATCTGGGCTCGCCGCCACCTCGTGGCAGGGCCGTCGAGCCAGTTCGAGATCTCGGCCCGCGCCGCAGTCTTCGACCAGCTGCAACGGCTTTCGGTCTCGGCGCACGAGGGCTGGGAATCCGGTCAGCTGCTCTCCCGCGCCATCGCAGATCTCTCGTCGTTGCGGAGATTTGTCGCCTTCATCGGCCCGTTCCTTCTCGTCAACGCCGTCACATTGGTGGTCGGACTCGGCGTGCTGTTCGTTCAGTCGTGGCAGCTCGGCACGATCCTGGCGGTGACGGCCGTGCCGCTGGTGATCGTCTGCGCCCGCTTCGAAGCGCTCTACCGCGTCGTGGCCCGTGACGCGCAGGATCAGGCCGGCGATGTCACCACCACCGTCGAGGAATCGGTCCAGGGCATACGTGTGCTGAAGGCGTTCGGGCGTAGCGCACATCTGGGCCACAGATTCATCCGCGAAGCCGCGACCCTGCGCGGGACGGAAATGAAGAAGGTCCGCTACCTGGCGATCCTGTGGACGCTCATCGTCGGGATACCGCCCGTCGGGATCGGCGCCATGCTGGCCTACGGCGCGTACGCCATCGTCGAGGGCACCATGACGGTCGGCATGCTCGTCGCGGCAATGGCCATCGTCGCGTTCCTGCTCTGGCCCATCGAATCTTTCGGCTTCCTACTGGCGGAGCTGAACAATGCGCGGACGGCGGCCGATCGCTACTGGGAGATCATGGACACCCCGGAAACGATCACCGATCCCGTTCGGCCGGTGCCGGTCCCGCGAAACCCGCGGGGTGTGCTCGAGTTCCACGACGTCGGATTCGCGTTTCCCGACGCCTCGCCACTGCTGAGGGGCGTCGACTTCCGCGTCGATCCAGGCGAGATCGTCGCGCTGGTCGGGGTGACCGGTAGTGGAAAGACCGCGGTGACCAATCTGGTGCCGAGGCTCTACGACGTCACATCCGGTTCGATCACGATCGACGGAATCGACATCGCAACGGTGGCTCTGTCGGATCTGCGGTCGACGGTGTCGGTGGCGTTCGAGGATCCGGTGCTGTTCTCGGCAAGTGTCCGCGAGAACATCGCGCTCGGTCGTCCGGGTGCGTCCGACGCCGATATCGATCAAGCGCTCGATATCGCCTGTGCCCGCGAGTTCGTCGAACGTCTGCCATGGGGACTGAGCACACGGATCGGTGAGCAGGGCATGAGCTTGTCCGGTGGGCAGCGTCAGCGACTCGCTCTCGCGCGTGCCGTGCTGGGCAAGCCGCGCATCCTGGTGCTCGACGACCCGCTCTCGGCGCTCGATGTGCACACCGAGGCCGTCGTTCACGACAATCTGCGGCGAGTTCTGACGCACTCGACAACTCTGTTGGTCGCGCATCGGCCGTCCACCGCGGCACTGGCAGACAGAGTGCTTCATCTCGAGAACGGAACGATCGTGGAACAGGGCCCGCACGAACGCCTGCTGGCGACCTCGTCGAAGTACCGCTACGTGATGGGGTCGATCGATGACTGAGCAGAGTACCGAAACCGACTGGCGCGGAACCGGGAACGAGGAGTCGAACGTCGACCGAATCGGCAATCTCGTGCTCGCCGGCCGCTCGCGTCGACTTCTTGCCTCACTGGTTCGCCCGCATCGAAAGCAGGCGTTGCTCGCGTTGGCGATCATCCTCGTCGATAACATCGCGTACGTCGCCGGGCCGCTGTTCATTGCCTACGCCGTCGACCACGGTGTGACCGCGGCAATCGACGGAAACTGGTCGCCGCTGGCGTGGGCAGTGTTCGGCTACATCGCTTTCGGGCTGCTCGGCGCAATCACGACGTACACGTTCCTGATGGTCTCGGGCCGCCTCAGTCAGGCGATCCTGTTCGACCTGCGCAAGCGAGTTTTCGAACACGCGCAGCGGTTGAGCTTGTCGTTCCATGAGAAGTACACCTCGGGTCGCCTGATCTCGAGGTTGACCAGCGATGTCGAATCGCTGCAGACGCTTCTCGAGAGCGCGTTGAACGACGCGTTGACGGCGATTCTGTCGATCGTCTCCATCGCCGTGATCCTGGTGTACCTCGATGCTCCACTTGCGCTCGTTGTGCTCGCGGGATTCGTGCCCCTGGTGCTGGTGACGCGATGGTCGCAACGTCGGCAACGTACCGGCTACCGCCGAACCCGCGTGGCGATCGCCAAGGTGGTGGTGCACTTCGTCGAATCGATGGGCGGCATCCGCGCTGTTCAGGTCTTCCGGCGTGAGAAGCGAAACGACGCCATCCTCGCGGTCGACGACACCGAGTATCGCGACGCGACCACCGCCGCCCTGCGCGGAATGGCGAGCTACACCGGCATCGTTCGGTGGATCGGCAACCTCACACTTGCGATCATCCTGGTGTTCGGTAGCTATCGGGTCATCAACGGCCACATGGAGATCGGCGTCCTCGCGGCGTACGTGCTGTACCTGCGACGGTTCTACGGCCCGCTGGATGAACTCGCGCAGGTGTTCAACGCCTACCAGTCGGCTGCCGCTGCGCTCGAGAAGATCTCCGGGGTACTCGAGGAGGAGCCGTCGGTCCGAGCGCCCGACGAGCCGGTCGTGCTGCGCAGCGCCCGCGGTGACATCGACTTCGAGAACGTGCGTTTCGCCTACGACGAGGATCGCGTCGTACTCCCGAAATTCTCGCTGCACATCCCGGCGGGGCAGGTGGTGGCAATGGTGGGTGCAACCGGTGCGGGCAAGTCGACGCTGGCGAAGCTTCTCGCTCGGTTCTACGACCCGACGGAGGGGACTGTCCGGCTCGACGACGTCGACTTGCGCGAGCTCGGTGACGAGAACATGCGCGAGCACATCGTCATGGTCACGCAGGAGGCGTTTCTGTTCTCCGGGTCCATCGCCGACAACATTCGGCTCGGCAAGCCGTCGGCGACGGACGCCGAGATCATGGCCGCAGCCGATGCCGTCGGAATGACGGAGTTTATCGCGACCCTGCCCGACGGGATAGATACCGACGTGCGCAAACGCGGTGGACGGCTGTCTTCGGGGCAACGCCAGCTCGTCGCGTTCGCGCGGGTGTTCCTCGCCGCGCCCGCGGTGATCGTGCTGGACGAGGCGACCTCGAGCCTGGACATCCCCGGCGAACGACTGGTCCAGCAAGCCTTGGAGACGATTCTGGAGGGCCGGACCGCGGTGATCATCGCGCACCGACTCTCCACCATCGCGATCGCCGACCGAGTGCTCGTGATGGACGACGGGGTGATTGCCGAGGACACCCTCCGCCCGTGCGCGCGTAGTGACCGCGGAAGGTAACTATGCACGCACGGGCGGCGGAGCCGCATCACCAGGGCTTGATCGGCGGCTTCACCCACATGATCTTCTCGTCGGTGTGCTGCGGCGTGGCAGACGGGTGATCGGGGTTCGCCGCAGCCCACGCATTCTTAGTGTCGAGCAGTTCGGCGGTGATCGTCCAGGTCTCCATGGTGCTGGGCGGGTGGATGTCAGCGGCGCGCGCCAGTTTGCGGCGGGCGGCGTCGGACAGCCCGAGGAGTTCGCCGCCGTCTATCCCGCGGTCCCAGATGTAGCGCGCAAGGGCCGTCGCCTTGTCCTGTCGACTCTTGGCCGCCTGCTCGGAGTGCGCGAAGTCGAAGCCACCTGCTGTCACGGGACCCCACAGTAGTGGGACTAAAGTCACCACCGCTTGATCTGAGTACCCGTCTGTCGCTTACCGTAGTCAGGTGACCACTCCAATATCGGGCGTAGAAAACGCACCCGCGACTGACCCAACAGCGTCGACGCAGGCCGTACGCGCGTGGCCAGCGGTGCTGACCTGGCGCGCGCACGAGGCCCCCCGAATGGAATCGGTCCGTGTCCAGCTCAACGGCAACCGCATCAAAGCGGCCGGTCGGATCATCGGTGCGGCGTGTGCGGAGCACCCGGCGTTCAGTGCGTCCTACGACCTCGTGACCGACGAGAACGGCATCACACGTCGGCTCTCGATGCGCACGTCGATGGCAGCAGGAGAGAAGCAAGCCTCGGTGAGCCGCGACGAAGAGGGCTACTGGATGATCGAGAACTCGTCCAACCACCAACGGGCCACCTACAACGGCGCGCTCGATGTCGATGTGGTGCTCAGTCCGTTCTTCAACACCCTGCCCATCCGGCGCTTGGGATTGCACACCGACTCGATCGACACCCAGGTCCCCGTCGTGTACGTCAACCTGCTGGACCTGAGCATCCAAGAATCCTCGCTGACCTACAGCAGCGGACCCGACGGCATTCACGTGCTCTCCCCGGTGTCCAGCTCCTCGGTGACGGTGGATTCCGAAGGGTTCGTGCTCGACTACCCGGGGCTCGCCACGCGAATCTGACGGATTACCCCGCCTCTTCTTCCGGCGGCACGTAGGTCCGCGAGCCAGCCGGGATCACCCGGCGTCACATCGGTGATGTCGAAGCGCTCGTGCTCCTCGTATCGGGTGCGCGCCCGGTGGCCCTCCGTCACCAGCGTCCGCGTCGACGTTTCGTCGGCCAGTTCCTCGCGGGCTCTGCGCAGCAGCAGCAGCGCATCGTCGAGCGCCTCGGTGAGCGCCTCGGCGTTGCCCTCACACATTGCGCGCACCAGATCGGGCGAGGAGGACGCGACCCGCGTTCCGTCCCGGAACGAGCCGGCGGCGAGACCCAGCGCGAGCGGGCTGCCCGACGCGCCCACGATCGCGAGCGTTTCGGCCAGCAGGTGCGGTAGATGCGAGATGCGCGCCACGGCTCTGTCGTGTTCGCGGCTCTCGACGGGTACCACCACCGATCCGCAATCGAGCGCGAGTGAGGCCACCGAACGCCACACGTCGGGGTCGGCGTCGTCGTCGGCGCCCACCACCCAGACGGCGCCGACGAACAGGTCAGGATCGGCGGCGGACCACCCGGAGAAGTTCGTGCCGGCCATCGGATGGCCCCCGACGTACCGCGGCGACAGACCGTGCCGGGCGACCGCATCGGCCACTTCTGCCTTGACGCTGACGACGTCGGTGATCCGATTGTCGGGGGCGTACTCACCGATGGCGTCGAGAATCGAATCGACCGCGGGCATCGGCACTGCGATGACGATGAGCGCGTCGGTATCGGCGGCGCGGATCAGTGCAGCGGCCAAATCGGTACCGGTGTCGAACCCGGCCTCGGCGGATCCTGCGATGGCATCGGCCGAGCGGTTGTACCCCCATGCCGTTCTACCAGCACGTACAGCTGCTCGGAGTACCGATCCGCCGATCAGCCCGAGCCCGAGTACACAAACCGGAGCAGTAGTCACGAGATCAGGTTTGCACACTGCCGTGAGCATCCGCGCACAGGTGTTTCGGTTGGTGAAGGCAGTGGACTTCATTTTGGGGCCGTACGGCGACTACCGTTGCGCGCATGGCAGCACAGCGCGGGAGCAACAACTCCGCCAAGGCGAAGAATTTCGACGGCCCCGACCTCGACGATTTCGACGATCTCGAGGGCTTCGGTGTCGCAGTTGTCCGTGAAGACGGCAAGTGGACGGTGACGCCGCTACCTACGAAGGCGTTGGCGTCGTTGTCCGCAGCCGAGACGGAGCTGCGTGAGATGCGCAGTTCTGGTGCGGTGTTCGGCCTCCTCGATGTCGACGACGAGTTCTTCGTGGTGCTGCGGCCAGCGCCGTCGGGCACTCGTCTCCTGCTTTCCGACGCCAGCCTTGCAGGTGAGTACGACATCGCCGCGGATGTTCTCGACCGACTCAACGTCGAGGTGCCGGATTTCGACGCCGATGAACTCGACGACATCGAGCCGTGGCCGGAGGGCGATATGGCATTGCTCGCCGACCTCGGATTGCCCGAGGCCGTGATGGGCATCATCGTCGCCGAGACAGATCTCTACCCCGACGAGCAACTCGGGTCGATCGCTCAGCGACTCGGCTTTCCTGACGAGTTGTCGGCGGTCCTCGACAAACTTCCCCGCTAGGGCCACGCGTGCAGGACGAGGAGCTCGTCCGCGCCGCTCTGGCGGCCGCGGAGGAGGCGTCCGAACTCGATGTACCCGTCGGCGCTGTCGTCTTCGATTCCGACGGCCGTGAGCTGGCTCGGGCCGCGAACGCACGCGAGGCCACCGGCGATCCGACTGCTCATGCCGAGGTGCTTGCCCTACGAGCGGCAGCGCGGGTGCACGGTGATGGTTGGCGTCTGGAAGGGTGCGTCCTCGCTGTGACACTCGAGCCGTGCACGATGTGCGCGGGCGCGCTGGTCTCGGCGCGGATTGCCCGGGTGGTCTTCGGTGCCTGGGAGCCCAAGACGGGCGCCGTCGGCTCGCTGTGGGATGTCGTCCGGGATCGGCGGTTGGCGCACCGGCCCGAGGTACGCGGTGGAATCCTCGAACACGAGTGCAGCGCCGTGCTGCGAGAGTTCTTCGCCTCGCATCGCTCATGAAACTCTGCATCGCTCATGAAACTCTCAGGTTTGCTCGAAAACGAGGCGGGTACTACTCGGGAGTACGGGGGCGCACTTGCGTCCGATACACGAACTCTCGGGAGGTTTCCATGGGACTCGATGACAAGATCTCGAACAAGACCGAAGACTTGGGCGGCAAGGCGAAGGAAGCCGCCGGGTCGGCAACGGGCGACGAGGACCTCAAAGCCGAGGGCAAGGGTGATCAGGTCTCGTCTGCAGTCAAGGACGGCGCCGAGAAAGTCAAGGACGCCGCCGGCAACATCAAGGACAAGCTGACCGGCAACTGATTTGGATGCTTACCAGGCGATTTAACGTCTGGGCGCCACTGCGGTACAGTTTTTCGCGGTGGCGTGTCCGAGCGGCCTAAGGAGCACGCCTCGAAAGCGTGTGACGGGTAACCCCCGTCCGAGGGTTCAAATCCCTCCGCCACCGCCAAGAACTCCCCACCTGCTTCATGCGGGTGGGGAGTTTTTTTGTGGGCGTCGACCTCGCTCATAGCGCGCTCTCGTGACCACATTCTCGGTTGAGTACGCGCCATTCGTGGCGTACAGCGTCTAGGTCCGTGTCGACAAGATCCGCGTAAGTGTCGTGGGCGACCTTGGATTTGTCGGAGGTGGTACCGGAAGATGGCCAGTGAGGAAGGGAAGTATCGTGACGCAGCGCGGCGACTTCGAGGAATACGTCACCAGGCGAAATCCGTTCGAGCGGCTCGACCTCGTGGATCCTGGTGACCTGACGGATGACGAGCGTCGCTCGTTACCTCCGGCGTGGCTGGCGATCGCTGAACTCGACGGCACTCGAGCAGTTGAGCGGGCGCTGAAGATGTGGGCAGACGCGTTGCCGGGGCGATTCCCCGGAACAGTTGCCAATCTTCGTGACCGTGGCCTCGATGTCTTTCTCGCCCGTGTACTCCCGTACCAGGACGACCCGACCTGTGTCGTTCTCGTGTACGCCATTCATCGGAACGCGTCGCCTCTGCTGTTCGACGCATGCTTTGGGTATCTTCCGGCCGGGACCAGCCAATTTCCGGAGTTCTGGCCCCGACTCTCGGAGGACTTTCGTCGGTTTCACACCCAGGTGCACGATGGATTTCGCGCCAAATTCGGCGGAATTCTGCTGTCAGATCGCCTCCGGGCGATTTCGGCGGACTTCGTATCGCCAGAGGTGCCCGAGTTCGATTACGTCGATGAACATCTCCAAACGTTGCCTGAAGATAGGCGTCCGTCTCTCGACAACTTGGTGGTCGTTGTTCGCGAGGGCTCGCGCGGCGTCGCTGTGGATGTCAGCACGCCTGACTTGACGGCATGGGAAACGTCCGAACTCATAGAGCCGTGTCGCCTAGGGCCATGGTCGGCAATGGACGCCTACGTCATGTCCGCGATGAGTAGCGACGTCGAGTACTACGAGCGGCTCGGGTATCGCGAAACGTAGGAGTGCATGACATTCGCTGCGAATGTGCCGCAACTGGATGGTACCGGCCGGCACCAAATCCCTGATGACGGGCTGACAACGACTCTGTGAACGCACCAGACTTCGCGGATGCGAGCGCGGGCCACGGCGGGCAGTGTTGCCAAAGCCACATGATCCGCCACCAGTCGCAGCTGAGTCTGTGGGATCATAACGGACACGCACGTCGCACAAGGGGGCCGTGATGACAGAGCTGCAACAAGGGCGGACCGCAGTACCTGCTGAGCTCATGGAGCTCGGTAAGTTCTTGACGGCAAGCCGCGCTTCACTCACTCCTCGCGACGTGGGTCTCATCATGTCCGGAAGGCGTCGGGCAACCGGATTGCGACGTGAAGAGGTTGCGCTCCTCGCTGGCGTCGGCGTCTCTTGGTACACGTGGATCGAGCAAGGTCGAGCTGAGAATGTAAGCGGCGAAGTGCTGGACTCCATTGCTCGTGTCCTCCGGCTAGATGAGAACGAACGCCTGTATGTCAGAAGGCTCGCCGGCCTCGAAGCAAAGCACTCAACTCCGTCGGTCGACTTCGACCGACAAGTTTTTCAGCCCTTTGTAGATAACTGGGGCCACAACCCTGCCTTTATCACTGATCGGACATGGAACGTCATTGTGGCAAACGTGTCGGCGGTGCGGTTGTTCAACCTCGACAGTGGTTCCCATAATTTCTTGGTTCACCATTTCACGGATACGCGGCATCGCGCTCTCTACGCAAACGTGGAACAAAAAGATCATGAAATTGTGGCACGTTTCAGGAACCAAGTCGCGTACTACCCGGATGATAAGCAGCTACGGGACGTCATCAGTCAACTCAGCCATAGCAGTGAGCGATTTGCAACATTGTGGGTCAAGCATGAGGTTCGCGAAGATGCATGTGGTGATGAGCTACTAATTCATCCGTCCGTCGGCGAACTGCCGTTGCACTGGGCAACACTCAACTTTCCCGATCGTGTTGCAATTAGAATCACGCTCTTTCATCCACAGGTCGGCAGCAATACTGACTATGCCCTTCGGCGGCTTGCCCGTCTCGATTCCTAACGGCACTACTCATGGGCTCTGGCCGTGAGGTAAGTGCGTCTTTCTGAATTCATGTGGAGCTAAAGAACTCCGTCCAAATTCGGCATACTTCCTGTTCGTATCCCTAGCTCCGTTTCTCTCAATGCGCAGTCGTTCATGGCCATACTCAAGTGCCGGGCTTCCCTGTTGCTGTCAGGCCTACGTTACTCAGACTCTGGTTACTTCGCGCGCATTCGTGATTTATTAGCAGGGCAAGTCTTCTGGCTCATACCAAGCACGCTGCGAGACGTTGGTGGTCCACAATTGCGCGAGACCGTGGCCATTGCTCGCAACCGAGTTGGTTCATTTCTATACCGAGCCTAATCCATCCTCAACAAGTAAGGGGCTTTGTAGTGCATTCTCGGCTGGGCGTATTTCTGTCGCCGCTTCACGACCCTACTACCGACCCACATCTCGCACTCCGTCGTGATGTCGCTCTGGTGAAGCATCTTGACGAACTCAATTTCGATGAGTGCTGGTTCGGCGAACACCACTCGTTGGGCTGGCCGCTCTCTGGAGCGCCGGAGACGTTAATTGCGGCCTGTGCCGCGGTCACGAGCCAGATCCGCCTGGCCAGCGGTGTTGTAACTGTTCCATTCCACCACCCGTTTCACATCGCTACCCGGGCTATCGCCTTAGATCACTTGACCCGCGGCCGCTACATTTTGGGTGTGGGCCCTGGGGCGACGCCCATGGATGCAGAGATGCTCGGAATCGCGATGGCTGATTTGAAGCCACGCCTCAATGAGGCGCTCCCCGCGATCATGGAGCTGATTAATGGTGACGATTATGTCAGTCTCGAGACGTCATGGTTCGAGCTGCACGATGCGAAAATGCAGATGCCACGCTACAGCCCGTTGGGGATTGAGCTGGCTATATCGAGCGTTGGTTCACCTAATGGGCCAGAAACGGCAGGAAGGCATGGACTGGGGCTTCTCTCCTTTGGCGCGCCTCCACCCGGCTGGCCAGACGTTGACCTTGCACGGCAGTGGCAAATCCTCGAGGATTCCGCCAACGCGAGTGCGCAGCCGTCGTCAAGATCCAACTGGCGAATTGCTGTTCCAGTTCATATTGCCGAAACACGAAAACAAGCGTTCGCAGAGGCTCGGTACGGCTTTGGTCGTTGGCTTCACAACTACTGGGAGCATGGCGTGGGAAGCGACATCGGTATGCAGGGGGTCGACGATGAGCACAGGCTCGAGGCGATGGTCGACGCTGGCCGCGCCATTGTTGGATCGCCCGAGGATGCATCGAACGCCATCAAAGATCTTGAGGGCAGATCGGGCGGATTCGGTACGTTCCTGGCATATGCCGTGAACTGGGCACCATGGGAAGCAACGAAACGGAGCTACGAGTTGCTTGCCACTGAGGTAGCCCCTCACCTGAATAGCAATACTCAACGCGGGATGGAGTCAGTCAATCGGCGAGCAGCACGGATGCCAACGTGAGGTGACGGGATGTAGCTTCGTGTTGGTACCACCACCATGACACCTGCGCACTGGAACAGGCCGCCGCGACAGTCGATTATCTCTACATGGTGACTCGAATAGGATTGATCGGCGCATACGGGTCGGGCAAGACATCGCTCGCAGCTGCACTAGGAGATGCAATTGATTCAACTGTCTTGCCGATGGCAAAGATGTGGCCGGCTGGGGCGCATAACTTTCAGTCAGTCCACGAATGGACGCCGCCGTATCTAATTCAGGCGTCAACTCTCCGGTTTGCGGACCGATTACGGACCGAGTCATCCCATCAGCATGGATTTATTTCTGACGGGACAGTTTTCCATGATTGGGCATACACTGAGACCCGCCTGCGGTGGGGATCTTATCCCAGTGACGAGAACTTCGTCGATCCGTCGACCCTCACGGGAAATGCCGAGAGTCTTCTGGACATAAATTCCGCGCATCTAGAAGCCGTAAAAGTCCATGCTGAAGGCTCTTACGAAATATTGTTCCATCTCCCCATTGAATATCCACTACGGGACGACAATCGGCCGATCGATGAAGAGTTTCGGATCAAATCTGACAAGCTTCTACTAGACGCGGTTTCAAAGACCCGGATACCTGTCCATGTCCTACATGGATCGATTGCTGCACGAATCGACCAGGCGCGACGACTACTTCCATCGAAGTTGAACTCGCAAGCCCGCTGACCCGATCACGTTCAGAACTGGAGATCTCATGACTCAGACGGTTGTAGCACCAAAACCGGGTGCAAGAACACTCCCCGATTTCACCGACAATCCGAACCTCAAAATTGCGATCTCGGGGACGTATTCCACCGGAAAATCGACCACAACGGAAGCACTGTCGATCGCAACCGGCATTCCACGCACGCACGCCAAGACATCTCGTCAACTACTTGTCGATCTGGTTCCAGGCAAGACGGTGATGGAACTCAATGCAATGGAGTTGGTGAAGCTTGGATTGCGCCGTTTTGAGGAGCGCGTCCATAATGAGTCTCGGACAACGGCATTCATCTCGGACGGAGGCGTGTTTCACGAATGGGTCTACTTTGAGGCACGTATGCGTGTTGGCATCAATCCAGGAGCGAAGTGGTGGTTCAGAACTGTCAAGAAAATAATGGGCCTGTCGGTCAAGCATTTTTACCAGCGGTATACAGACACACTCGGGGACATAACCAGGGATCGAGCGAAGAGAATCTATGATGCGTATGTCCACCTGCCTGTCGAGTTCGACATGGAAGCCGATGGACATCGGCCTGTGTCGGAGGAATTTCGTCGCCTTTCCGACGACTTGCTGATTGAAGCGCTCGATCGGATGGATATACCGTACAGGGTTGTCGGTGGTCCGATCCCAGATCGAATAGAGAAGATCATCGAGCTTTTCGGCTTGCCGGTAGTGGTGCCAATCCCAGATGCGATTGCGGAGGCAGAGCGACGCGTCAAAGCGGACCTCGATGATCTGAAAGAAGACGCACGGTTTCATGAAGCGCAGAGAAAGAAGTCGCTCATACGCCAAATATCGTACGCATTTCGCTACTAATGCCGCTTTTCTGCTAGATTTCAGACTAGGGAGTATTAAATGAGTACCAACGCTAAATCGACCCAATTGAAGAGCCTCGGTGCGGTACTGGCGCTGCTGGCATTTGCGCAGATGATTATCGCAATCGACTACAACATTGTTTTCGTTTCGCTCCCAGAAATTGGGTCCGGTCTCGGCTTCTCCGAATACAACCTGCAATGGGTGGTCTCCGCATACGCCGTGGCATTCGGTGGGTTCCTCATGCTCGGCGGTCGTGCCACAGACCTGTTCGGTCGCAAACGGATGTTCATCGTCGGAATGGCGCTCTACGCGATCTCATCGCTCGTCGGTGGTCTGGCTACCGAACCTTGGATACTGGTAGTTGCACGAGCTGTCCAGGGCTTGGGCGGCGCGTTCTTGGCACCCGCGACATTGTCGCTCGTCATGGCGCTGTTCAAGGAGGGCGCTGAGCGCAACCAGGCTCTGTCGATCTGGGGCGCCGCGGGCGGGTCAGGCATGGTTCTGGGCTCGATCTTGGGAGGCGTGCTCACGGACGCCTTCGGGTGGCCTGCGGTCTTCTTTGTTAACGTTCTGTTGGCCGGAGCCGGTGTGATAGCAGCCTGGGTCCTCATCCCCGCCGATCCGCCTTCCGCGCGTGGGAAGATCGACCTTCCAGGTGCGGTAACAGGCACCGCTGGTGTCACATTGCTGGTCTTTGCGTTGGTCGAGGCTCCTGCCCGGGGTTGGACCTCGTCGTTTGTACTCACAACAGCTGCCGTCGCAGTGCTGCTCCTGGGCGTCTTCATAGCGGTGGAGGCTCGGTCATCGGCACCGATGCTGCCTTTGAGGCTCTTCCGTAACCGAAACCTCTCGACGGGCACCCTGATTACCTTTTCATTCATGGCCACGTTTGGTGCATTGGCATACTTCCTCACACGGTACTGGCAGGGAGTACTTGGCTACAGCGCGTGGACGACCGGCCTGGCATTCGTACTGCCGTCAGCAAGTGTCCTGATAGGTACAGTGCTGGGTGGAAAGTTGTCCACGAAGTTTGGTGTGCGGTCGACTCTTGTTGGAGCACTTGCCGTTGGAGCGGCTGGTACGGCTGTGCTCGCTCTAGTGGCCGGTCCGACATCGAGCTATTTGGCAATTGCGCCCGCGCTTGTCGTGTTGTCCGTCGCACAAGGTGTTGTCTTCACGACGATGTTCGTCGCTGCCACCACAGGAGTCGAAGCCGCAGATCAAGGAATCGGGTCCGGAATTGCGACAACTGGTCAGCAAATTGGCGGGGCTGTGGGATTGGCAGTGCTGATAGCCATCGCCACGTCCGTGAACTCCGGTGGGGACGGCAACACTGTGATGCACGAAACGACCGTTGCGTACTGGGCTATCGCGATCGGGATCGCCGTCACTGTTCTCGTCACATTGAATTTTCGGCAACGACCGCCAGCGGAGCCCGTCAACGGTGCTGACGCCGCGGGCTCGCTCGACACCGTAGAAACTGCATCAGAAGGTGTGCAACCCCGATAGTTCTGGCTATACGCCCTCAATGTATCTGTGGCATGTACTGCTCCAGGTGCATTGAGGGCACAGATCAACTTCTAGCCAGTCTCAATAGGAACCCATGTGTACTTCCCTTCGACCGTGACCACTTTTCCGAACACGACGTCAGCGAAATGACCGCCGACTATAATGGTCGGTGTATCTGCAATGTTCTTTAGAAGATTCTTTCGTATCGAAACGCCTAGCACACGGTCATGATCGACTGTCACTCGACGATGGTAGTCAGTGATCTGTATAGGTGAATGAAAAGAATCTCCCAGAATGAGAACTGGCGTTCCGCCTGTTTCGATTTCAAATACGCAATGTCCTTGGGTATGACCAGGTGTGCTGACCGATCGGATGTGCTGGCTCACGACCTCCTCGTCGGAGTATGGTTCGACCCTTAGCCCGTTAAGGTATGAGCCGGCGGCCGTGCTCAGCTCGGACTGGTGGACGCGGTGAAGCGTATTGCTGAAAACGCTCTGGCCGTTGCTAGCTCTACTCCGTGTCCATCCTGTGTGGTCTTCGTGTAAATGGGTATAAATGACGGTCGTGACGTCAGTTGGTTCAATTCCTATTGCGCGTAGGTTGTCCAGTAGTAGACCTCCCGATATTGCACCGATGACTCCACCGGTTTCTTCCTTCGCGGCGTAGACCGGTCCGACTCCAGTATCTATGAGGACAATCTCGTCATGAAGTGATGATTCAATTAGCAATGATCCTATCGAGCCTACAAGAAATCCTTCACGATCGAGCCACCTATCGATGTTCGATGTTGCGTCATCCAAAAACCAACTCCGTGGGTGTAGTTGGACAAATCCGTCTGGAATGTAAGTGACTGTGGTATGCCCAGTTTTAATGCTGCGCAGTACGCCGGATGTAGAGTAGCGGTTTGTCATATATTCAGTGTATCGGAAGCTTGCAGTAACTACTATTCCCAGTTCGACGCAAGAGGGTATTGGTGCGAACAACAGTGTTGCTGCGCACTGCCAAGTTCGTTGGACATATGGTTAAAATGATCGCATTCACAAACTGGCTCGGCTTCAAGGAATTGCAACCGCTAGTGGGAGAGGAATCTTTATGGGTGCCGTCGCTTACACGATCGAGCTAAACGAGTACTTGGGCCCGCGCGAGACGCGCTTCTTTGGCGAGGGTTACAAGCGAGCGCGTCATGATCTGGACGTGTTAGCCCACCAACGTGATTCCTTGGAAGGAATTGCGTCTGTCAGTTATCCAGATGATTGGTCCAAGAAGGGCGATGCAAGCCAGCGGGCGCATCTTAGTACTGTCGACGTACTACTTTTCGGTGTACAAGTCGCCGAGTTGATCCTTGTAGGGCGGTATGGCCTCACCGAGACGGGGCGACGACAGTCATGGGTTCGATCTGCCTCGATTGCGGGCGGCGCATCACCAGTAGAGGATTCGCTGTCGGCGCTGGCTGTTGCTGGTCTATTGCGGTCGACCGCAGGCTTCGGGAGCGCGATGGTCAGTTCGGTGGTGACTGTCAAAATCGCGTCGTTGAATGTGAAGGTAGAGATCGTGCATCCGCCAACCAGCACTAACGCGTTGGAGCCGGACTTGGCCGCTACTAGGGGGCTTCTCGCTGAGAGCCGCGACCAGTTGTACCGCGACGGATACAAGCGCAACGAGGTCAATGTCGAGACCGTTTTAGTCGAACCGGGAGGGACACAAGGGTCCGGTGCACTGTCAATCGGACCAAGCGCCGGAGCAGCGCGGGCACCCTTTACTGGCCTCGAGGGGCAATTTGGTGCGGTTCCATCCTTCATCGATGCATTTGTGGCTGCCCTGCAGGCCGGCCAGGTCTTGCTATACGAGCTCGACGGCATCAAGCGTGCGGAGAGCAACACGTTGTGGATGCGACGAACTAGGATCAGTGCCCCGGGCCCTCTGCGTCAGGCCAGCAAGGCCGCGTTCCGCGTCGAACTTTCTCAACCCAGAGTGGTGGTGTACGGCGGAAGCAATTGGCGGGCAGCAACAATCAAGGCTGAAGTTGACCAGATCAGCGTTGCATGCAGCGTGACGCACCGAGTTTCGGACGAGGCAGCGTGACGTGCCGGGTGGCGGTGATCGAGGGTGTCGGCGCATACATTCCTCCTACTATCGTCACGAACGCGCAACTGAGCGAGCAGCTCGACACCAGCGACGAGTGGATTCGCCGGATGACCGGAATTCAAAGTCGCAATCATAATGGCGTTGACAGTGCGACGAGTGACCTCGCTGCAGAGGCTGGACGTCGCGCAATGGCTCACGCAGGGGTCCAAGCCGTCGACATGGTCATTCTTGCGACAAGCACACCGGACTTCAGATGCCCAGCGACAGCTCCATCCGTGGCAGCGATGATTGGGCTCGGGACTGTGCCTGCATTTGATGTAGCAGCGGTGTGCGCTGGATTCGTCTATGCGCTCGCACTCGGAAACTCGGTTATTAGATCCCAGATGGCCGACCGAGTTTTGGTTATTGGGGCGGACTCCTTCACGTCCATCGTCGATCCCAATGATCGAAAGACAGCTGTCATATTTGGGGATGGTGCCGGTGCCGTTGTCTTAGGCGCAGCAGACGGGAACTGTGGCGGTATCTTAGCCACTGACCTGGGATCGGACGGATCATTTGCCCATCTTATCCGTGTTCCTGCGGGTGGCGCGCGTGCGTTCTCAAGTTCGGACCCCACCATGTTTGATAACCCATACTTCGAGATGGAAGGAAAGCAGGTTTTCGCAGAGGCCGTAAAAGCGATGACCGAATCCAGCAAGCGAGTGCTGAAAGGAGCTGAATGGTCCAACGACACCGTCGATCATTTGATTGCACATCAAGCCAACCTGCGAATTCTGAATATAGTCGCAGATAATCTTGGGATTTCAAGAGATCGTGCAGTTCTGCACCTGGACAAGGTCGGGAATACATCGGCTGCGTCGATTCCGCTCGCAATGGCTTATGCGGCACCGAGAATTCAACAAGGACAGCGGCTCTTATTAACTGCATTCGGCGGCGGAACCGCTTGGGGCTCCGTTGCGTTGACATGGTCGAACAATTACGCCCTAGAAGGAGTATCTAATGTCGGTGACATATAAGGACATCGCTTCGGTCGTAAATACTCATTTTCCCGAGTTTGCAGGAACAATTGAGCCTACTACGACCTATAGTGACTTGGACTTTGATTCTCTCGTACTGGTCGAGCTCGGTGTAGTGCTCTCCCGCATACACAGCGTCGCCATCGAAGAGCAGGATCTTGTCGCGGCGAATTCTTTTAGCGGAGCCGCAGAACTGGTGAACCGGTTGATCGAGGAACGCGCGGCGGTTGTGGCGTCGGCCGACAGGCGTTGATTCATGATCCAAGCCCGGGAGTCCGCGGCTCAGGTGCGTGCCGGCGCATACTTCGACGTGGACGAGACGCTTACGCTGGGAATCACGATATTTGATTTCATGCTCTTCGACGCAGCGGTAGACGGGCGTATCAAGTTGGCGTCGGACTTTCTCCGGGATCTGCGACAAATGAAGGAATCGGGCAAGTCGCGAGAGACAGTCAACCGCCACTACTTCACCTGGTGGGCGGGCAGAGATGCTGGTGAATTGCACAGCAGAGTCCGGCAGTGGTTTGATCGGCGTGAAGCGACAGCTTACAGGCAAGTGGTTTGCAAGCGGTTGCGAGCACTAAAGACGGAGGGATATCGGGTTGTGTTGGTCTCGGCTGGACTGGACGAGATAGTTCGGCATGTCGCAATGGAGCTTGGCGCTGACGATGTGATCTGCACGCAACTTGAGTGCGAGGAGGGTGTGTATACAGGTCGCGTGAAACGACCAATGGTTGGCGCTGCAAAGCAAGTCGCAGTAAAACTACATTTACGTGCATACGCATTGAACGGTACAGAGTCGTATGCGTTTGGTGACCACCTATCCGATTTGGAGATGTTGGAAGCGGTTGGGAATCCAGTCGCTGTGGCGACTGGCGTTAACGACACGTTCGTTGCCGTGGCCAGAGGTCGCAATTGGGAGATCATATAGCTCTGGCGAACAATGGATGTTGGCAATGTCGAAACTCATCTGAGTTTCCTGAGGTGCTCTGGCCGCTTCGGTCCGACGCGGTGATCTGCCCCGTCCAACATAAGTCAGTCGCACTCCCTATTCCGGGACCCCGGCGTAGTGGAGTAGCGCACGGTTCGACCTGCGATTTTTGTGGTGTGACACGCCGATGCTTGAGGGTGTGGGGCGGACATTCGCAATCATGTTCTGTCCCGTCTGGCGCAATTACGCGCGTGAAAGGGGTGCCAACCGTGAGATACGGGATAAGCCGGACGATGAACAAACCACCGTTTGAGAATTCTGGGGTTCGCGCCGCTAGAAGGAACCTTGGTTGCGTTGAGGGCGTCCAACACTGTGAGAAAAGCGTCGTACGATGACCAATTCGCTCGTTCGGTAACCGCCGCTCGCCCGACTCGACGCTAGCTTCCGTCTACATCGGGATGCTCACCGCAAGTCCGCAGTGCTCCGGCCTTTTACGGAACCAGCGCCTACATCATCGATCATGTGTCGCCTTCCTAAGCGACTTTGGTCACTTGGCCTGCCCCATCTGATCCCCGAGTCAGAGGATCACCTTCCGTGCCCAGGTGAGACGGGCGATTTCTATCATGGACTTGACCACCGCGCCCACGCTTGGCGCATTACGCTCTCCGTGCGCCCTGACGTCTGGAAGTTGGCGGCTGAACGTACCTGCGACATCCTCAAAGCCGAACTCGGCGCAAATACGGAGCGACGGGCAGAGCTCAGCCGCTTAAAGCTACACCTCAGACCACCTATCGAGCACCCGTCTCGTCTCTGTCGAGGGGTTTGAATGCCATGTACTTACCTCCGTCATTTCTAGGGCTTGACCTTCACACCGTGGCAAGGGCTTGGCTCGATCGCATGACGTCACTCCAGCACACCAACCCCTCGGCCCGACTGCGCGCTGCCCTCGCGATCGGGACCACTCCTGATCCGTCGTACATCGGTGAACTGCTCGAGCGCTGCGCCGTCGAACCGGACTTCAACGTCCGCGAAACGCTCACGTGGGCGTTGATGCGACACCCCGAATCTCTGACGGTTCCGCGCCTGGTCGAGCAGGTCCAGTCCGGCAACAACCAGGCCCGCAGTCAGGCGCTGCACACGCTGTCCAAGATCAAGGGTCCGAACTCCTGGCCAGTGATCACGCCCGACCTGTTGTCCGATCCCGACGACGAGGTCGCGCGGAGCGCCTGGCGGGCCGCGGTTGTTCTGGTTCCGCAAGCTCAGCGACTGCCATTGGCCACGATGCTGTCGACGCAGCTGGGGCGCGGCTCGCGTGAAATGCAACTGAGCCTCAGCCGGGCACTCCTCGCGCTGGGGGATGTGATCGAGCCGGTGCTGCGAGGGCCTCATCGGAATGTGCGTGCCCGAGCTCACGCCATCGCCACCGAGAGGTTGCTCCGAGATCCTGACGCGGGATTCGAATTGGATATCGAGATGGCCAAGCGCGTCAGCGCCCTCGGACAAGATAGTTAGATACAGGGATGTTGATCGGTGACGTGGCTCGGCGATCGGGTGTCAGTGCCCGCATGCTCCGGCATTACGACGCCCTCGGGCTGGTTCGGCCGTCGGGGCGCAGCGGTACCGGCTACCGGGAGTATTCGGACGCAGACACCCGTCGAATCTTCCACGTCGAGTCATTGCGATCGCTGGGGTTGTCGTTGCGCGATATCGGACGCGCGCTCGACGACCCCGGCTTCGCGACCTCGGGACTCGTCGACGAGTTGATCCGCCAGACGGAAGCGCGTCTGCGCAGGGAGACTGAGTTGCTGACCAGATTGCGCCGTGTGGGCGACGCCGACCCCGCCGACTGGGAGGACGTGCTGAGCGTCGTCGCTCTGCTGCAGGACCTGGGGTCGGTGAGCGCCGGCAAACGTCAGTCGGCGGCGTTGTCCTCGACCGGCCTGGCGCCGGATGCGCTCGCGGAGGCGGTGTTGCGGGAGCCCGCACCCAACGTCGCCGGCGCGCTGCGGTGGGCGTTGGCTCAGTCGGATGGCGACGGGTTGGCGCTGCTGCGTCAGGGCCTCGACTCGCCGGACCCGCAGGTGCGACGCCGTGCCGTCGAGACGATCGCCGAGATCCCGCACGAGGACGCCACCGCGGTGCTGCACGACGCACTGGCGAGTGCTGACGATGTTGTTCGGCGCTGCGCGGCGCTGGCGCTCGGGGCGCGGGGTGTCGTCGATGCAATCCCGACTTTGATCGACATGGTCATCGCGGGCACCAACGATGTCGATGCGGCAGATGCGCTCGGTGGGCTGGCGAGCGGTGAGACTGCGGATGGGATCGTCTCGCGGCTGGTCGAACGAGCTGTGGAAAGCCAATCACGTCTACGCGTGACGCAGGGCCTCGCGGACATCCCGGGAGCTGCAGCGACTCGGGCGCTCACCGATCTCACTCACGACGAGGACCGGTCGGTTGCGCTCACGGCGCAGTACATCCTCGGTCGCCGCTTGCACTCCTGAGCTCGCACCGTTTCTGCTGGGCTAGCACCCGCGCTCGGGTCCGAGCGCGGGTGCGCACTCGGCAAAAAGGGTGCGAGGTCGCGTCAGCAGCGGCGCTAGGATTCGGCGTGCGCGGTGATGGTGTCGACGGTGGTCGACCAAGCGATCGAGCGGGGATCGAGGAAGTCGCCATGCCCGACGCCCGGCAGGATGATCGATTCCGCCCGGTCGCCGGCCAACCGGGCAGCTTCGATGTAGTCCAGACTCTGACCCGCGGATACTGTCTTGTCGGTGTCGCCGTGGATGGCAGTGATGGTGACATCCGTAGGCAGATGTCGGATGGGTGAGGCGAGGGCGTAGCGCTCGGGAATGTCGTCCGGCATGCCCCCGAGGAAGCGGGGAACGAATCTGTCGCCTTCGCTGCGTGCTGCGCGGGCCATGTCGAAGACCCCGGCCATGATCGTCGCGTTGCGGGGTTTGACTCGTGGTTGCGCCCACGGAGCCGAGGCGGGCAGCGTGTGTCTACTGGCGGCCCAGGCTGCGAGCTGTCCGCCGGCCGAGTGTCCGGCAACCTGAACGCGGTCGAGATCGAGCCGCCCGCCCGCTGCTTCCTGGGCGGTGGTCGCGAGGATGTCGATGGCGTTGTCGATGTCGGTGAGGGTGTCTTTGTAGTCGTTGCGTTCGCGTCGATATTCGATGTTCCACACGGCGATCCCGCGTTCGGCGACGGCCTCCGCGAGGGGTCGGAAGTGAGTCATGTCGGGCTTCGAAAGCCATCCGCCGCCGTGCACCATCACCACCACGGGGACGGAATCGGCGTCGTTGTCCGGCAGGTACAGCTCGCCGACGTTGTCGACGTCGGGGCCGTAGACGAGCCGGATCGGGGTGGCGGACGGTACCGGCACAAGAGTGAGTGGCAGCGGCGGTTCGACAG
>JGI11976J13097_1000042_pt1 | contig 22930 bp, 20 predicted proteins | sample DeeseametaMP2497_FD_13097 | JGI IMG/M metagenome (IMG submission 13097)
CCTGAATACGGTGTCAAGTAACCTGAGATTTCCGGAGGCTAGCGTGTGACTTGAGATGAGTTCTTTGGGCTTTCGATGTCACTCTAGGCTATAGGCTAACTGGACTCTCCGATCGCCTTTGGATTTCGTCAACATAGGGTGGCGTTGACGATTTCTGAACATCAAGAAGCTCGGGTTAGATGCTATCTTGGCACACAGGGGTGGCCGTCGATGAGCTCTTCGAATGTGGGCATCGTATCTCCCAAGTAGTAACGGTTGACCCACTCGAGCAGGGTCAAGGATGTGACTATCTTGATGTTCCATTTATTAGCCAGCTCCCGTACCCCCAGTGAAGGGTTCTGCTCTCGCTCCAGTAGGGGTATCTTTCGGTAAGCATTGATGACTAGTACAGGGATTGCTTCTCCGGGGAGGCTGTCGATGTATCTTTTAAGCTGTTCTAGAGGAGCTGTAGTGCAAGGACCTACAAGGGACTTTAATTCGAAGAGATAGCGAGTGTGGTTCCTTTCGAGAATCAGATCTCCGCCCGTTGAGGGTGCTACCTCAAGCTCTCCTGGAGCAATCTGCATCAGAGCCTGAGTCACCAACTGCTCGAACCGCTGGGCTTTCTCTGCAACCAAAGACGCCGCGTCCTGTAGGTGGCCAAGGTGAGACGAGAAGGCCTGATATATGTCCTCAAGACGGTGTGCTCGGCGCATAATCGTTGTCGACCAGTCGTTGGATTGATCGGCAGAGTTCTGAAGAGACTCCCTGAACACACTGGTGATGGTGGGACCGAAGAGTTGGTGAAGAGCCTGGAGAAGGTCAGGCTTGCCGGCGGGCAGGACGTTGTAGACTCGAAGCATTCTTCGGGCGATGCTGATGGCATAATTGGCGAGAGCCGCTTGAGCTTCTTTGCGAGCTTTGAGCTGGATGTAACTAACGATGGAGTCCTTTTGCCCGGAGATGTCATCTTCGTCTTTGTAGAATTCTTCTTCTCGGATTTCTAACGGAATGGGCTTTGAATAGAACTCCTGAGCGAACCCATAGTCCTCCAGCAAAAGACCATGACGCAAGGCCGTAAAGACAAAGTCGTCCTTATCTGCCCAACGCTCCCGAAACTCGGTGGATGCCATCTGAATGAAGTGTACGTCGTAAGAACGTTGAGGAGCATAATCGCTTTCTTCTCTGACAACGGCCAGGAAGTCGAGATCGCTTTCACTGGTCATTTGCCGGTGAGCGGCCGAGCCCACGAGCCAGAGTGCAAGAAGGTTGCTGCCGAGATTTGCTTTCGCATGAGCGAACACCGCGAGGACACGATCCTGGTCGACTTTTTTCAGTTCTTCTAGCTTCTCGACATCGTGAAGTCGTTTAAAGAGGAAGTTGTATGGTGTGTCCAGAGGCATTATGAAGCGGCTGGACTCTTCTCTGACAAGGCCACGGCGTAGGAGCGGCTTCAAAACGCGATAGAAGGTAGTTTGAGCCATTCCCGTTTTTTGAAGAACATACTCTCTAGTAGCTCCGCGGGGACCGATATCCACCAGAGCCTTCAGTAGGTTGACTGTAGCCGGATTTTCGAGAATCATAGCTTCCCTCTAGCCCGGAGTAGAGCCTCGACCTCATCTTTGAGCCGGAGCATAGAGTCGAGACAGTTCTTGACGTCCTGACGAGAAAAGTGGACCGTCCGATTTTTCGTGTAACCTCTGTGAGAAGCTTTGAGACGATATTTTTCAAGCTGGCTTAGCCGGTCGAAATAATCCTCCGTTAAGACCCCTCTAGCGTGGAGAGTGGCGGCCCAGTCGGCCTGGCGATGGTTCTGTTCGGGCGGCTCCCCCTCGAGTTCGAGAACAACGTTGATAGCGTACTCGCCAAAAGACCAGATCCCGAGAATAGCGTATGAGAGAAGATGCTTCTTCTGCTTATCTTGGCTGAATTGGTCGACTAAATCCTGAGCGGTCGCAAGCCCAGCAACAGCGTCTTCCCAATCTTTTTTTCTGTATGTCATATTTTTTATTTCTTTTTTTGGGAATATTTTTCCTTTTTGAGGGCAAAAATGTCCTGTGCACAAACGAGCGTTTGTGCAACAAATAGTGCATTCACGCCACGAAAGGGCTCGCGGCTTGCAAAAACGTATTGCAGAATTGAAATGATTTGCAAAAGGTTTTCGCAACAATGCTTATAGGTTACGCACGGGTTTCAACCCAAGATCAAGAGTCTGCTGCCCAGGTGGCCGCTCTGGAGGGCTGCGGGTGCGAGCGTATCTTTCAGGAGAAGGCTTCGGGGGGCCGTTGGGATAGACCGAAGCTGCGCGAGCTGCTGGGTCAACTTCGTGACGATGACGTGGTCGTCGTTTGGAAGCTGGATCGGCTTTCTCGTTCTCTTAAAGACCTGCTGATGCTGATGGACCAGATCGAGAAGGCCGGTGCCGGCTTTCGAAGCCTGACCGAATCGATCGACACCACGACACCCGCAGGCCGAATGATGATGCAGATGATCGGAAGCTTCGCCGAGTTTGAGCGGGAGATGCTACGAGAGCGGACCCGCAGCGGTCTAGAAGCGGCGCGCAAGCAAGGCCGTCTGGGCGGCCGCCGACCTAAGCTCTCGTCTGATCAGCAAAAGGAGATCTTGCGACTGGTCACCTCCGGTGAGAAAACAGCAGCAGACGCTGCCAGGCTGTTCAAGGTCAGTTCTTCGACGGTTTCGCGGCTGCTGCAGAGGACAAGAACGCTTCCCTAGCACCGAATGGGGTCCCCCTTGTGAGAATTAAATCGTACCACCTATATGAGACACCTCAAAGCCCGTGAAATCGTTGCCGGCGATCGCCGGATCGGGTGTAACGTTGAACGACCTGGTTTGCCCCCGAAGATCTGGTCCAATCGAAATGAGACTTTCCCGCAATCTCAAATCATGAAAGATGGGGAAACCGAAAAAGATGAAGATCAATGGAAAACGCCGCTCACCTGAGCAGATCGTTCGCGAGCTTAGGAAAGCGGAAGCAGATATCGCGTCAGGCTTTACAGTTCAGGACGTCTGTCGCGACCTGAATATCGCAGTGAGTACCTTTCACTACTGGCGAAAGAAGTACGGAGACCTGGAGCCTGGCGAAGCCAAGCGACTTAAGGCTCTTGAAGACGAGAATGCGCGATTGAAGAAGATGGTGGCCGAACAGGCCCTCGACATTGCAATGCTCAAGGAGATATCGAAGGGAAATTTCTGAGCCCGGCCGATAAGCGTCGGGCTGTGAGAAAGATAGTAACCACGTTCAAGGTCTCGGAGAGAAGAGCTTGCCGCCTTCTTGGGCAGGCACGCTCCACTCAGCGTTATGTTCTGGCGGAGGTCGACGAGTTCGAGCGCCGTCTAGCCAGTCGTATTCTGGAGATTAAAAATACGTGTAAGCACCGTCGCACCGGTTGCCGCAAGATCGCCAAGATGCTGAAGAAAGAAGGCTGGGAAGTGAACAGAAAGCGCGTTCATCGTCTCTGGAAGAAACTAGGTCTACAGGTCCCACAAGAGCAGAAGAAACGCCGCCGCGGTGATGGCTGCACGTTCAAGAATGCGTGTGACCAACTGAAGCCAGAGTATCCAAACCATGTTTGGTCCTACGACTTCAAGCATGACGTGACGGAACGCGGACAACAGGTGAAGTTTCTGGTCGTGATTGACGAGTTCACGCGCCGTTGTTTAGAGATTCGGGTCGCTAAGAGCTGCAAGGCCAGCGACGTCGTTGGCACCTTGAAGAAGCTCTTTGGGCGGGAGGGGATGCCGACCTATATTCGGTCGGACAATGGGCCGGAATTCGTGGCCAAAGAGGTGGCCACATTTCTCGAGCACCTACCGACCCAAACAGCGTTCGTTGAGCCGGGAAGCCCTTGGCAAAACGGATACTGCGAATCTTTTGTCGGGCAGTTCTCGAACGAGCTGACTAACGGGACAGTATTCCGACATCTTCTAGAAGCGAAAGTGCTTGCGGAAGACTACCGCAACTTCTACAACTCCGAGCGCCTCCACGGTGCTCTTGACTACCAGACCCCGGATGGGTTCTACCAGACCTGGGTAACTAACCAACCGTTGCTGAAAGTCTCATAAAGTCTGGATCATAATTTGGGGGCAGGTCAGACCGGCTTACGGACATGGCCAAGGGAGAATCGATAATTGATAGAAATGCGGTCGTCCAGAGCTTCGGGCTACCCCTCCCCCAATATAGGTTCCGGGGCTCTGGCTTTGGGGGAGGTGTTTTGTCACCGCGGTTTAGCCAAACCAGCGGGGGCGACAGCCGGATGGGGAGCGAGAGGTAAAAGAAAGGCCCCACCTCTCAGCGGACCTTCAACACCCGATTAAACGTATCTTCTACCTGGCGTAGACTCCAGGAGTCTACGCCAAGGCTGCACTTACCCCGGCCAGGGGATCTGTCTTGATTTCTAAACGTTTTGAAGTGAATCGAGCCTCTCGAACAAATCCTTGTGGTTTTTTTTGGGGAATTTTTCCAATAGTTCTTTTCTAGCCTCTCTAGCCTCAGCGCCACGCTCAAGATGAGTCAAAAGAGTTAGTATTGCCCTACAACGTGGGAGATACGGCTCTTCAGCCTTAGATTCTTTTTCAATAAGAAAATCACAAAACTCGGTATCATTCTCCACTTCAGAAATGTATGGCACGGCTTCCTGAAGCAGTGTCAAGATCTCTTCAACCACCTGGCTTTCGTCAATTCTGTCAGTGATAGTCCACCAAATATCCCGAGTAGTTTCAGAGAAGCTCCCAATACGATAGCGCTCCTGACAATCAGCACTGGTCGGAACCTTCGGAACCTTGAAGTAGGAAATCCCATCTAATAGTTTGATGAGTGTGGAGGAAGCGATGCCTAAATTTAACGTGAAGCCAAGCGATGCTTCATCGTTCCATTTATTTTTTTGGAATTCAACAATCGCAAAGATATTCTCCGTCTTCCGATAGAATCGTGTGCCTGTCTTCTTAAATCCCAACGGCTTTAAGAAGTCCCGAACTTCAGCAACTACTTTTTTAAATTTATCTTCGTTTGTCATTGTTTCGGCTGCCTGATCAAGTGAATCAAAAAGTTCTGGTCTTGTTCAATCCAGAGGTCTTTACGCAACTGATGCGTGTGATAGGGAGAATTGCCTGCTTTGGCCTCGATTCCCAAGAGCGGAGTTTCCCCCTTGTAAACGACAGCATCAAGCCTTCTGCCACCCTGTGGGGTTTTAAAGTGAACCTGGGGCCTAACTTGAAATCCTTGTTCCTCAGGAAAGTGTCTTTTCAGAGAATCGATAACTTGTCTTTCAAATGCAGCTCCTGCTGATTGATTCGCTTTCAGCTGTCTTGCTGCGGATGATGTTGTGTTGGAAACTACGGAGCCTAGGTTCGGTCTCGGCCCTGCATCCCCACCTAGCGCCACTCCAAATCCTAGTTCAACGAGAAAAGCCGTCAACTCGGGACTGGTTAGAATTATGGTTCTACCAGCTGTGCCGATAGCCGCGAGACCGCCTCCTGGTCCGAGGATCGCACTCGTACCAACAATAGAAACCCCGTCGCGGAAGGTTCTTCCGGAGCCATCGAGACTCTTCGAGCCATCGAAATGCCTGCTTGTTAGATAAGTGCTACGTCCGAGAGGCTCCAACCCATCCGGGTCGATGCAGTTGATAGGATTCCCCCCACAAACAACCCACCTTGATTGACCCACTTTCAAAGGCGACACGCGGATCATGGAGGTTTGGGAAAAAGTCAGGATCGGCGCCGACGAGCCGAGGAACGAGAACAGCAGAGCCAAGATGAAGAGTCGGGATTTGGCCAGGGTGTGCCTCACTTGACCAGGCTTCGAGAGCGAGACCGTTTGGTCATTCGATTAAGAGAAAAGAGAAGGTCGGTCTGGGTTGGAAACGCCGGCGATTTTTCGGGCACGGTTGACGACTTGACCGATGGAGCCGGGGGAAAGCCGGTTGCCGTTGCGGTCGAGAAAGAAGGCCGTGGTGACGTCGCTGACCAGGAGCGGCCGGGCGTCTCGTTGATAGCGGTGGAGGTCCGCGAGCAATCCTTCGGTGAGGCTATGGATCGTTTGCTTGCGCCCTCTGGCCAAGAGCGCTCCGGTGTCGAAGCAGAGGTGGTCTTTGTCGATGCGAGAGCAGGCCGGGCGGGAGATGCCCGTTTCCATCAGGACGCCCAGAACGGCACGGTCTCGGATGCCGAACGGACTGTCGGGATCCAAGGAAGCGAAGACGGCCCGCCTCTGCGACGGTTCAAGGTCCAGCCTGAAAGAGCGCGTGCTCTTCGCTTTTGGCGTGACCAAAGTCTCCGTGGGATCTCGGCACAACTCGCCCTCCGCCAGGAGTCGGTAGAAGCGGCGGATGGTTCCGACGGCCTGGTTCACGGTGGCCTCGGAGTAGAGCTTGCCGGACGGACCGGGAGTCCAGGCGAGTAGCTTATGCCACTGTTCCAAGTCCTTGGAAGTCAGCTCGGCGGGGTCGCGAGCACCGCAGAATTCTTGGAAGTGGAGAAGCCAGGGGAGCGCCGCCTTGATGGTGGCCAGGCTGTAGTCGCCGCTTTGCCGAAGTTTTTCCAAATGCCCCTCAATCAAGGTTTGACCTCGGATGAGCCTTGCGGAATTCTCGCTCGATTTCGCGTTCGGTTATCTGGGCGTATCGCTTGGTGGAGCTGAGGTGACGATGGCCGAGAAGTCGTTGGAGGTCTGTAAGCTTCATACCAGCCTGGGCCAGATGAGAGGCGCAGGCGTGGCGGAGCCCGTGGGGAGAGAGCTTGAGACCGAGAATTTGGCCGTACTTCTTCACGATGTAGAGGAGAGCCGAGGGAGGCAGCCGCTCACCCTCGTTGTTGAGGAGAAGCGCCGTGTTTCGGGTCGCCTTCGAGGCGTGACGTCGCAAAGCGGGCCGGGCGTTGAAGAGATAGTCCTGGGCGACCTGACGGAGCGGCGGCCCCACGGGGAGCAGGCGCTCATCGCCGTTCTTGCCCGTCACGAAGAGCGTCTCTTCAGCCAGGTCCAGGTTTTTCAGATCGAGAGAGACAGCCTCGTTTCGCCTCAAGCCAAGATCATAGAGCAGTTCGAGACAGAACAGATCACGGAGCCCTTCGGGCGTTCGTTGGTTGGGCAGTTCCAGGAGACGCTGCATCACCTGGGGAGAGGGAGGCTCGGGGCTCGTGGTTTCCGGCTCTTTCATCGAATAAGAAGAACCATCCCAAAAACACAACCCCGAACCGTGGGCCCATCTTAGAAAAAGCTTGAGAGAACGAAGGGCCAGATGGATGGTGGATTCGGACAGGGGAAAGTGACAGAGCCAACCGTGAAAGGCCGGCAGCACTTGCTCGGTGATATCGGAGGCCGCTTCGATGCCCGTCTCGGCCGCGTAACGCTCGAACCGGCGGAGCCCGGCCCGGTAGGCCCTGAGAGTCGCCTCGGCATAACGAGGAGAAACCGCCTCCAGACAAGCCTCGATTTGCTCAGGAAGAGCGGGAAGAACCATCAGAACCCAATTCGCCCTCTGCAAGAGGGGTGGTAGGTTTGGTGGGCTTGTTTGAGGTCGGAGATTTCCACACGCGTGTACACCTGGGTGGAGCTGGGCGAGGCGTGGCCTAGAAACTCTTGGAGATGACGCAAGCGCATATCGTTGGCCAGCATGTGGGTGGCACAACAATGGCGAAGAACGTGAGGGGTGACCCGCATCGGTAAGCCCGCCCGCTCGGCGTTACGAGCGACGATTTCACCCATCCTGTTGCCGGCCAGAGCGGCACCTCTGTAGGAAACAAAGAAAAAACCGTGCTCCTTGTTCCGGAGCAACTGAGGGCGAGACTCGGTGAGATAGCGTTCCATCCAGACCGCCGCGGCTTCACCCATCGGAACGACCCGGCCATGTCCACCCTTGCCCCGATAGACTCGCACCTGAAGCCGCCCGAAATCGACATCGCCCACCTTGAGGAGCCTGAGCTCCGAGTTTCTGAGAGCCGAGGAGTAGAAGAGTTCGAGGAGCGCCCGGTCACGAAGTCCAACCGCCGTGGTCACGTCGGGTGACTCCAGGAGCATCACGACCTGTTGCTCCGTCGGCAGCTCCGGCAAAAGCTTCTTCGGTGGACGCGGGCAGACGATATCCCGGGCCGGGTCCGTCATCAACACGTCGGCCTGGCGCAAGAACTTGATGAACGACCGAACCGTGGAGACCTTGCTGTTCTTGCTGGACAGCGTCAACGGCGTCCCCTTGAAGCTGAGCTTGTGCTCCAGGCTGAGCTGGTAGGCTTCCACGTCCTGTTTTCGCAGTTCCGCCGGACTGGTCAGGCCCCGGTCGGCCAAGAAGTCGAGAAACTGCCGAACCTCGGTGCGGTAAGACGAGATCGTCTCCTCGCTGCGCCGGTAGGCCCGCAGGTGCTCGGTGAAACGTTGGAGCCAGAGTTCAGAATTCATCAGCGCAACCTCCGCTGACCATGAAGAACGGATCTCCATGGTTGTTAGATCTATATGGGTTATGTGGATCAAATGGCATCGTTACTGGAGTCCATTCGCTTTTTCTCTTAGTTGAAGAGAGTTGAAAGTCGTGTGCCGAGGCCCAACTTGCCCCGCGCAGCGTCGTAAGTGTAGTGGAGATATATAGGGGGGTACCCCTACGGAAAAGGTGAAAAGGTCGCGCCGAAAAGCAAAGAATCGTTGCAAACACTGGGCCGCAGCTTTTCGCACAGGTCGGAAAAGCTGGAAAAGGTCTCGGGTACCCGTACACGGGTGACGGCGGATTGGGGGCCTTGCTGTTACTCGGACATTGGAGAGCCACCCCCAAACTTGCCGTCTGTGACCGTAGGGAATGCCCGTGGTGCAAGACCTGCGAGTTCGTCGGGGTGAAGCAGGTTGGTGACCGGTGACGGGCCTTCGCCCGCTCCGCCGACGACTGTGTATTGATAAGCTTTGCCGTTCGCCCCCGTGATGGCGGCGAAGTACTCCATATCAACCAGCTCGTGAACGGCCTGGTGAATCCGCTTCTGCGACCAGCCGGTCAGATCGCGTAACTGTCGCCGTGTAAAAGGCGTGTCTTCGATACAACTCGCCCTCTGCAAGAGATCGCGGGCTGAGATGGAGAGTTCGTGTAAGGTGTCACGTAGAACGTCCTTGGCCAGTTCATACGCCAACCGATAGTCATCGATGTTAGCCTCCACATACCGAACAGGCTCGCCGTCGGGCCCATCGAGTTGCCCGCGGGACCGCTGATGCTGATGGAGGAGCGCGGAGGCTTCGATAAGGCAGAGGAAGCGTTCGTTGTCCCGCCTCGTCCGAAGCCAGCGCGTGGGGAAAGTAAGGTGCCGCACATAGGGGATAACGATGGGCAGCTGCTCGAGCATTCGCTGGGCGTTATGATGCCGGGCGCAGATGTCGTCCTTACGAACCTTCTTGAGCCTCAGAGCCTCCCGGGAGAGCCGTTGACACTCGTGAATACGCCGGGTCTGTTCCTCGGTCTCGTCGAGGTAGATCTCAAAGCACCGAGAGGCGTTCTCCTGGTTGATGACGCTCGCCGTGGTGGTCTCGATGTAGGCGATGGGACCCTCCACTTCAAACTCCTGAGTCTTCATCTGGCCGGTGACCGGATCTTTGATGACCACGGCCTGGCGGATCATCTGGGACGACTGCAAGATCCGGATGTAATAATCGGCCGCTTCGCCGCCCACTCGCTCTTCCATCAGCAAGAGCTTTCGTTTGTAGGCGTCCTTGCCCGCGTAGGCCAGAGCGTGAGCTGAGACCCGGGAGTAGTGAATGACGTCTTCCGGCGGTACCAGCGAAGCCACCAGCGTGGCCAGGCCGGACTTCCCCGCGCCGCTCTGGGAACGAATGATGGCCGACAACGGGTTTTCGAGCTTGCGAGACAGGCCCACCAGGTAAGCCAGGAGCTTGCCGCGCTCTTCGCCCACGTAGCCCAACGCTTCCATATCGGCTTGCAGCCGGCGGACCAGGTTGGGAGCCTGTAAGAATTCGAGCGCTTCGGCTTTGTCCTCGTCGGTCAGCTCCGGAGGCTTCTCACCAGCCAACTCGCCGTCGGCACGACCCAACGAACGCACGAAGTGCTCGGCGGTGTCTAGGATGTAGGCTAGATGCTGCTTGGCGGTATCGGCGTCCAGGCTGAGCTGCTGGGAGAGGCCACGCAGAACCTCGGTGCGGGAACGGGAGCTGACCAGATCGCAGCGGTCCAGATACTTGGCCGCTCGGCCCTTATCATCAGAGGCTTGGCGCTCGCCCCGGATCGTGACCTTCAAGCGGCTTGAATTGAACGGCGGCTGAGGCGTTACTAGGTAACAGACTTCCGGACCCGAGAACGTTAGACGGAAATCGGTATCCGTCGTCTCCGTCAGCGGCAGCTGCACCCCAAGGGCACTCGCTTCGCAGCGCGCTGAGCTAGTTGGGGCGGGAGGTTCTAAGTCCTCAGGGTTTGAGAGCGGCTTCAAGCAGCTGGCGAAGCTTCGGAGCATATCCGGGCCCTCTCGGATCAGGAGCTTGTTAGCGTCAATCTCGGCGGGCATCACGACACGAGAGACCTTGAAGCGGTCGCCCACCTGGCGCAGAACCTTCTGCTGGCCACGTCGGCCGGATCGATCGTCGTCGAAACAAAGTCGTAGCTCCGTGATAGACGACACCCGCAAGTGCTTTTCGAGTTCTTCCGGCAGGCCGCCGCCCACGCCGAACACACAAGTGACCGGCCGCAACCCCACAAGCCACAAGGACAGAGCATCAAAGACGCCTTCGGTGATGTAGACCGAACTCGCCGCCTCCATGGCTTGGTAGCCGAAGACCGCTCGCTTCGGCCCGGGCAGAAACAGATGCCGAACCTTGGCCGCCGGGTCTATCCGCCGACCGTAAAAGCCCACCAGGCCGTCTGATGGATGAAAGAGCGGGACGACCACGCAGCCAAGGAAGTGCTCGCGCCCCTTGGAGTTGAGGATTCCCATCTCTAGCATCGCGTCGCGCACGTCGCCCTTGGGGAGAGCTTTCAGGAGTGTTCCGTCGCAGTAGCCGAATCGGAAGCCCTCGTAGAGCTCCGAGTTCCAGAGCTTGCGGTCTTTGAGATACTGGCGCGCCTCTTCGGATGACTCCAGGCCGTTCTGGTAATGCCGGCACACCTTCTCTAGAAGATCGTTGCGCGTGTGGCCACCGACAAAGCGGTCCGGATCAGTCGGCCTGGTCGGCTCTGACGACGGCGGCGGGCTAGTATCCCCCACGATTTCTTTCAGGCGCATCACGGCTTGAGGGAATGAAAGCTGCTCTTGTGCTTGCAGAAAGCTGAGAGCGTCGCCCTTAGCCTCGCAGCCGAAGCAGTTGTAAAGCTGCTTCTCCGGATTGACCACGAAAGAAGCGTCTTTGTCGTCGTGCCAGGGACAGAGGGCCGTGAAGTTTCGGCCGACGGGCTTCAGGTCGATGCCGTGAGATCGGATCAGCTCACAGAGATCGACGCTTGCTTTCAGCGCCTCGATGTCTTGGCGGGAGAAGTCGTTCATGGTACTCCTAAAAACTTTTATTCAACTTAAAATGTCTTTATTACAAATTGTGTTGCACATATCGACATTCTCACCTGCCATTTACGAGACATAAACAGCAAGAAAGTCTTTGGTCCTTTGCGAAAGATTGATAAAATCGAGTTCAGGAGACTTCGAGATATGAGCATAGGTGAGAAAATCATCCACTACAGAAAGCTTCAGAGATGGACCCAGAGCGAACTAGCTCAGGAGATCGGCGTAGACCCATCTCATATCAGTAGATGGGAAAACGATAAGGTTCGTCCTCATTCGGGGACACTTCAGAAGCTCGCCGATGCACTGAAGATTTCTTTAAGTGAACTGCTCGGTGACTCGGACCCTCCGCCTCTTACAAGTAGCGACAGTTCGTTGGAATTTCTAAGAGCTATCGAGCGCTTGGAAGACGAGGACAGAAAAGTCGTCAAGCACATCATCGATGCTTTGTTGACGAAGAAAAGAGTAAGGGCAGCCCTGGAGGCCGGATAACGACCATGACCAAAAACGAAGCGATTAGCATCATTCAAGAACTACCCGAAAACGTTACAGTTCCTCAGATAATCGAGGCTCTTCAGATCCGCGAACGAAATTTGCAAGCCATGGCTTCCATCGAGGCCGGTAAGGGAATCCCGCAAGAAGAAGTCGACAAGATCGTGGATCGATGGCTCGAAGAGTAGTCTGGTCGCCGGAAGCACTCGCCGACCTAGCCGATATCTATCACTACATCAAGCTCGAAAGGCCGAGAGCGGCCAAAAAGGTCGCGGATAGACTGCGGAATTTGGCGAAGTCGATACCGGACCAGCCCTGGATCGGGGTGAAGTGCCTTGAGCACGACCGAGACGACATACGCCAGCGAATCGACGGGAAATATCGGCTCATCTATCAACTCGTGGGAGAAGACGAGATCCGAATCCTGCAGATCTTTCACTCACGACGCGACGAACTGCCGGATCTAAAGCTGTCCTGACAGACCGGTCGCAGATTGATTTTGTGTGGGGTCAAGATCTTTTTTGAGCAGAGCGGAGCAGAGAAGCCCGTGGTTATTGGGATTCCCGATGGTCAGATCAGCGGATCGATCAAAGAACTCCAGAAACGAAGCGTCGCCGCTTCGGGTGTATTACACCTTTGAGCGCCTCGGCTCGGCCGAAGGCCGAACGAGGTGCAACCGGGGGCGCAGCCCCCGGGACATCTCCCCGAGCAGTGCGAGGGGTACCACTTAGGTAACGACAGGCCGGTTCGTGGTGGGCCTGCTGCTTTGATTGCCGCCCGAAGGGCCAGAAAACACGCGGACACTCGCGAGCCGGCCGCCGGTACTTCGTACCTCCTCTGTACTGACCCCACGGGATGCGCCGGCCTTTCGCGAACCCCACCTGGTGGGTAACCGAGCTGGTCTTGCGCTCAACCGCCGAGCTGTCCGCAGGACCAGTTCGTCTTTGAGCCTCAAAGACGATCTCTTCCCCGCTAACAGTCTGTCACAAAGCTAACCGGCCTTCGAAGCCCACACTACAAGCCCCGCCCAAGCTAGACCTCGCCCCCGCGGTTTTACAAAACCAGCGGGGGCGACAGCCGGGATGGGGAGCGAGAACTAAGAGAAGGCCCACCTCTCGGTGGGCCTTCAAAGCTCTCTGTTGACGTATCTTCTACCTGGCGTAGACTCCGGGAGTCTACGCCAAGGCTGCACTTACTCGTTATTGTCCGTCACAAAATTGTTCAAGAAGATCTAGCCCTTGATTGTGCGCCTTGTCCCTTTGCGTTTTACCATCCTCCCATGCTTGATGCGAAGAGATTCTGATCCTCGCCTCTTCTAGATCTATGTCTTCAAATTTCCTTACCAGAAGCGCGGAAACACTAAACGGAATATTCTTAGACTTGAGTTCAGTGAGTAGCTCATCACAACTCATTCCTTTTTGAACTAGAGGCTCATAATAGTTCAGAAGCCGTAAATATTCATCCATCATCTTCGTCACCTATATCGGTCCAGATTTCGCGAACTGTTGATTTGTTTCAAAGGTTTGGCAGAAGAACTTCCCTCGCGTCTAAATCCTTGAAAGATAACTTGCTCGGCATTTGGATATTTCTTTGAAATATACGTTGCAATATCCGTAAAGCCTTGAAACATCTCACGTTCTAGTCCAGTAAGTTTCTCGACTTCGCGGGGCTCAACACCAAAATGCTTTAGCAGTACTCTTTTCCCCTCCACTACAACCTGCGCTGAAAAATCTACTGGTCCCTTCGAAGTTTTTACAGTGTACCCGAGCACATCGTCCACTATCTTGGGTGCAGCAGAATACGGTGAAGTTGGCCCGAGTTCTGCACCTGTCGAAAATCCCCAAATAACCTCTAATCCAGTTCCAAAAATGACTGGATTAGTCAGGAATTGATTCCAAGCCGCTGTTGCCGCTGCCGCTGGAGCACCTGCTAGGGCAGCGCCTCCAGATACGCCGAAGCCGCCAACCGCAAGGATGAGTAATTTCCCCTCCTTGGTGTTGGATGCTCTGTTGAAAGCCTTTCCATCACCCATAATTAGAGGTGTCTCAAGGTCGAGCCCCGTGGGGTCCACGTAGTTAATCGGGTTTCCATTACAGTAGGCATACATATTCATTCCCCCCTGCAGCCGAATGGGGTCGGCGACTAGGAAGCGGCCGTAGGCCGGGGTGTAGTAGCGGTTGCGGAGGTAGTAGTTGCCTTCACTTTCATCGAACTGCTGGCCGGTGAAAAGGAACGGATTGTAGTAGAAGTTGCCGATAGTGCCGCCGGGAGGTGGGGTGGTCTGGACTGTTGTGGTCTCACCGTAAGCGGTGTAGGTGTAGGCTTCGGTGATGTTACCGCTGGCATCGGTTAGGAATCTGGTTGAGCCGAGGCGGTCGGTGACGTAGAAGCGCCATCCGTCGTTGGCGTTTTTAATGGCCTCGCGACCCACTCCGAGGATGTAGCTTGCCCTTGTGTTTCCGTTTTGGTCGTACTCCTTGAAGACCTCGGATCCGGCCCAGAGATAGCGATAGGTTCGCTGAGTGGAGAGAAAAGGGACGGTTCGGGAGATGCGCTGCCGATCACCGTTGTAGGTATAGGAACCGATGGGAGTGGCTCCGTTTTTGATTTCCGTGGGGAGATCGGCGTAGTTGGTAGTTATGGTGCGGTTGTTGGAGCCCTGTATCTGGTCGGCACTACCATTTCCATCGTAGTTGATGGTGGAAGAGAGCGCCGAAGTGAGCTGGTCGATGCTGTTGTGGTTGAAAGTCTGTCCGTTGAAGGATGTGATATTGTCCTGGGCGTCGTAAGCGAAGGTCTCGGAGGGAACGAAGGTGCTTCCCTCTCTCTTTTCGACTTCCGTTACCCGGTAGAGTCTGTCGTAGGTATAACGTAGCACCTCGGTTCCGGAGTTGGTCCGAGAGATGTTTCTCTTGAGGTTACCGACGTTGTCCATGGTGTAGTCCTCGGAAAAGAACGGAGCGTTCATTCCCTGGGCATACTCAACCCTGGTGAGGCGGTTGAGTTCGTCGTAGTTCATATTGCAGTTGACACCGTTAGGAAGTGTCTTCCCGCTGAGATTACCGTTCTGGTCGTATGTGTAGGAGATGGTTTGGCCATCCTGGTTGACGGAGGCCATCAAGTTTCTGTCGGTATAGGTGTACGTGGTGACGATGTCTTCGGGATCGGTGATGGTTTCCAGTCGCCCAATACCGTCGTAATCGTATTCGAGAGTGCCGGTGAGAGGGGTGGCAACAGTGAGAATCTGGCCCTTCTTGTTGTAGGTCCAGTTCGTGGTCCCGGTCTCGTCGGTCATGGACGTGCGGCGATCGTTGTCGTCGTAGCTGTACGTGATGGCCGGACTGAGACTGGGGTGGCTTATTCTCTCCAGGCGGTTGTCGTCGTCATAAGCATAAGTGATGACGGTGTTGTCACCTTTTCGGTGGGTGAGTACGTTTCCGATGGCATCGTAGGTGAAGCTCTCGCTGATGAGATTGCCCGGGTAAGAGACGTTGGTTGTACGGTTGAGGTTGTCGTACGTGTAAACCGTGTCTTGGCTGCGAGCGTTGATGAGCCTGGAGAGCCTGCCGAAATTGTCGTATCGGTATTGGGTTCGTCGAAGAGTGGCTCCGACATTGGCCGAGTCCACCGTTTCGGTGAGCTGAAGGGCGCTGTTGTAGCGGAAGTCCGTGCGGACGTTGGATTGGTCCTTGGCCCAAATCATTAATCCGTCGTTGTTGAAACGGAACTCCGCCTTGGTGGCGTCCGGATAGTCTATTCGAACGACCCGGTCCTCGGCATCGTAGGTGTAATTCCAAGTGTTGTTGTTGGGGTCGGTGACCGAGACCCGGCGGCCGAGCTCGTCGTTGTCGTAAGTCCAGGTGGGGCGGCCGGATGTGCCGCCGCCGTCGTTGGGCATAATGACGCTTTCGAGATAGCCGTTGCCGTCGTAGGTGTAGTTCCAGGTCTTGCCGAGGTTATTTCTTCGCTCGGTGATATTGCCCTGACCGTTGTAGGTGAGTGTGGTGACCTGGTTCTCGGGATCGGTGATCGTTTTCAGATTGGAGTTGGCGTCATAGGTGAGAATATAGCGTTCGTTACCGGGACGCACCATTTCCGTCAGATTGTTATCTTCATCCCAGGTGAAGGTGGTCGTGATACCTCGCGGGTCTTCCATGGTGAGAGGATTGCCCGCCTCATCCCAAGTGTATTGATATGACTGGTTCTTGGCGTTGACGAACTCTTGAAGCCTGGAATTATCTGTCCAAGTGAAGCTGGAATTGCCATTGATGGGATTCGTGACGCTGACCGGTTGAACGAACTCATCCAGTTGAGTGGTATAGTTCTGAGTGGCTCCGGTCCCGGTCATGGAAAGGCGAACTGTCTGTAGAGGTCGGTTTGCCCCACCGGCCGTCTGGGTCAGGCGGGTATATGTGCCCTGGCTAGTAACAGCTCTATCAAGAACACCGAGAGCCCCACGGGCATTGGACGTGGTGACACGCTCCTGAAAGCCGGCGGGAGTCTTGGTGGCCACGATTTGGTAGAGGTCTCTGTTCGGATTGGAAAGGGATCTTCTAAGATCTCGGGCGTACTGATAGACAACGGGCTCTCCGTCGGCATTGAGAACACGTCTCAGAAGAAGTCCTCCGGACGCCGTGTTTTGATAGGTGTACTGAATGGATCGTCCGGTCCAGTCTGTGATGGATCCCGGTAGCCTGTCGGCTATCCAATTGAAGGTAACCTCTCGTCCAATCGGGTCCGTCAAGCTGACGATCTGAGTTCCGGTAGCGTTCCAAGTATAGGTGTTCGCGTTCCCGTTTTTGTCGATCTCTTGCTTAAGAAGAGCTTCGTAAGGGTAGCCGTTCAGAGGACGTGAGAAGATCTCTCGATTCTTAGACTTATAGGTAATCTGGTAGTCGGTAGCATTAAGTTCCTCGATGACCGCTCCGGCCATGGAACTCTTAAGAGAAGCCTCCCATTTTCCGTCGTCCGTCCACTCAAAACGTTCGGACGTTCCATCCGGCATGTTGTAAGTGATACTCGAATCACTGTACGGTACGGAAAGATACCTCTCATAACTATAAGTCCAACCCCTGCTGGGAAGACGATCTGCCTTGGAAGGGTTATAGGCCCTGCTGATGACGATGGGGAGTCCGACCGTTTGTATCACAAGGTCGTGAGCGGTGATCCGCGTTTGCCCGCTGATCTGGTCGACCTCTCTGTCGATAGAGCCGGGGATGGGGGTCCACTGTCGGGAGCTCTGAGCAGAAGGCAGAACCTGCTGACCATAGACTTGGCCGGTATTCTCCACTCTTCTTGGAGCAGGAGGGTTCCCGATATCCACGATTTGAGCGACCGTCATATGAGAGTCCGCATCAGAAATGGGTCCATCGGTTACGCCGGCTTCCGCGATCCGATAATCCGGTCGGCTTGAAGGGTCCGCCTTGCTGGCGAGAATCTCGTCTTCATAGATAAAAGGCACGGCGTAAACGACGGAACCAAAAGGGATGTCGCTCGAACCGAAGCCTCTAACACGTTGGAAACGACTTCCCGGCTGAATCTGTTCGGAGGTTTGGGTATAAACTTGGTTTGTCTTAGCGTCCCGTATCGAGACACCAGCGAAGATCGTTCGGCCTTCCGGAGTGTAGGGACTCGTGAGGTTCTCAGCTTCGGGATAGTTGATGACGTAGGTATAATCGCCCGAAAGGTCAACGTTGGTTGAAGGGGGGATGATCTCGACAACCTCAGGAGGGTTGGGAGAGTCATCGCACTGCGGAGAAAGGTTTCCGAAAGCCGTTACAGCGGGGTTGGTGAGATCTGTTTCCGTCCCATTGATGACGCGCTTGAGGTTCCAAGTCCCCTCGGTGGGCAGACCGGCTCCATAGGTGAGAGTGTAATCGTCGAGAAGCGGCTGGTCGGTTTGTTGAACGAACTTTCTGATGCGACTGCCCTTGTAGCGCGAGTCGGAGATTCTCTCTACCAGGGTGTATCTGGTGCCTGCTTTGTTCTCGCGATAGAGCAGGTGCACGGTGAGATAGGAATCGTACTTAGTGACGTTGTCCTCGGTGTTGGGCGAGTACCAATGCCAGAAGATCTCCGCCTGCTGCGGCCATTCCGCTTCAGGGTCGACGGGCTCGGGCGTTCCTTCAGGGATGCGATCCACGAGGAGGTTTTGAAGTTGGTACTCTTCGCTCACTACAACGAACTCGTCGCTGTCGACATAATCGCCGTCGGGATTTCGATAGTTTCCGTCGACAAACGTTCCGACGTTGGAAGGAGCATAGTCGACGGGGAAGCTTGGAATAGTTCTGACTTCGAAGCTCTCGTCGGGGAGCGGATCTCCGTTACGGCTTCTTTTGACCGTCCAGACCCCGGGATCTCGGGCGGAGACGGAAGCCTGCAAGTCCAGAACGTCTCGGAGGAAAGAGCTGGACTCTCCCGCGGAACCGATGACTTGACCTTCAAGGCTCCGACGGTCCCAGACGGTGACCTCCAGATTGTATTCGGGGCCTGCCTCGAGGGTGAGCTCTCCCTCGGAAACATAATGAAACTGAACAGAGGCGGCTGAACCGCGAGCCGTCATATTTCGCTCAGCCACGGGACTGATGAAATCCCAGACAATGGTTTCCTCGCTCGGGTTGGCGATATTGTCGTAGACATCGAGATAGACGATCGAATCGTCGTTGGCATAGCAGAAAGGGTCGTCGGTAACGTCGCGATACTGGGCGCCGTGATGAGTAACCCGATTCCATTTCGAGGTGGCCACATCGAGACACTCCGAAGGGAAGGTGATAAGCGGTAGCTGATTTCTGCTGCGACGCTCGTCCGGAGTGAGCTCCTCGGGTGGCGGAGGCTCTTGAGCCACATCAGGAAGTTGAGGGAACTCAGGCAGCTCTATCTTTTGAATCTCAGGCGCTTCACTGGTCTCTTCCTGAGGCTCTTCAGGAACATCCTGGGGGTTGTTCTGAAAGCGTGCTTCGCGTGGCTCTATGGACTGAACCGCTTCAGGTGCGGAGCCCCCCAACGAATCCGAGACCACATCGCCGGACTGAGAAAGCTTATCGAGATGATAGCCTTCCGTGTCGGTGATACCGGCCAACTTCAGGGCCTGCTCGGCTCTTTGCCAGTTCGCGGGATCGCTTGAAGCGGATTGCCTTCTAAGCGAAGCCTCCTGAATAGCGGCACTGGCCGGAACGATTGGAACAGCTAGAAAAACGAAGGAGAACAGCAAGAACATGGCCGTCCCCCGGTGCAAATTGCACAGCAAAGACTCAGAAAGCCTCGCAAAAGCGACTTTCAACAAGATTCAATTTCCCTCCCCCGGGTTATCCCCAGGTATAATTTCCCGTTGATTTGTTTTCTGTCAGAAGGGGCCGATCCTTCTAGCCGTCATGCTTTTTTCTTCGGGGAGGAGGAACCCAGCATGGTTCTTTCTCGAAAAGCTCGTTCTCTTCCAACGGTTCTTCGGGACGTATGATCGGTCTCTGACTTTCGCCTTCAGCTGACATGAGGAAGAGTTCTTTCGGGCCTCTGCGGTCGGAAGAGAAGACGATTGTTTTGCCGTCCGGTGAGAACCTGGGGTTGTTATCGTAACCGGGAGAATCGGTTAAACGCTCCAGTTGGCCGGTCTTAAGATTTGTGGAATAGATCTCGGAGTTGCCGTCTCGGCTGGACATGAAAACGATGGTCTGGCCGTCCGGGGAGAAGCTTGGAGCGGTATTCCAGCCTTCGGCTTTGGTGATAGTCCGTCGTTGCGAACCATCGGCCTTCATAAGGGCGACCTGCGTTCCTTGGGCTGTGGTACTCGTCGTCACGAAAGCGAGTACATCGCCCTTGGGCGACCAGGCCGGGGCTCCCTCGTGAACTCTCTTCTTACTGATGGCCTCCGTGGCGTTGGAATCCAGATGATAGAGGTATATCTGAGAAAAGCCGGCGTCATAGGCGACGTAGGCGATCGTATTCCCATTTGGACTCCAGGCCGGTTCCTGCACTCCGATGGGGTGGTCCGTTATCATCTTGGGCGGCTGCGATCCGTCGGCCGGCATCACATAGAGTTGCCTCTTTTTTGAGCGGTCCGAGATAAAACAAACCATGCTGCCGTCGGGGCTGAGCGTGGGGTAGTTGTCGTTGCAATCGTTACTCGCCGTTTTGACTGGGAGTAACTCGGTCCCGTCTTCGGACACTTCATAGAGTCGGGAATATCGAGAACTATTGATGTTAGAGCAGAACCAGATCCGGTCCGGGCGGCCCTTGCGATGAGCCCTGAGAGTGTACTCCTCCCCTGACGGCGTTGTGACAACGAGGTTCAAGATTATCATTTTCCCGTGAAACTCTTCCAGGGGCTCCGTGCTGACACTCCAGCCGTAGCCGGAGAAAGGGTCCTCGAAAGGTGCGGGAGCGGAACCCAACTCGGAAGCCGGGAGAAGCATTAGTTCTTCCATCTTTCCGTGAGCGAGGTAGGCCGCTCGAGTCCGTTGCTCCTGGATCTTGCTCTGGTAGAGAATTTTGTTGAGGACGGCGGTCGCAAAGACGATGGCCATAAAGAGGAGCCAGAGACTGACTATGGTCTCGAGCAGGGTGAGGCCGTCTCTCAGCCGTCGGCGACTCATTTCTTCTGCTCCTCGGAAGCAAGAGGCTCGAAGAGCAGGCCGCTCAGGCAGATCACGGATTGCACGGGCAGCTTGTTCTCGGCGTCTGGATAAAGGCGGATGCGAAGGAGTGTTTTTCGCCCGGTTTGGACCGATTGGATCTCCATCGGACCAGTCGGGAAGAACTGCTCGAGCGGCTCTCCTAGCTTATCTTCGACGACGGGATATTCGAGTAAGAGCAGCCCTTTGTCACTAGCGGAGTAGCCGATCGACGCAAACTTCTCCTGCCCGTCGGCCTCAAGTAGCTTGACTCGAAAGAGGTCACTCTCGTCATCGCTCCAGTTCGGATAGAATCCCTCTTTCAGCTTTTTGGAATCGGGCTCCAGGACAATCTGAGCCGTGGAGAGATAGCGCATGAGAAATTCGAGGTTGTGACAGAGGCTTCGCTGCGAGGGAAGAGAGCTGTCCATCTGTCGATAGGCGTGAAAGTATCTGGTGACGACCTGGGCGGAGATGGCGAGAAAGAGAGAGAGGCACGCCATGGTGACGACCANCTCCGCGATGGTAAAGGCCTGAAGATNTCGTTTGNTCATCCTTGCCACACCCTGGTGAGATAGCGGCCGAGGAGNCAGAGATCAAANGNNAGNCNGGCCTTCTCGCAGTACAGGATCTCGATGCGAATAGAGAGCTTNTCGGAGCAGGGCTTGGGCGCCAGGGTAGAGGGTGAGATCAGGCCCGGNCGGAGCTGTANGCGNTCNGCGTAATCGGCCATATTCTCGGACAGAAAGAGATGCTTTCGGAAGTGATGAGACGACGGCCCTATGAGGCTCATCTTGCCTTTGAGAACAAGCAATAAGGACGGGAGATTGGTGAGCAGATACTGTACAGTGCGGTTTGACCGAGTGAGTTTCTTCAAGAGTCCGGATGCCTGGTCACTTTCGAAGTGAAGAATAGGACGTCGGAAAGGGACACCGTTCAGACCGGAGGCGTCGAGCCAGCGAAAGGGGCTTCTTTTCTGAGCGATGAGGAGGTAGAGACAGAGGAAGGCCAGGAGAGGGGCGGCCGGGACCAGGAGCAGAGAACCGAGGAGCAGATCAAAGGCTCGTTTCGAGCGATAGTTCTTTTTGCCCTTAGTATCTCTCAAGGGTGGACCCTCAGGACTCTTCCCGAGCCGTCTTTCAGCAGCAGAATACTTCGAGTGACACCGTGCGAGCTTCCCTGGAACTTTATTCCTTGCTTCTCTTCCGTGACAATGCAGAACTCTTGCTTCGAGTCTCCACACTGGAAGATCCGCCGGCGGATCTCGTAATCGTAGGCCGGCAGTGTCCGGGTGTGGCGGTAAGTCTCGAGAGCGCTTCGCGCGTTCCACTCTGCTTGAACTCCCCATTGTCGCTGACGATGGGCGTGGTAGTCCTCTCTCAGATGGATGAGAAAAGCCGAGGCCAAGACGAAGAGGACCGCCGCGATGGTGAGAGCAGTGACCAGGGCGATCCCGTGGTCTTTTCGTGAAAGGCTCTTCATGGCATCAAGTTCGCCAGGGGTTGAAGAGTGGCCAGGCAGAGAAAACCGACGATCCCGCCGGTGACCATGAGCGCGGCCGGCTGGAGAAGCGAGACGATCTGCTCCAGCTTGACATCGAGTTCAATATTCAGGATGCGAAGGAGCCGCTCGGACCCCTGGTCCAGAGAGCCCGACTCAAGACCGGCGATGAAGACCGCCAGAAAGGCCGGACCGTAAAGCCATTTCTGTTTAGAGAAGTGCTGCTCCAGAGGTATGCCGCGGATAAGGCTCTTCTTAGCCTGGAGCAGATCTTTTCTGAAGACGCTGTTTCCGCTGACATCGGCGCAGAGTTCAAGACAGAGAGTCAGAGGCAACCCTGATGTGACGGTGGCTGAGAGAGTCGGCAGAATTCTGACCACGCAGGCGAGGCGGAGAAGAGGCCCGAGAAGCGGGGCTTTGACCAGCCAGAGATCACGGCGATGGGACCATTTCGGGGTTTTGAGTTTCTTCGAGATGAAGCGGACAACGATGAGAGCGGAAAGGCCCAGGAGCGCTATCGTGGATTTTTTACCCAGGATGGCTGAGAGACCCATCAGAAGACGAGTCGAGACTGGAAGCGAGCCCTGCTGGCTGGAGAAGAGTTCTACGAGGAACGGGACCATGATGTGGAAAGCGCATAATCCGAAGGCCGAACCTAGCGTAAAAACCAAAGCTGGATAAAGAAGGCTTGAGAAAACTCGACACCTGAGGGCGTGCTCTCGCTCTAAGAGCTCGGCGGCTCTGACCAGAGAGTCCGCGAGAGTCCCGGACTCTTCTCCCTCCCTGATCAGGGTTCGATAGAGCGCTGGGAAGGTTTGCGGAAAGCGAGCCATGGCCTGGGAAAGAGAATCGCCGTGCTCGAGATA
>JGI11976J13097_1000059_pt1 | contig 18875 bp, 21 predicted proteins | sample DeeseametaMP2497_FD_13097 | JGI IMG/M metagenome (IMG submission 13097)
TGGCCCTGGATCGGCGGGGTGTCCTCGACCGGTCACGGATCCTTCCGTGCGGCGAGCCTGCCCGGACCGTCCCGCCGCGGTACCGTCCCCGCACATCTGTTCGCCTACCAGCTCGAATACGGGGTAATCCCACGGTTGGGGTGGTCCAACACCGACGATGCTGTGCTCTGTCACCAGTGCGACTTCGCCGGGTGCGTCAATCCTGCCCACCTGCTACTTGGGACCAATCGCATCAACCGCAGCCAATACGATCTCCGGCGGCGCAACATCACCAGCCCACTCGCCGACGTCCGCGGACCTGCAGGGCGCACCCGCGCCATCGCCGCCGCCATCCGAACCGGTCTCGACCGCAACGAGAATCTCGACATGATCGAACAGAGAATTCACGAAGCTGAACAGTCCGGGATGCCGTTCACGCTGTGGTGATGCCCGAATGAACAAGGTTCGAACTGCCCGATGCAGAGTGTCCTTCTCCGATTGGGCATCAGGGTTGTGGGTCTCGTCAGCGGGTGCGATGTACCTGCGGTGGTTTCCAGGTGCCGTCGATGATGTCTTGCTTGGGCCAGTAGGCTCGGATGTAGAGGGAGAACTCGTCGGCTGGTGCGGGTAGCCAGTTGGTCGCAGCGGCCTCGTCGCCAGGTTGGTTGCCGATGTAGAACGTGAGCGACCCGTCGTCTCCGTACTGCAGGTCGGTGTTCTTGGTGCCCAAAGAGTATCGGCCCACATCGTTTTCGTAGTAGAAGTGGTGCTTGTTGTAGAGCGTGAGTGAGAAGAAACCGTTGACCGGTGGTAGCTCTCCGGCGGCGAAGGTGACGGTGTAGTGGTGTGAGCCGTCGAGTTGGTTTCCGTCGATGTCGGTGTCGGTGAAGATGTACTTCGTCTCGTGCGGAGCATTTTCGAACATGTTCGAGCGAGCCAGCGCGGTGCGGGTGAGGTAGTCGGTGCCGAACGCGGAGTTGTTTCTCGGCGAGTACCAGTTGTTTCCGGCGGCCGGGCCGTTGAATTCCCACCGCAGCAGCGGCGTGATGAGCTCATTCTCGGTTTCGCGGGCAACCTCGATCAGCGTCTGTTTCACCTCGGGTGATTCGTCGAAAGCGTCGAGGAGGGCGCGGAACTGCCCGTACATGGCTTCCTCGCCGGGCAGCGGCGGCACCGTGTCCACTACCTCGTGGAGTTGGTCGAAGAACGTATCCGGATCGACCCAGCGGATTTCTGCGCTCCCGGCCTCCTCTGGAACCGGGAAGCTGGGTACATCAGCCCAGTCGTACGTGCGGATCGTGCCGTCGAACTCGTCCAATGGATAGATGTTGACCTGGCGAATCAGATCCGACACGGCGGCGCGGTCTTGCGGGGTGTCTTCGATGAACACACGAGGGCAGAAAGCGGCGAGTGCTGTCGAGGAGCGGAAGCTGCCGGTGATTCCGTCGGGAAGGGTGCCGTTCCAGTTCGGGCCCACGACGGCATAGAAGCCCGGCTTGGTGCCGTACTGTTTGCCGAGTTGGGCGAAGGAATCGGTGCGGTGGTCCCATGCGGCGGCGACCCAGAATCGGTCGCCGAAGTCCGGAATCTGAAACACTGCGGGCTGTTCGTCCAGACTTCCGAAACCGAACCCGTACAACACGTCTTGGTTGGTACAGGCGACGAACCGCTGCGTCGGCGCGATGTAGTCGGTCATCATGCACACCCCACCGAGCGGGGCGTTCGGGAGCACACCGCCGCGCAGCCCGGGTTCGGGAACCGATGTCAGTCCGGTTCGCCGGTTGATCATCGACACCATCGGCCAACCCCACACGTAGGCGAATTGGCCGACTGTCTTGACGAAAGCGTCCGGCATTCGCATGCCCGCAACGGGTCCGGCAACATCTTTTGCCGTAGCCCCTGTTCCTGCACCGTTGTCGACGAGCTCGTTCTGCTGTCGGATGATGGACTCGGATGCCGCCTTCGATGTCGTAGCCATATCGACAGTCTGAAGCGCCGCAACCGTGTCCACCTCACCTTCAACGGGTGAATGATCCTGGAATCAACGAATCCGATCCACCAGCAGAAAAACCCGTACCTTCCGGTCGCGGCACCTCTATTCCTCGGTCTCGTTGGATCGATCGATGCCGTCGAGCGCTAGCGACCGTTTCGGGAGAGACCGCAAAACGGTGAGGTGTGGGAATAGAGCACCTTTCGTATACATTCCTTTTGCCAGTCTTTTGGCTGATGCGCGATGGCCGGCAGCGAGTCGTGCGCCCGCATCGGTACGCGTTGATGCTCGAACTAGGTCGGCCGTTGACCGATTCCGAGTTCGCGATCCACGAAGTGTGCGACAACCCGATCTGTGTCCGGGCCACGACGAGCATCGCCGGACGTCCGCATGTGGTTGCGGGTACGCAATCGCAAAATCTTGCAGGGATGAGCGCGAAGGGGCGCGGCGGCGGCCGGGGGCAGAGCTGGCATTGGTACGGCCCGGATCGCGCCGCACGGGCGGCGCGATCGAAGGCTCTGCGGGATGCGTTGCGCAATGGATGGGACGCAGACGCGGTGGAATCCGCGTTGCTTCGCACGGACACTCCGACACTCTTTTGACGAGCGAAAGGCACGAGAAAATGAGCGAGAACTTCACTCCGCGGGAGCGGTCCGCAGTGGAAGCGGCGGCATACCAGGCAACGAAGCACACGCAAAAGATCACCGACGCGGATCTCGTTGCGGTCGTCGAAGGTCTGACCGGAACGTCGGTTGCGCAGATTCCGCGTATCGACATCGCGTTTCCGGCGGCGGGCGATCCGGACGAGCTCTTCCACTGACCGACGCACGACGCGGCTCGGTTCGCCGGTCCGCGCAGTGCGGCGCAGTGGTTGTAAGGGCTCGATGCCCGAGCAACCACCACCACGTACGGGGGCGGCCCCGACTCTCTCGAGTTGAGTCGGGGCCGCGTTTTTGTCCGATCGGCTATTCGGTGTCGAGGTCGATTCCCATCGAACGCGCCACCTCGACGCCGATGGTGGCAAGTTCGGCGATCGCCTCCGGCTTGATTCCGGCCGTGCGGGACGCGTCGAGCAGCTTGAGCAACGTCGTGAGGCTGGGGTCGACGCCGATAGCGCCAGCAGCGTCGAGCGCAATTCCGGCGGCGACTCCGTCGCCGTCGACGTATGCGGCCAACCCGGCAAGGGTGAGGGCCTGGACTCGATAGTTTCCGCGTAGGTGCGCGGCGATGGTTCCGAAGGCGTCCGCTGCGGCTTGCGGGCTGATCGTGACGATTCCGATCATGGCATCGCGGTGATGCGGGTCCGCTGCCGCGCACAATCCGGCGCGGGCGGCGAGGTCGAGACTGGGAACCTCGAAATTGCGCACGACTGCGGCGATTTCCGTGATCGTGTTTCGTGCGAAGTCCTCGCCCTGCTCGGCTGCGGCGGCGCGGGCTGCGTCCATGTCGGCGGCCGTGTCCTCGCGGTAACGGGCTTCGATCTCGGCGCGGCTGCTCGACGTCTGACGTCCGCTCATGATTCGGTTCATGCTGACCTCCGACAGGATCGGGTCGGCGGTGCGGCCGCTCTCCTCGCCGTTGGTGTCGAACCACTCCGCTCCGATTTCGAGAGACTCGGCGACAAGGGTGCGGACGCTGCGGATTCCCCTGCTGTCGAGCTCGCGCTGGGCTGCCTCGATCTGATCGAGTCCGGCGGCGGCTACCGGACCGGCGCCGACGACAACCCAGATAACGGACGTGACTGCCGCTTGCTCGAGTGCAGTGCTGTAGTCGGCGCCAGCGTCGGCACCGATGACATCGGTGCGCGCAACGAACGCGAGCGTGGCCGGTGATCCGGTGAGAGCGATCATCACGACGGAATTGACGGGCACGAATCCGAGCAATGCCGGGATTGCGGCCAAAACGTCGGTGGCGGCCCTCAAACGGATGTTCTGCATGTTGTTCCCCTTGCTGTGAAAGTGACCGGGCCTCGTGCCCCGCCAATTTTTTCGCCTTCTGGCAAAGGAGAATCGCGTCGGCACGAGGGGGCCGGAGTGCCACCCCTGGGCCGAGAAAATTTTGACGGGAGCTTGCGAGTGGCGAAAATTTTCTCGGAGCCATCGGCCGGCGCTTGCGCCGCCAGGGGTTGCGCGCAGGTCACCGCCGACGAGAATCGGAAGGCCAGAAGTGAAAACAAATCAATGTTTTTCACAGAACGGAGCGCAGCGGAGTTCATTTCGGGGGACACCGACGGTGGCCGGCCGCCGGGCAGGCGCCCGGCCATTGAGCTGAGAGATGGCCTGACCCTGAGTCGGGCCATTTCTCTGTCTGGAGAGTTGTCAGTTGGATCGAGGTTGTGTTCGCGTTTCGGCGTGGCGGTTTGGGGTCTTCGGGAGCTGCAGTGTGGCTCCGGTATGTGGGTGCCGTGGGAGAGCATTCAACTTGGCTGAGAAACGGGACCGATCTCCGATACCGGAACGTACGGTATGCAATCATTCGTCTAAGTCACTGCAGCAAAGGGGTTGAGTTGAACGCGGACGGCTGTCGGCTTCCCATGCTGAATGCCGCGGGGAGGTTGCCGGAGGGAATTCACCGGGGTTCCGCGAAGGACCTCAGGCTGCGGTTCGTCGATGGGGCTCCTCACTCGACCCGCCGGGACACCCTCCTGCAAGCCTTCGAGCTTTACGCGGAGCAGGTCTGGGAGATCCTGCCGGAAGCGAGGTTGTGGGTGGATGGAGGTTTCGTGACCCACAAGGCCTGGGAGCCGAAGGACATCGATGTAGTCATCCTCGTGAGCCATAGTGACGTCGTCGGAGTAGACCAATCGAGGCTCTTCCCCCTTCTGACTCGGACGGCGGAGAATGGGATACGAATCCAACCCATGGGCGGGTTGGTCGACGGGTTCATCGCGGACAGGAACGACCCGGCTGTCACGCGCTATTGGAGCGACTTTTGGTCAACCGTGACGGATGAGTCGAAGGAGCCGGTTGAGGGTGTCCGGAAAGGCTACGTGGAGGTGATTGCACCATGAATCAACAACCACATGAGCAGTACCTTCGCGAAGCATGGAACGCGACATCCGGGGATTCGTTGCTATCGCAGTTGAGTCGGATGTCGTTGGCGACGTCTGCCGAGAGCCGACCTGACTTGGTGCCGGCCCTCCGTGCGCTCCAGTCCGGACGTCGGACGGAGCTTGATCTCCATCTCTCAGGCGAGGGAGTGGTAGGCCACGAGACCGGTGCCGAGTGGTTCGGGAAATTCATCTCGAGGACAGCCATCGCCGTCAAGGAGGTCGTGAAGTCTTCGACCAAGAGAGTGCAGTATTCCGCTAATTTGCAGGTGCTCGCACCCGCCCCGGGGTCGGTGCGCGTTGTTTTTCGATCGCCCATGCCGGTCGTCAAGAAGAAGAATGCGGCAATTGATCCAATGTCTGAAGCGGACACGGTTGAGGGCGATGCGCTGAATACGGTCGTGAAGGTTATAGCGCTCGCAGAGGCCGCCGGACCAGACGACGGCGCGCTCGATGACTCTCTTCAGCGGCTCCAGGGCGGCGCGAGGAATGCGCTGCGTCTCATGGCGCAAGCAGTTGTTGAGGGGCAGTGGTCAGTGGCCGGCGAGTTGCGACGCGGTGACGGGCGTCGTTCTGACGTCACGCTGACCGGAGCGGGCGCTCAGCGTCTCGTATCTGTGGCGAGCGCGACCAACGCCGACGTGACATATGGGCACGTGGTGATTGGCGTGGTTGACGGGTGGACCTGGTCCGAGGCCAAGATGACGTTCATCCCCGAAGAGGGCGATTCGTTCAAGGCCGCGGTACCCGAAACGATCCAGGCCAAGGTAGCGCGATTGCTCGACAACCAGAACCAAGCACGAGCTGTGTTCAAGGTTGTCACATCCTATCCACCCGGAGACGAGGGATACACCCGACACACCTACGAGCTCACGTCGATCGACGACGCGCCTGATCCGCTCGCGATCGACTACGAGGTGGACGACGACGACGAACGCGAAGACAACTATGAGGACTTCGACGAGGATGCGCACCGCGACTGGGTGCACCGAGACGAAGAGGACGACAGCGACGGCCTTGTTGGGTAGAGAGCTGCCGCTGACCTACCTCATGACCTGACAAATGACAATCTCCGTCCCGAGCGGCAGCCGACTCGATCTGACTACGCCCTTTACGCCGCAAACGAGGACCTGCTTCGTCACGTCTTTTGATTTGCCGGTCTTCTGCCAAATGCAGAAGAACCATTCCATCGCTACTGCGATGGGCCTCCGCCTTCGGCGCTGTGGTGCGGTTCAGCGGGTCTGCTGGAGCTGTTACCGGCGTTCATGCGATGCCGCTGCGCGGGACAGGTTCTGTCGGTGCACCTTCTTACAGTCAGCTCGGGTAACAGTCCGGATCGAGTGTCAGGAGCAGGCGATGACGTTCGTGAGCGATGCTTCATTGCCGTTGCCCGGCATGCCCGACAGCGCTCCCGCGCCACCGGCGTTCCAGATGATGTTGATCGGGCAGCCCCAGCCTGTACGCATTCCCGAACGTCTGTGGCGTTCTTGGCTCGTTGATCCTGCCGTCGTTTCTCGCTTCGAGTCCAAGCGTTACCGCCGTCGGAATCAGTGCTGGCCGTGGATCGGCGGGGTGTCGTCGACCGGGCACGGCTCCTTCCGTGCGGCGAGCCTGCCCGGGCCGTCTCGCCGCGGGACCGTGCCGGCACATTTGTTCGCCTACCAGCTCGAATACGGTGTCATCTCGAGGTTGGGCTGGTCCAACACCGACGACGCGGTGTTGTGTCATCAATGTGACTTCGCCGGCTGCACCAACCCGGCACACATGCAGTTGGGAACCAATCGCAGCAACCGCAGCGAATACGAGCTTCGGCGACGCAACATTGCCAGCCCCCTCGCCGACGTTCGAGGGCCCGCGGGCCGCACACGTGCCATCGCCGCCGCAGTCCGTAGCGGGGTCGAACAGAACGCAGGAAGCGACATCATCGAAGAGCGCATCACTGCGGCCGAGGCTGCAGGACGTCCGCTCTCACTCTGGTAGCGACACTGCGATACTGACGATGCACGTTCACCGCGAGTGTATTTCGTTGCTGTACAGCACCTTTCGCCATACGAATGACATAATATCTATTATCGGCGTAACTTACTGTGCTGCAGTACCTTTCGTCACCAGTGACGAAATGTAGAGCGGTCTTGCGGTAGTTGCCGAACGGTTCCTCCGGTTCGCCGCCGTGGCGGCGGTCAGGACTGTAGGAGTGTGACAATCGTTGTTCGCCAATGTTCGAGCGCCGGGGTGCTCGCGCCGGCGACTTTGCCGTGATCGTCCCATCGTCGCAATTGGACGGCCAGCTTGTGGTGGGGGCGTTTCTCGAAGGCGACTATTTCTTTGGCGTTCATCGGTCCGCCTTGGACCTCGAGGCTTCGGATTGAAGACTGTGAGAGCAGCGAGGTGTAGGTGGGGTCAATGGCGACAAGGTAGCGTTTGGCTGGAACGTGTAGTGCGACAGGTTCGCCCACTTCGGCCCCGAACCATCGGGTGAGCAGCCGAGCTCCGACGATTTCGTGGCGAAGGTCAGCGTCGAGAAAGTCGTCGTGTCCGGCATGTTCATCGAGTAGTAGGTGCCCGACGTCGTGCAGAAGTGCAGCGATCTGCGCGGCGGGGCGGAAGCCTGCCGTTTCGGCTAAGGCAGCGCATTGCAGTCCGTGTTCGAGCTGGGTGACCGATTCGTCGTACTGGCTATGCCCGGCCGTATCGAGAAACTCGAGGAGGCTATCGCAGAACCGTTGGATTCCGACTTTTGCGGGGTCGAGGTGCTGTATGTCGTTCGCAGTGGTGGTCACGGTTGAAGCTCCGAGTTGTTGGCGGGTTGGGCCGTCCCGGCGAAGTGGCCAATGAGGCTGAGTCTATCGGGATGTGCTGCGAGATCGCGAATTCTTCTGGCGTAGTACGCCTCTCGGAGGTCACCGTCTGATGCTGCGTTGTAGGTGAGGTAGATGGCGCGGCGGGTCGAGGTGGCGTTGTTCGGTCCGCTGCGATGCGGTACGTAACAGTGGAAGAAGACCAGGCTGCCGGCGGCGACGGGCAATGGTTCCCAGGGCAGTGTGTCGGCGACCGCGGGTTCTACGCAACCTCGGCTGTCCGTGGGCAGTTGTGCCGCGTGGTGACCGCGGGCTATCTCGAGGCAGCCGTTGTCGAGTGTGGAGTCGTCAACAGCGATCATGCAGGCGAGTGTGTTGGTGATGTAGGGGTAAGCGGGTGCGTCCTGGTGCGCCGCGAAGCCCGCGCCGCCGGGCGCTTTGTAGTTGATCTTTTCTTTGTAGAGCATTGCTGGTTCGCCGAGTAGTGCTGCAGCTACTCCGGGGATGTGTCCGGTGGTCAGCATGCTACGGAGCTCGTGGTGGTAGGGCACGAAATTCTCGGTGCGGCACCGTCGCCGTGTTCCGTCGGGGGTGGTTTCGTCGTATTGCAACAGCGTCTGTGGTGTTCCCGGCCGATGTTCGAGGTCCTGGACCCAGTCCTGGAGTCGGGTAAGATCTGCGTGACTGAGGGCGTGTTCGATCACCAGCAGTCCGTCTGTGGCCCAGGCCTGGAGGTCGAGTTGGTCGGGAAGCAATGCGGTGTTCCTCTTTCTTTTTGTGATGACCGGTGCGGGTGGTATGTCCACCACCCGCACCGGTCGATTGACTAGCAAGTCAGCTGACGAGGGGCCGGCCCATGGGTAGCGGGGATCCGCCGGTTTCCTCCCACATCGCTGCGACGTACAGATACATCGCGACGGCTACGAAGAGGAAGACGACCCAGCCGCCAACTTGCGTGGCCAGAGTGGAGGTTGCGAGTGTGCCGATCAGCAGCAACACCAGAGCGACGTCAACGATGGCCAGCAGGAATGGGAATGACCAGGGCAGCCGTACGACGAGGACGGTCAGCATGCCTATGGTGAGCAGCCAACTACCTGTCCAGAGCGCGGTCGTAGCTTGGACTTGATCTGCGGTGATCCCAAACCAGTTGTGAGTCAAGCCGAGTGAGAGTGCCGCATAGCTTCCGTAGAAGCCGAAGAACACCGCATAGAGGGTGGCATTGATGTTTTGTCGCAGTGACGCCGCCCAAATGGTGGCGATCAGCAGTCCGATGCTGGTCGCCGACATGACAATCGGCACAGACGCGGAGGCTGCGTCCACGATCCCGGTGTTGGTGAAGCCAAGCCCCAGGGCGCCGGCGATGGTCAGGGGTATACCGACGAGGCCGGGGTTGCCGTCGGGTAGCTGGCCGGGATGGGTGACGGGTCAGGAGTCGGTGGGATGGATGTGTGTTTCGGGCAAGTCGGCGATAGCTGTCATGATGAATCCTTATGTGGGGGTGTTGAAGTCAGTGTCAGTGGTTTGCTGCGATGAGATCGCTGTGATGGTGTTGCGCGACGTCGGGGTGTGCTCGCAGGCGCACTTTGAGGATGTTGTCGCCGTAGGTGGTCAGGATGGGGTTGGTGGGGTCGTCACTAGATCCGCCAGAGGCGTGCTTTGCCAGGTGATCGGGCAGTTGCACCGGGTCGACTGTGGCCGAAAGGCGCGGGTTGTAGAAGTAGATGGTGGAGAATCGTTCGACTCCTGGCGGCGGACTGACGACTCGGTGCACCGTGGCCTTGTAGTAGCCGTGGGTGGCTATTTGCAGCATTTCTCCGAGGTTGACGACGAATGAGCCCGGCAGATGCGGTACGGGAATGTATGTGCCGTCTTCACCTTCGACCTGCAACCCGTCAACCCCGTCTTGCAGAACGAAGGTCAGCAGGCCGAAGTCACGGTGGGTGCCCACTCCTTGCGGCTGTTCGTTACCGGTAGGTGCCGGGTAACGGATTGCTTTGATGGTCGCCTCGGGGTCGGGAGTGACCCAGTTGTTGAAGTGGTCGGGATTGATGCCGAGCCCTTCTGCGAGTGCGCGGAGCATCGTCCGCCCCAGATGGTCCATCTGGTCGGCCCAGTCGGTCATCGTGGCCTGGAACTGCGGTAGCTCCTCGGGCCACTGGTTAGGTCCGTGCAGACGCTGCCACGGTTGCTCGGGGTCCAGAACACTTGCGCGTTCGGGTCCTAGGTCGATTTCCTCACGCAGGTCGGCTCGTCCCCCAGTCAGTTCTCCGCCCAGAGGTGTGTAGCCACGAAAGTGCGGGCTGTTGACCATGGCGACCGCCCTCTTCTCGCTAGCTGGCAGCGCGAAGAAGGCCCGGGTTACCGCAGCAACGTCCGCGTTAAGCGTGTCGTCGACACCATGGCCGGTCAGGTATAAGAACCCGACGTGATGGCAGGCGTCGCGCAACGCCCGGACGAACCTCCCTTTTGTCGCGGGGTTGGCGTAGTCCTGCAGGTCCATGATGGGTACCGCCGAATGGTCGGGGGTGCTGAACCGCTGCGCTGTGTGCGCTGTCATGGCCACAGACGCTCGGTGGCCAGCCGTGCGCCTTCACTGAGCGTGTGGAGTTTGGCCCACGCGATTTCTGGGTCGACGGCAACCCAGGTCGCGAAGGAGGCGAACCCGCAGTCGCTGCCCGGGATGACCCTGTCGCGGCCGACGATGTCGGTGAAGCTCGTGATGCGCGCGGCCACAGCTTTGGGATGTTCGATGTAGACGCTAGAGGTATCGAGCACCCCTGGGATCAGAACTTTCTCTTCTGGAATGCGGGTCTGTCGCCACACCTCGACTTCGTGGCTATGGCGGTGATTGGCGGCCTCGAAGACCAGTCCGTGGGGGCTCAACCGAAGGATGCGGTCGATGATTTTCTCGAGCTCGATGTCGTGGTGGTGCGGGCCCTGGTAGTTGCCCCAGCACAAATGCACCCGCACCTTGGTCGGATCGATGTTGGCCACAGCGTGATTGATGGCCTCGACGTGTACTTCCACTCGTTGCAGGAACTCATCGTCGCTCAGATGGGCGTACTGGATATGGCGGCCCCCCGCCAGATCTGGAGCATCGATCTGCAGGGTCAAACCCGCGTTGACGATTGCCTCGTACTCGGTGCGCATTGCTTCGGCGAGCGCAAACAGGTACTCGTCCAGGGTGGGGTAATGCTTGTTAGGCAAGTACAACGCGATCACACCTGGTGATGCAGCGTTCATGAACCGCTGCTCCACCGACCGGCCCCGTGCGGCGGTGTCGAAGTTGTCGAGATCGAGCTGCAGCAGATCGGCGCCGGTGTACTGGATGTCGTCGACGCAGACCGGCGTCGATGTCTCGAGCCCTTCCAACGACTTCGCAGCCAACTCCGGGTAGTCGTCCAGGTCGGCAATGGTCAGTCCGCCGCCATCGGGAACTTCGGCGTTCACGTCGAACCCGGTCAGGCGCTCCTTGGCGTACGTGGCGTAGCCGATTTTAGACATCTCGCCGTCACTAATGATGTCGATGCCGGCCTCAACCTGGCGGCGGACCACCGTAGCGACGGCTTCTTCGACGACGGTGGGTAGGCGGCTGACGGTGGCGTCATCAAGCTCGCCGTTCTCCCGCTGCCGAATGAGCGTGGACAGATTGCCCGGACGCGGCAGGCTTCCGGTGTGAGTGGTGAGAATTCGATCTACCGAGGACATGGGATCTCCAATATGTGGCGGGTGACGAACACGTCACAGAGTCAGCCCTCAACCTCAACGCCGTCCCAATTCCCGGTTGCCAGTGGATGAAACTTTCATCTACAAACTACCGTGCGGATAAAAGTTTCATTCACGGTGGTGTGCAATGGGTTCATGAGCGAGACGACAACGGGAACCGTCCGGTGGGCAGACGGTGCGCCTGTGGAGGCGGTCGCAGTCAGCGACGGCGTGCATTGGACCCATACCGATCACCATGGCCGGTACGCCCTACCGAAGACACCGCACCCGATCTGGGTCCGCCGACCCGCAGATGGGCAGTGCGAACGATGGTGGCAGTTCGATGACGCCGAGGGTTCGGAGATCGACTTCACCCTCACTCGTCGCGCGGTGTCGATCAGCAAGATCGCCCACCTCTCCGATCCCCACCTGTCGTTGTCGAATGGCAACACGGCTGACGGAGTGGAGTTAGCAAACAGGTTCGGTGACAACACCAACGGCGCAGAGGGCTTGCGTGCCGCCTTGTCTGCGGCGCAGCAGGCCGGTGCCCAGCTCGCGGTGATCACCGGTGATCTCACCGATCACGGGACGCCCGACGAGTACGAACTGTTGCAAGCCGTGCTGGCAGGCTCACCGATCCAGGTCGAAGTCATCCCTGGCAATCACGACCACTACGGACACCGCCACGAACCCGCGAACGCAGACCAACCGGTCGGTGGCGGCTTCCTCGGAACCGCCACCACCTGGCGCTACGAACACGCCTTCGGTCCCCGGTGGTGGTCTGCAGACATCGGAACGTTCCATGTACTGGCCCTGGACTGGTTCAGCTACACCTGCGGCATCGACTGCAATGCCCAGAAGGAGTTCATCCGACATGATCTGGATGCCAGCGAGCGCCCGCTACTAGTCCTCACGCACGACGTGCCCGACCCTGGGCTGCAGGACCTTATTACCAGCTATGCAGGCCCGACGACCCGCATTTCGATCCTCTCCGGTCATTGGCACGTGAGCGTCGATCGACACATCGGACAGATCCACTACCTCACCGCACCACCGACCAGCTTCGGCGGCTTTGATTGGTCGGCCCCCTCCTGGCACCTCCTCGACGTCACCCAGGACCACTCACTGCGTCGCCAAACCCAGCACACCTGGACCCGTCACCAGTCCACACCCGCGCCGACGGTGCACTCGATGCTGTGGTCGGCACCCGACGGACATAATCAGCACGGCGGCAATCTCTCTCGCGTGGGACAGCACCACGTGGCGGTACCCACCACACGGCAAGGACAAGCGCACGTGACCCTTGTCAGTGGCCGAGACGGGCACGCTAAGTGGACGGTCCCCGTCGATGGTGATGCCGTCACATCGCTGACGGCGTGGGGTGACACACTGATCGCCACGGCCTTCTCCGGCACCCTCACGTGCCTCGACACCACTGACGGAACAATCCGATGGACGCACGCACTGCCCGCCGCAGACCAGATTCGCCTGCTCAACGCACCTGAACTGACCACAGACGGGACACTGATCACCGGCACCCTCGACCGACTGTCTGCACTATGCGCCGACACTGGCCAAGTACTATGGAGCACATCAGATCTCGCCCCCGTCGACACCCTCATGACCTACGGTCGCGGGCTCACACACGGACATCATGTCGTGTTTCCCTTCGGCGGCCCCTACCGAGGGTTGACCGCCCTCGACGCTCGTGATGGCACAGTGGTGTGGAGTCAGTTCACTCCCCCAGCAGCGCCGAGCACCGTGAGCGCGATCCCCGGAACAGGCGATGCACTGGTGGTCCGCACCGATACCCAAACCCTCGACCGCATCGCCTTGACCACGGGCAGCACCCTGTGGTCAACACCCATCGCCGGCGGCTTCACAACCACACCGCCGGTGTGTATAGGTGACCGCGTCGTCGCGATCACCGGCGATGGCACAATTTACCGTCTGAACCTGGCAACGGGTGCGCCAACGGCCGACCCCACGCACATACCGCAGCAGGGACACCAAGGGTGGGGGCCATACCGGTCTACCGGAATCGGAATAGCGACCGAGCCCCTGATCATCGGCGACCAGATCATCGCCGTGACTGTCACTGGTGAAGTCTGGGCAGTCGCCCCCTCAGGTTCGGAGGAACTCGCCGCAACGCTCGATCAGCATGTCACCACCCAGCCGGTCATCACCAGCGACAATCACCTCATCGCGCAAACAACAAACGCCCAACTTCACAGACTCAGCGCGATCGAGCCCGCCCTACTTGCCATCAGGACCCAAGGAGTACACCAGTGACGACAACGACCGGCCTGGCAGAAACCCACCCGCCGGTCGACTTCGAAAGTGTTCTACGTGCGCGGATGCCGAACCTGACCCGCAGCGCTCAAGCCATCGCCCACGTTATCCTCACTGACCCCCGCCGCAGTTATACACCTGACCATCTCAGACGTTGCTGAGGCGAGCCAGACATCACTAGCAAGTGTTGTCCGGTTCTGTAAAGATTTCGGCTACAAAGGTTTTGCGGACCTCAAGATCAACCTCGCCAAACATGCGGTACCAGCCCAGCAAGGCCTCCACGAAGACGTCACCGCAGACGACTCACCCAACACCATCCTGGACAAGATCGTTCGCAGCACCGCAGACGCGGTCCACACCGCGCTCGCAACCATCGACCCAGACAGCTTCGACAAAGCCGTTCAGACCCTGGTCCACACACGCAGACTGCTCATCGCTGGCGTCGGGACCTCATCGCCCCTCGTCCAAGACGCCAGCTACCGATTTCGCACAGCAGGGCTGCTCACCGAGGCGCCCATAGACAGCCACGGACAACACGTCAGCGCAAGCCTCCTTGACCCGCAAGACACTTGCCTCGCAATTAGCCATACCGGCCAAACACGCGAAACAATTATGACACTCACCGCCGCGAAAGAAGCGGGAGCTCAGACAATTACGCTCACCAGCTTCTACCGTTCACCAATAACCGCGCTCGCCGACATCAATCTGATCGCCGGCAGCAAAGAAACCAACTACCGCATCGAAGCCATGAGTAGCCGCATCGTCCATTCCACCGTCCTCGACGCAATATTCGTCGCCGTCAACGTCCAAATGCCCGAACGCGCGCGCAAAGCACAGGCACGAACCGCAGAGGCAGTCGCTAGCCACCGACTATAATCCGAACTTTTGACAAACCCCGGCCACACGAAACTAAGTTGACGTAATCTATATTATCGGCGTAATCGATTGTGCCACAAAATATTTCGTCACCAGTGACGAAACGTACCGGGTCTCACGGTCTGCGTTGCGGGCTCAGGGATTGCCGTCAGGCCCGGATGCGACCGACCGTTCCGGCGGCTTGGAGGCCGCGCGGCGTGATACGGATAACGCGGAGGTCGCCGTCGATATGCACTTCTGTGCCCGTGTCGCGATCGCACTCGACGGCTGCGTGTCGAGCGATCTTCATCAGGTCAGTGTCGGTGTTCGCCAGGCCGGTAATGTGCCATGCAGCCGGGAACGTCACCTCGGGAAATATTCCGAAACCCGTTCTGGCGTAGCGCTTTGAGTCGAAGTTGTTTCTTGACGAGAATGATTCCCGCACAGGCGATCTACGGTCCGCGTCGAACGAGTAGACGAATCCGGTGGTGTGGAATCGTGCGGCGTCCGGATGCTCGGCGATCAGCGTGGCGTGCCGGCCGGCGAGGTAGGCCGGTGTCATCTCCACGATGTCCGAGGCGGTGGTAGGGGCAGGCATTTGTTCGACGTGAGCGAGCCATGGACCGACGACGTCGAACAGGCCGGTGCCTGCAACGATGAATTGGCCAGACTTGGGCGCCCAACATTTCGTGTAGTGGGTGCCATCGCCGCCGGCAGCGTAGGTATCCATCGCGACTGCGATCTCCCGGTCGAACAACGCCGAGACGAGCAAGGTCACGGCCGGACCACCTCGTCGACTGGGTACAGACAGCCTTCAGGACACCGCAGTTGCTTGAGGGACCGCTTATAGGGCCGGTCTCGGCGATTCGATATGTAGTGGTTCACGTGGGTCACCCAGAGAGCCGATCCGCATTGTGCGCACTGCCGTTCAGGGTCTAGCTGGGTACTTTCGAGGCTCTTCATGGCGTGACGATAGGCCGTCCCACTGACACACCGGCACCGGTTCTAGTCACGCGCTTGATGCGCAGAACACCACTCCGTCCAGCAGCTCGGTCCGTCGAGGTCAGAGACTTCGAGCTCGCCGCTGGCGTTCTTCAGCTCGAACTCGTGATAGCTGATGGATCGTCCGCATTCGCTGCAGGTGCGGCCAGTCGGCCGGGTCGTGTAGGTCATGGTGACAACCGTATCTGCGCTGAACAGCGCAGCTGTGCACGCTAAGCGCACCTCGATATCGTTGAGTCGAGCGTCGAGCGTGACCGTCTAGATCGCAAGGTATTGCCGAGGTTGAGGTCGATCGCACTGCTCGTAGCTCCTGCCCGTCAGCTATTGGCGGCAGACTTGCCAGGTGGCGAGTAACTCTCATATGATGTGCATAATCGTTCGGCCCGCCCTAGAACTTCGGTTCTGGGAGTGGGCCGGATTTATATTTGTAGAGTGACCCCCACTCCCCTGCCGCCCAAGCCGTTTCTCGCCATCTCCGATCAGGTCGCACGCCTTCGGGGTCGGGGCATGGTGTGTGAGGACGCAGAGACCACACAGTGGCTCACCGCTGTTGGCTATTACCGGCTCAGTGGTTACTGGTATCCCTTCCGCGAGACCAACCCAGCTGATCGCCAGCGACCGTTGGACACATTCAGCACTGGCACGTCGTTCACTGAGGTGGCCAGGCTGTACGAGTTTGATCGTCACCTCAAAAGCAAGGTGCACAGCGGCGTCGAACGCATAGAAGTTGCGATGCGCAGCCAGCTAGGTCACCTCCTCGGCGAGATCGACCCGATGGCGCATGAGAATCCGGCCAACTTCCGCCCTGGTTTCGACCATTCCGGATGGCTCAAAACCGCTCGTGGTCGTATCGCCCGGAGTCGAGGGCGCGACGCATTCGTCGATCATCACTTCACCAAATACGGTGGACACCTGCCCATCTGGGTACTGACTGACATCTTGGACTTCGCCGACCTATCCAAGCTTTTCGCCGGAATGCGCAGCGCAGATCAACAGGAACTGAGTGGCTGGTTCGCGATTACTCCCCCACCGCCCGATCCGCGCGCCTCTGCGGCGTCCCAGCGCCGGCAACGACGCAAATGGCGGCAACACCCAGCACTGGAGAGTTGGTTGCTCCAACTCAGCGTTGTCCGCAACATTTGCGCTCATCACAGCCGACTATGGAATCGGCAACTTCCTCCAGCCACCACCGCCGCCCTGCGGGCCGTACCAGGATTTGATGGGCTACCGAAGGACCAGTCGGAGAGGATTTTCGGGACACTGTGCATGATCGGGGTCCTTTTGCGCACCACATCACCCGGAAGTACCTGGACACACCAGGTCAAAGAACTTGTCACCACCAGCTTCGACCAGCTCGATAACCACACTACCGCAGAGATGGGCTTCCCGCCGGGATGGGAAACCCTCCCCCTCTGGACCTGAACACCCCAGGACACTCATGCCCGGCCGGTCTCGGCGTGGTGACACCCAGAGTTCACTTGCCAGCCTGATTCGATAGCTGTCAAAATAGCGGGTATGTCTGATTCTTCGTCGTCGGTGCTGTTTGTCTGTGTTCACAACGCCGGGCGCTCGCAGATGGCCGCCGGGTTTCTCGCAGCCCTGTCCGGCGGTGCCGTAGAGGTCCGCTCAGCCGGGTCGATGCCCGCCGATCAAATTAATTCGGTCGCAGTGGAGGCCATGACTGAAGTGGGTATCGATATCCGCTCTGAGCAGCCCAAAGTGTTGACCACCGATGCGGTGGAGGCGTCGGATGTGGTGATCACGATGGGGTGTGGCGATGTGTGCCCGGTCTTTCCTGGTGTCCGATATGAGGACTGGCAGCTCGACGATCCGGCGGGGCAGGGCCTGGACTCGGTGCGTCCGATTCGCGAGGAAATCCGTACCCGGGTTCTGGCGCTGCTCGACCAACTGGGGGTGCAGCCGGTGCAGGTTGTGCCGTCACGATAGATCCGGGGCGGGCTAATCTTGTCTCATGGCATCGGCGACCGGCAGCGAATCGACACCTTCCGTCGATTCTGCTGTGGCGGGTACGGTCCATTCCCCGGTCCGTGCGGCGCTGAGCCGGGCCCAGGCCGAGGACACCGCAACGGTGTTGCGGGTGGTCTCGGATCCGACCAGGCTGCAGATTCTGAGCCTCATTCACACGAGCGCCAATCAGCGGGCCCGAGTCACCGAACTGACGGTGGCTCTGGGGTTGCGGCAGCCGACGGTCTCCCATCACCTCAAGGTGATGACCGAGGCAGGTGTGGTGGCGCGCGAGCCGATCGGGCGAGAGGTCTGGTATCACATCGTGCCTACCCGCCTGGATGCGATCGCCGATCTGCTGCGCTGATCCGGCCGTGCACGTCCACGTCGACGTTCGCTGAACGGCTCTAGATGGTGCGTTATGACGATCGTCGGCGCGCGCAGATCGCGGCCATGGCTGACCCTGACCGGCTTGAGTTGCTGGCGTTGATTTTGGGTTCGGACACCGAGGTGACCGCGGCCGGCCTCGCCGGCCCCGGCGGCGATGGTGATCGCTTCGCCGCTCACCTGACAGTGATGGCGCAGGTCGGTCTGTTGATTGTCGATGGCGAGCGTTATCGGCCGTCCGCGGATGCGTTGGCACGCTTTGGTGGATCGGCGGTCGGTCATATAACCGCGCCGGCCGCGGGGGTTGATCCGGGTGATCATCGTCGATTGTTGCGGCGGATCGCTGAGGACCTGGCGCGTGAGTATGCCGACCATTTTGCGCCGGAGACCATTGCGGAGTTCGTGATGGGTAGCTACCAGTTGCTGGCGTCGCGGGCAACGGTGCGTGTGCATTTGCCGGCGCTCACCGCCCGGTTCGCTGCCGAGCGGCTCACCGCGCTGGTGCAGGCGGCTGATGCTGATCATGATTTTCGCCGTGATGTGTTGTTCGTGTGTGTGCGCAATGCTGGTCGCTCGCAGATCGCGGCGGCGTTGATGCGGTCGGTCGCCGGGGATCGGTTGCGGGTGCGTACGGCGGGTTCGTTGCCGGCGGCGCGGGTTGATCCGGTGGTGCGTTCGGAGTTGGTGCGCCGAGGTGTGGCGGGGTTGACTGAGTTTCCCCGGCCGCTGACCAGCGAGGTGGTGCGGGCGTCGGGGGTGGTGGTGACGATGGGCTGCGGGGACGCCTGTCCGGTGGTCCCGGGCCGCCGGTACGTCGATTGGCAGGTCGCCGACCCGGTAGGGCGTCCGGCCG
>JGI11976J13097_1000062_pt1 | contig 18486 bp, 17 predicted proteins | sample DeeseametaMP2497_FD_13097 | JGI IMG/M metagenome (IMG submission 13097)
GTCCCGCGCGGTTTCGTCCAACGCTGTCAATCCGAAGCCTCAAGGAAATCTCACTACGGCGGTAGCGTGCGAAGGCCACGGATTGCCCCCTCTGCATTTGGCGCACCGGCGGTGCACCACTGACGCACCTCCCTTTTATCTCCCAACCTCGAGCGATGAAGCGGGCCTCAGATCCGTACCAACATCCAAACCCTCAAGCCGGCACAGAAAACCCCAAACCCTCTGGCGCGCCAGAGGCGCACCCCCGGTGCACCTCCAAGATCAAAAAAGCCGCCTGGCTTACTCCACCAAACGGCCGGGGAATCAAATGGTGCACCAGCGGTGCACCAAACCAGAACCTAAGTTCCAAACATCTTCTTAACCCAGCTAGGCACCTTCTCGTACTTCTGCACAACCGCCTCAGCCGTTTTCAACCGCTCTAGCATCTCCTCGCGCTCCTTCTCAAAGCGCGCCAACTGCTCCGCGTTACTCCGCTCGAGCTTCTTCAGCTCTTCCTCTTTGGCCGCCCGAAGCTCTTCGATCTTCTGCTCTTGCTTCTGGGCCGACTCACTATTCGCCGAAAGCAAAAGCTTATGGGACTCCATCTTCCCCTCAAGGTGCGCCACCTGGCGCACCATCTTCAAATTCTCAGCCTGCGCTCTCTCCAAAGCGTCCAGCGCCTTCTGCACCGTCTGCTGCGACTCCACCACGGCATCCCAAGCCTGCTCCCCCTGGTGCACCACGAGTGCACCTTCCGGCGCACCCGGCGTCACCTGATGGTGCACCTCCGGTGCACCACGCTCCGACATCCACTTCTCAAACGACGATACCGACACGGAGAACTGCTCCCCATTCGGACCCTCAACCGTGGTCGCCAAAAGCTCCCCCTTCTTGATCGCCCTCCGAATAGTCGACTTGCCAACACCCGCTAAAGTCGCGGCCTCTGAAACTGAGATATTTTCCATGACAAGAAGAGGTTTCTTCAATATGGGAGAGCTGCCTACCAGAAAGGGAAAAAGTGCACCGCTGGTGCCCCAGAGGTGCGTCACCGGTGCACCAGGCCAAACTCGAGACACCGTATTTCTCGAACTGGTGCACCATAGGTGCACGTCGTCACCAAAAGCCATTGGCGCCTTCAGAGCAGATAGTCTACGTGGATGACACGCCGATGCTTGGGATTTTTGCTGGGAGAACTGGAATGAACGAGGAGCGGGGTCATGAGGATAACATCTCCGGGGTTGGCTTCCAGAGTGAGAGGGGTTTGGGCGAGAGAGCGACGCTGGGCGTCATTGAGTGGACCGTCTTTATGGGATCCGGGGAGAACTCGTAGCGCGCCGTTCTCGGCTGGAGTGGGGTCGAGGTGCAATCTGAGGGTTCGGACTGGGTGAAGGTAGCTCCAAGGAAGGCAAGTTCCGTCTTTCTCTTTGATATTGAGGTCTTGATGCCAGCCAATTTTCCAGTTGGCCGTCGGAGATTTGTCAAAGATGATGCATCGGAGGATTCGTTGGAAAGGAAAGTCCGCGTGGCCGAATGCAGAACTGGCCACTGAATGAATGAGCGCGGATTCTTCTAGAGCGTTTCTTAGACCAGGCTGAGGGGATGTGGTGAGAGCTTGGACCTCACCTTTGAGAAGCTCAAGTTGGGAAACCGTGAGTGAAGAACGATGGATTTCACAACCGTTATCTTGATAGGAAAGACGTTCTGATGTCTGATTGAGATCGTTGAGACTCATAAACAAGTGTTTGAGTACCTCTGACTCCGGCTCCTGTTTGGTGCACCGGCGGTGCACCACTGGCGCGCCTCCCAAATACGCTCTCGAAAAGAGACAAAACCCTATCAAATCTGGGTTCTGCGAGAAAACAGAAGAGAATTTGCGACCCTCAAAGAGACACTTTGGTGCACCTGAGGCGCACCGCCGGTGCACCAAATTCGACCCAACATGACCACATGGTCAGTTATGATCATCATTTTCACAGTCATGCCAGGATTCGAACATCCTTCAAGCAAATGTGAAAAATATCGGCAGGGCCGGAGAAAGTAAAAACCCCCATCTACCACAACGGGGGTCCATACCTGGGGCAAAACAACCGCGAGAGTCGTCACCTCAATAAAGTCGTAAGACGGACTTCTCACCCCCAGGCTTATTTCCCTCTTGCCGAAATTAAAAAGGGGAAAAATCTTTCAATGAAGTTACGTCCAAGAATCAAATTCTTGCAATTACCTCATTCCGTTGCCCAACGGATCGAGTCTCTCACCAACCGAACCGCCGCCGCCTTACTCACCTATCTATGCCGAAAAACCATCGGCTTCGGCCAGGGCGTCGTCGAGCTCTCCTACCAGCAGCTCTCCCAAAACCTCAAGGTCGACACCCGCACCGTCGCCCGAGCCGCCAAGATCCTCGAAGTCTCGGGAGACATCCTCCGAGACAGACCAGCCGGCGGCGTCTACCAGTGGACCGTCCTTCTCGACAAAGACGAGGTCATCGCCGACCCCGGCCAGACCTACTCCACCAGGCCTAAAAAACAGGGGGGGGTCATGATCGATCGATCCACACCCTCCCGACAGATCGATCATGACCCCCATGACAGATCGATCATGACCCCCACACAAAAAGACGTACACGCAAAGCCCGATAAAGTCGAGGAGCAGAGCCCCCCGCTCGAACAGACAGAAGACTCCCTAAAGAAACTTATCAAAGATAAGGATCTAAAGAAACAACATCTAGAGGACCCCTCCACGAGGTGCACCGGCGGTGCGCCTCAGGTGCGCCAGAGGAGCGTCTCTGGTGCACCGCCGGTGCACCAACCCGAACCTACTCTCAGCAAGATTGATGATGAACCTCTTCACAAAATCTGTTTAAAAGGTCTCCGCCAATACGGAGTCAGTCAACGAATCGCCCGCAAGCTCTGTAACGACCACGACCACGACCTCATCCTCTCCGTCCTCAAGACGGCCCCCCAGCGCCCCCGTGTCCAAAACCTGGCCGCTTACATCGTCAGCGAGATCCAAGACGGCGGCTATGAGCAGCCGTCCCGAGAACAAAAAAACGGCCACCAGGTATCTGGTGGCCGGTCCACAAGCCAACGGCGTTACGGAGCCGAAGGCGTAGTCTATGCTCATCTCACTAACAAGAAGATAAACTCCCCCCGTCACAAGACCGTTAAAGACATCGCTCCCATCGACGCCCCAATCTCCTACAGATCCGTACAAGAAACGCGAACAGAGCAAGAGACTCTCGAGACCAAGAGGCTAGAAAAAGAACAAGAATATCAAAACAAGAGCCGGCAACTAGCCGATCGCTTCAAAGGCCTCTCCGAAGACCTCCAGCTCCGCCTCAAGCTCGTCGCCTCCGTCCACCTCTCCAAACTCGTACCCGCTTCGGAGAAACGCGAGGAGATACTTCGTGACAAGACTTTCCGAAGGATGGCGAACAGAACAGTGCTCGAGAGCTTCTTCGAGTGGGTCGACAGTGGACTAGATGAAGCCCAAGCTCTTCAACGACTAGAGGATCCTAATATTGGGTAAGTTGCAGGAGATAACCTCCAAAACATAACCCCAAGACTACCAGCGCCGGCCGCTCCGCTCTCCCACGAGCACTGATCGGTAAACACCTTATCCAGCTCCACCCCGGCCATTTGTCGCCGGTTTTGTATAACTGCGGAGCGACTCCCGGGGTCCGTCCCCCGAACCTGCGTCGGACTCCAGCAAAGCTGAAGCCCACAACGAAAAACGGGGGCCTCGGATTCTTGGTAGACGGCCCCGATCCGGCGATCGCCGGCAACGATTTCATGGGCTTCGAGGTGTCTCATATAGGTAGTACGATTTAATTCTCACAAGGGGGACCCTAACCGTTACACGTCGCATGCCAATCCATGAAGATCGGATACGCCCGGTGCTCCCAAGCGAAGCGTTACCGCCCCGGTCCGACAAACAAGACCTCACCGCCCAAACCCAAGCCCTACTCGACCTCGGCGTCAAAGCTGACCGTGCCGACCTAATCCGCCACCGCACCCGCGAAGGCATGGCCATCGCTCGCTCCAAAGGCAAACTCCGCGGCAAACCCAAACTCTCCGACCGCCAGCAACAAGAGCTAGTACGAATGCACAGCACCGGCGAATACTCTGTCAGCGAGTAAGGGCCGTTGCCGGGCTTCACGGCGATGGGATCGGCTTCGGCCAGGGTGTCTTCGAGCTCTCCTACCAGCAGCTCTCCCAAAATCTCAAGGTCAACCCCCGCACCATCGCCCGAGCCGCCAAGATCCTCGAGTCCTCTGGAGACATCCCCCGGACTGACCAACTCCACCAGACCTAAAAATCAGGTGGTAGTATAGTCTTGTTAACAGAGCATTAACATTTACCTCCATTTTTCAAACAGTCGGTCTAACTAACTTGGGGAATACTAGATCCCATGAAACCTACTAATGACGGCCTTCTCGGTGGCTCCAGGGTATTAGGTCGCGAGCGAAGAGAGCGCGGTTCCACCCTGGCCGAAGTCATGATCGGCATGGTCGTCCTAGCCTTTGTGGTTTTAGCGGTAATGGGTATCTTGATCCAGTCCTCTTACTTAGAGCAGAGCGACACCCAACAAACAGAGATACTCGCTCTTGCTCAAGGTTTACTCGAAGTTCAGATCGATCAAGCCAGGGTGCTGGAAGGCTTTCGCACGCTAGAGTCTATCTCCACAACTCCCACTAGCGATTCTAGCTATCTGTATCAGCAACAGATCACCCAGATGCCATTACATATGAAAAAGATTTCGGTTTCGATCTTTTACGCAGATCCCACCAACCCAAATGTTCCCAACTTAGACCGAGTGCGAGGAGGGCGTGCCCTAACTCTCAGTGTGGCCGTAGTAGAACCTACCACATGAAAAGCCGGCAACAGGGCTTGACCGTTCCGGAGGTGCTGGTGGCCGCAGTTCTACTAGGGGTCCTTATGCAGCTCGTGAGCGCAACCCTAAAAGTTCTGGACAACGGTAAGGCCGGATTGATTGCTCGCACTGAACCTCGTCAGCAACTACGTTCCTTCTTAATCCAGATGCGAAATGACCTTAGAAGCGCCTCCTATATCTATCCACCCGGAACTTACTCAGTTATGGGAACGGATGTGGTCCTTCCTGATGTAGATTCCACTGGAAATGGAGTTATCTTCGCCGTTCCGGAAAGTTCCGCCGGACCTCCCCGCTTTAAGATTTGCAGTGCCTTCATCAGGCCCCGCCGAAAAGCGGACAGCCGTAATCCGGATGCTTATGAAGCCGTTTACTACTACGTTGAAAATGTCGCTCCTAGCCTGTCTATGTACCCAAGCGAAATCGATCCAACGACACTAACTGGCGGTAGCCTCAAAGTTTTCGACTCCTATGTAAACGGTTCAACTGGTTTCCGTTCTCAACTTACCCCTAGCGGCTCTGGAATCAATTTCCAGGTAAACTACAAGAGAATTCCTGTCAAGGGAGACACTACCGTTCAAGAACTCAGCTCGACTGTCGTGATGAGAAACGGAATATGACGCGCACCTCGACAAATAAGGGCATCGTCTTGGCTCTGACTTTCATCTTCATTCCTCTCGCCCTCATCATGGCGATCACAGTGGCCCATTCTATCACCTTTGGTGCTGGATACTCGCTACGCGCCCAGCAGGAAGCGAAAGTCTTCTATATCGCCGAGTCCGGGATAAATATCGCCTATCGGCTATTTCAGTCCGGAAATTTCTCCACCGACACCCATAAATCAGACGGAACAGTCCGTGTCGAGGATGACCCTGAACTACTCGTGGATGGTAGCGACGATTTCAATCTGTCCAGAGATCACGAGGGCTGGTACACCTGGAGATGGGAACCCGGTAACCCACGAGAAGACTCTTTTACCCAGTCTGGAGTAGAGGAGTCTTTCCGATTTCAGGTTCGTCGCCCGACCGCCGCCTCTTTCCAGATTGTCTGTGAAGCCCGTATGGGCCGGTTGAACGAAACACACGTTCTAGAGGGCAAAATCTCCTCCATGCTCGACTACGTGCTATACGACAACGGAGATTTTGCTGACTTTACAGGTTCTTACGACCAGTATGTGACCGGCGACATCCATGCCAATGGAGACATCTATCTCCGCCCCTTTGAAACAAAGGGTTTGCTCACTGCCTTCGCTGCAGCCGACAATCCCCGACTAACGCTAACGGTGAATAGCCTCACTTCTGGAGGACGGATCATTCGCCATAAGGACCCTTGGGGCCATGAGGACGACGGAGGCACCGTCCAAGTGGTCAACGCCCGCACTGGTGCGAGCGCCTTGATGGAGGGCGTTTCTCAAGGTGTCTCTTACAGTGGGCAAGGCAACGCTTACGATTCTTACCATCCAGACTGGAGTGGCTCTAAAGCCGACCCGGCCAGTGCTCATTCTCGCTGGGACGGGGCGGTTGCAGACCGCTCTATGGGTGCCCAAACTCAATCTTCCGCTATAGTGGAGACTTTCGAGCCCGGCGGTTTCTTCTCCAAACAGGCCAGTGTAAAAATCGATTCGTCCACCTCCGCACCCTGGCTCTCGGATGTTTCTTTCTATAACGAATCTGAGGAAAGACTGGTGACAGTCAAGGAGATTGATTTGGCAGCCATGAGCGCGGCCGGCGAATGGCCTGACAACGGGCTGATCTATTCTGAAGAGCCAATTCGTATCATCAATGGACAAGAACTTGCTTCCGATATCACGATCAGCGGAGCCTCAACCATTTACATCAAAGGAGACTTTAACAAAAAATATCCTACCGAGGCTGACGCTGTTGCGGGGCTGTCAACTCACAAGAAGGCCTCTATCGTCACCCCCGATCGCATTTATCAGCTAACTTCGTCTTTCGAAGACAAGCCAGCTTCAAACCCGGATAGCCTTTTAGACTTGTTAGCGGGAGTTAATAAGGCCACTGATTCTCCACTACATGCTCTGGACCCGGATGACACTCTCGAAATGAACGGAGCTTTTGTAGACGGAGTACCCACTACGGATGCCCGTTCCTGGATTAACGATCCTGACAACCCATACTACGTTGAAGATGATGGCGTCCTGGGTTTCGATCGGAAGGTAAAACAAGTCTCTTTCTCTGGGATGGTTCTCAAGGTGTCCTACGCTCAGTCCGAAAGCCTTCTCGAGAATATGCAAGAGGTACGAATAGTCGGAAGTGGCTGTTACGGTCATATGCGCAACGCCAACATGGCCCACTTCGACAACTCTAACGCTTCAAAAACGGTTGTGCCCTGGCTTGAGCACACCTATTATGTCCCACCCAAGCAAATCATCGACGGAAAGCCCGGCAAGGAGTTCGAGTACGATCCTTCCCTCTCCGCTATCCCCGGTGGTAAGGCAATGCCTTTTAGTCTCAAACTGGGCCGTCGGGAACGCTGGTATCGCAAGTAGTCTTCCTTGTTTAGAAATTTTTAACATCCATCTCCATTTTTCAAACAACTACTCTGTCTTCCCTAAGGAATAGTAGAATCCATGAGCCTACTCGTACCGGATAGAGAGTATACTTCTCAATGATTTCTTTTGTCAGCCGACTCACTGGACGAAAAGAAGCACGCTATCGCTCGGAGTCTGAGTGGTGGAAGAACCTCTCCGCGGCGGAGTCACTGCAGTTTCTTCTCTCCGTACCTCGATTCTTCTCTGAACTCCCGTTAGTCTTCAAGCCATATCAAGGTCAGAACCAATCGCCTGAAGAATTTTACATGCTTCCAAAAATTGTCATGAACGGGCTGCCACCACGAGGCAGAGCCAAGAATCTCCAATACGTTCCTGGGCCGCCTTATTCGGGATATTATTTAGAGCTTGAAGTCTCGGATCGAGGGGAAACCGAAGAACTCCTTTGTATAACCCTCAAGCTCAAAGTCCGCGATATCACTCTCGAGACCTATGAATTATCAGGTCCACACGCCTCCTATCGAGCCGAGTGGCTGCCAGCTTGGGTCGACCAGCACCTAGTCAAGCCATTTTCTCGTCGCAGCGTCAATGAAGAGCGCCGAGCGGAGGTATCTATCGCTAATTTCCGAGACCACGTCAAGGAGGCGATCCTTTCCGGCGGCCAGACCGGAGTTCACAGTCTGGGACTTTCCTATGCCTCGATGGCATATCGCTCTCAGGAAAACCTGCGAAAAATTCTCTGGCCTAAAGTTTATGATTCCCTTCTCTACTCAGGGGACGTAGATTCTGCCAGGATCGTAGCGGAACTCGACGAGATGAAGATTGGTCGCGAAAAGCGTCACCTCGCCTGCTATCTTGCTGAGCACTACGGTCATAGATTGCCGGCTATCCTGCTTTGCTGTGGAGTCCTGGAGTCTTTAGAAGATCCGCACCTCCTCCATGTTGAGAGGTTGCTCTTTCCGGAAGGGACACCGGCACCCCATGAAAAGACGAATACTCTACAGGCTCATTTCGGCAGCTGTTTGGCCGAGTTACAAACGGCAGGTTACTACTTGGGTCATCCCGAGGCCTTTAAGCTAGCAGATCCCGCGACGATTCTCGCCAGCCTTCACTGGACACTACCCCTTTGGCCTATCTGGTATGGAGAATCCGTTTGGGCACCCTTGCGGCATTTCGCCGGCGACGCGAGAACTCTACACAAGGAACTAAGACGTCTCTTGCCCGGGCTTCTGACTTGGTGCCGGAATGAAGGCCCAAAACCTTGGCCACCTGCCCCTCCCCTGCGAGCAAAGCTCGCACCCATCGCCTCCGACACAAACCTTCGCCTGTTTGACGAGCACAACGAGGACCCCACGTACAGGCAACTGAGAGGACATCTCATGGCGGGAGACTGGTCGGATGTCCAACGTCATATGGATATTACCAAGGACTGCGAAGAGAGGGAGTTTTACCTGCGTGCTCTGACGCGCTCGAAAGAGTTGCCGACCTGGATGGAAGAATGGTCGAAACTAAGGCCTAACGACCCTTCTGTCTGGCTGCTCCGCGGGTATCACTCAACTCGTCTAGCTTGGGCAGCGGGATATGATGCCCACAATCCGGACCACGCAGCTTCGAAAAACCGCGAATTCTTTTACAGTCGCTTGGAAGTAGCGCGAGACGAACTCTTGCAGGCGGCCGCTCTTGACCCCTTTGACCCTTGTCCACATGCAGGTCTCTTGATGACTGCAATCGGTCTCAGGTTAAGTCATCAAAAAACTTATCACTATTTTGTCGAGATGACGAAGCGAGACCAGGAGCACTATTGGGGCCATTGGCACATGCTACAATACCTTTGCCAGAAATGGCACGGTTCTCACGAACTCATGTTTCGATTTGCTAGGGACCTCTCCGAGGCTCGGCCAGCCGGGAGCGATATTCACGTTTTGCTTGTCAGTGCTCATATTGAGCGTGCGGCAGCCGATGGTATGACTCGTTCCTACTTTTGCAAAGATTGTGTGAGAGAAGAACTCAGGCTGGCCTACCGACGTAGTCTCAAGTCTTGTTTTTATCACGAAACACGCAATACGTTTAGAGTCCGTAACGCCTTCGCTCTCGCTTTTTTTCTCGCGGAAATGAAAACAGAGTTACGCGAGGTTCTCGGCCCGCTCCGAGGACGGATAACCGAGATCCCCTGGCGCTACTTCGGCGACCCTCTTTCAATAGCTCATCAGGCCCATGCTGTCTAAAAATATCAACAGAAAGGTACTTCCCAAAGTGTGGAAATTTCTAGACAAACTTTTAAAAAAAGACGAGATTGAAATCGTCACATTTGACCCTGCAGACCTAGCCATAACGTTCAGAGCCGACACACCACTATCCGGAGGAGATCACCAGGTGCTGGCGAGTGTATCCTCTCAGAAGTTGAGATGTACGGTTTCCGTTGAGTGGATGGAGATAGAAGCTGAATTGTACCACGGAAAGTTTCTAAAACCCGAAAGTGCGATCAGGCCTCTATCAGTTCTACTACCAAAACCCAGAGTCTTTGTAGACCTGCGCTCGGAGTTTAGACTTGATCACGTTGCCAGAGTCTGCTCAGCCTACATCCCTCAGTTCCAGGCGATGACATCGGACCTTTCCTTGAGCGGAATGAAGCTAAAAACCGTCGGACCCATGGAGGTAGACCTGGTTTTTGATTGCCAAATCGAATTCGACGACTATACCATGACGCGTCTCGATTTTAAGGCCGAGGTTCGCTGGTGTCGGCCGGCAGGTGAGCACTGGGAAGTTGGGGCTTTTTTTGTGGAGACTCCCAGATCGACCAGATTGCAACTGGCCAACTTCGTCAGAACTCTGAATGAAGTCGAGAAAGGGGTGCTGCAAGATAGCTATCGCTATTAGCAACAGCACAGTTTACCCCGGTCTGGTGAGAAATAGCCACGGCGGTAGCGTTGAGCTGCGTGGGTCCATCGTGAAAACGTCTTACCTACAAAGATCGTGACCAAGTTTGTTGGTCCGACTTGGCCAGCTTTGAGTCGGTTCGCGGAGTAGAACTCCTGGAAGTCGTCCACCTTTCTCCAGGTTCTCTGTGCTTCTTAGAAGAAACAGGCATCTTATGTCAAGTTCGATATTAGTGGTAGAAGATGACGACGCGCTTCGCCCTGTGCTGGTCGAGGTATTGAGAGAAGAAGGATACGCAGTCGAGGAAGCCGCCAATGGAGACAGAGCGCTGCAGCACGCTAGAGAAACCTTTTTCGATCTTATTATCACGGATGTGAGAATGGAGGGAATGGACGGACTTGAAACAGCCGAGGCGGTCCACCGTATTCAGCCTGATGTTCCCGTCATCGTCGTTACAGGTTATGCCCACCAGGATGTCCCACTGAGAGCGATCCGCCAAGGTGCCTTTGACTACCTCTTCAAACCGTTTCATTTGCGCGAGCTGATTGTATGCGTGGAGAGTGCGCTGAACAATCAGAAACTTCTGGAGGAGCTCGAGAATGAAATGTCTGGCTTAAGCCCTGAAGGACACGATAAAACCGGCCAAGCACGGATTTTTCGTAAGTTCTTCATTGGTGTTCGCTCGGGCGCGCTGGATAGAGTGGAGGCCTACGGAGTCTGGGAGATGCTCGAACTAGCTGGCTCAGAAGACGCCAATTACGAAAAAGCTGAGGAAGTCTTGGATTCTGCTCGCTTTAGTTTGCTCTTATCGAACGACGACGCCGCGACACCCCATGATTTCACCCACTTATTTGAGCAAATAAAGCTTGGGAAGGTTAATTCTCAGGAGATCTTTATCGCTCCTCGCCTTCGTCGACTACCCCAAGAGCGATTGGCTGAAAGATTCCCTGTCCTCGCCGAGGTTCAAGGGCGACTATGGGGCAAACGCATCTCCTGAACTAGAACAGCGCAATCAGACTCTCCTGATGTTAACAACGCGTTCACTTTGACCATGATTTTTCCAACTCCCCACACACCGCTTGTCGCCTAGACTAAGAACCATGAAAGACATACATGAAATCCAGTCGTCGCCGGATAATCATAAGCGAAACGGGCGAGCAAGCTTGGAAGGCAACAACCTTCCCTATCAGGAATTTTTGACTGCCAAAGCACTGATTTCCTTTTTCATGTTAATTCTCTTAATCTCGACGTTCCTCGAATCAACAAGCATTACGGCCAAAGGGACTACTGCCCCATCGGCTATGATGCTAGGGAAGACTCAAGTCTTTGGCGATAAATTCGGTCTGATTGCGAATCGAGTGCCTCCTAATTTGGCCACTTCCGTGAATATGGCCAAGGACTTTAGATATGAACCACCTCTGTTCACGGTACTGTGGACGATCAAGCTTCTTCAGGGTTTCAAGGCCGACAGGCCAATGCTGAGACCTGAAACCTCCATTTCCTTTCAGGAGACAACACCCGGTTTAGTATTGGTGAATGTGCTTAGAGACGATAGCGATGTTCCGGCCCCTTTCAGTTTCTGGTTAACTCCCGGGCTCTTTCTTCTCACCTGCACCCCAATGGGCGGGCAACACGTACGAACTCACGGCGCCGTGTTACATTACTGAACCTGGGTCCTTGCGTTTACACATCATCTTGGCGAGGAAACGTAAGCCTGAAAGTGGTACCTTTACTCAGTTCCGTATCGAAACAGATCTGCCCCTGATGTCGAAGAACCAGCTCACGACAGACCGAGAGCCCCAATCCCGTCCCTCGACCGACATCCTTAGTAGTAAAGAACGGGTCGAAGACCCGACTCTGATTTTCCTCTGGAATCCCACTGCCCGAATCTCTTACTTCGATAAAGACCTTCGAGTATTCGGCTCGGGCAAGCACTTCTATCGTTTTTCCATCTTCGCTTGCGTCAGCTGCGTTCAAGATAAGATTGATTAGAATTTGGTCCAACTCATCCTTATTGATCAAAATCCCCGCCTCAGGATTCTTGCACGTTTTTTGGAGCTTTAGCCTCCGATCCAAGAGCTGCGCTTCCACCAATCTAAGAAGGCCCTCAAAGACCGTCCCCAACGGCACCAACGTTCGTGCTGAGCCGGTCTTTCGGCTATGCTGCAGTAGGTCGGATACTATTCTTCGAGCCCTCTCCAACGCATTGCTCGCCTTACTCAATTTTTGGCTAACCTTTTCTGGTCGAAGCATAGCTGACTCTATAGCCAAACCGATAGCAGCCAGAGGGCTGTTCAGCTCATGAGCCACCCCTGCCGCCAATCGTCCGATAGCACTCAACTTGGATGCCTGGAGTACCTTTTGATGAGCCTCTTTTAGTCGTGCGTTTAGATGGAGCGCTTCTAAGCCTCCGCCCACCAGTAACGCCAAAGTACCCAAAAAATCCCTCTCCTCGACGGTAAGGTTCTGCTCTCCTGAACGCCCCACCAGAAGGACCCCCAAAGCTTCTGCTTCTCCCCTAATAGGGTAAGCTATAGCTATATTACTCTCATCTATTAGCCTGATGGCCCCGCCCCCTTCCGGAGAAAGAAAGTGTGCCCTATCTAACTCGGAAAACTTGGGGACGCATCCCCATTTCGCCACAGGTTCCGGAGCCTCCGGAGTCAACACAGCACCCCATCGGTGATCCACAGCTCTCCGGGCGAAATTCTCAAGGGTATCATAAATCGATCTCTCCGTGGGCGCACCAAGAATCTTTTGAGCCGCTGACAGAAGATGGGAAGAGAGATTTACCTTGTGAGCCAATTGCCTAGATACCCGCTTCTCCTCTGCGAGGGCCAAGGTAAACTCTGCTCTTTCTTGGGCTCTTTTGAGGCCACCCTCGGCGCGCTCGGACACAAACCTCAAACGACTTGCCTCTTCCTTGCTAAACGGCCTCCGGCCCCGCCCGAAGCAAAGTATTCCTAGAGGCTTAAGGGGAACTATCACAATGTGGCTGTCTACCTGAGCCAACCGACCCATGACAGCTCTGTCCTGTGCCCAAGCTTTCGCCAGGAGAGGTTCTGATTTCCAATCCAGGCTCTCGTGTCGTTCCCATCGATGGTCCTCGCAACAGTAGTCTTGGATCTGCAAGTTGCCGTCCAGCTCCACCCGAAGCCAAAATAGTGCATCGTAAGAAAGAATGGTACAGGTTATCCTCCTCAGCTCTGAGAACGCTTCGCGAGGGCCTAGGTTCTCCTTAAAAACAGTCACCAACGTTTCCATCATCTGCTGTTTCTCGGAAAGCGTCTTGAGTTTTGAATGAACATGAACCAAGTGCTGCCGCGACTCCACGACCTCCTGTCTGGCTCGCTCTCCCCACATTGCTTCGAGTCGATACCCCAGGTCACCGCTAAAACGGTTAACCAGCAACAGCGGAGGAAGAATCAAGATCGCTATCCAGAGCGATTCTTTTACACCCGCTAAACCGATAAGTCCCAGAGGCAAGACTGCCAAACGAGCAACTGAAAGTTGCTTCTCAGTGGCGCGGATAAGCCATTTCTCCTGGCCCTTGAGGGAACGAAGACTGGAAAGGGAAACGAAATGCAGTGCGAACGCACTCACCAATAATCCCATTACTCCCCAGAACAAGGAAGGCTTATCCAAAACATGGACCAACCCGAAAATCGTCAAGCCCGGGCAAAGCGCTACCAGGTCCCAGGGATGCGAGTCGCTGTAGCCGAGCTGTCTAATAAAAACAGAGGAAATTATTAGTAAAGTAGCCTCTACCGGAAAACCGGCGATTCCTAGGACTAGGGGATAAACCAGTCCGGTTGAAAAGTCCAATGGGGTTCTCAGTAAAGCCTTGTGTTCCAGAAGCCACATCGCCAGGGCCACGACCAGTAGCGAGACCTGGTGAGACCTATCCGAGCCTTTACTACCCAGCACAAGTAAACCGATGAAACAAATAACGAGGCCCAACAGCGACCCGAAGGCTCCCATCTTCATTGGGTGACTCCCGTAGCCAGAGTAGCCATTCTGGGCAAGTTGTCGGCCAACATTTTCATGTCCTCCCGTAGGGACTCTCTGGTCGCGTTTCGAATTGACACGCTCATGTCTCAAGTTCCCCGCATCCTAATCCTCGAAGATGATAACGATCTTCGTGATATGCTGGAGGAAGTGCTTCGCGATGAAGGCTATCAAGTCATTGCCGTATCCAATGGCGCCGATGCGGTCGCCCAAGCAGGTAGCCAGAATTTCGATTTGATCATTGCCGACATCAGAATGAAGGGCATGGATGGGTTGGAAGCTGTGGAGCAAACCCAGAAGATAAATCCCAACATCGGAAGCCTCATTGTATCAGGTTATGCCACCGAAGAAGACATTTCCAGAGCCCGCAGACTCGAAATCGGCGGCTACATAAAGAAGCCGTTCAAAATGCAAGAATTGCTGGATTATGTGAGACGACAGCTAAGCTACCTCGAAGCTTTTTCCAAAGATCTGGAAGATGAGCACTTGTATATGAAGAGCTTCGAATGGGCCATGGAAGCGGCCGCAAAAGCGCTCGACGAGACCAAGACCATCGAAGGCTCGCTGATGAACGCGGCTCTTCTAACCGAGAAGCTGTGTAGGCTACTGGAGTGTTCGCCGGCAGCTTGCGAGGTCGTCAAGTTCGCCGCCATTGCTCACGGCCTAGACCTGGTCTCCAGTGTGACCGTCCCTTGTTTCATGCTACCCCCCAACAACGTCTTCCCCACCCTGGCAACGATACTTCAACAACTTCAACACCGCGAGGATGATGAAGCTATTGAAATTCAGGCTATTCGTCATGCCATCCGCTGCGAGTTTCTTCGCAAACCCAAAGAAGGACAACTTGACGCCCGTCTGGAGGAAATTTTAAAGAAAAACACTGGGGATGCCCGGCCGAGGAAAGCTGGCCCGACCGGACACTTGCGTACGGGTCTGGTCTCCCTGGCCCGTACTCTCGAGGATATGGGCGACCTAGCCAACGCCGAGACAGCCTACCAAAACTTATGTTCCAGTTCGGCTGGCCCCTGGGAAAGGACAGAAGGATTTCTCGGCCTCGCCAGGGTTTCATCTCTGTCCGACCACAACGAGCAGGCTCGAAAATTCGCCTTGACCACTTTAAAGGAGGCAAAGAACCAAGGGCCGCTCGCGTTATCCAGCGTTGGATTGGAAGCAGCACTCCTACTGGATTCTTTAAGGGCACCCGAAGCAGAGAAGGCTCTGCACTTGGTCCAAGATTCGGTTAAGAAGCTCGACTTGGAAACAGAAGCGTCGCTACTGGCCTTGGCCCTCGATCCTTACAAATCAGGGAAGAGTGCAAGCGACGCGGACTTCGAAGAACTGGTCTCACCTCAGGCCTCTCAGGCAATAGACAAGCATCGCCGCTGGCTGATGGCTCACTTATTCTCAAGAGCAGCTGAAGAGCAAGTCCTCGATTCTAAACTCCTGAGCAGGGTTGTCACGAATTTTCCCAAGGAGTTCCGGCAACACTTTATCGCTGAGCGAGCAAGCAGCAAACTCTCCGTAGCCAGAGTGCTAGAAAACGCCAGATTTCTACCGGAATACATCTCGAAACTCCTGTGCCAGGATTCCGATGCTGCCATCCGGGAAATTGGCTTGAAGCTGAAGATAAAAGTAGAGGACTCCGACTTTGCTCCCTTACTTCGTGTCTATTCATTTGGCGCTTTCGAGATGTCAGGTAAAGATGGCCCCCTGAGCGACTCCGAATGGCGAACCAGGAAGGTTAAATATCTGCTAGCTCTACTAGCATCAGATTGGGGGCGGAGCGTGCCGGAGGAGTACCTCTTGGAAACCTTCTGGCCAAAAGACGTGACCAGGACCAAGAGAAATCTTTACTGGGCCACCACCGTTCTCAGAAACATCTTAAAGAGTATGCTTCCTAGCTTTGAGGATCCCTTGATACGTGATTCAGTTGGACTGAAACTTCATTCAGATTTACACCGCTGGCACGACCTTAACGAGTTTGAACAAGCTCTTCAGCGAGCTCAAGAATTGGAGCGGTCGGGAGCACGTGACACTAAGGCCATTCGTCGTAACAGGCGATTGGCCGCACGTCTCTACAGAGGAAGTTACTTAGAAGGTTGTTTCTTTGAATTCGCAGCTCAATTACGTACCAAAACGGAAGAGATGGCAGCGGACAACTTCATCAAATCGGCACAGCTCGCGTTGGCCACCGATGACTTCTCGGAGGCCTTGGAACACATTCGATTAGGATTGGAGCTAGCCCCTTACCGGCAAGACGCCCATTCTCTGAAGTTACGCATCCACATTAGTCTCGGTCAATCGGCCGAAGCTATTAACCAGTATGAGAAAGCTCGAGCGTTCTTGGCTCAAGAGTATGAGTTAGAGCCCTCCACCGAGCTGATTGAACTCTATCATCGTGCTCGCTTGGGTTTCGGAGCTTCGTAGCCGACCGAGGCAGGACTTTCGGACAAAAAAAACAAGTCTACATGATATAACATCAGAGACTCCCGATAATCTCTGCGAAACTAGAATGCTAAGCGCAATCGAGCATTCTCCCCCCACTGTCTCGGCTTAAAAGGCCGAGACTTTTCGTTACCGAGGTTTCTCTTGCTATCCACACTGTGTTTACATCTTATTAACAGGCGCCTGGCTTTTTTCAAACTTACGTTACACCTATCCTCGCCTATGCTAGAAAAATCGGAGGAGTCAAAAATATGTCTAGCATAGCCACTCTCAACGACCTGAAACCCCACCTAAGCCATGTGTATGTTGGGTCGCGCACGCAATCCGCATCACACGCTTCCGCTTTAGAAGCCTTCTTTAGCGAGATCGGCTATTTGTCGTTCGCTCAGGAGCCTTCCAATTCTGAGCCGATTGCGATCCAGGCTCGAACTAGTAAACTTGAGGAGTAAGACAATGGCAGGACCTATCCAACAGAAAGCATCTCCGTCGCAGGCATCCAGAACGTTCGCAAGGCCCACTGGGAATCTATCCACGGCTGGCCTGCCAACTAGGCAGGATGTTGACGCCTTAGTGCGGGCGGAACAACGCTCCGAGCGCGTCGGAGCCAAAGTTAGTGCCTTGATCGACGGCTGAAGCCCACATCCCCAGGAAACAGCTGCGTGCGGCAACCAACAATGAATACCATTTCAGCGGAACTTGGGTCGTTCACTCAAGGTGGCCAAGGATGGAAGCGAGCAGACAAACATCGATAGATATGATCTGCGAAAGTTCGCAGGAACTCTTTCTGCGACTTTAGGGATTGCTGGTACAGCTACTCTAGCTGTTGTCGGCTTCGGCCCTCCACTCGCGGCTATCGCCGGTATAGTTGCCATTGGCGGCCTTGCCGGAGCGCTGGCGGCCTTCGTTCCTGATGATTTGACATCGGGATGTGGTTCAGCTCCAGTGACTGGCTTTCTAGCAGGAAGAACAGCGTTTTATAGCAACGGCAGCTCAAGTAGAGAAAATGGGGGAACGGTATCATATACCGACGGAACTTATGGGATACAAGCAGGCCCCTTGACCTATCGGAGCGATGGTACCGTGGATCTATCAGTGGGCAACATGTTTTCAGCGCGTGTCTGATCAGATCGAACCCAGGGACTGACACTCCTCGGAATTACTACTACAAATTCGGGAAGTCTTTCATAGCGTTCTGATACTCATGTCGTCCACGCTTAAATCCTGGTAGACGGACAAGCTTTTCCTGTCTGAATGTCCGCTGACTATAACTCAAACAATCTTCCCCAATGGGCGTATCGACCCCGCTGCAATTAGTCAGGGATGTTTTCCTAGTTGTGCATTTCCGGCCCCCGTAGTCGCTTTGGCCTTCACTTTTCTCCAGAATCCATCAAAGAGATGATCGAGACACAAGACGACGGTGTACTCAGTGCACCTTCCCGGGCGACAAGGTCCCTGTCGTAATTGCTCCTCCCACCGACGCCGAGTTAGACATTTCTGAATGCTGATGGTACTCCTGTCGATGTCACCGGTGAAGAATCAAGTTTCGCAGACCTCGTACCGGGTTCAGCCCTTCTAGACTCGATAAACACGACAGAAGCCGCCACCTCTCATTCCCAATTTACCTATCGGACGCTGGCCGGGACCGAGCGCGGTGAAGATTTGGAGGCGTTCAATCGTCTCCTTGGCCTACCACAAAGGTAGCTGCGATATAGTGCCACAGCTTCCGTTTTGCGGATTGCCCCGGAACTATTGGCTGTTTTCGAAGCCCAAAAAGGCGATCC
>JGI11976J13097_1000086_pt1 | contig 16814 bp, 10 predicted proteins | sample DeeseametaMP2497_FD_13097 | JGI IMG/M metagenome (IMG submission 13097)
CGCCGACCTCGTCGAGTACCTGGCTCGCGAACGAGTCGGCACCGTCGGTGACCGCCGAATCGGCCAGAAATCGGACCACCGAAGCCTGCGTCTGGCTCGCGTTCAGCTCGACGCCGACCTCTCGCGCGTCGGCACTGAAGCGTGCGAGTTCGTCGAAGGCGGTCTGTCCGCGGCCGAGAGCGGCGGCGGACTGCAAGAACGTGTCCTTCCATCCACCCTCGGAGGAGGTGAAGACCGTCGGTGCGATCGCGCTCAGGGCGTCGTACGTTTCCGTGCCCAGTGCATCGCTACCGATGATGAGGTCGGGGGTCAGACCTGCGATGGCATCGATGTCGGGCGCGCCGACCGGTCCGACGCTGGGAATCGCGGCGATCCCCGGGCCCAGGTACAGCTCCTGGTCGCCGTCCCCACGGAACTCGGGATCGAGGGTCGATGCCCCGACTACTCGCTCCCACACGCCGACGGCGCACGTCGCATCGAGCGATGCGGGATCGAGCGAGACGATGCGGACGGGGTCGGCTGGGACTTCACTGATGCCTTCGCTGTGTCCGACGGGACGGACCGCGCCTTCGATGCCTACCGGATCCACGGGCGCCGGGGTGGGACACAGCCCGACGGTGTCTCTGTCGTTCCCGACAACGCCGGCACCGGCCACGTTGGTGGTGCTCCGAACAATGTCCGACCCGTTGTCGCTGGACTCCGCTGCGGACGAGCAGCCCGCCAGAGCCAGGGCCGCACCGGCCGCGAGCGCGATGGCACGGGCTCGCACCGAGAATTGTGTGGGCAACTCGTACGTTCCTATCGAAGAGTGGGAATGCCGTCACACCCTATCGCTCGACTCGGCGGTGTGCGCCCACTCGCCTCGGACGAGCGCGTGAGCGCCGATTCCGGTGCGCCACCAGGTGGGCACGTGCCCTGTGCAGCGCCGACGAGGCAATACGACACACGGTAGGACCGGTTCGGCGGACGGGAGCGACACCGTCTAGGATTCGTGTCAGCGCACGACACCAGCCGTTCCGTCTCTATGTCGCGGTGGAACGCATCTTCAGGAGGATCAGTGACTGCCCTAGCTCCTAGGCCCACTCCCGCTGTGACGGCGGCGAGGCCTTTTCCGCCGCGGATGGGACCGAAGGGTTCGTTCGTGCACAAGGCGGTGACGACGACTGATCCCAAGGTGTTGGGGGTCATGTACATCGTTACCTCGTTCGTGTTTTTCCTTATCGGTGGGTTGATGGCGCTGTTGATGCGCTCGGAGTTGGCTGTTCCGGGGCTGCAGTTTCTGTCGAATGAGCAGTACAACCAGTTGTTCACGATGCATGGCACGGTCATGTTGTTGCTGTATGCGACGCCGATCGTGTTCGGGTTCGCCAATTACATTCTGCCGTTGCAGATCGGTGCTCCGGATGTGGCGTTTCCGCGGTTGAATTCGTTTTCGTATTGGTTGTATTTGTTCGGGGCGTTGATCGCGTCGGCGGGGTTCATCACTCCTGGTGGTGCTGCGGACTTCGGGTGGACGGCGTATACGCCGTTGACGTCGGCGTTGCATTCGCCGGGTGTGGGTGCGGATCTGTGGATCATGGGTCTGGCGTTGGCGGGGTTGGGCACCATTTTGGGTGGGGTGAACATGATCACCACGGTGATTTGTTTGCGTGCTCCGGGTATGACGATGTTCCGGATGCCGATTTTCACGTGGAATATTTTGGTGACGTCGATTTTGATTTTGTTGGCGTTTCCGTTGTTGACGGCGGCGTTGTTGGGGTTGGCGGCGGATCGTCATCTGGGGGCGCATCTGTTCGATCCGGCCACTGGTGGTGTGTTGTTGTGGCAGCACTTGTTCTGGTTCTTCGGTCATCCCGAGGTGTACATCATCGCGTTGCCGTTCTTCGGGATCGTGTCGGAGATTTTTCCGGTGTTTTCGCGTAAGCCGATTTTCGGGTACACGGGGTTGATCTACGCGACGATCGCGATCGCGGCGTTGTCGATTGCGGTGTGGGCGCATCATATGTATGCCACGGGTGCGGTGTTGTTGCCGTTCTTCTCGTTCATGACGTTCTTGATCGCGGTGCCGACCGGGGTGAAGTTCTTCAACTGGATTTTCACGATGTGGCGGGGTCAGGTGACGCTCGAGACGCCGATGTTGTTCTCGATCGGGTTCTTGGTGACGTTCTTGTTCGGTGGGCTTTCGGGTGTGTTGTTGGCGTCGCCGCCGATCGATTTCCATGTCACCGATAGTTACTTCGTGGTGGCGCATTTCCATTACGTGGTGTTCGGGACGGTGGTGTTCGCGACGTATGCGGGTATCTATTTCTGGTTCCCGAAGATGACGGGCCGGTTGATGGACGAGCGGTTGGGGCGGTGGCATTTCTGGTTGACGTTCATCGGTTTTCACGCGACGTTCCTGGTGCAGCATTGGCTCGGTAACGAGGGGATGCCGCGTCGGTACGCTGATTACCTGGCCTCGGATGGGTTCACGAGTTTGAACATCATTTCCACGGTCGGTGCGTTCGTGCTCGGTGCGTCGACGTTGCCGTTCGTGTGGAATGTGTTCAAGTCCTATCGGTACGGTGAGGTGGTCACCGTCGATGATCCGTGGGGGTACGGCAACTCTTTGGAGTGGGCGACCTCGTGCCCGCCGCCGCGGCACAATTTCACCGAGCTGCCTCGTATCCGTTCCGAGCGTCCGGCGTTCGAGTTGCATTACCCGCATATGGTCGACCGGATGCGCGCCGAAGCCCACGTCGGTCCCGGGTCACACGGTGGCGAGACCACCGAAGTCCTCGAACAGGCACGCCGGGCACCCATCGCCACCAGCGACCACGAAGGCTCCGGGGACGACGACGTCAAATAACGTGCCCCGAACGGCGTCGGGACGCGGCCGAGGCGCTCTCAGATCTCTCACAGCAGAGCAAGCGATACTCGACCGATGCCATCGTCCACCCCTGCGCAGTCGACACCCGTACCGCTGTGGGCAAGGCCGATGATGTTCGCGTTTCGTCGCAACGTTTCGCTTCACACACGGATCCGCGTCCTGACGATCAGCTTGGCAACGCTTGCGGTCGCCGTGAGTGCTCTGGCCATCTATCTCGTCGCCGAGCAGGCGCTTCGCGATCAGCTTGCCGATCGTGTCACCCGCAACGCCGATGCACTGATCGCCGGTGCAACCCTCGGAGTTCCCTCGACCTTCTACGGCTTCGGTGTCGGTAGCGTCGATGGCCCGGCCATCAAGGTGGCGCTGGTGACTTCTTCGGGCGAATTCGTCACCTTCACCACAAAATCTCAACCCTTCACCGGAGCGACGGGAGTTCTGGACGAGCCCGAGCAACAGGTCGTCGACGGTGAAGCCGCCGAGTCGCTCCGCGAAGTACGGGGCTACATGATCTCGGCCAAGCGAACCATCACCGGTGAAACGGTGATGGTCGCCGAGTCACTCGATACGAATGCTCCCCTCCTCGGCAAACTGACTCTGGCGCTGGTGATGATCGGCGCGTTCCTCGTAGCCCTGGCAGGTATCGCCGGATCTGCTGTTGCCCGAACCGGTCTGCGGCCGGTGAAAAGACTGACGAACGCCACCCAACAGGTGGCCCGCACCGGGCATCTCGAGCCCATACCCGTCACCGGTGACGACGAACTCGCCTCACTTGCCAGGAGTTTCAACGAAATGCTGGAGGCGCTCGCCGCCTCCGGTGCGCGCCAGAACAAGCTCATCACCGATGCGGGTGAGGAGCTGATAGAGCCTCTGTCTGCGCTCCGAGCGAAGATCGATACAGTCATGTCGCTCGACACCGACCACGCTCCCCCCATGACGCCCACCGAGCAGGACGAGCTCCGCGCCGGTGTCCTGACCGACATGGATGTCATCATTCGCTTGGTCCACGACCTCGTGAACCAGGCACGGGACAAGTCGCTGACAGCGGGTGCCCACGACCTGGGCGGCAGGTCATGAATTTCGACGCCGGTCAATTTCGAGCCCGTTCTCCGCGAACGTGTCCCACGGGATATGGCTGTGCCCGAAGACGAGCACGTCCGTGTCCGGATACGCAGCCGCCATCCGCTTCTCGCGCCTTGGCGCAGTACCCAGATCGGCGACCCTCATCGGAAATCACGGGATGAGGTTCGAACTCGCAGGTCCATGAGCTGCAGGTGGTCGGCGACCACGGTCACTGCCCCCTCGGCGTTCTGTACTTTCCCGCGGATCAGCAGAGCAGGTGCAGTGAGAGCGAGCTTCCGATACTTCGCCCACAGACCCACCGAGCAGACGACGTTGACCATCCCCGTCTCGTCCTCCAGGTTGACGAAGGTGACACCGGCTGCCGTAGCCGGTCTCTGTCGGTGAGTCACCGCGCCACCGACGAGTACACGATCTCCGTCCGGAACCGACAGCAACCGATCGGCCGGAAGCACCCCGAGCGCATCGAGCTGCTCACGAAAGAACTGGGTGGGGTACGAGTTCGGCGACACACCTGTCGCCCACACATCCGCCGATGCCAGATCCAAGTCACTCATGCCTGGAAGGACAGGTGCGCGCGTCGACGCTCCGAGCCCGGGAAGCAGATGCGATCGCTCACCGGCTGCCGCCCCGGCCGCCCACAGCGCTTCCCGCCGAGTGATACCGAAGCAACCCAGCGCGCCTGCTGTGGCCAGCGATTCGGCTCGGGCGGTCGAGAGCTCCACCCGTCCCGCGAGATCGACGAAGGACGTGTACGCACCGCCCAGGACTCGCTCCTCGACGATACGCTCGGCGAAATCCTGGCCGATGTGCCGCACGTCCGCGAGACCCATCCGGATCTCGAGACCACCTCCGGTGAGATCCGCGTACCACGAACTCACGTTGACATCCGGGCCGTGGACCTGAACGCCGTGTCTTCGCGCATCGGCGACCAGGGATTGAGGCGAGTAGAACCCCATCGGCTGCGCTCTCAACAGACCTGCGCAGAACGCTGCCGGATGATGCAGCTTGAACCAGGACGAGTAGAACACGAGCGAGGCGAAACTCTGCGAATGACTTTCGGGAAAACCGAAATTCGCAAATGCAAAGAGCTTTTCGAAGATGCGATCTGCAGCCTCACCGACGATGCCGTGCAGTTCGCGCATACCGTCGTAGAAACGACCACGCATCTCGTTCATTTTTTCCGGGGATCGTTTCGAGCCCATTGCCCGACGTAGTCGATCGGCTTCGGCAGCGCTGAATCCCGCGACGTCGATGGCCATCTGCATGAGCTGCTCCTGGAAGAGCGGCACTCCGAGCGTGCGGTCGAGAGCCTTCTCGAGCGACGGATGATCGAACGTGACAGGTTCGATTCCGTTGCGCCGCTTGATGTATGGATGCACCGAACCGCCCTGGATGGGACCGGGCCTGATCAGCGCCACCTCGACGACCAAATCGTAGAACTCCCGGGGTTTGAGCCTCGGCAACGTTGCCATCTGAGCCCGAGACTCCACCTGGAACACCCCCACCGAGTCGGCCCGCTGCAACATGTCGTAGACGGCTTTCTCGCCCAGATCGATGTCCGCAAGATCGATTCGGATCCCTTTGTGCTCGTCCACCAGATCGATCATGTAGTGCAGAGCCGACAGCATGCCCAGGCCCAACATGTCGAATTTGACCAACCCGACTGCAGCGCAATCGTCCTTGTCCCACTGCAATACGCTCCGGTTCGCCATCGTCGCCCATTCGACCGGACACACGTCGGCGATAGGACGGTCGCAGATCACCATGCCACCCGAGTGGATACCGAGATGGCGGGGAAAGCCCTCGATCTGCTGAGCCAGTTCGAGAACGGGCTTGGGGATGTCGCTATCTTCTTGCTCACCGATACCGGACCAACGGGTGACCTGCTTGCTCCAAGCATCCTGCTGCCCCTGCGAGAATCCGAGGGCGCGAGCCATGTCACGAACCGAGGACTTTCCACGGTAGGTGATGACGTTTGCGACCTGCGCAGCGTGTGTGCGGCCGTATTTCTCGTAGACGTACTGAATCGCTTCCTCACGTCTGTCCGATTCGATATCGACATCGATGTCCGGTGGCCCGTCTCTTTCGGGGGCCAGGAAACGTTCGAAAAGGAGCTTGTTCGCCACTGGATCGACATTGGTGATTCCGATGGCAAAACACACCGCCGAGTTGGCTGCCGATCCTCTTCCCTGACAAAGAATGTCACGGCCCTTGCAGAAGGCGACGATGTCGTGAACGACGAGAAAGTAGCCCGGGAAATGCAACCTCTCGATGATGTCTAGTTCGTACTCGATCTGCGCGTACGCCGATGGGTGGTCGGCCGGCGAACCGTACCGCCGCTCCGCACCCCGCTGCGCGAGCGTACGAAGGTAGCTGATCTCCGTGTGGCCGGCAGGTACGTCGAACGGGGGAAGTTGCGGTGCGATCAGACGAAGATCGAATGCGCACTCCCGACCGAGCTCCGCCGCCGCACCCACGACGCCCGGATAGTGCCCGAACAGCCGAGCCATTTCCTCCCCCGACCGTAGGTGTGTCCCACCTGTGGGTGACAACCATCCAGAGGCCTCGTCCAAGCTCGTTCGCGCCCGCACCGCCGCCATCGCCATCGCCAGGTGGCGACTGTCCGGTGTGGCGTAATGCGCCGCGGTGGTGGCGACAACCGACAGTCGATACCGAGTCGCGAGCTCGAACAACGCGTCGTTGCGTTCGTCGTCCTCCGGTAGCCCGTGATCGGTGAGCTCCACGGTGACACGGTCGGCGCCGAATCTGTCGACGAGATCGACCAATGCCGCCTCTGCAGCAACGGGGCCGTCCCTCGCCAGAGCGCGTCGTACATGCCCTTTTCGACAACCGGTGAGAATCTGCCAGTGACCGCCGGCGGCCTCCGACAGAGCGTCGAAATCGTAGCGAGGTTTTCCTTTCACACCGCCCGCCAGATGCGCTGCCGCGATCTCGCGCGAGAGCCGTCGGTACCCCTCCTGCCCACGCGCGAGCACGAGCAGATGCGTGCCGTCCGGATCCAATTCACCTGCCCTGGATCTGGCCGTTCCCAACGACAGCTCAGCGCCGAACACGGTCTTGATGCCGAGCGCTTTGGCTGCTTCGGCAAACCTGACAACTCCGTAGAAGCCGTCGTGGTCGGTGATCGCAATCGCTTCCAGGCCCAGACGCACAGCCTCTTCGACCATTGCTTCAGGATGACTGGCACCGTCGAGAAAACTGAAGGCCGAATGCGCATGTAGCTCCGCGTACGCAACCGTCGACGGCTCGGTCGAGATCGCACTTCTCTCGTACGCTCCGCGTTTGCGCGACCATGCCGGACTGTCTCCACCGTCGCCGATGATGTCGGGTTTCGGGCGCGCGGGACGGCCGGAGAGGACACGCTCCATCTCCGACCACGTCGGCGGACCCTCGTTCCACCCCATCGCTCACCCCTTTCCTGCCCATCGACTCCCCTGCCCTCGAACGACGACGAAGGCAATGTTCGAACGTGTGTTCCCATTAGATCGCACGGCACCGACACAACTCAACCGGGACGTAGCCGATAGGCTCGCTCGTCGGGTAGCACACCGAGAGAGCCGGAGATGCACGTGAGAAATTGGGCTTCGTTCGTTGTTTCCCACAAGAGATGGGTTCTTACCTTCACCGTCCTCGTGGTGGCGCTGACCGGCGCATGGGGCCTGGGCGTGTTCGGCAAGCTCAGCGAGGGCGGCTTCGTCGACCCGAGTAGCGAGGCCGCCGAGGTCAGCTCCCTCGTCACCGACCTTGGGCAGCCAACCCCGGACATCGTCGCCATCTACACTCCGCCCGAGGGACAGACGATCGACGATATCGGTCCCGACGTCACCGCCGTCCTGGACGAATTCCAGAGCAACTACTCGGTTCAGAACGTTGCTTCCTACTGGACGGCCAACGCCGCTGCCCAGCCGTTTCTCGTGTCCGAGGACGGCACCAAAGCGCTGGCGACAGTCACCCTCGGGCCCAACTCCGGTGTCACGTTCGCCACCTTCGGCGACCTACCGCCACAGCTCGAAGTCCCCGGCGTCACATCTCAGTTCGCCGGCGGTTCGGTCGTCGGCGTCTCGTTCAGCACAACCCTGCAGAGCGACCTCGTTCGCTCCGAGGCAATCGCCATCCCCGTCGTTCTGGTGTTGCTGATCTTCATCTTCGGTGGTGTCGTCGCAGCCGCAGTGCCGGTGTTCGTCGGCATTCTCAGCGTCCTCAGCGCCCTGGCAATACTTCGAGTGCTCACTTCCTTCACCGAGGTCAGTTCGTTCTCGATCAACGTCGCGTCACTACTCGGGCTGGGATTGGCAATCGACTACGGACTGTTCATCGTCAGCCGATTCCGCGAGGAAATGCGATCGGGCTCCGAACCCGCCGACGCAGCCGTGCGCACCGTGCTCACCGCGGGGCGCACCATCGCTTTCTCGGGCCTGCTACTGATCTGCGCCTTCGCCGGGATGCTCGTATTTCCTCAACCCATCCTCAAATCTCTCGGCTTCGGCGCGATGGCGGCAGTGGCGTGCGCTGCAATCCTGTCGCTGACGGCAGTACCGGCACTGCTCGCCCTCCTCGGACACCGCATCAACTCGCTGACGTGGAGCAAGACCGCGTCCGATCGCGGCGAGGCTCGCGCACAGAAGTTCTGGGGTGGCGTCGTCGCCAAGGTGATGCGCAAACCTGGAATCGTCGCCACGGTCATCATCGCCGCGCTTCTCGTGCTGTCCGCGCCGGTGCTCAAGATCATGCTCGGCGAGGTCGACTACACAGCGCTCCCGCAGGACGATCCCGCCCGCATCGCTGTCGAGACACTCAACACCGAGTTCCCGACCACCGGCGAAGGAGCCACGATTGTTCTGCGCGGCCTCGACGGACAGAAGCCACAGGGTGCCCCAATCGCAGACATCACGAGGCAAGCAGAGTCCTTGGACGGTATCGCGCGAGTCCAATTCACCGGTTCGAGTGACGATTTCGTCGCTATTCAAGCGACGTTCGGTGAACCGTCCGAAGGCGAAACCGAAATGGCATCGTCCAGCAATGCGGTGGCCGAACTCCGCGCGATGACCCCNCCCGACGGCACCGAACTTCTCGTCGGTGGCTCCCGAGCCCTCGTCGACGACGGCAACGCCGCCATCGCGAAGTGGCTGCCCGTGATGATCGCGATCATGGTCGTCTCGACGCTGATCCTGCTGTTCCTTGCATTCGGGTCGATCGTGCTGCCGATCAAGGCGGTACTGATGGCCGGATTGAGCCTCGGCGCCACATTCGGTGTCTTGACCTGGGTTTTCCAGGAAGGCAACGGCGCCGAATTGATCGGGGTCACCCCGGCACCACTCGAAGCAACCTTCGTCGTCCTCATCCTTGCCGTCGTGTTCGGGCTCTCCACCGACTACGAGGTGTTCCTGATGTCCCGGATGGTCGAGGCCCGCACCGCCGGCGCGACCACGGAAGAAGCGGTCATCTTCGGCGCACAACGCACCGGACGCATCGTGACAGCAGCCGCCCTCGTTCTCATCGCCGTCACCGGCGCCTTCACCATCTCGGACCTGTCGATCATGCGATTCCTCGGCCTGGGAATGATCTTCGCGCTGATCGTCGACGCCACGATCATCCGAATGCTGCTCGTCCCGTCGCTGGTGAAGCTGATGGGCGAAGCGAACTGGTGGGCCCCGACCTGGATGAAAAAAGTCCACTCGAAAGTAGGAATCGGACACTAGATGCCTCGTACACTCGGCGGGCTCGGGGCGTGGTCCACCCGCGATGGTGACCGAATGTCACATTCGGTCACTCGAGAGGGTGGTTCCGGAACTTACCTTGGAGTAAGTTCACCTTATGGCGAACTACATCGTTACCGGCGGTACGGGCTTCCTGGGGCAGAATCTGCTGCCACTGCTACTGGAGCGTGACCCGTCCGCGCAGGTACACGTACTGGTGCGTCGACAGTCGGTCGCCAAACTCGAACAGCAGGTAGCTGCACTGAGCGGGAAAGACCGGGTGCATCCGCTGATCGGCGACCTCACCGAGCCCGGGCTGGGGCTGGGGCTGGAGGAAACACCGTCGAACATCGATCAGATCGTTCATCTCGGCGCGATCTACGACATCACAGCCGGTGACGAACAGGCCTCGACCAATGTCGACGGCACCCGATCGGTCGCCGAACTCGCGGTACGACTCGGCGCTCGCCTGCACCACATCTCCTCGATAGCCGTCGCCGGCGACCATGCCGGAACGTTCACCGAGGACGACTTCGACAAGGGCCAACAATTCCCGACGCCGTATCACCGGACCAAGTACGAGTCCGAGAAAATCGTTCGCGAATCGGCGACCGACTGGCGGGTGTATCGCCCTTCTGCGGTACTCGGCCATTCCGAGACCGGAGCGATCGACAAGATCGACGGGCCGTACTTCTTCTTTCCATTCTTCGCCGAACTCGCCAAACTGCCCGACGCGCTGCCCATCACCGTCCCGAACATCGGCGCGACAAATCTCGTTCCGGTCGACTATGTAGCCGCCGCCATCGTCGAGTTGATGCACCGCAACCCGTTGGGCCAAAGAGTTTTTCACCTTGTCAATCCGCGGCCGCAGTCGATGCGCGAGGTATATGCGGCATTCAGCGCGGCCGCGGGCTCGAAAGCCAGAATCGTCGAGATGCCCGGGGCCGTCGCAGCCCCAGTTCTCTCACCTCGGTTCGATGCGATTCGAGCAGGTCGCGATGCCCTGCTCGCCCGGTTCGGCGTCCCGCCCGTCATGCTCGACCACGTCACACTGCCCACCACGTTCGACTCCACGAGAACGCGAAATGCATTGAGCGGAAGCAAGATCAGCGTGCCCCCGCTCGCGTCGTACGCGGACGCGGTGTGGAAGTACTGGCACGACCATCTGGATCCCGTCCGTGCACGCCGCACAGATCCACGTGGACCGCTTGTCGGACGCACCATCGTCATCACGGGCGGCTCGTCCGGAATCGGCCAGGCCAGTGCGGAAGCTGCAGCGCGCAAGGGTGCCACCGTGATCCTGCTCGCACGAGGTGCTGAACAGCTCGAGGCAGTCGTTGCGGGGATTCGCGCCAAGGGCGGCGACGCATATGGCTATCCGTGCGATGTAACCGACAGCGAGTCGGTGGAACAGACAGTGAAGAGCATTCTGAGCGAGCACGACCACGTGGACATGCTCGTCAACAATGCGGGCCGGTCGATTCGTCGTTCGTTGTACAGGTCCACAGACAGACTTCACGATTTCGAACGCACCATGGCCGTCAACTACTTCGGCGCGGTTCGATTGGTGCTGGCTCTGCTGCCACACATGCGTGAGCGCAGATTCGGTCACATCGTCAACATCAGCAGCGCCGCGGTACAGGGGCACACGCCTCGATTTGCCGCCTACGTGGCGAGCAAGGCGGCCCTCGACGGGTTCGCCGATGTCGCTGCAGCGGAAACACTGTCCGACGGAATCACCTTCACGACCATTCACATGCCTCTTGTTGCGACACCGATGATCACTCCGACCGGTGACAAGAACGTCGGCCCGGTGGTGTCCGCAGAGAAGGCCGCGGCGATGGTGATGCGTGCGCTGATCGACAAGCCGAAGAGAATCGATACGCCACTGGGCACACTCGGTCAGTTCGGCAGCATATTCACTCCGAAAGGCAAGGATCGGACATTGCACCAGTTCTACCGCCGGTACCCTGATTCTGCTGCCGCCAAGGGCGACAAGACCGAGACTTCCCTCCCAGCCGACTACGCTCCGAAGGACGTGTACGACGCCTCCACTCCCTCCGCGCGGGTAGCTAAACTCGCCCGCCGGCTAGGCAGGCTCGTGCCCGGCACGTATTGGTGATCCGCTGACCGGGTCAGCCCAACAGGTTCCGTCGCCAGTGACGCACGAATCCTTGGCTCAGGTAAGCAAGCGAACCGGCTGCGGTGACCCACTTGACGGTACTGACAACGGTGGTGGATCGAACGACTTTGTCGCTGATCAGGTTTCGATTGTCGACGAGGGTCAACCCGACGATGTTCTCGATGTAGTCACAGGCAGCCGATACCACCGGCGCGACTGCCAGCGCCCTGACGGTGGCGGGTCCCGGGACTGACTCGGGGTTCAGCGATGCCTTGGCGGTCAGACTCCTCGCACCCGCCCGCAGCGCCATGGCGTAGATCGCGGGGTGGACGAGATCCGGGAAGTAGTGGCTGCGGAACCGCGCGGTTTCGGCGTCGCCCATGCTCGCCAAGATCTCTCGGTAGCGTCTTTCCGACCACGCTGTCTGCACCTGGAGCACTTTCGGTCCGGCAGGACCGAGCAGCCGGACGATGTTGGCCTGTGAGACGACGAACAACGCCGACCACACGATTAGTTTCCGGTCGAGCACGCTCAGGGCCATTGCCGAATCCTAGTAGGTCAAGAACGGCAGAACTGTCGCTTCGAACGCCGCGTAGGCATCGCGGTGGATGCTGTGTCCGCTGCGAAACACCTCGACTCGGCAATCGCGTATCGCACCTGTCATGAGCTCCAGACGTACCGGATCGACCATCCCACCTGGACCTCCGCGGAGAATCAGAGTAGGAGCAGCGATATCCGACAGCGCTTTCCACCACTGCGCATTGGGCTTGCGGAACTGTTCGAGCGCAGGTGCGGTCATCGACCGATCGAATGCCAGCGCGGCGCGCGGGTGCCGAATGACGGTGGTTCCGGCATGCCACAGTTCGGTGATCGACGGAAACTTCCCGGTCAGCTTCGGTGGCGCATCACCTGGTCTGATCGGAATCGGCAGTTCCTCGACAACGAGCCGACGTACGAGCGTCGGACGGCGCTGCGCCACCACGGTGGCGGCGTAACCGCCGAGCGAATGTCCCACGATGTCGACCTCGGTGAGCCCGAGATGGTCGATCAACGCAAGAAGATCTCCTCCGAAGGACTCGAATTCGTAGGTCGGCGTGTGCGCGCTACGGCCGTGTCCGCGTAGATCGACGGCGATGGCGTGGCGGCCGTTGGTGGTCAGCGTCCGCGCGAAACGATCCCATGTACCGCCGTCGCCGCCCATCCCGTGCACCAGCACAACGGGCACGTCATCGGCTTTCAGCGCCGGGGTGAACGAGCGATACGCAATATCGATGCCACCCAGTTCGACAGTCTCCGTCGTCATCTCCATTGCTTCGACAGTAGCGGCCGTTGTGTCTGTCGCGCGGTCTGTCATTCGTAGATACCTTCCACCCGCCACTGTCCCCCATCGAACACCAGCAACAACGCTCGATCGTCCGCGAGCAGCACCTGCACACGAGCCACCGGTCCGGTCGCTGTGAGACCACCGTCCCACCAACGCTCGTCGACCGGCCATGGCCCGGCCAACCCGGCGAGGTCCCACTCCTTCGTTCCCCAACGCATGCGCGCCGGTCGAGTGTCGAAGTGGCCACGTTCGGTGACACCGACGCCCGACCCGGCGCGATTCATCAGAGTCACTGCCGGTCGCGAAACGATCACCGCTGCCGGCGCTGGTTCGGGCAATCGCCCAGGCCACGGAGCGCTTGGATCCGTCAGCGGTACCAGCTCGTCGCCGAGGGGACGCAACGTGATCCGCTCGGCCGGACCCCGCCCCCCGCTGAGCACGCCGCCCAGTACCGAGTCGCCACCGAGCAGGCCCTGCACTCGCACGAGCGCTCGACGCGCCCGCTCGTCCTCGTCGCCGATGCTCCCCCAGAGCCCCAGTTGCAATTCCTCGGCTGCGACGACTTCGACCGGCTCCAACCGTAGGACCACGATGCCCGACGTCGGTTTGTTCTCGCTTCGTCCTGTCAACCATCCATCGAGCTGCCAACGAACTCGATCGGCCGTCCCCTCAGGAGTGAGCGGCTCGGCGCACCGCCATGTCCGTGACAGGCTTTCGCCGCTACCGGTACTTGCGTGCACCAGCAGTCGAGTACATGCGACGGCGGCGGCAGCGAGCTTGGTGTGCAGTTGCTCGGCCATTCCGCGACCGGCGAAGGCAGCCGCATCGACTCGATCGATCGGCGGATCGCAGAGATACTCCACATCGAGATCCGGCGGCAGTGCTCGAGCCGACGGCGGACGTTCGGGCTCTCCCCGCGCACTCCGGTGCGCCAGGATCGCGTCGGTACCGAACCTCGACGCCACATCCCCCGGCGTCAGCGCAGCAAAATCTCCGATGGTTCGCAAACCCAGGCGTCGCAGTAGGTCGACGAGTTCATCACGATTCGCTGCAGCCATGCTCGGTTCGGCAGAAAGCTCGGCCACCGGCAGCGGTGACAGAAATCCGGCGCCTCCACCACGCGGCACCACCTGCGCATGCCGCGCCGCGATCACTGCGGTGGACAGCTCGTCGGCTATCCCGACCTGGCATTCGACGCCCGCTGCCGAGGCCTCGTCGATCAGCCGTTCCACGGCCAGATGCTCGGACCCGAAGTAACGCGCAACGCCCCGGGCGGCAAGGACGAGCAGTCCCGGCCGCAGCACTTCGACGCCGGGCGCGATGGCCGCGATGGCCGATACCACCGGCTCGAACACCCGAGCGTCTCGATCGGCGTCGGCCAGAGCGATATGTATCTCCGGGCAGCGTGCCTGAGCTTCCCTCCGCCGCACACCACGCTTGACGCCGAACGTTCGTGCTGTCGCAGAGCAGGCAATGACGCGATTGGCCGACGTGACAGCCACCGGGTGGGTGGCTGGAAGGTCCGCCAGAGCGGCCGCAGCCACCGCAGGCCAATCCGGACACCACAGCGCAAGAACGCGGCTCATGTCGACACCGCGACGGGCAGCGATAGGGGCGCAGCGTCACGCTCGTCGGCGAACCACTCGACACGACCACCGACGGAGCGCAGGTCGAGCCGAACAGTGCGGGTACGCATCGCCTTGCCTCGAGCGGACACCGACAACCGAATCGATCGAAGCCGTCCTCGCCCCAACTCCCGGCCGCTCCCGAGCCCGTCGTACCCGTGCACCGAGGCTTCGAGTCGTAATTCGGCTCCGTCCCAGCGTCCGTCCGTGACCAGCAACGTCGCGCCTTTGCTGCGCGCCCTCGCCACCACGGCCCGAGCTCGGGTGGGCGCGACCGATTCACCACCGAGACCGAGCACGACCAGGTCCACACCGTCGAGCAGGATGGCCGCGACCTCCACCGGATCGGACCCTGGATCGGGAATCAATGCCAACTTGTTCAACTGCGCCCCCATCTCGACGGCAGCAAGAACGCCGAACCGCGGCAGCCCGATGACAGCGACGTGTCCTCCGGCACTCGTCACCGCAGCCACCACACCGAGCAACAACGAGCCTGCGCCCGACACCGAGACCACAGTCCCCCGGACCAACCCGCCATGCGGCAGCACACCGGCTATGACCTCGGGCACCGGGAGAACAGAACGCGTGCGCCCGGCCGCCTTCGGGGATGAAGCAGTCGATCGTTCCTCGACCGGTTGTGTCTCATGATGCTCGATACGCTCCGACGCCGATTCCCCTCGCGAGGGCACCTCTGCCATCCGTCGACGCAGCAACGCAACCCGCTCGGGCAGGGACAGGCCACCCAGCGCATCCGGCGAAGCGGAAGCATCCGATACAGACATGTCACTCCCCTTGCACACTGAAACCAGCACATGAATTTCGCGAGCTCGAACACACGGGAAGTGGAGTATTCGAACACACTTTCGATTCTCGTTCCAAGTAAAGCCGGTCTGGTGCCAGCTCGTCAAGGCGACAGCGTTTTCGCTGGTAGAGACCATGACAAGGCTCCTGCGGGCAGTGATGCTCACCGTCCACTAACCTGTGGTCGTGACCGAGCAGCAACGCACCGCACGGGTTGTGGGACCCGACTACCTTCTCGCCGGCAGGTACCGCCTCGCCTACAAGCTCGGCGGTGGCGGAATGGGCGCGGTCTGGCTTGCGCAGGACACACTTCTCGCCCGCAAGGTCGCCGTCAAACAGGTCACCTCGACGGCGCACCTGAGCGACGAAGCGGCTCGCGAGGTACGCAACCGCGCCATGCGCGAGGGCCGCATCGCCGCCCGCTTGTCGAGCCCCCACGCCATCGCCATGTACGACGTCGCGATCGAAGACGGTGAACCTTGGCTGGTCATGGAGTACATGCCCTCACGCAGCCTCGCGCAGGCACTCAACACCACGGACTTTCTACCGCCGTACGAGGTGGCACAGGTCGGAGCGCAGGTGGCCGACGCACTCATCGAGGCGCACGAGGCGGGAATCGTCCATCGCGACATCAAGCCCGGTAACATTCTGATCGCCGATCGCGGACGCACCCTGGGCATCGTCAAGATCAGCGACTTCGGCATCTCGCGCGCGAGAGGCGATGTCGAGGAATCGGATTCGAGCGTCATCACCGGTACGCCGGCCTACTTCGCCCCCGAGGTCGCACGCGGGCAGGATCCCACCGAGGCGAGCGATGTGTTCTCCCTCGGCGCGACGCTCTACACAGCCATCGAAGGCAAGCCGCCGTTCGACATCGACCAGGATTCCATCGCGCTGCTCCACCGAGTTGCCCGAGGCCAGATCATCGCCCCCACCAGGTCCGGTGATCTGACCCAGGCATTGCTGCACATGCTCGAACCCGATCCGTCGCGCCGACCGTCGATGACGCAGGCACGCGACGAGATGATCCTCGGCGCAATCAACAGCCGAGGGAGCATCGCGCAATTACGAGGTGTACCCCTCACCTCGTCCAAAGGCACAGTGCCCACCTGGGCTCATCGGTCCACACCCGTCGCCGAAACCCGCCGCCCCTCGCGAGAATTCGGCAAGACCATCGCCGGACTCCCCGCCGTACGTTCCGGTGGCAACCTGGACGGACACGAGCCGAAGCCGTACGCGCCGCCGCCATTCGACCCCCCGAGGAAGAAGAATCCGC
>JGI11976J13097_1000123_pt1 | contig 14442 bp, 13 predicted proteins | sample DeeseametaMP2497_FD_13097 | JGI IMG/M metagenome (IMG submission 13097)
GCGGGTGCGTTTGCCCATTTCTTCTCGTTCGAGTTCGTCGTCTAGTTCTTCGAAGCGTTCTCGGTCGAGGGGGCTGAGATCGGAGGGGCTGAAGCGGCGTTTGGTCTTCTTGGATTTCGATTTTGTTTTGGGGCCGCGGTGGACTTGCTTTGCTTGAGTGAGGAGCTGGATGAAGTCGCGGGAGAAGAGGCGGACTTCGTCTTCGGCGTCGTTTTCTTCGCTGTCGTCGTCGGAGAGTTCGTGGGCTAGTTCTTCGAGGATTTCGAGTTCTTGGGGGTGGAGGAGTTGGGCCAGGTCGTGGGCGGAGAATTTGGGCATTGGTTGGTCTTCATTGGTGGGGGTGGAGATCCTCGGTTTGGGCGTATGACGAGGGTTCTCGGCCGTATGATGTGGGGTTGGAGCGTATGAAGCGGCGTGTGATGGCGGGGTTTGGGGGCTCTAGCGCGGCCGGAGGGCGCGGTGGAGCCCTTCGGGGTCAGGGGTTGGAGGGTCTTGGGTCGGTCGTGGGGGGAGTTCTGGGCCGCTGAGGCCCGGAGCGCGGCCCTTGGGCCGGGGTTCAGGCTTGTTGGGAGAGTTGGAGGCGGGTAAAAAGGCTGGAAGTCGGCGGGTTCTGGGCTGGAGAGGCGGGGCGGCTTGCCGCCACGGCTCTCCAGTGTGTTGACGGATAAGTTTTGAAAATTCTGGAGCTGCTCAGCTTGCTGGGGAGTTCCAGAACTTCAGTTGAGGACTCGCAGGCTCACAGAATTTCGCAGAAATTTCTGCTGTACGCCGCCGAGCTGGTGGAAGTCGGCCCGGATCGCCCCGCGGAATCCGCCGGCTGGATTTCTGGAATTGCCAATTCCAGGATTTGCAATTTTTTGGCGGAGAGTATGAGATATTCTTCGACATCGTCCGTGTGGAATCGGTTCTACGGCCTCCGCGCAGGAGAGCCAGTCGTTCGATATGCCGTCGGCCCAGGAAAGCCGTAGAAACGTCCAGGAGCGTCCAGGAGCGATGTTTCGCGCCCGAATGCAAAGAGCGAAGAATCTTGGCAGAATCGAGCCTCCAGAACGCCATCTACTGCCATGATTTGGAGACCCTGGGCGCTTGGTACCGAAGAGCGCAGAAGGCAGCTGAGAGACCAACCGAGGGCGCCTGGACGGCTTTAAATGGCCCGAATTCGAAAAACGGGGATTCGTGAAAGCCTGTCACACCAGAAGATCGCGGGCAGGGTCGGGCTTTCTGTCGGATAACTCCTAGCCGTGCGCTCCGGTTATTCCGATAAGGACAAACGCAATTTCGCCAAGCTATCGGTCGAGCTGGGAGTTGAAGAGGTCGCCAGAATGGCGGGGGTTTCTCCTCCCGTATTGTCACGGTGGCGCCTTCAGTTCGGTTTCGCCAACCGTCTGCTCTCTGAAAAAGAAAGAGAAAAGTTTGCTCGACTCTCGATGGAGATCGGAGTGCCCGCAGCAGCCGAACAAGCGGGGGTTCATCAGGCGTCGGTGGTAAGTTGGCGCAAGGAGTTCGGCCTCTCTCAACCCCGAGAGAAACCCGCTGCAATGCGGCGAGCCGCAGTGAAACGGTCTGTCTTGGTGGGACCCACGGCAGCGGCAAGAGAGTTCGGAGTCAGTGTCCCTACCTTGTGCCGCTGGAGAGAGAATGAGGGTGTTTCCGAGCTGCCTTCTTCTCCCAGCGACTCAGAGAGAAAGAAGTATGCCAAGCTGTCGTTTAAGGTGGGAATCGACGAGGCGGCTTCGAGAGCAGGTGTCAAACCCGCGACAATCTATACTTGGCGCAGAAAGTTCGGAATGCGCTCTGAAGTCCCCGTATTTTCTGTGGAAGACAAGCTTCGATTCGCGAAGATGGCGGACAACCTCAGTCACTCGGAAACAGCCCGGCTAGCCGGCGTCACTCGGGCGACAATTAATTCTTGGAGACGAGAGTTCGGACTGACCAAGCGGTTAAAGAAGCCTCCTGAGTACACAGCTCGAGAAAAGCGCCGATTCGCACGTCTCGCAGGTGAGATCGGCAATAGGGCCGCCGCCGAGCAAGCAGGGGTTCATCACAAGAGGATAGTGAAATGGAGGAAAGAGTTTGACCTGTCCGCTTACGCCTCTACAGAGCAGCGCCGACGGTTTGCTCACCTCTCCGCTGAGGTCGGCCTGGAGCGAGCAGCGGAAGAAGCCGGAGTTAGCACGTCTACGATGGTCAGTTGGAGAGCGGAATTCGACGTGGTCGACTCACCTTTGAAAAGGCACTACACCGCCGACGAAAAGAAAGCTGCCCTCGAACTTTGTGAAGAAATCGGTGTGCAACCAGCCTCCAAACTGCTGGGAATACCGAGGGCAACGCTCTACTCCTGGCGGCGGCAACGGTAACTCTCCCTACCCCAACTAGCAGGGAGGACATGACCACCCTGAGAACGCTTCAAGACAGATTTGATGCCGGATCTTCGGCTTAAGAACGAGGTTGTCATGAAGAAATATCTATCCATAGCACTGCTGACTGGAGCCCTACTGATGAGCGGGTGCGGAGACTCGGAGAACTTCGTTTTTACGAATAACACCAACGTAGTTGTCGCGCCGGTCTGCGTGGATGACGCCTACACGACGAACCAAGACACTACATTGACCGTCAATGCAGCCAACGGTGTTCTAGCCAACGACACGCCCAACGGTGGCACCGTGGTGGCTTTCGATGCGACCAGCACGGCAAACGGGACTGTCAGCGTGAATCCTGACGGCTCATTCGTCTATACCCCCGCAAGCAGCTTCACGGGAAATGACAGTTTTACGTACGTCGTGGGTAACGCCGCCGGGCAGAGAACCTGTACCGTGACAATTACGGTTGTTGCCGTTAATGGATTCTTTGTGGATGCTGTGAACGGAAACGATGGGACCGGCTCCTTCAACGGCGGGCTCCCCTTCCAGACGATTCAGGCGGCTGTTGCCGCCGCTCCGACCAACGCAGACATCGTGGTGCTGCCTGGAAACTACACCGGGGCTGTGAATTTGAAGGATGGGCAGCGTTTGCTCGGTTCAGGGTCCGTGCTGGCCCAGGGAGCGACCAGGCCACAGTTGACGGGACCTGTAGACCTGGCGGACAGCAATACGCTGGACTTCTTGAGAATCGAGGGAACTAATGGTCCTGCCATTAACGGAACGGACCAAGATGCTGGTAACATCACAAACTGCGAGATTGCTAACACCACGAACACGGGAGCAGGAGTCGGCGGACTCAGTGTCTCCGGTAGCTGGAATATCTCCAACAACACGTTCAGCAACCTGGATGGAACTGCAGTGTTCCTAACAAGTACGGTAAATGACCAAACCTTGGTCGTAATTAGCAACAATACTATGAGTAGCAATGCGCTAGCAGCAGTTGTTCTCAACTCTGAAGGGTCTAGCAACCTTACAGCATCGGTTACGGGAAATACGTCCAGTGGGAACAACACTGTGGCAGGAGACGCCTTTGAGCTATTTGCTGAAGATACATCAATCTTCTGCCTAGACCTCGAAGACAATACCAACGATGACGATTACCGATTGTCAAACAACACAGTGTCAACGCTCAACGTTGAGGAACTTAATGCCTTGACGGACCCACAACCCGGAGGAGCAGGCAATACCGGGACAGTTCTTATTGACATGGGGGGAGGCTTCAGCCCTCCCACTCCACAGAATGACGGTTTCTGCGGTTTCTAAGTAGGTGTTTTGACGTCACACCACGGCAATTATTTTGCGTTGACCGTTGTGTGATACATCATTTCAAGCTCGACGTCCAAAGAAATCAGAGTGTTCAAATCGATTTCGAATATTTCTACCTTCTCAACGTCGAGATCGCGGTGTTCACCCACGTACTGGTCCCAGAGATTTTTGGCCATCTTTGTATCTGGTCCGATTCCAATATAAGGGTCCTGTACAACAACATCTCCAGTCTCTTTTTGGATGATAAAATCCCACGAGGGGTCACCGGGAAGCTTACTCAGCCGCTCAGCTAGGTCCTGAAGCGACTGTGAATCACCATTGGGACCGAGTTTTGTAAATGTGCCGTCAGCCTCACGAATACCAATTGGGTCCGTGTCACCGCCGATTCCTGCGCCAATCCCAGCTTTCGAGGCACTGTCCTTTGCTTTCTCCAATGTAATATGAACATCAAAACTCATCGCTGTCAGCTCCGGCACCGAGATCGCCTTGACATCTTCAAGCTTGGTAGTCCCAACCGTGTCCTTCGAGACCGCTGCTCCCATAATCGTCGTCTTCGCAATGTCGATAGAACCTTCGGAATAGACCAGGCCCTGGAACTTGCTTGAATTGGGGCCGTTCCCGTGAATCGTAATGTCGTCTTTTGCCACCAGGGCAGCGTGGTCTGCATTCGTGTCCATCGAACCGGTCACGGTAATCTTGCCGGTCGCCACAATTGCGCCTTTGCCTCGAACAGTGCCAGTAATGGTAACATCGCCATCGATATAGAGGAGACCCTCAGCCATGTCCAGATCCCCAATTGTCAGGTTCCCCTGATGCCGTGCTCGACCGACTAAAACAGGTCGGCCGTCTGGGCCAGGAGCACCTGTCCAGTTGTACTTGTCCGGTTCTCCTTCGGGATCGAAGCCCTCAACGGATACGTTCGGTAAATTCTGAGGGTCCGACTGCCGGCGCACTAACCCTTGGACCACTGCACTCGGATCCAGTTCAACCTCGCCCAAGGCTTTAACATCCCCCGCAATCTTTGTATCCACGCCAAGAATGACAGCCTTCTCTGCTCCGCTGGCGGTAGAGTTTGAAACAATATGACTCGGCTCTTTATCGGCGTCATTTATAACGAGGTTGTCGTTCGGGCCCAGAGATGAATATTCGCCTGCGGGAAGGCCAAATACCTCGACGTGTTCAGTATCAATCTGCCCAGCCGAAGCTAAACTGTAGGGATACGGAGGGTCCTTAACCATCGCCTCCCGGACGACCTCGAGCCCGTGATGATGGCCCACAGCGACCAGGTGACAGAAGCCGGGAGGCACCGCCGCTCCATTCCATCCGGTCTTCTTTGTATTGCCCACCAGGTTATTGGTGGAGTACGGGACCCCCGCTTCGGAATTAAATGTTAGCGCGCCGTATTTGTCGGGATCGGTCTCGAATCTGACGTCTTCGTTGAATTCGATTTTGCCTTCCTTCAGCTCACCGATAGCAGCATAGATCGCGGAGTCGGCCAGGCGAACACTGTAGAACTGGGCCCAGGACTTGTTCGCGTAGATCGTTCCGCCCTGGGCCATGGTCAACATTACGAAGGTAATGATCAGGACGGAAAACGAGATCAGGAAGAGCGCAAGAACGTTTCCTCGGGCTGAACGGCGGTCAATCATGCTTCTCACTGTATTCGAGATCTTAGGCGTGGTCAGTGACACTCCTCTGCCCAGAAGGTGACAGGCGTCACAGACCGCTTTCTACTTCGGACCGGGCGGAAAATCGGCCATGAAGTTGTGGGTGAATATCTGATTGCGCTTGGTTTTGAAGGTGAACTTCAGAAAAACGTCTCGCCTGCAGTCCTTCTTGTCGGCCGAAGGCTCGAAACTGTTGAGAGCATCTCCCATCTTGAAACCGATGCTAAGATCGCCGTCCTTGAGGAGAGTGTCGAAAAGCTTCGTTGCGACCTCCGGCTTCAAAGGAGCCGATGAAGAGAACTCCGATGCCGGGACACGAAGTTCGTACTTCTGAAGAGAGCCGTCAGCCACCTGATAGACGTGGACTCTGTCGGACCAGATGACCGCGCCGCCGTTCGCCTCGTAGCCTTCGATTAGCTGAAAGAAGGCTTGGGTGTCGGTCGTAAAGTGGCCATCAGCGTGTCCCTGGTTGACGCTGCCGTACAGCTGGCCGGCGATGGTCCAGAATGTCTGCTCGCCGTTGTGCTGGCTGCCTGAGCTTACGGACTGCTCCCGCTCGAGTTGCTCGAGCTTGTAAGCGTCTTCTTGCATCCTCAGCTGGTCCTGGTAGCTCTGGGTGGCGATATCGTACTTCATCTCCCAGAGGGCTGCCGCGGCGCCGAGAAAGATAATGATCAGGAGCGGGGTCCAACGGTGTGACCAGGCCGAGGAAGGCTTTGGGGTTGAGTTTGCTGCTTTTTCGGAATCCATGGTGCCCCCGGTTAGAGTTGATTATGGGGTTATTCTATCAGGATTATGGGAGTTCCTCAGTGATGGGGATCAAGTTTTCAGCAGGTTGCTTTCCATCGTGGGAATAGCCCTTTAAGATTCGAGAATGGAAAATAAAATTGAGAAAATGAGTGAAGTTCCGCCGGAAGGCTTTGAAGCATTTCAGGTAGTCACAGGGTCAGATGAACTGGCTGAATATGTAGGAAGAAGCAACTGGGAACGGTTCTGGACTCGAAACTTCTTGTGTTTCTGGAAAAGAGGATTGAAAGGAATCGCCGATGAGCATCCCGAGGCAGGCAAAAGGCTTCGCTTGAGTGGCACTGACCCAAGGTTCGGAGCATTCGATACAGATCTCCGAACACTGAACGAGCTGTCCCCGTATTTCGAAATGGAGTTCGTTAACCTTGCATTTGTGACAACATACCGGAACTTCGAGGCATTCATTGCCTCCTTATGCTTAAGGGCATTTCAGACCCTTGGGGATGAAGACGCCTGGGCCAACACTAAGAGGCTCATGATCGCCAAATCGTGGGAGTCCAAAGTTGGAAGTATGCGAAATAAGTTTGGACTGACAAAGGCTCTTGGCAAGAAAAGCCTTCAAGAGTTCCGGACCAATAACCCAATCGACCTCTATGGAATAAATACCCCAATTACCGCCCTTCAACTATTTGCCGAAGTTCGACACCGTGTACTCCATTCCGACAGCACTGCAGACGAAGACTTGCTCAAGTACAGCGACAAGATAAAACCTGGCGCGCGACTTCAAATCCAGGGGTATCACCTAGAACCTATCTATTACTGGCTGCTTGAGCTTGCGAAGTTCTTCGACAATGCGTTCCTTTCGGAGTTCAAATGGGAACAAGTCGAGATCGACCCCGGGAAGTTAACAGTTTCGCCGCCTGAGGGCATGCCCATACCGAACCGCCAATAGCTCGCGAATCAGCGCATCAGCCGCTAGTTTTCGTCCAATGAGAAAAGGGCACCCTCACGAGCGCCCTTCTCTTTTCCGTCTGGAGCTCGGACTAGTACCGATAATGCATCGTTTTAAACGCCATCGCCCAGTCACCCATCTGTTTTAATAACAGAAACTAGTCTTTGGAGCTTGAGTCCGAATTTGAACTCGCCGGGGTGGCCTGAGCAGCAGCAGGTTTAAAGAAGGCAGCAGGATTAGGAAGAGGTCCTTTGGGGGGCTTCGGTTTATGGCCCTTGGTGTCTGTTGGGCCAGAAAAGGATGTTGTTCGCATCGGCTTCATCGCTTCTGTCAATCTTATGTCTTTCAATTTTTTGTCACTCATAAAGTTACACTCTCCAAAGAGTAGTATAAGGGGAGTCAACCTCCGATAACAAGAACCTCTTGCAAGATATGGGTTTTGACGCGCTTCTTGTGGCGATTCTTTTTACTATTCCAGGCTTATTGGCGTGGGAATTAGCCAACCTTTTTACTCCTCATAAAACGAAACGCTCAGAGAAACAGTTTGCGGTCCACCTAATTTTTTTTGGATGCATTTGTCTCTCCCTTGTTGCCATCTTCAGAAGTACTAGTCCTCACTCTCTTATCCAGAAGCTGAGCCAGTCAGGAGATAATGATGGATGGGCCATCTATATTGAGACAGGCTCTGCCGTAATAGTTCTCGCGGGCATCATTGTTTTGTGGAGACTGCTGCTATATCCGCTTATAGAACGATTTGTAAGAAAAGCTTTTCGATATTATGGAGAAGTCTACGTATGGGAATCTGTAATTGCGGAAATCGAACTAGGTCGATTTGTCCAAGTCTTCACTGTAGACCATTGGTACTATCTCGGGGAAATCGAAAGAAGCCCCACTATTGTCAATGACCGTGATATCTACATTCGAGTCCAGAGGTTTGGGAAATATGATGACAAGGGTGAGTTACTTTTTCAAGTCGATGATATCACTGAGGACCACATCATGTTTGTGCCAGCCGAACAAATCTCCCGGTTAGCTGTTATTCGAGAACGATTCTCAGTTGAAGAGCTATCACGGATGAAAACCATTGCCCAAATGAAAGAAACAAGAGCTAAGCTCAAAGACCTGAATTCCGATTCAAACCCAGAGAATTAATATTTCACGCTATCATTTGCCCTTGTCCTCAGCGTCTACCTTTGCCTCGGGCTTGTCCTTGTTCTCAGCGTCTACCTTTGCCTCGGGCTTGTCCTTGCCCTCAGCGTCTGCCTTCGCCTCGGGCTTGTCCTTGCCCTCAGCGTCTGTCTTCGCCTCGGGCTTGCCCTTGCTCTTGACATCAGTTCCTACCCCGAGTTCTTCGTCGCTGTAGTCTGATATCTTAAACTTTTCGAAATAGGCCGCTCTCTCTCTCTGATACAAGCCGAATTGAATCTTCGCGGCTTCAGTAATGGCCTGATTATGCTCTTTAGCCCTTTCGCTCATCTGTGATATGGACTCTTTGAAAGCTTCAGAGTAGACACGTATCAGCTCAGCCTCTACTTCAGCTCCTCTACCTTTATTCGATAGAAAGTAGACTATGAAGCAAAAAGAAGCTAGAACCGCTGAAAAGCAAATAGTAAGCGCTATCAGATACTCTGTTTCCACCTATATCTCTTTGTTCCAAAACTGACTGTTCCTTGACATCTTCATTAGCGAAATGCGAACAGACAGTGGGCAGTCGCAGCCGGTCACTATAAACGCTGTTCGCCGTAAACTTGTGACTAAGACCTGACGAAGTGAAGCTGAACTCAGAAGTTTCGACAGGAGCACCTCAGGAATACGCACTCCCATCTAGCCACCCCGAAACGGAGTTCTAAAGCCAAGCCCTCATTACAAAAAAGCGCCCCAAAAGGAGCGCCTTCTCATTTCCGTCTAAAAGATCGGACTAGTACCGATAATGCTCCGGCTTAAACGGCCCTTCCACAGGCACACCAAGATAATCAGCTTGCTCATCAGTCAGCTTAGTCAGCTTCACACCAAGCTTCTCAAGGTGCAAACGAGCCACTTCTTCATCCAGATGCTTAGGCAAGAAGTGCACGCCCAGCGGGTAGCGGTCCGGGTGGTTCCACAGTTCGATTTGGGCCAACACCTGGTTCGTAAACGAGGTACTCATCACGAAGCTGGATTCGTGGCGACTGTGAATTTGGGGCGTGGGGCTTGTAACGGTAGGGGTTCCTTAGTTTTGTTCCTCGGGATCAAAGTCTGGCAGCTCGATGTAGGGGCGACGCCGCGAGACTAGATCAAGGTTCGGACTCGGGTTCAGTGACGCCAAAGTCAGCATCCGACAATCCAAGCGTAACCGAGTCCGCCCGCCATCGAGTCGTTTGGCACCAGTAGAGGGCGTCGACACCGCGTTCTTTTGCAAGGGCGTTCAATCGCTCGACTTCTGCTTGGGCAATCTCCCAAGTCGGGTGAACTTCCTTAACAGTAATTGCTGGGGGTTCCTCACGCCGCCTCTTTTGGAATCGGTCCCATCGGAGGACAGCGTACAGGTGAGTGACTCTTTTGCGATTTATTCTGTGGCATTCATCGGCGCGCGGGTCTTCCATTCGAGTTCATTTTACCATGCAAGAAGGGCGCCCTCACGAGCGCCCTTCTCACTTCAGCCTGTAGCCGAACTTAGTATCTGTAATGCTCCGGCTTAAACGGCCCTTCCTTGGGCACTCCAAGGTAGTCCGCTTGCTCATCAGTCAGCGTGGTCAGCTTCACACCAAGCTTCTCAAGGTGCAAACGAGCTACTTCTTCATCCAAGTGCTTGGGCAAGAAGTGCACGCCCAGCGGATAACGCTCGGGGTGGTTCCACAGTTCGATTTGGGCCAACACCTGGTTGGTGAAGGAGGTACTCATCACGAAGCTGCTTTCGTGGCGACTGTGATTTTGGGACGCGAGGCTTGTAATGATGGGCTCTGTTACGATTTCCAGGTAGGATCACGGCTCGGTCGGAGATAAATCTCCTCGATGGAAGTTTGGGAACAACAATGTGAGGCTGCTCTGCGGATACGAGACGACTTCGGTTGGTGGAAAGCCGCCGGCTATCTGGTGGGAGAGAAGTTTCTCGGCCACTTGAAGTATCAGGATCAGATGCCGGAAGGTAGCTCAGAGGCGTTCGCCGTTCGGATCAGGGAAACGATTCCGCGAAACGAGCTGGAGAGCTACTTTAAGAATGTCGACAGGGTCGGCGCTCTGGGGCACGTCATGGACGACGACAACTACCGCGAAACCGGCGTGACGATGGAGGACAAGAAGCCGTCCGACTTCGCCGAGGACGCTCTGTTGCTCGAGCGGGCTCGGAAGATTTTGCTGGGCAACCAGTAGTCTGTCCAAATGCGAAAATTAGCATCCGCAAATCATAAGGATTGACTATGACACTGGTTGTCGCGACTGTATCGAATGGCGAGGCTCAGATCCTGAGTGACACTCGCCTTACCCCTAATCAGGCTCTGCTTAATCAAGAAGGGCGAACGAAACGTATCCCATTCAAAGACGATGTTTTGAAAACTATCATCGTAAACTCAACGGTTTGTGTCTCATTCGCGGGTGATGCCGAGTGGGGAATCTCGAGTGTCCTGCATCTCCTCTCCCAAGAAGATGTCACTTACGACCACGCTGTAGATAGTCTTTACGAGAAACACTGCGAAAAAGACAAAATCACGGACTTCATCGTCGTTGACGCGAGTGGTAAGTTCACTCGCATTAGAGGGGGAGCTAAGCTTCGTTCTTCGGGTGAGGTTGATGAATGCGCAATCGGTTCTGACTCGGCCTACACAGCCCTAAAAGACTTTTCACTCGATATTCCTCCAGATGGCTTCCGATTTCTCATAACTGACCAACCGAGCTCAAGAAGTGGCCAACCTCACGAAGTTGGCGAAAAAATGTTCGAGCAATTTTTGAGTCTTCTTTACAGTGACCACCACGATGAGGTCGGCGGACTGCTCATTAGGGTGGTAACCGATAACGGAGAATTCAAATATATGGGTTACATCGATTCTATCCGTGAACGCCCATATCTAGAATTAGAAGAAGGCCAAGTCCTCGGACCAGGCTCCCCTTCAGAGGGAGGTTACCGCTATCAAATTACAGAGATACTCAGTCAAGATGGATACCGCCTTCCGTTATTTTATACTCAGCACGGTGCGCTTGGTGTGGTATTTCAAAGGGATAGCCTAAAACCGAAAGTCTATACAAAAAAAACACCCATTGAATTCATAGAAGAACTCTGGAGGGACACTAAGGTCAAGTTGGATGGATGCTTCGTCAGTCCCTTGGCTCTGATTGCTGTAGGCGAGAAACACTTTAAAGCAAATGATCTTGCCCGTGCGGAACATTATTTTCTGTGGGCAGATGAGTGCGCTGACAATACCAATGTCTGCCAGATTAGATGGAATTCATCAGAAGAAAGTCAAACCGCATACGATAACACCTTGAAAAGTCGGCGCTGGACTAGTCTACAACATGGTTCAATACTTGAAAGTGGCGACAAAAAGCTTACAAAAGCGCATATCAACCGTTTCCTTGGTGCAATTGCATTTTTACAAGGGGAATTTCAGATGTCGATTCAGTACGTTTTGACATCCATCTGGCACTTCGGAGAATATGGCGACGCATTTGTCGACCTTGCTCGCCTCCATGCGGCTCACGGAGACGCAGCCAGCGCACAGCTCCATATCAATACTGCATTTCGGATAGACCCCAAGAACCCTGAGATAGCGCGTGTGGTCGAGCAGATCAATGAAGAGCTCTCAATACGGGGAGAAAAAGACCAAGTTATGCTTCCGGCCAACTAGAAGCCGGTTTTTAATCCCTTAACTTCACGAAACGTCTTAGAGCAAAAGCACTGACTACACACTCGAAAAATTTAATACCAAACTTAAATCTCGCAGAAAATATGAACGCAAAAAACGGCTTAAAATCAAGGTTTTGAGAATTTAAGATAACTATACAGGTTTGACAGGTGCACTACACCTGTATATATTTGATAACACGGCAGCGAAAAAAAGAGACTGCGAATTGAGTGTTCGCAGCCTCTACGCCCTTAACTACCCGTCAAGATAGATTTTAAAGGCGCGCTTGCCGTACGCTTTGGCGTATATGATGCGATTGGTCTTCGAGCACTTAAAATAAGGCCTGAAGATGTACGGTCTACCATTCGCATCCCACCTAGTATCATTTGGAAGCATCTTCCGCGCTACCTTTTGCCTTTCCGCCCACTAGATTCAGGACGGTTGCGCCACCCCTTTCGTGTGGCGAAGATTAAACGGTTGGACAAAAGGCAATCACCCAACCTATGTTATTCCCACCTGCAGTATAAGGGAACTTTCCCACGCAAGTCCAGTTTAACTGAAAGGTTTTTTTCATGTTCAGCGAAATTGAACAGAAGGGAGATCAGGTGGAGATTACTGAGGGGTTACCGACCAAAGAGTATTACTATCGCCAATTAGGCGCGAACATTAAAGCCACGAGAAAAAAAGCTGGATTGACTCAAGCGCAACTTTGTGAAGCCTTGAGCATATCGAAGTCGTCACTATCGCAGATCGAGAATGGAACACAACACCCGTCTATTTACTTAACTCTCCAAATTGAATTTTATTTGGAGCAGCAGCCGTTCAGTTTGATGAATGCAGGTTTTCAGGCCCAAGTCGACGATTTTGAAGTACTTGACGTAAGCGGGAAAACTCGACGCACTTCCTCAAACAACGAGCGCTTTACCAAGATCGTATCGAAGTTTACGCAAGGAGGTCAATCATGAGTCATCGCCCTCGCAGACGAGTCATTCAAAAAGCCTGCAATAAACTACTCCAGAAACACTCCGTTACCAGTCCACCAGTTTGTGTCGAAGAAATCGCTAGAAAGGAAGGCATTCGAATTTTTGTAGACGAGGACCTCGACGAGGATATCTCAGGGTTTCTCTACCGTCACAGGGACACAGGGCCACTAATCATTCTAAACAAAGACCAGTCCGAAACAAGACGCCGATTTACCATAGCTCACGAACTCGGGCACTTTGTTCTCCACGATGACAACTCAACAACTGTCAGTCCATTCCTCGGCTCCGACAATAACGTCCGATTTCGAAGCCACCTTACTAGCCAAGGCATTGACACTGATGAAATTGAGGCCAACCAATTCGCTGCCCAGCTATTAATGCCGGTTGATTTGATTGAGCAATGGATTCTAGAGGTCCCCGAAAATGCGAATGATGATGAAATGATCAAATTTCTAGCAGACAAGTTCAAGGTTAGTCCCGCTGCTATGAAATACCGCTTGGTAAATCTCGGGTACGCCGACATATCAGAGATTGCGCCCCGATAAAAAAGTCAAACTCCGCAGCTTCAACCCCAGAATATTGGGCTGACAACTGGTTGCCAGTTGAACTAATACAAGAAAGTCCCCCGCAAGGTGAAGGACAATCCCCTAGCTTACGCTAGGTTGTATCGGAAAAGGCAGGCACTCCGTTCATCATGTGGCCGTCGGGAAACAGACGCGTGGCGAACTCAAGGAGTGCTTCGCCCGTTTTAGGGGCTTACGCCTTTAATAGCAGTTTCATAAATGGAGAGGGACGACCAGCGCGAACGCTGGCCGCCCAGGGTTGACCCCTGTCTACGTCCTAGCTAAAATAATAGCCAGGACAATCGCGGCCGCAGCAACGGCCACAATTACACCGACAGGAGTGCAGTCTCGTTGGCGAAACATTCGGACTGCCTCCTTTTTTTGTTGTCGCTAAGCTCTACCACTTAGCGCCCCGGAAACCCGAGGATTCTGTTTCGCCATAAGTCTTTTACGAGGGTGGTCTTGCCTACCCTGGCTGAAAAGGCCACCCCGCCAAACCTCACCTGGTGCGGTCTACCGCATCCCCTCCAAGCCTTTATTAATGCCCCTGTAATGAACCAGAGCCTGGTAGACGCCGCCCGGTTGGCCCAGGAACGATGTTTTGCAAATTCTGGACCGTTTTTACCCCCTCCCGCAACCCCAGGATTTTAAGTCCTGTGCGTCTCGCGGATGGGTCGCGCGGTGGATGCGTTGGAGTTCTCGAATTCTGGCCTGGGCGTAGTAGCTGGTGCTTTCGATGTTCTCGTGACCGAGCAGCTCGGCGATATGGCGGAGGCTGGCGCCGCCCTCGAGTAGGTGGGTGGCACAGGCGTGGCGGAGGCCGTGCATGGTGAACTTGATACGGGTTTGCTTGCTGTATTGGGCGGCCATCGAGGTGAGGGTGTCTTTGGTGAGGATGTCGTGGTGATAGCTGAGCCAGAGAGCGTTTCCGGTCCGGGGGCCTTGAAGGTAGGGACGACCATATTCGATATAGCGGCGGAGAGCGTCGGCCGCCGGGCGGGTGATGGGGATGCAGCGGTCCCAGCCGTTC
>JGI11976J13097_1000149_pt1 | contig 12823 bp, 15 predicted proteins | sample DeeseametaMP2497_FD_13097 | JGI IMG/M metagenome (IMG submission 13097)
CTGCCTCGATGCCGCGCGCGGCCAGATCGGCCAGTACGGCCTCACGGGTCGCAACCCGGCGGTTGACGCGAAAATCCACGGTGCCGGGCGCGTTCAGGGCCTCGGCCGCCGCCTGCCATTCGGCCTCGGGCAGCGTGGCCTCGAAGTCGGCCGCCATGAACGCCGGCAGGTTGGACTGGACCGTCCAGGGCAGATCGCGCGGCGCCTCTAGCTGCGCCACCAGCGCCGCCGCATCGTCGAACCCCAGCCTGGCAAGCGCCGCAGCATCGCAGTTGAACTGACCGTGCAACACCGCGCCGATCAGCGCGGTGGGCTGGTCGCCGACCCGCGCCCGCAAGCCCTGCCAGTTGCGCAGCACCCCGTAGATGAGGGCGCCGAGGTGCGCGCGGTCACGGCCGCCCATTTGCTTGTGGCGGCGGAAGTGGCTGGCGAGGATGGCGTCTGCCGGCACCTGACGGGCCATGACCTCCTCCAGCAGCACGATGGCCTGGCGTACCTGGGTGGGGTGCGGGGTTTTCATTCTTTGAGGGTGGCGTAGGCCGCCAGCGCGCGCTCGCGACCGGCCTTCAGATCGACGATGGGCGCGTAGCCGGGTGGCGGCGATGAGGCCGTCCACGGCGCGTGCATGGCCTTGGGCGGCAGGGCGCGCACTTCTGGCACCCAGCGTTTCAGGTAGGCGCCGTCGGCATCGAATTTCTCGCTTTGCAGTTGCGGGTTGAAGACGCGGAAATACGGCGCGGCGTCGGCCCCGCAGCCCGCCGCCCATTGCCAGCCCAGGGTGTTGCTGGCCAGGCTGGCATCGACCAGCGTGTCCCAGAACCAGTGCGCCCCCGCCTGCCAGGGGATGAGCAGATGTTTGGTGAGCAGGCTGGCCACGATCATCCGCACGCGGTTGTGCATCCAGCCGGTGGCCCACAGTTGGCGCATGCCGGCATCGACGATGGGAATGCCCGTCTGGCCGCGTTGCCAGGCGCGCAGATCGTCGGCGTAGTCGTCAGGCCGGCGCCAGGGAAAACGGCCGAACCGGTCGCTGTACAGCGCCTGCTCGGGGGTCTGCGGGAAGTGATGGAGCAGGTGGTGGGCAAACTCGCGCCAGCCCAGCTCCCGAATGAAGTGCGCGGCCTGACCGCTGACCGGACCCCGCGCCTTGATGGCCGCCAGCGCCTGCTGTGGACTGATCTCGCCAAAGTGCAGGTGCGGTGACAGCCCCGAGGTGCCGGGCACGGCAGGCAGGTCGCGGGTTGCCCGGTAATGGTTCACGGCGTCGTCCACAAAGGCGTCGAGCCGCTCAAGCGCGCCCGACTCGCCGGGCGTCCAGTGGTCGGCGAACGCGGCGTCCCAGGCGGTGGTCGGCAGCAGCCCCAGGGCATCCAGCGGCAGACTGTCGAGGCCATGGCCGGCCCAGTCGCCGTTCGGCAGGGGCTCGGGAGTGCGGGCGTTGACCAGTTGCGGCTCGCCATTGCGCCAGAACGGCGAAAACACGCGGTAGGGCTGGTCGGCCTGGGTCTTGAGCGACCACGGCTCGAACAGCAGCGCACTGTTGTGGCTGCGGGCGATGATGCCGTCGGCTTTCAACGCCGCCTTGATCTGCTCGTCCCGCGCCCGGATGGCGGGCTCGTAGAGCCGGTTCCAGTGCACCGATTGAGCACCGGTTTCTCTGATCAGCTCACGCAGCATTGCGAGGCTGTCACCACGCCGAAGGGTCAGCCGTCCGCCGCGCTCGGCGATGGCCGTCGCAAGTGCGGCAAGGCTGTGATGCCGCCACCAGTTGCTGGCCGCGCCGGGCTGCCACGGTGCCTCTTCATCAGGCGCGTGCAGGTACACGGCAACGACCCGGTCGGCGTCGTGCAGGGCGGCCACCAGCGCCGGGTTGTCGTGCAGGCGAAAGTCGCGGCGAAACCAAACCAGTGCGGTGCTGGGCATCAACAGGCCAAGGGGGCGGGGAGCGGACGACTATAATGAGCGGCTATGCAGCCTGCCATCCGTATTGCCGATGTCCGCAAGTCTTTCGGCGCCCTGCACGCGCTCAATGGCGTGTCGTTCGACATCCAGCAGGGCGAGTTCTTTGGCCTGCTCGGACCCAACGGCGCGGGCAAATCCACGCTGATCAACATCATTGCCGGGCTCATCCAGCCCAGCAGCGGCAGCATCAGCGTGATGGGCCACGATGTGATCAGCCACTGGCGCGCCGCGCGGCAGTCGCTGGGCGTGGTGCCGCAGGAGCTGGTGTTTGACCCGTTCTTCAATGTGCGTGACATGCTGCGCCTGCAGGCCGGGTACTTCGGTCGCGGCAAGGAAAGCTGGCCGTGGATTGACGAAATGCTCGACGCGCTGGAACTGTCCAGCAAGCGCAACACCTCCATGCGCGCGCTGTCGGGCGGCATGAAGCGGCGCGTGCTCATTGCCCAGGCGCTGGTGCACAAGCCCAAGGTGGTGATCCTCGACGAGCCCACCGCAGGCGTGGACGTGGAACTGCGCCGCACCCTGTGGGGCTTCATGCGTCAACTGCATGCGCAGGGCACCACGGTGGTGCTGACCACCCATTACCTCGAAGAAGCGCAGGAAATGTGCAGCCGCATCGCCATTCTCGACCAGGGCGAAGTGAAGGCCTTGGAGTCGACCCGCGCGTTGTTGCAGCGCCACCCGTTCCGCTTTCTCACCTTGTCCTTCAGCGGCGCGCCGTTGCCCGAGAGCCTGCGTCCGTTCGTCAGCGCAGAGAAAGACGGCAGCATCGAACTCAAGCTCGATCGCCGCACCCAGCCCATTGCCGCCGTGCTGGAGCAATTGCGCAGCGAAGGCTGTGTGGTCGATGACATTCATACCCGCGAGCCGGACCTGGAAGACATCTTTGTGGAGCTGACAAAGAAATGAGCGTCTTCGGCAATCCCTTCGGCTTCCGCACCCTGTTCTTCAAAGAGTGCAAGCGTTTCACCGCCGTGCTGGGCCAGACGGTGGGCGCGCCCATCATCACCGCGCTGCTGTACTTGCTGGTGTTTGCCCAGGCCATGAGCGGCCGCACGCCGGTGTACGAAGGCGTGAGTTACACCGCGTTTCTGGTGCCCGGCCTGATCATGATGACGGTCATCCAGAACGCTTTCGCCAACACCAGCTCCAGCCTTATCCAGTCCAAGGTGATGGGCAATCTGGTGTTCGTGCGGCTGGCGCCCATCGGCGCGGTGGAATGGTTCGTGGCCTACGTGGGCGCGGCGCTGGTGCGCTGTCTGCTGGTGGCGGTGGCCATGCTGGCGGTCACCGCACCGTTTCTCGACTTGCCCTTTGCCCGGCCGCTGGCGCTGTTCGCCATCTTCGTGCTGGGCGCCACGGCGTTGGCTGCGGGCGGGGTCATCGTGGGCCTCGTCAGCCAAAAATTTGATCACATTGCCGCCTTCACCAATTTCTTCATCACGCCGCTGTCGTTCTTGTCGGGCGTGTTTTATTCGGTGAAGGCGCTGCCGCCGTTCTGGGCCACGGCATCGCACTTGAACCCTTTTTTCTACATGATTGACGGCTTCCGTTACGGCATGTTTGGACAGGCTGATGCGCCCATCCTGATGAGCCTGGCGTGGAGCTTCGCCTTCGCCGCAGTCATGTCGGGCATTGCCCTGAAAATGCTGGCAGACGGCTACAGCCTGAGGAAGTAACGATGATGGACCGCAAGCAGATAGAGCAGTTGATCGAGGCCGGCCTGCCCGGCTGCGTCGCCATGGTGAAAGGTGACGACGGCCAGCATTTCGAGGCCGAAGTGCTGCACCCCGGGTTTGCCGGGAAGAGCGTCGTTGACCAGCACCGCATGGTTTACGCCGCGCTGGGCGAACGCATGGGCCGAGAGATTCACGCGCTTGCGCTGCGCACCCGCGCCCCCAAGGCGCCCTGCGCGTAGTGCGGTGTCGGCATGAGTCGATCTGCCGAGCACATGCGCAGGTCGGGGTTCAAGCCGACACGCATCCTTTCATTCCTTACCATGCTAGGGTAATACCCGGTATTACACCGCAAGGAGCGCAACGTGAGCGCGACATCCGTCACCAGTAAGGGGCAGGTCACCATCCCGCATGACGTGCGTCATCGTCTGGGTATCCGTCAGGGCAGCCGCATCGCGTTCAAGGTGGTGGGTGATCATGCCGAGCTGGAGGTTGTTGAGCAGCCGGCGAAAGTTCGAGGTAGCGGTTTCGGCATGTTCAAGACCGACAAGCCGCCAGCCCCGCCTGATCTTGACCCCGCCACGTTGTTGCAGCCTCAAGCGGTGCGTCGGTCAAAAGCCAAGCTGAAGATTCCGGGGTCGTGATTGGGCTCGATACCAACGTGTTGGTCCGCTATTTCATGGACGAGACGTCGGCAGATGTGGCCAGCCGCAGACAGCATGAAGCCGCCCGTCGCCTTGTCGAATCGGGCCAGGCCGTGATGATCTGTAAATCCGTGCTGCTCGAATTGGAATGGGTGCTGCGCTCGTACTACACGCTCACTGCTGCCCAGGTTTTGGAGGCGATGGAGTTTCTGTTGGATGAGCCTCACATCACCATCGAGGCACGGGAGCAGGTCGCTGCCGCGCTCAAGGGCTATCGCGAAGGTCTTGATTTTGCCGACGCGCTTCATCACGCCAGCTACCGTGACTGCACCCGCATGGCCAGTTTCGACGACCGCCGCTTTGCGCGGCGCGCCAAGCGGATGGGGCTGATCCCATCCGTCTCTCTCCCAGCTTGAGTTCGTAACCAATGGACAAATTTGTCATTGAGGGCAACGGCCCTCTCAGCGGTGAAATTGCCGCAGGCGGCGCCAAGAACGCCGCGCTGCCCATCCTCTGCGCCAGCCTGCTCAGCGATGCGCCCCTCAAGGTCACCAACGTGCCCGCCCTGTGGGACGTGGGCACCACCGGCAAGCTGCTGAGCCAGATGGGCGTGACCGTGGAACAGCCCGACGCGCACACCCGCGTGCTGGACGCATCGAGCATCACCACCTGTGTCGCGCCCTACGAGTTGGTCCGCACCATGCGCGCCAGCATTCTCGTGCTGGGCCCGTTGGTCGCCGCGCGCGGCGAGGCGCACGTGTCATTGCCCGGTGGTTGCGCCATCGGGGCGCGCCCGGTCGACCTGCACCTGATGGGCCTCAAAGCCATGGGCGCCGAGATCACGCTGGACGGCGGGTTTGTCCACGCCAAGGCTACCAAGCTCAAGGGCGCGCGCATCGTCTTCGACACCGTCACCGTCACCGGCACCGAGAATCTGATGATGGCCGCCGTGCTGGCGGATGGCGACACCATGCTGGAAAACGCCGCGCGCGAGCCTGAGGTTGTCGACCTCGCCCGCTGCCTGCGCGCCATGGGCGCCAAGATTATCGGCGATGGCACCACCACCATTCACATTCAAGGTGTGAAGAAGTTGCACGCCGCCGAGCACGCCGTGCTGCCGGATCGCATCGAAACCGGCACCTACCTGGCGGCTGCGGCCACCACGCGTGGCAAGGTGCGCATCACCCGCACCGATCCCGGCCTGCTCGACGCCGTGCTCGTCAAACTGCAACAGGCCGGCGCGCACATCCGCACCGGCGTCGACTTCATCGAACTCGACATGCAAGGCCAGCGGCCCAAGGCCGTCAACCTGCACACCATGCCGCACCCCGGTTTTCCCACCGACATGCAGGCGCAAATCATGGCCATGAACTGCCTCGCCGAAGGCGTGGGCACCATTCGCGAAACCATCTTCGAAAACCGCTTCATGCACGTCAATGAGCTGCAGCGGCTGGGGGCGGATGTTCGGGTCGAGGGCAACACCGCCATCATCACCGGCCGCGAGCGCCTCACCGCCGCGCCCATCATGGCCACCGACCTACGCGCCTCGGCCTCGCTGGTGATTGCCGCCCTGGCGGCGGATGGCGAAACCATCATCGACCGCATCTACCACATGGACCGCGGCTACGAGCGCATTGAGGAGAAGCTCCAGGCGCTTGGGGCACAGATTAAGCGGGTGAACAAGCTGCTTTAAAGCGAATCAAGCGGGCTTACTACCGCACGCCCGCCGCGGTTGAGCACGTGCGTGTAGATCATTGTGGTGCTGACGTCGGCGTGGCCCAACAACTCTTGCACGGTGCGGATGTCGTAACCGCCTTGCAGTAAGTGAGTTGCAAACGAATGACGAAGAATGTGTGGCGAACAGGGTTTGTTGATATTGGCCGCAAAGGCCGCTTGCCGCACCGCTCGTTGCAAACCATCGGGCTGAATGTGATGACGGCGACGGATTGCACTGCGAGGGTCAACGGAAGGCGCCGCCGCCGGAAAACACCAGAACCAACCCCATTCCGCCCCAGCCTTCGGATATTTACGTGACAGCGCGTCTGGTAACGCAACCCCCGGCAAGCCCTGGGCTCTGTCATCGTTATGCAGCGTGCGTGATCTTGAAATTTGCCCTTGCAAGGGAATCACCAGATTCTCTGGCAACACCGTAACGCGGTCTTTACCGCCTTTGCCGCTGCGAATGGTGATTTCGCGTCGCGCCAACTCAACATCCTTGATGCGCAACCGCAGTGCTTCAAGTAGTCGCATCCCCGTCCCGTATAACAGTGCGGCAAGCAGACCATGCAAGCCCTGCATGCGCTGTAACAGTGCCGACACTTCGGGCCGCGTCAACACTACTGGCAGGCGCTCACGCTGCTTGGCGGTGACAACTTCATTCAGCCACGGCAGCTCGATTTCGAGCACCGCTTTATACAAAAACAGCACCGCTGCCTTGGCCTGATTCTGCGTTGATGGGCTTACATTGCGATCAGTCGCCAAGTGTGACAAAAATGCTGTGACTGCCTCAGGCCCAAGCTCCACGGGATGCCGCTTGCCATGAAACAAAATAAACCTGCGGCACCACGCCACATAGGCTTGCTCGGTGCGCAAGGCGTAGCCCCTGAGGCGTACTGCGGCACGGACCTGATCAAGGAGCTTTGGCTTGGTCATGACGGAGATCCTCACCGGAAGAATTTCGGCAGTCCTAAATCTCGCCACCCAAGCTACATCAGGCACTTGCGTATGTCGATCCGGCGTTACGCCGCCGAATTGTTACGGCCGCAAGCGGCCTAAATCTAGTTAGAGGGACTGATTTGCATTTCCTCTATGTACTGATTCATGTGTTGTTCGCAGACGTAATTGCTGGTCGGAATGCCTGCAACGAACGCCGATTCAAACAACGCCCTAGTGCCCGGCGGAATGTCGTGAACATCGTCAAGGGGCGGCACGCAGGTTTGCGGTTTTCGCGTTATCACAACCTTTGTCTGTCGCTGCTTAACTTCTGGTTCGTCGGCCAATTCATACGGGTCGTTTGCCAGTAAGGTGTCGTCGTCATATTCCATATTTTCGCCCTCTAACAAGGCGCTCAACTCGACCGCCGTTCCGGCGGCGAGTTAGCTGTTTCGTTAGACAGGCAGGTCATCTGTGGGATTTACACTCGAAAAAGTTGTACCGTGGGGACGTTCGTATGACGAATACGTCAGCATGTTTGGCCTTACAGAGGCCGATCTTGGGCTTCGCATACTTGGCTGTGGTGACGGCCCGGCGGCATTTAATTCAGTACTGACCAAACAAGGCGGAAATGTCGTCTCGGTAGACCCTATCTACGTTTTTGACGCAGAACAGATTAGGCGTCGCATCTCCGAAACCTATGAAACCGTGATGGCACAAATGCGCCAGAACCAAAGCGACTATGTTTGGGAAGCCATTCCATCGATAGAACAACTCGGTAGCCTTCGCATGTCCGCGATGGAAACTTTTCTTGCAGACTTCGGCGCCGGAAAAGACGAAGGCCGATACATCCCGGGTGAGCTGCCGTCTTTGCCCTTTGAAAGTGAAAAATTCGACATCGCTTTGTCGTCGCATTTCTTGTTTTTGTACAGCGCCCACTTGTCAGCAGAATTTCATCTTCAGGCCCTCCAAGAAATGTTGCGTGTAGCTCGCGAAGTGCGGGTTTTTCCGCTGCTCGCGCTTGATGGTAATTTATCGCCCCATCTTGATTTTGTGAGCAATCACCTTGCGAGCCACGCCTTCAACGTTGAGGTTCAGCCTGTCCCTTATGAGTTCCAGAGAGGTGGCAATGAAATGCTGGTCATCAAGCCTGTCTAACATGGCGGTCGAGAGGGACGCCAAAAATGCTGCGCATTTTTGCCGCCCCTCACCTCTACGTTAAATGTACAGAAGGAGACCCCCTCATGGGGCTGAAGGGAAGCTGTTTGTGTGGTGAGATAAGTTACGAAATAGACTCTGTGGATATGCCCATTGTGCATTGTCACTGCCAAACTTGTCGTAAAGCCCACGCTGCCCCGTTTGCCTCTACGGCTGGCGTAAAGCGCGAGAATTTCCGCTGGCTCAAGGGTGCAAGTTCCATTTCAACGTTCGAGTCCTCGCCAGGGAAGTTGCGTCATTTTTGCAAATGCTGTGGGTCTCATTTGGTAGCAGAGAGGCCGGCTCAGCCACATGTAATCGTTCGGGTAGCTACTTTGGACGTTGACCCTGAATTGAGACCAGAGGCTCATATTTGGGTTTCACATGACGCACCATGGCTTGAGTACGAGGGTGTGCGCAAGCACAGAGAATGGCGTGACGACATTTAACCAGTCAATTAAGTTCGTTCCGGCCTGCGGCCTCCACCGGACGCCCTAGTCGGGCGCCGCTTATTATTGGCGTTGGGCGTCAAAGACGGAGAGCACACGGTGTCACTGAGCACTGCACAAATCGGCAAATGCGGCGAGTTGCTTGTTCAGTACCGGTTACTGCTACTCGGTGTCGAGTCCGCTCCCATGAGCACGGACACAGGAATCGATCTAGTCGCCTATTCTTCAATCAAGGCACAACCGATCACGATCCAGGTGAAAACGAACCTCAAGCCGAAGCCAGGAGGGGGCAAGGGGAAGCTCGCCCTAGATTGGTGGGTCCCAGAAATGACGCCGGCAGCATTTGTCGCACTCGCTGACCTTTCAACAGAGAACGTGTGGCTGTTTACACCGCAGGAGTTGCAGGCTCATGCGCAGCAGCGGTCCAGCGGAAGACTGCACATCTACATGTACACAGATCCCACGGTTCGCTCACGGAACACGGAAAACCTTGTGCACGCCCACCAGTTTGAGCGGTTCTTACTGTCGAACATCGCCGAGGCTGTTTTCGGCGCCCAACCAGGCACTCCAGCCGACGTCCCTGCGGTCGCTTCGCGCCGTCAGGACCGCGGCTGAGTTCCGGCGTTAACTGCACAAGGAAGATATGAGCATCGAATACAAAATCAATGAGCCAGTAACTACCGATCAATTCATTGAACTGCTGGTCAACTCAACTCTGGGTGAGCGCCGCCCGATTGATGATAGGCACTGCATGGAAGGTATGATCTCTAATAGCAACCTTACAGTCAGCGCCTGGTCTGGTAGTAAACTTGTTGGCATAGCTCGAAGCATGACGGACTTTCACTATGCCTGTTACCTCTCTGATTTGGCCGTAAGTAAAAATCATCAAAAATCCGGCATTGGCAAGCAGCTTCAAATTCTCACACAAGAGCAACTCGGCCCCAAATGTAAACTTATACTCATTGCTGCTCCAGCAGCCAATCAGTATTACGAGCATATTGGTTTTAACCATAATCCACGCTGCTGGGTACTTGATCGTGAATCGAGCATCAGCAGTTAAGGAGCTTCTGCACAACCCCCCAATCGGCGACAATCTGTTTCAGGCAGGGACATGATGCAGGGAGCCACATGAAGCAGCGGAGTCTGTCCGAGACCCTGGAAATAAGGGGTCGGAGTAAATAAAATACTTGCCCCATGCAAGAACTGGCGGATTCAAACCCGATGTGCAACACCTTGTTTTCAGTGGATGAGGGGTGAATGTTGCGTGGCATTGGGCGGGCCGTGGTGCAGCTCGCCGCTGCTGCTGAAACCGATGCGGCGCGTGCGTTCGTAGTCTGGCGTCCAGTTGCGCGGCAGTGAGGCACGCACTTCGTTGCGGCGTGCGGTGAGGCGCGCTTCTTCGCGGTCGTTGAGGTTTTCGATGCGCAGTCCGGCGTCGAGGTGCGACAGCGCGGTGCCCGCGTCGCCGCGTGCGTAGTGGTAATTGGCCATCTGGTAGGCGGCTTCGGGCTGGTCACCGGCCATCGTCGCGGCGTCGGCCAGCAGGCGCAGGCCCTGCACGTGCTGTTCGAGCGCCTGGTCATGCCGCAGCAGCAGGCGGCGGGCTTCGATGGGTTCGCCCTGGTCGATCAGCCAACTCGCGTATTCCAGGGTTGCAGCGCCGGAGCGTGGGTACAGGGTGGCGGCGCGCCGGTAGGTGGCGGCGGCCTCCCGGGTCTGGCGGGCGGCGCGCTGAGCATCGGCCAGGGCCAACAGTACATTGAGATTGCGGGGGTTTTCGTCGATCAGCGGTTGCAGGGCTTCAAGCGCCTGCACCGGCTGCCCGGCGCGCACCAGCGCCAGCGCCATGCCGTAGTGGCTGGCCGGGCGGGCGTTGCCGGTGCGCACCAACTGGCCGTAATACTCCAGCGACTCGCTGGGCCGGCTCTGCGACAGCACGCGGGCGCGGGCGCGCATGAGTTCGAACTCGTCGTTGTTCTCGTTTTCGACGGGCGGCATGTTCGCGGCGCGGGAGCGGGCTTCGGCGATGCGCCGCGTGTTGAGCGGGTGCGTGCGCAGAATCTCGGGGATGCCGGTGCCATACAGGCGTGACTGCTGCTCAAGGGTCGAGAAAAAATCCACCACGCCGTGGGGGTTGTAACCCGCCGCCGACAGGGTCTGGATGCCCAGGCGATCGGCCTCAAGCTCATGGCTGCGGGTGTAGTTGATCTGGCGCTGCGTGTTGATGGCGCCGCCGGCGGCGAGGGCGCCGATCACCACGTCGGAACTGCCTCCCCCGAGGATCACGGCGAGCACCGCGGCGGCCCAGGTGGCCAGTGACGCGGCGCTGGTGGCCTCCTGGGTGCGGGCGATGTGACGCTGGGTGACGTGGGCGATTTCGTGTGCCATGACGCCGGCCATTTCGCTTTCGGATTCAGCGGCCATCAGCAGGCCACGATTGATACCGATGTAACCGCCGGGCAGGGCGAAGGCGTTGATGCGACGGTCGGCGATGGTGAACACACGAATGGCGGTGTCGGGCGCGTTGCTAAAGGCCAGCAGGCGCTGACTGACCTTGATCAGGTAGTCCTTGAGCACCGGGTCTTCGTCGATGATCTGGAAGCGATACAACTGTGCGACCACCTGGCCGCCGAGGCGACGCTCGTCGGCGGGTGACATCGACTGGTCAGCGGGCTCGCCGATGTCGGGCAGGTCGGCAATGGAGAACGTCGGCGAAAGATCGGCATCGCCGCCCCCCGAGGTGGCCGCGGCCAAGCCCACGGCGCCGGCCATCAGCAGCGTTATCGGTAGCCATCGTTGCGTCATCGCGTGCTCCAGAGGGCCCCTTTGGACGGTGCCAGACAGCCTAAGTTCATCGGCCCGCGCGTCAGGAGCTTTTCATCAAGCCGGCAGAAACGCGGCGGCATGGCGACGAGCAGGCGTCGGGCCGGGATCATCAGTGGCCATGCTCCGGCACGCATCACGCAAGCATGCCAATGGGCTGGCCCAGGCGGATGGCGCCGCCGTTGGCAGCGTCGCGGCCCATGGATCGCAGCATGCCCGGGGCGGTGACGACGACGACGGTCGAGCCCATGTTGAAGCGACCCATCTCGGCGCCGCGGGCAAGGTGCACCGGCGACCGCGGGGTGATGATGGGGCCGGGCGCACACCGGCGGTGGGGCGGTATGACCACGCCGCTCCACACGGTTTCCAGCCCGCCGACAAACAGCGCGCCCACCAGGGCCATGGCCATCGGGCCGTGTTCGGTGTCGAACAGGGCGACCAGGCGTTCATTGCGCGAGAACAGGTCAGGCATGGCACTGGCGGTCATGCCGTTGACGCTGAACAGGCGCCCCGGAATGTAACGCCAGGCCCGCAGGCGCCCGGCGATGGGCATGTGGATGCGGTGGTAGTTGTAGGGCGCCAGGTAAATGGTCGCGAAGTCGCCGCCCGTGAAGGTTTGCGCCCAGTCGCGATCGCCCAGCAGCGCCTCGGCCGAGTAGCGATGACCTTTTGCCTGCACCAGTTGCCCTTGGTGCAACGCGCCCCGTTGGCTGACGCGGCCGTCCACCGGCGACAGGAATGCCGGCATCGGGGCCAGCGGCCGTTCGCCGGGCTTCAGCGCGCGGGTGAAAAAGGCATTGAAATGCTCGAAGTCGTTGGCCCGTTCGATCTCGGCCTCGACCAGTGAGATGTTGAACGCCCGCATGAACAGATGAATCAGCCCGTTCTTGAACGGCACCCAGCGCACCCGCGTCAGGCTGTGGACGCACCGCGACAGCGCCCGCGTGGGCAACACCCACTGGACCAGCACAAAGCACTTGGCCACCAGGCTGGCGCCGGCCAGTGTCAGCGTGTTCATGTGCGCGGCCTTTTGCCCTGGGCGACGGATTCGACGATGTGCTGCAGATCGGCCGCGAACACCTCGGGATCTTTCAGCTCGGTGAAGAACGCCACGAGGCGCCCCTCGGGATCGATCAGCGGCATCGCCGTCGAGTGATCCAGCGTGTAGGCGTCGCCTTCGAGCGGCACCCTGGCGTAGGCCACGCTCAGCGCCAGCGCCATGTCGGGCAGCGTGTCCACGGAGGCCGGGGTGATGGCCTCGAAGCTCGGGTCGAAGTAACGCACGTACTCGCGCAGCCGCTCGGGCGTGTCGCGTTGTGGGTCCACCGAGAACAGCGTCACCTGCACCGGCGCCAGCTTGGGCGCAATCTGCGCCAGCCGGCTGAGGGGGTCGGGACAAATGTCGGGGCAGGGGGTAAAG
>JGI11976J13097_1000180_pt1 | contig 11851 bp, 10 predicted proteins | sample DeeseametaMP2497_FD_13097 | JGI IMG/M metagenome (IMG submission 13097)
CTCACCAACGGCGACGTCGACGTGCCTGATCGCGAGGCACCCGCCGCGACCGGCAGGTTCGCGCTGTACTCGACACCACCGAACGGCATCGCCTCCGATGCCGAGGCCGCAGCGCAGTCGGGACCGTCAGTCGCCGTCGATCGTCCCGAGATCGTCGAACTGGTCGATTACGACACCCTCGCGCTGGCACAGCTGCGGGCACGTCTGCGGAGCCTCTCGCTCGACGATCTCGAGACCCTCCGCGCATACGAGAGCGCTTCACTGGGTCGCGCACCGTTCCTGACGATGCTCGAGAACCGAATCACCACTGCGAAAGCAAAGTGACCGCCAGTACCGCCGAAGAACCATGGCCGGTACGGACCGTCGCGATGAAAGTCGCGGGGTGGATCGACCGGCTGGGTAGCGTCTGGGTCGAGGGCCAGCTGACCCAGATCAATGCGCGACCGGGCACGAGGACGGCATTTCTCGTGCTTCGGGATCCGTCTGCCGACATGTCCCTGTCGGTGACCTGCTCACCTCAGTTGCTCGACCGCTCACCCGTCCCCCTCACCGAGGGGGCGCGGGTGATTCTTTACGGGAAGCTGTCGTTCTACACCGGCCGCGGGACCGTATCGCTGCGCGCGACCGACATCCGCGCAGTTGGCGTCGGGGAACTGCTGGCCAGGATCGAACGGCTACGGGCACTGCTCGCGGCGGAAGGACTGTTCGATCCCCGGCTCAAGCGGCCACTGCCCTTCCTTCCACGCACGATCGGACTGATCACTGCGCGAGCTTCCGCGGCGGAGCGCGACGTGCTGACCGTCGCGCACCGACGCTGGCCCGCGGTGCGCTTCGCCGTCGAGCACACACCTGTCCAGGGCCCGACGGCAGTTCCGGCCATCCTCAGCGCTCTGGAGAGACTCGACGCAGACGAGGGCGTCGACGTCATCGTGCTGGCTCGCGGCGGTGGGAGCGTCGAGGATCTGTTGCCGTTTTCCGACGAGGCGCTGTGCCGCGCGATCTCCAAGGCCACCACGCCGATTGTCAGCGCGATCGGTCACGAACCGGACAGTCCGCTCAGCGATCACGTCGCAGATTTACGAGCGGCGACGCCGACCGATGCGGCCAAACTGGTCGTGCCCGACGCGGTCGCGGAGCGCAATCTCGTCGCCGACCTGCGGCTACGAACCGCTGCCGCCCTACGCAACTGGGTGGCGAGGGAAGCGCGCGGACTGGAGATGATTCGGCATCGCCCAGTGCTCGCCGATCCCGTCGCAGGCATAGATCAGCGCGGCGAGGAGATCGAACGACTGGTCGACGCCGGTCGTCGGGACGTGCTTCGCGAACTCGCCAAGCAGGACACCCTCGTCCTGCACCTGCGTGCGCGATTGCAGACTCTCGGCCCCGCGGCGACACTCGCGCGCGGCTACGCCGTCGTGCAGCGTATGGTCGCCGGCGGCGATCCCGAAGTACTGCGTTCGGTGGAAGACGCGCCGCCGGGAACGCAGATCCGAGTAAGAGTGGCCGACGGTGCCGTCACGGCCGCCGTCATGGGCAAAGTCCGATAGGAGGATCTAGTGACCGATACACCTGTGTCCGAGATGGGTTACGAGGCCGCACGCGACGAACTGGTCGACGTGGTCAAGGTGCTCGAACAGGGCGGGTTGGATCTCGACGCCTCCCTCGCTCTTTGGGAGCGCGGCGAACTTCTGGCCACTCGGTGCGAGGAGCACCTGGCCGGAGCACGCAAGCGCGTCGAGAACGCGCTCGCGCACATCGCGAAGGAAGACAGCTAGGGAGTCAGGGGCTCGGCGCTCGTCGTCGCGGCAGCAAGCGTCGTGAATTCCTCGACGGTCCCGCTGCCGGTGATGAGCAGGCGCACGTCATCGAGGTCGGTGACCCACACCGGTTCGTCGCCCTGACGCTCGTAGACCACCCACTCGGTGCCGTCGACCGTCTCGGTCCCCGATGGGTAGCGTTCCTCGCCCTCCACCACGTACCGGACCAGTACGGTCTCGCTCGCATCGGACTGAGTCAACCTGTTGTAGCGGCCGGAGTCGGAGATGTATCCGACGTTGCTCACGTCCCCGCCCTGATCCCCCGAGATCGTCCGGCTGCTACCCGAGTTGGGCGTCCAGTCCGCGGGGACCTGTGGATTGCGAATGGGGAAATCGAGCTGGGCCGCGTCGAACTGCAGGGCCGCGTCGACATCGAAGTTCGGGATGGGGCCCTGCGTGGGGCCACCCGGGCTGAGCGTGCACTGGCTGGCGATGCCGGCAATCAACAGGCAGGCGATCACGAGCGGAATCAGTGACCACACCATGTCGCGGTTGTTGTTGAGGATCCGGGGTTTGCTATTCGCCACAGCACCAGTATCCCCACTCGGCGACGGAGCCCTGTCGGCGCATGCCCTCCGTCCCACCCGCGAGGCCACGAATGAGATAATCGCCCCTGGGTAACACCCCACCTACCAGGAGGCTACAAACCGATGACGGCCAGCACCGAGTCCACTCGCGCCATGGCGCCAGATCGCAACCTCGCCCTCGAACTCGTACGCGTCACCGAGGCCGGTGCGCTCGCCTCGGGACGCTGGGTCGGTCGCGGCGACAAGGAAGGTGGCGACGGAGCAGCCGTCGACGCCATGCGTCAGCTGGTCAGCTCGGTTTCGATGCGCGGAGTCGTCGTGATCGGCGAAGGTGAGAAGGACGAAGCGCCGATGCTCTACAACGGGGAAGAGGTCGGCAACGGCAACGGCCCCGAGTGCGACTTCGCCGTCGACCCCGTCGACGGAACCACCTTGATGGCCAAGGGCATGCCGAACGCGATCTCGGTGTTGGCAGTCGCCGAGCGCGGCGCGATGTTCGACCCGTCCGCTGTCTTCTACATGAAGAAGATCGCCGTCGGACCCGACTTCGCCGACGTCATCGACATCACGGCACCGGTCGCGGAGAACATCGCCCGGGTCGCCAAGATCAAGAAGGGATCCACCTCCGACGTCACGGTGTGCATCCTCGACCGGCCCCGGCACGCCGAGCTCATCCAGCAGGTGCGCGATACCGGCGCCCGTATTCGCCTGATCTCCGACGGTGACGTCGCCGGTGCTATCGCCGCCGCCCGACCCACCTCGCCCATCGACATCCTGATGGGTACCGGCGGAACTCCCGAGGGCATCATCGCGGCTGCCGCCATGCGCTGCATGGGCGGCGCTCACCAGGGCATGCTGGCTCCGACCGACGACGACGAACGCCAGAAGGCGATCGACGCCGGACACGACCTGGATCGGGTCCTGTCCACCGAAGACCTGGTCTCGGGCGAGAACGTCTTCTTCACCGCGACCGGCGTCACCGACGGCGACCTGCTCCAGGGCGTCCGGTACTCCGGTGGCGGCGCGCACACGCAGTCGATCGTGATGCGCTCGAAGTCCGGCACGGTCCGCATGATCGACGCGTACCACCAGCTCAACAAGTTGAAGGAGTACTCGTCCGTCAATTTCGACGGCGACACCTCCGGCGCCATCCCGTCCTTCTAAGCCTCGAAACCCCAACCGACCCAACGACTGGCAAAGTAAGGCTCATGACGCAGACAGACGAACAGCAGTACCGCATCGAGCACGACACCATGGGAGAGGTACGCGTTCCGATCGACGCCCTCTGGCGTGCACAGACTCAGCGTGCGGTTGAGAACTTCCCGATCTCCGGTCGCCCGCTCGAGCGCACGCAGATCCGCGCGATGGGCCTGCTCAAGGCGGCTTGCGCGCAGGTCAACAAGGACCTGGGCTTGCTCGACGGCACCCTCGCGGACGCCATCGTCGCCGCCGCCACCGAGATCGCCGACGGCAAGCACGACGACCAGTTCCCCATCGACGTTTTCCAGACCGGCTCGGGCACCAGCTCCAACATGAACGCCAACGAGGTCATCGCCTCCATCGCGAAGGCGAACGGCGTCGAGGTGCACCCCAACGACCACGTGAACATGTCCCAGTCGTCCAACGACACCTTCCCGACGGCCACCCACGTCGCGGCCACCGAAGCTGCGGTCACCTCGCTCGTGCCGGCGCTGAAGCACCTGCACGCCGCCCTCGCTGCCAAGGCGACCGAGTGGAAGACCGTCGTGAAGTCCGGTCGCACGCACCTCATGGACGCCGTGCCTGTCACGCTCGGCCAGGAGTTCGGCGGCTACGCACGTCAGATCGAAGCAGGCATCGAGCGCGTGGAAGCGACCCTGCCTCGGTTGGGCGAGCTGCCCATCGGCGGCACCGCTGTCGGCACGGGTCTCAACGCGCCGGATGGGTTCGGCCCCAAAGTGGTTGCAGAACTGGTCAAGTCGACCGGCATCGATGCACTGACCGCGGCGAAGGACTCGTTCGAGGCCCAGGCCGCGCGCGACGGACTCGTCGAGGCCTCGGGCGCACTGCGCACCATCGCGGTGTCACTGACCAAGATTGCCAACGACATTCGCTGGATGGGATCGGGACCACTCACCGGGCTCGGCGAGATCACCCTCCCCGACCTGCAGCCGGGTAGCTCCATCATGCCCGGCAAGGTCAATCCGGTTCTCCCCGAGGCTGTTACACAGGTGGCAGCTCAGGTTGTCGGCAACGACGCGGCAACGGCATTCGGCGGCGCGTCCGGTGCATTCGAGCTCAACGTGTACATCCCGATGATGGCGCGCAACGTTCTCGAATCGTTCAAACTGCTCGCCAACGTCTCGGTGCTGTTCGCCGACAAGTGCATCGTCGGGCTGGAAGCGAACACCGATCGCCTCAAGACACTCGCCGAGTCCTCGCCGTCCATCGTGACGCCGCTGAACTCCGCGATCGGCTACGAGGAAGCAGCAGCCGTCGCCAAGCAGGCGTTGAAAGAGAAGAAGACGATCCGCCAGACCGTCATCGACCGCGGACTCATCGGCGACAAGCTGAGCGAGGAAGAGCTCGACAAGCGCCTGGACGTGCTGGCCATGGCGAAGGTCAAGGACTAGTCAGCTAGCTGGCCCCCATCGCATGAATGGGCCATCGCAACGGTCAGACGGTTGCGATGGCCCATTCATGCCAAGCGGTGGGGCGCACTCAGGCCAAGTGAGCGATCTCGTCGCGAGCTTTCTTGCCCTCGTCGCCGAGGTCGTCACGGTCGAAGAAGTTCCACCGCGCCAGAACCGGCTTGAACACCTTCTCGCGCTGCTGGTCCTCGTCGTAGATCCCGGCAGCGGCGAGCGCCTCGGTGCTGTTGGCCTTGCTCGGCAGGTCGACGACGGGGATGGCGAAGCCTTGGATACGATCGGCGATCGCACGCGCCATCTGGTCCGGAACGACACCGAATGCCTCGTCGGCGATCTTGGCGAACACCTCGGCCTGACGCGTGTCGTCGACGACGATCTTCGACAGAATCTTTGCGAGCACCTCGTCGCCGCCGAGTGCGATGGTGTTGTTGTTGCGCACCGTCGCCGATGTCTCGATGAGCGCGAATTCCGCGAGAATGTCGAGAACGTGCAGGCTGGGGGCGTCGTAACCCCTGGTCATCTCCTCCATACGCACCCGCTCGAGAGCGACGGGATCCACCGCGCGGGTGAGCACCATGTAGTCGCGCAGGACGATCGCCTGACGGTTCTCCTCCGACGTCCAGCGTCCGGTCCACCGCCACCATGCCCCGAGGTCAGTGAGGGCCCGGGCGAGCTCGCGGTGGTAGGACGGCAGGTTGTCGGCGACGAGAATACTCACCGTTGCCGACAGTATTTCCACGTCGCTGAGGTGCGACTGCTCCGAAGACCAGTCCTCTCCGCCGAGGAAGGCGAAGTTCCGTCCGTCGTCCCACGGCGCGAAGTCGTGGGGATGCCAGTCCTCGGCTTCTTCGATGTGACGACGCAGTGTCTCTTCTACGGCAGGCTCCAGTTGGAGCAACAGGTCGCCGTCCGTCATGTTCGTAGGCATACCCGCAACCGTATCTTCTCGACGTGCCCGCCGAGTTCGGGCCCCTGACGTCTGTGATTTCTCCCAAAACTGCATCTCTGCAGGTCTAAGCTCTGTGCATCTACTCACTTCGAGGAGAGGGCTCGCGATGACGCGGTCTGGCCGAAAACTGCTGTCTCTTGCTGCCGCGACGATCATGATTGTCGCGGCAGGATGTTCCTCGGATTCGACCGAATCCGAGGAACCGTCCCCCTCGTCACCGCCGCCGACCGCGGACTCCGAACTCTCGCCCGGCCAAGTGTCGGGAGTCGACGTGCCCGACGGACGCATCGACTATGCCGTCGGGCAGCTCGACGGCATCGCCCAGGAACTGATGGAGTCATCCAACATTCCCGGCATGGCCGTCGCTGTCGTGCACGACGGCGAGGTGGTGTATTCGGAGGGCTTCGGCGTGCGAGAAGTCGGCACGGACGAGTCCGTCGACGGTGACACCGTCTTCCAGCTCGCTTCCTTGTCCAAGCCCGTCGGTTCGACCGTCGTCGCCTCGCAGGTCGAAGCCGGTGTCGTCGACTGGTCGACTCCGGTGAGCTCGGAGCTACCGTGGTTTGCGCTGTCGGACCCGTGGGTGACCAGCAATGTCACCGTCGGCGACTTCTATGCCCACCGCAGCGGCCTGCCCAGCCACGCAGGCGACCTGCTCGAGGATCTCGGATACGACCGTCGGCAAGTGCTCGAACGCCTTCGCGAAATTCCCCTCGATCCGTTCCGGTCGACTTACCACTACACCAACTTCGGTGTGACGGCAGCGGCCGAGGCCGTAGCGCAGGCGTCGGGCAAAGATTGGGAGACGCTCAGCCAGGACGCCCTCTACGGACCCCTCGGGATGACATCGACGAGTTCGCGGTTCTCCGACTACATCGACCGCGAGAATCGAGCCGTCCCGCACGTCCTCGCGGACGGCGAGTACGAGGCGAAATACCAGCGCGAGCCCGACGCGCAGACGCCGGCTGGCGGGGTCAGCTCCTCGGCGAACGACATGGCCGCGTGGATGACGATGCTCACCGAGGAGGGAGTGTACGACGGCACCCAAATCGTCGACGCCGATGCACTGGTCCCCGCCGTGACGGCGCAGATCGTGTCGAGCCCGTCGCCGACGCCCGATACGCGCGCCGGGTTCTACGGCTACGGGTTCAATGTCTCGGCGAACGCCGCGGGGCGCACGACGGTGAGTCACTCTGGAGCGTTCGCCCTGGGCGCGGGCACGAACTTCCTGTGGATTCCCTCGCTGGACGTGGCGATCATCGCATTGACCAACGCCGCACCGATCGGTCTCGCCGAGACACTCACCGCCGAGTTCGCCGATCTCGTACAGTTCGGCGAGGTCCGCGAGGACTGGCGGACGTTGTACCAGGGTGCATTTGCATCGATGAGCGATCCCGAAGGCGAACTGGTCGATGCAACCGCACCCGAAAACCCCACCCCCGCGCGGCCGCTACCGTCGTACGCCGGGGTATATCAGAACGAATTCTGGGGTCCGGCAACCGTCGAGGAAGCCGGCGGCGCACTGATGCTCTCGCTCGGACCGGATGCGACGTCCTTCGAACTCACCCACTGGGACGGCGATACGTTCACCTTCGTGCCGACCGGCGAGAACGCCCCCGACGGATCGATATCGCAGGCAACCTTCAGCGGCGATACGGTTACCCTCGAGTTCTTCGACAAAAATGGGATGGGGCGATTCACCAAGTGACCGAGACACTGCAGGCGGCAGCACTCGTGCAGGACATGTTCGACGCGGCAAACCGGGGCGATTTCGACGACGTCATCGCGCGACTGGGTGAGGACGTGGTATGGCACAACGTCGGTATGCCCAAAGTGCGCGGTATCTCCCGGGTCGGCAAGTTCATGCGGTTGTTCAACAAGCCGCAGTACGGCTTCGAGGCCGTGATGCACCACATCGCCGAGAACGGGAACGTCGTTCTCACCGAACGCACCGATGTGCTGATCTGGCGCAGGTTGCGAATCGAGTTCTGGGTGTGCGGGACCTTCGAGGTCCGCGACGGCAAGATCGTCGTGTGGCGTGACCACTTCGACAACGTCGACTTCTTCAAAGGTCTTGTAAGGGGCGCGTTCCGCGCCATGTGAGTGGAAATACACACTGGGACATGTATTTCCACTCACATGTGCCGCTAGGCGCCTGCGGGACCGAACTCTTCGAGCATCTCGGTCACCAGCGCGGCGATCGGGGAACGCTCACTGCGGGTCAAGGTGATGTGCGCGAAAAGCGGGTGCCCCTTGAGCTTTTCGATCACGGCGGCGACGCCGTCGTGCCGTCCGACGCGCAGGTTGTCGCGCTGCGCGACGTCGTGGGTGAGCACGACGCGTGAGCCGCTGCCGAGGCGGGAGAGAACCGTCAGCAACACGTTGCGTTCGAGGGACTGCGCCTCGTCGACGATCACGAACGCATCGTGCAGCGAACGACCGCGAATATGCGTCAGCGGCAACACTTCCAGCATTCCGCGCGCGATGACCTCCTCCATCACCTCCGGGCTTGCCAGGCCATCGAGGGTGTCGAAGACCGCCTGCGCCCACGGCCCCATCTTTTCGCTTTCGCTACCGGGCAGGTAACCGAGCTCCTGACCGCCGACCGCGTAAAGGGGTCGGAACACAATGACTTTCCGGTGTGTCCGGCGCTCCAACACAGCATCGAGCCCGGCGGTCAGTGCGAGCGCAGACTTACCGGTACCCGCCTTGCCGCCGAGTGAGACGATTCCGATGCTCTCGTCGAGCAGCAAATCAAGCGCAACACGCTGTTCCGCGGACCGGCCATGCAGACCGAAGGCTTCACGCTCACCGCGTACCAGCTGGACTTGCTTGTCCGGAGTGACCCGACCGAGCGCAGACGATCGTCCACCGAGCAAACGAACCCCCGTGTGGCAGGGCAGTTCTCGGGCACCATCGAGGTCGACGACGCCGTCGGCGAAGAGTTGGTCGATGTCGCTGGCCTGAACCTCGAGCTCGGCCATGCCCGTCCAGCCGGACGGAACCACGTCGTGTGCGTGATACTCGTCGGCGGGGAGTCCGACTGCACCTGCCTTGACCCGAAGCGGAATATCCTTGCTGACCAATACGACGTCTTTGCCTTCGGCCGCCAGGTTCAGTGCACAGGCAAGGATCCGCGAGTCGTTGGAGTCGGTCCTGAATCCGACCGGCAGGACTGCAGGATCGGTGTGATTGAGCTCGACTTGCAGTGTGCCACCGTCTGTTCCGATAGGAACCGGCTGGTCGAGACGCCCGTGCGCGACACGGAGATCGTCGAGCATGCGCAAGGATTCCCGCGCGAACCATCCGAGCTCATGATGATGGCGTTTACCCTCCAGTTCGCTGATGACCACCAGCGGAAGGACCACATTGTGCTCGGCGAAACGAATGACTGCCCAAGGGTCCGACAGCAGCACCGAGGTATCGAGCACGAATGTCCGGAAAGGGGCGGAAACGGAGCGTGAAGTGGTCACGTGGGGCTCCTATGTCCGGCGCGGCACCGCGCGGACGTACATATCGCTCGGCCGGTCGGTCCCGAAGTGTCAGTTGACACGAGGACCGGGTGCCGGCCCTCTCGCGCTCACTTGCTCAGTCACGTATCAGAACCTCCCGCACAGGCAGCTTCCCCGCTGTCTGTTGCTGCCGACGCTACCGCCAAAACCAAGGATCGGCTTCCCGACTGCGGGGCGTGTCGGTGAACAACGCGTTAACCGTGCCCGGGACGCAGGCCCCTCGACGCATGAATGGGCCACCGCAACCGTCTAACCGTTGCGATGGCCCATTCATGCGTCAAACGAGCTAGCCCAGCAGACCCCAGTCCTCGAGTCCGTCGTACAGCGGCTTGCTCTGGGCGAGCTTGACGACGCGTTCCTTGAGCGCATCGCTGGCTTCACCGGTGGCGAGGGCGGTGCCGATGATGTCGGCTACCTCGGTGAACTCGGCTTCGCCGAAGCCGCGCGTCGCCAGTGCCGCGGTCCCGATGCGCAGGCCGGAGGTGACCATCGGCGGCCGGGGGTCGAACGGAACAGCGTTGCGGTTTACGGTGATGCCGACCTCGTGCAGCAGATCCTCGGCCTGCTGGCCGTCGAGCGAACTGTTACGCAGGTCGACGAGCGCGAGGTGCACGTCGGTGCCGCCGGTGAGGACGGAGATGCCCTTCTCGGCGACATCGGCGCCGTTCAGACGCTCGGCCAGCAACGACGCGCCGAGCAGGGGGCGCTCCTGACGTTCCTTGAATTCGGGCGTCGCGGCGATCTTGAAAGCGACGGCCTTGGCGGCAATGGCATGCATCAGCGGTCCGCCCTGCTGGCCGGGGAACACCGCGGAGTTGAGCTTCTTGGCCCACTCCTTCTTCGCCAGGATCATGCCGGAGCGAGGGCCACCGAGGGTCTTGTGGACGGTGGTGGACACGACGTCCGCGTACGGGACGGGCGAGGGGTGCACACCGGCGGCGACGAGCCCGGCGAAGTGCGCCATGTCGACCCAGAGGAGCGCGCCGACCTCGTCCGCGATGGAGCGGAAAGCCTCGAAGTCCTGGTGACGAGGGTATGCCGACCAACCTGCGATGAGTACCTGCGGCTTGGCTTGGACGGCCTGCTTGCGCACCTCGTCCATGTCGATGCGGTGGTCTTCCTTGCTGACGCCGTACGACTCGACCTCGTAGAGCTTGCCGGAGAAGTTGAGCTTCATGCCGTGTGTGAGGTGACCGCCGTGCGCGAGATCGAGGCCCATGATCTTGTCGCCGGGGTTGATCAGTGCCATCAGCACCGCGGCGTTGGCCTGCGCACCTGCATGCGGCTGGACGTTGGCGAACTCGGCGCCGAAGAGTTCCTTGGCGCGGTTGCGGGCGAGGTCCTCCACGACGTCGACGTGCTCGCAGCCGCCGTAGTAGCGACGACCCGGGTATCCCTCGGCGTACTTGTTGGTCAGCACGCTGCCCTGAGCCTGCAACACCGCGCGAGGCACGAAGTTCTCGGACGCGATCATCTCGAGGGTGTCGCGCTGACGGCCGAGCTCACCCGCCAGCGCCTCGGCGACCTCGGGGTCGAGTTCGGCGAGCGACAGGTTGTTGACGTCAGTCATAAAGGGGGTCTCCAAGAGAACGCAGCAAGGTGGACCTGGACAGTTTAGAAGACGCGCTCGTCCGTCACCTAAGCGCGCTCGGAATGAGGGGTTCGTCGAGCAGCCTGCCGAAGAGAGCGGACCGATCGGCCACCGTCACGCCCTGGTCCAGCCAGCCGCCGAGAAGCTTGTAGCCCTCGACGTAAGTGCTGATGTACGCCCGCCACAGCGGGGAGGAGAGGAACTTCAAGCTCTGACGGGCCCGCTTCGGCGAGGCCAGCGCCCACCTCTCGAGGTATGCGGCCACATCGTCGTGACTGCGGTGCTGATCGTGCAGCAGCAGCGCTGCGTCCTGACGCACGCCCAGAAGCTGACCCGAGGCCTCCGAGAGCCGTTCCGCCCTCTCTCCGTCGAAGCGCAACCCCAGATCGGCGTAGATCTCCTGCGCCCACAAGCCCCACCCGGGTCCGACGATCGACTTCAGCGCGAGATCGGCCAGCCCCTCGGCCATCAGGCATTGCGGGGNGTTGACGAGGAACAGTGTTTGTTCGCGCTGACCCGCAGCGACGAGACCGGCCTCTTTTCTGCAGTGTTCGGTGTGGTGGCCGGGGTACGCCTCGTGCGCGATCAGATGCGGCAGGCTTGCCATCTGCTGCTCCAGGTCGGAGTTGATCGCCACGGTGGAGGTGTAGTTGCCGAGGTAGTAGTTGAAACCCGACCACGGCTTGTCGCCGACGACCTCGTAGTTCACCTGTTCGGACTCCGGCAACGTGTACTCCGCGCGCACTCGGTCGCGCAGCGCGCTCGAAAAGGCGTCGACGCAATCCTGGAGCCGATCGGCGGGGACCACGTCACTTGCGCGATGCG
>JGI11976J13097_1000207_pt1 | contig 10839 bp, 6 predicted proteins | sample DeeseametaMP2497_FD_13097 | JGI IMG/M metagenome (IMG submission 13097)
ATCGAGTGCTTGAGAGTGCGGCTCGTCGCAGTCGAGTCCGAGCGCGATTCGCTCACCTTGCCACCCGACATCGCCCGCCGGAAATCCACCGCTTGCCTGGCCGTCAGCAGGTCGGCCCGGCTTTGACCGTTCGCCCCTTGGCCCGTCGCAATCGGCTTCCAATAAGGTCAACGAGATGCAATAGACTCCAACGGTCGTGTTGCTGACGGCCAAAATCAAAGGGTTACCGAAAGCCAGGTTCGGCAAGGGAGCACGGCGCGGCGTTCAGCCCTGGAAGCATTCGGAGCCAAAAGAAAAAGGAGTGCTGCACCTTGAGCGATCTGTTCTTCGAACGACCGATCCTGAACTCGCCGTATCAGTACCCCGCCAGGCATTGGGCGCTGGACACCGACGGACAGCCCACGCAGCAGGTCGCCGATGCCCGCCGCCGCGCCGAGTTCATCACCCCCATCCCCAAGCCCAAGAAGCGCGGCGGCCGGGGGGATCAGTCCTCACTGCTGCTCGATAACGACGACGGGCTGTCGAGTCAGGCGCAGGAGTACGAAAAGACCGCTTCCATCATCAATGCCATCCGCCAGGAGGTGGATCGCTGGCGGAAGATTCCCAACCCCGCGGACTGGCGCGTCACGCCCGAAACCGCGCGCCTGCTCCAGCACTGGCGGCATCACCCGTTCAGCGGCGTGCGGCCGTTCTTCTGCCAGGTCGAGGCCGCCGAGACCGCCATCTGGCTCACTGAAGTGGCGTCGCAGCTCGGCAAGAACGGCGAGCGGTTCATCGAGCACCTCGGTGATGCCAATGCCAACGCAAACCCGGAGCTGTCTCGCCTCGCGCTCAAGCTCGCAACGGGCGCCGGCAAGACCACCGTCATGGCCATGCTCATTGCGTGGCAGACGGTCAATGCGGTACGCCGCCCCAGCAGCAGGCGCTTCACGCGCGGATTTCTCATTGTCGCCCCCGGGCTCACCATCAAGGACCGCTTGCGCGTACTGCTGCCCAGCGACCCAGAGAGTTACTACCTGACGCGCGAGCTGGTGCCGGCCGACATGATGGATGACCTCGGCAAGGCCAGGATCGTCATCACGAATTACCACGCCTTCAAGCGGCGCGAGCGGATGGAGCTGTCCAAGGGCGGGCGCCTGCTGTTGCAGGGCCGGGGTGGTGACCCCCTCGACACGCTGGAGAGCGAGGGGCAGATGTTGCAACGGGTCATGCCCGAGCTCATGGGCATGAAAAGCATCCTCGCCATCAATGACGAAGCCCATCACTGCTATCGCGAAAAGCCCGCCGCGCTGGACCAGGACAGCGACGACGACGACCTCAAAGGAGATGAGAAGAAGGAAGCCGAGCGCAACAACGAAGCCGCGCGCCTGTGGATCTCCGGCCTGGAAGCCGTCAAACGCAAGCTGGGGCTCGGCCGCGTCATCGACCTGTCGGCCACCCCGTTCTTTCTGCGTGGCTCGGGTTACATCGAAGGCACGCTGTTTCCCTGGACGGTGAGCGACTTCTCACTGATGGACGCCATCGAGTGCGGCATCGTCAAGCTGCCGCGCGTGCCCGTCGCCGAGAACATCCCCGGCAATGAAATGCCGATGTTCCGCAACCTCTGGGAGCACATCGGCAAGAAGATGCCCAAGAAGGGCCGCGGCAAGGCCAAGGCACTGGACCCGCTCAGCATTCCGGTGGAGCTGCAGACAGCCTTGCAGGCCCTGTACGGTCACTACGAAAAGACTTTTGACCTGTGGCAGCAGTCCGGCATCAAGGTGCCGCCGTGCTTCATCGTGGTGTGCAACAACACCGCCACCTCCAAGCTGGTCTACGACTACATTTCAGGCTTTCACCGCGAGCCCAATCAAGACGGCTCCACCCCGCCGCCGCATACCGGTGCTCTCAAGCTGTTCTCCAACTTCGACGAGCACAGCAACCCTCTGCCTCGGCCCAATACGCTACTGATCGACAGCGAGCAGCTCGAATCCGGCGAGGCGCTCGACGCCAAATTCCGCGAGCTGGCTACCGACGAGATCGAGCGTTTTCGTCACGAGATCATCGAGCGCACCGGGGACCGCAACGCCGCCGACAACCTTTCCGACTCCGACATCCTGCGCGAAGTGATGAACACCGTCGGCAAACAGGGGCGACTGGGCGAGCAGGTCCGGTGCGTGGTTTCGGTCTCCATGCTCACCGAGGGCTGGGACGCCAACACCGTCACGCATGTGCTCGGCGTGCGCGCCTTCGGCACCCAGCTTCTGTGCGAGCAGGTGATTGGTCGCGCGCTGCGGCGCCAGTCCTACGAACTCAACGAAGAGGGGCTGTTCAACGTCGAGTACGCCGACGTGCTGGGCATTCCCTTCAACTTCACCGCCAAGCCGGTGGTTGCCCCGCCGCAGCCGCCGCGTGACACCATCCAGGTCAAGGCCATCCGCCCGGAACGCGATGCGCTCGAAGTGCGCTTCCCGCGCGTGGCGGGTTATCGGGTAGAGCTGCCTGAAGAGCGCCTCACCGCCGAGTTCAACGACGAGTCCATCTACGTCCTCACGCCAGAAGGCGTGGGCCCGTCCATCACCCGCAACGCCGGCATCATCGGCGAGGCTGTGGACCTCAACCTCCAGCACCTCGATCAGGTTCGCCCCTCCAAGCTGCTGTACCACCTCACGCAGCGCTTGCTTTACACCAAGTGGCGCGACCCCGACGAAGCGCCGATGCTGCACCTGTTCGGTCAACTCAAACGCATCACCAAGCAGTGGCTGGATACCTGCCTCGTGTGCAAAGGCGGCACCTACCCCGGCCTGCTCATGTACCAGGCACTGGCCGACATCGCCTGCGAGCGCATCACCGCCGCCATCACCCGTGCCGAAATGGGGCGCCGCCCCATCAAGGCCGTGCTCGACCCCTACAACCCCGTCGGCAGCACCCAGCACGTCAACTTCGCCACCTCCAAAACCGACCGCTGGGAAACCGCGCCCCACCGCTGCCATCTCAACTGGGTGATTCTGGACAGCGACTGGGAGGCCGAATTCTGCCGCGTGGCCGAGACTCATCCCAAGGTCCGCGCCTACGTGAAAAATCACAACCTTGGCCTGGAAGTGCCGTATCGCTACGGCTCCGAGACGCGCAAATACCGGCCCGACTTCATCGTGCTGGTGGATGACGGCCAACCCGACCCGCTCAATCTCATCGTCGAGATCAAGGGCTACCGAGGGGAAGACGCCAAAGAGAAGAAGGCCACCATGGACACCTACTGGGTGCCCGGCGTGAACCATCTCAAGAGCCACGGCCGCTGGGCTTTCGTCGAGTTCTGCGATGTGTGGCAAATGCAGGATGACTTCGCTCAGAAGGTCGAGGCCGAGTTCAACAGCATGATCGGCGCCGTCACCTCATGAACTGCGCATTTGGCATACACGTTCACTCGACGTGCATAGAAAACCGCCCTTTTCTATACATGTCGTTCGTCACGCAAAAGGTGAACCGATGAAAACAGAGTTGATTCAAACGCTTACGTCAACGTTTGAGGGCCACGCCCAGAAGACCGAGAACGGAATCGAATACTGGCTGGCTCGTGACCTCCAGCACCTGCTGGGCTACGCCGAGTGGCGAAACTTCTCTAGCACTGTGATTACAAAGGCAAAAACAGCGTGTGAGGTTTCAGGGCACCCCGTTGCAGACCATTTTGTTGACGTCACCAAAATGGTCGACCTTGGCTCCGGCAGCCAGCGTGAGGTGGACGACCTCATGCTGACCCGCTACGCCTGCTACCTCATCGCGCAGAACGGCGACCCGCGCAAGGCCGAAATCGCATTCGCCCAGAGCTACTTTGCCCTGCAAACCCGCCGAGCGGAGCTAATTGAGCAACGCTTGCTTGAGGTGGAGCGGGTGCAGGCCCGCCACAAGCTCACCGTCACGGAAAAAGAACTCTCCGATGTCATTTTTGAACAGACCGGCGGCAACCAGAATTTTGCCCTGATCCGCAGCAAGGGCGACCAAGCATTGTTCGGCAAGAACACCCAAGCCATGAAGGCACAGTGGAAGGTGCCCGATAACCGCCCGTTGGCCGACTTCGCGCCCACCATCATCCTCAAGGCCAAGGACTTCGCCACCGAGATCACCATCTTCAATGCCCGCGAGCACGGACTGCAGACCGAGGGCGCGATCTCCAGCGAACACATCACCAACAACGAGGCCGTTCGCAATACCCTCCTTGACCGCGGCATCCGCCCCGAATCGCTGCCGCCCGCCGAGGACGCGAAGAAGGTCGAGCGCCGTCTGGCCTCCGACGCAAAAAGGGCCCTCAAGAAGCCGGATGCGCTCGATGGCTGAGCCCCACTATGCAGTGGCCTTAGTTAACGGAAATCACTTTCCCTTAACTAACGATGGCCGCTAGTAAAACCAACTGACCTGCCCGGCACCGAATATGGCCCGCAAACCCAAGACCCCACTCAGCGTTGAAGCCCTCAAGCACGACGACGCCACGCGCAAAAACATCCCCACCGCCGAATACCAGTCGGTCATCGACGAGCAGACCAAAAGCCCGCTGCGGGTGGCGTATGAGCGGCGCAATAAGGATCTGGACCCGCAACTGGTCTGGCGCGGCAAGGACCAGCAGGACTGGTCGGACCCCGGCTCGGAGGCCGGGGCAAGCCTGATCGTCCACGCACCGCCGCTCTACATCCAGGAAAAGATTCACCCCAAGGTCCTCATCGACGATCTGCGCCGCCAGTCCCAGCAGGGCGAGCAGCAGCAAAGCGGAGCAGTAGGCGACCTTTTCGCCGACTTCAACGGCATCCCCGAAAGCGCCGACAAGACCGACTTCTACCAACACGACGCCCACTGGTCCAACCGCATGATTCTGGGCGACAGCCTTGCGGTCATGGCCAGCCTCGCCGAGCGGGAGGGCCTGCGCGGCAAGGTGCAGTGCATCTATTTCGATCCGCCCTACGGCATCAAATTCAACAGCAACTTCCAGTGGTCAACGACCAGCCGCGATGTGAAGGATGGCAACGCCGACCACATCACGCGAGAACCAGAGCAGGTCAAGGCCTTTCGGGATACGTGGCGCGATGGCATCCACAGCTACCTCACCTACCTGCGCGACCGGCTCACGGTGGCGCGGGATTTGTTGACGGACTCGGGCTCGATCTTCGTGCAGATCGGGGATGAGAATGTGCACCGGGTAAGGGCGGTGATGGATGAGGTGTTTGGAGATGAGAATTTCGTCAGCGCGATCCACTTCCAAACAACGACCGGACAAGCGTCTGACATCCTGCCCCGGTCCGGAGACTTTGTTCTTTGGTATGCGAAGAGTCGGTCGACGCTTAAATATCGGCAGCTCTACCGCAGTAAAGATCTAAGTGAGTTGGCTAGTTATTCGAGCGCCATGTCTGTAGTTGACGGCAGTGTTAGAAAACTGACTGACGAAGAGAACGCTGGTGCAGTCCAGGTGCCGACTGGTTGGAAGGTCTACTCCGCGCAAAACATGCGATCACAAGACTCTGGCGCAGTGGAAAGCCAGAAGTTTACCCATCGCGGGCGAGAGTTTGATTGCGGGCCGAATCATCATTGGAAAACAAGCCCGGTTCCTGGTATTCAGCGGCTTGCGCAGGCAGGTCGAATACAGATCAATGGAAATACCCCAAACTACATCAGGTTCGTTGACGACTATCCCGTAATTGAGTTCACCAATAAATGGAACGATACCGCTGTCGCAGGATTCAGCGGGGACAAGAAGCGCTACGTCGTCGAAACGCCAGCCAAGGTGATTCAGCGATGCGTGTTGTTGGCCACCGACCCCGGCGACCTCGTTCTCGACCCGACCTGCGGCTCCGGCACCACCGCCTACGTCGCCGAGCAATGGGGCCGCCGCTGGATCACGCTGGACACCTCCCGCGTCGCGCTGGCCCTGGCCCGCGCCCGCATCATGGGCGCGCGCTATCCGTATTACCTGCTGGCCGACAGCCCGGAAGGCCAGAAGAAAGAAGCCGAAATCACCCGCACCGCGCCCTCCACCAAACCCACGCGCGGCAACGTGCGGCAGGGTTTCGTCTACGAGCGTGTGCCGCACATCACGCTCAAGTCGATTGCCAATAACGCCGAGATCGATGTCATTTGGGAGCACTACCAGAAGACGCTGGAGCCGCTGCGCGAACAACTGAACACTGATCTCGGTAAGCAGTGGCAGGAGTGGGAGATCTCCCGCGAGGTAGATGCGAAGTGGCCAGAGGCCGCCCGCAAGCTGCACGCGCAATGGTGGGAACAGCGCATCGCCCGCCAGAAGGAGATCGACGCCTCCATCGCCGCCAAGGCGGACTCCGAATACCTCTACGACAAGCCCTATGAGGACAAGAAGCGCGTCCGGGTTGCCGGGCCGTTCACCGTGGAAAGCCTCTCGCCGCACCGCGTACTGGGCGTGGACGAGAACGACGAGCTGATCGACCCGCTGGATCAAGTGCAGGAACCAGGCGCCGACTACGGCAACGCGCCGCGGGACTTCGTGACCATCATTCTCGAAGCCCTCAAGGTCGCGGGCGTGCAGCAAAAGGACAAGGCCGACAAGATCGACTTCACCGCGCTCACGCCCTGGCCGGGCGATCTGGTCTGCGCCGAAGGGCGTTACCTGGAGGGCGGAACGGCTGATAACCCGCGCCCTCTGGGCACGGGCGGCGAAAAGCGCGCCGCCATCTTCATCGGCCCAGAGTTCGGCACCGTCGCACGGCCCGATCTGGTGGAGGCCGCCCGCGAGGCTGGTGATGCTGGCTTCGACGTGCTGATTGCCTGCGCCTTCAACTACGACGCCCACGCCAGCGAGTTCGCCAAGCTCGGCCGCATCCCCATCCTCAAGGCGCGCATGAACGCCGACCTGCACATGGCCGAAGACCTCAAGAACACCGGCAAGGGCAACCTGTTCGTGATCTTCGGCGAGCCGGACATCGACATCCTCGACGCTGCCGACGGCGAGCTACAGGTCAAGGTCAACGGCGTGGACGTGTTCGACCCCAGCAGCGGCGAAGTACGCAGCGACGGCGCCGACGGCATCGCCTGCTGGTTCATCGACACCGATTACAACGAAGAGAGCTTCTTCGTGCGCCACGCCTACTTCCTCGGCGCCAACGACCCCTACAAGAGCCTCAAGACCACCCTCAAGGCCGAGATCGACCCCGACGCCTGGGCCACCCTCAACAGCGACACCTCCCGCCCCTTCCCCAAACCCAAATCCGGCCGCATCGCGGTGAAGGTGATCAATCACCTGGGGGATGAGGNGATGAAGGTGTTTAGGGTGACCTGACATGGAAATAGCCGGCACCGAGATCGAGACCGCCTACAGGAAGCTGAAGAGCTATGTCTATTACGACAAGACCGATCTAACGCTTCGCGAACGGTTGGCCAAGTTCGAGTGCTCGACAAAGTTTTCGGACAAGCTAAAGGTGGTAGCCGAGGTTGCCGACTCAGACACACCGTCGAAAGATGGTCGATTCACGACTTGGCTGAATTCCATCGACTTTCGCATCGTTCCAAAAAAGCTGGGCACCTTAAGCAGCGATGACGCCGCGAGTCCCAAAGGCGACGGAAAGTTCATCACCAACGTCACGTCGGCTGAACAGATCAAAGTCGATACAGTCAACTACTTCTTCGACGGGCCCATCGAGCTACATCTGATTGCCGTTCTATGGCTCATGCGGGAAGGGCGCCACCTAGACGAGCAGCTTCTTCCGGAGTGCTGCGGCTCGAGGCTATCGCCAAAACTTCGCGAGGACGGCGACGATTCGCTGCAGCTCTTTATCAAATATCACGAGCAGTACTCCCGATGGCGTGATTCAGGCATCCGGAAGGCGAAGCAACTGCTGGTTGAAGAGGGCCGCAATGTCGCCATCCTTGGCCTCGACCTACAAGAGTACTTCTACCGCGTAGACATTGACTTTGCCGAGGCGGGGGCGGCGCTGGAAGCTGCGACCGCAGACAAGGTCGGACGAGGCGGGGGGTCGTTGCTCGCATGCATTGAGGCAATTTGCAGGTCATACCGTAGCCGCATCTCACCGCTTCTATCTAAAACCCATCCCGACATCAAGGAAACGGTGCTCGGGTTGCCGATTGGCTTGTGCTCATCCGTGGTTCTTGCGAATTGGTACTTGCGCGACTTTGACGCCAATGTTTTGAAGCGGGTCAGACCGGCCTATTACGGCCGCTATGTCGACGACATCCTGCTCGTGGTGCCGACTGGCCGTGATCCAATGAAGGAGGCTGAAGGCCCGATTACTGCGTTCATGCATGACTTGCTGGTTCGAACGCGAATTTTACAGCGGCCAGTGGGCGGAGCCTACTACTTGCGGGCTCGTCCCAGTCTGCGCTTACAGCAGTCGAAGTGCATCCTGCAGTACTTTGATGCGCACCATTCAATTGCTGGCTTGGAAAAATTCAAGAAAAAGCTGGAGCAGAACGGCAGCGACTTCCGGTTACTGCCAGTGGATGAGGCCGACAACTCGATGGAGAACGTTGCTTACGACCTGCTGTATGAAGGCTCGGTGAACAAGTTCCGGAGCGTGAGGGGCGTGGCGGAGAACCGCCACGAGCTCGCCAAGCACCTTGCGCGGCAGACCATTCTGCATCTGCTGACCGACGATCCGCCGGATCGCAAGGTAAGCAAGGGCTTGCAGAACTTCTTTAAAGGGCGCAGCGCCATTGAATTCTTCGACCTGTGGGAGCGCGTGACAACTTTGCTGGGTATCGCTCGCGACAAGACCACCTTGAAGGCGTTCGTGAAACAGCTTGGGGCCGAGATCGCCCGAGTACGTGCCGAGGACGACACCGTTACCGAACGACTTGTGCATGGCCTGCAGCAGCACCTCAACCTTTCGCTATCGATGTCCGACGCCGTGTGCGAAGAGGACATGGGGTTGTCGGATTTCATCGAGGACACCCCGTCTGAGCAGTTTCGACGTGCGAACCTTCTTCGCCATCACTACGTGCGGGCACCGCTGCTAAATTTCACTAGCTACACCGGACCTCTCAGTGAGAGGCTTTTGACCAAGAAGACGAAGCGAGACAATCGCAAACTCATGTACACGCCGCGGTTCTTGAACCTCGATGAGTGCATGTTGCTTGCTTACAGTGGCAACGTCACAGTCGGAAAGAAGTCACCTTATGAATACGCAGTCGTCGTGTTCGAGACGGCCAATCGTCACGCGCCGACCGGCGTAGATTGGATAGAGCTGCAAGGCGGCGCAGAGCAAATCGAGCAGGACGAGACTGACTGATGGCCAAGCTTCCCTACGACGAAGTCACAGTCGGACCTGGAAACAACGACCTGCACGACTCCATTCAGATCGCCTTGGCCAACGTGCCAGTGGACGAGAATGACATCGAGGCAAGTTACTTAGGAAAGCCTAGACTCGGCCGCGCAAGGCTGAAGCCCTTTACGACTTTGCTAAACGAGGTGTCCAAATACACTGGTGGCGGGGAGCAGCGCGTTGATCTGGTTGTATTTCCCGAAGTCAGTGTCCCTCATGCTTGGGAGAGCATGCTGGCGGCATGGGCGCGGCATCACCGAATTGGTGTCGTGTGCGGCCTAGAGCACAGCATTGATCTCAAAGGCCGGGCCCTCAACCAAGTGCTTGCGCTCCTGCCGTATCAGACCGCCAGTGGACATTGGGCCTGCCTTCCCGTGCGACGTCTCAAGCGCTTCTATTCGCCCAGTGAAGAGTACATTCTTAAGAATGAGCACCTAATCGTGCCAAACCCGAAGAACAGCAGGTATCACCTTTTCCGGTGGCGAGGTGCGAGTTTTGCGATATATAACTGCTATGAACTCGCATCGATCGAGGACCGCGCGGTGTTCAAAGGGCACGTCGACTTCATCGTAGCAACTGAGTTCAACCGCGATACCAGCTACTTCTCAAATATCATAGAGTCGGCCGCCCGAGATCTGCACTGCTACATCGTCCAAGTGAACGATTCTACGTTCGGGGATTCTCGCGTAGTCAGCCCCTCGAAGTCAGATCTCATGAATCCGCTTCGCATAAAGGGCGGGGACAACCTAACGTTCCTGACAATGAAGTTGAACCTTGGCGCACTCCGCGCACATCAGCGCAAGGGGTACGGGTTACAGAAAGACTCCGGACTGTTCAAACCAACGCCGCCGGATTTCCCGAGGGCCGGCCTACTCAAGCGGCTAGCGTTCGGAAAGTAACGTAGTCACCAATGACCTGCCTGGGCGTATTAACGTCATGAGACATTCTCCAGTCTGCGCTGCCTCGATACAGTGAGAGTCGTGTGAATACACAGATGTCCGCCCATTTGAATCAAGAGGCCGGAGTAGGCACCCAGCTAGATCACAACCTGTTCAAACTTCCCGTTTCCGCTGAACTTCCATCGCACACGGAAGGCTGCGCCGCCACGGATACGTGAGGCCTGTTCGATGATGCTTGGCCACCAGCGGCACAGTTGTACGGCCTTATCCCAGAACTGGTGATCCTTCCAGCTTGAATCGAGCATGAAAACCTTGAGCCCAGCACGACGCAGCGCTTCACGTTCAAGACCCTTTTTGAGTTTGTCGTGCGTCACAACCGTCCAGTCGCCTTCTAGGTCGAGCCGCGAGATCCACTCAACATCGGTGGTTGTTGCAGGAAACTTGTCGCGAAGATGAAAAGCTTTGTGGGCACCATCCCACTCACTAGCCGTCAGCTCATTGAGGGCGCGAGCTAGCGCCGGGGGCAGGTTGTTGTCGAGCAGTACGTTCACGCCGCGAGGCGCGTCTCGAAACGGACAGCGGCTTCGACGGCCTTGGTCGACACCTCGTACAGCGAAGCGACGCGACGGATGTTCTTGTTTTCCGCGAGCCAAGCGTCGAACAGTATG
>JGI11976J13097_1000210_pt1 | contig 10782 bp, 10 predicted proteins | sample DeeseametaMP2497_FD_13097 | JGI IMG/M metagenome (IMG submission 13097)
GGGAAGTTGGCGCCGGACAGTGGCTCGTCGACCGGCGCGTTGAGGCACACGTCGACCCCACCCACCGCGTCGGTGAGCAGAACGAAACCGAACAACCCGACCTCGGCGTAGTGGTCGACGGTGATTCCGGTCAGGTCCGCGACCGACTCGATCAGAGCCTCGCGTCCCGCCTCCGTCGACGTGGAGTCGGCCTCGGCGTCGGTGACGCCCTGCTGGACCAACTCGAGCCGCCGGGTCTCCTTGGTGGCGCCGTAGGCCGCGTTGATCTTCGACATGCCGATAGCCGGGACCTCGACGTAGGAGTCGCGGGGAATCGAGATCGCGGTGGCCGACGACCCGTCGTTGGGAACTCGAATCAGGATGATGGTGTCGGTGTTCGACGCGACCTCGTCACCGGCCCGCAGCGAATCCAGCTCGGCCTGGGTCAGCGCGTTCCCGTGCGCATCGGTGCGGCTGTCGGTGCCGACGATCAGAATGTCGACGGCGCCGTCGGCGCCGTTGCCGAGACCCAGACCGCCGGCGGTGGCGATGTTCGAGCGCAGTGAGTCGACGCTCTGCCACGCCAGGCCTGTCACCAGCAGGATCAGAACGGACGCGGCAGCGATTGCTATCCGAGGGGCCCGCATACGCCTGAGGTCCTGGGTGGGCCGTTGTCGCGCCGGAGCAGGCCTTTCTCGGGCCGGATCGGTCCGACGCCGGGGAGCCTGCCTTTCGGGTCGCTGTGCACGCTCGGAATACGCGGGATCGGAATGTCGACGAGGCCGACTGTGACGGGAGCGGCTGCGGGGCTCGCCTCGCGGCCCGTCCGACTCTCGTGTCACCTGTGGTCCTCTCGATGCGTTCTCTTGGTTTCGACTCCCCCCGATCCTCCAGGCTACTTGTGAAACGTCACTGCCTCGCTCAAGCAGCGGCGGCGTGCCACACTTTGCGACTGTGGCCAACATCCTTGTGACCGGAGCCGGCGGACAACTCGGCCGGCAGATCCTCGACCTCGCGAGCGGTGGTGACCGGACCGGTCGCACGGTCGGGGTCGGCAGTGCCGAGCTCGACATCACCGACACGTCCGCGGTCGCCGACGCCATCGAGCCGTCGATGATCGTGATCAACTGCGCGGCCTACACCGCGGTGGACGCCGCTGAGACCGATATCGATCGGGCAACGGCAGTCAACACCGATGGCCCACGCAACCTCGCCCGAGCCTGCGCCGCCTCTGGTGCGAGGCTCGTACACGTCTCCACCGACTACGTCTTCGACGGAACAGCAACGACACCCTACGAACCGGACGACGCGCCCGCGCCGCAGAGTGTTTACGGCCGCACCAAACTGGCTGGTGAGCGTGCCGTGCTAGCGGAGCTTCCCACTGCCAACGTGGTGCGGACGGCATGGGTCTACACGGGAACCGGGACGGATTTCGTCGCGACGATGCGCAGGCTCGAGCGCGAACGAGACGTGATCACCGTCGTGGACGACCAGATCGGTTCGCCGACGTACTCCCGCGATCTCGCTGCGGGGCTGCTGGAAGTGGCCGCGTCACCGGTGACCGGCTCGATTCTGCATTCGACGAACGCTGGGACTGCGAGCTGGTTCGATCTGGCGCGCGCTGTGTTCGCCGGGGTCGGGGCCGATCCAGAACGAGTAAGGCCGTGCTCGAGCGCCGAATACGTTCGTCCTGCACCCCGACCGTCGTATTCGGTGCTGTCCGGTGCCGCCTGGGAGCGCGCCGGCCTGACACCGTTCAGGGGGTGGCGCGACGCACTCGGCGACGCGCTGCAGTCGGCCCGACCGGCCACGACGTGACGCGCCGAAACCTGGGACCGATAGTCTTGCCCGCGTGAGTTCCAAGCTGGCCGTCGTTACGGTGACCTATTCGCCCGGGGAGTACCTGGATCAATTCCTGAGTTCGCTCGCGTCCGCCACGGACGAGAAACCGCAGGTCGTCATGGCCGACAACGGCTCGACGGACGGAGCGCCGGAAGCTGCCGCCGCGGCCTACCCGAATGCTCGCCTGTTCCGGACCGGTGCCAACCTCGGATACGGAGCAGCAGTCAATCGTGCTGTCGCCGAGATCGACGATGACATCGAGTTCATCGTCGTCGCGAACCCCGATGTCCGGTGGCATCGCGGCTCACTGGACGGCCTTCTCGCTGCCGCCGAACGGTGGCCGCGCGCAGGTGCGCTGGGACCGCTGATTCGTGAGCCCGATGGCAGCCGGTACCCGTCGGCTCGATCGGTGCCGGACCTCACCTCGGGCGCCGGCCACGCGCTGCTGGGGAAGCTGTGGCCTCGCAATCGATGGACTCAGCGGTATCGACAGGACAACGAAGCCGCAACCGAACGCGCCGTCGGTTGGCTTTCGGGTTCGTGTCTGCTCCTGCGGCGTTCGGCGTTCGACTCAGTGAACGGGTTCGATTCCAGATACTTCATGTACATGGAGGATGTGGATCTGGGGGACCGCCTCGCTGGCGCCGGGTGGCACAACGTGTACGTCCCTGGCGTCGAGGTCACTCACTCCAAAGGTCATGCGGCAGGACGGCATCCGGAGTTGATGCTTCCCGCCCACCATGCGAGCGCGTACAGGTTTCAAGCTGATCGACACCCACACGTATGGCAAGCTCCCCTGAGATGGGCGCTGCGCGCGGGCTTGGCGGCGCGTTCGAAGGTGGTTGTGGCTTCGGCGCTTCGGCAGCGACAGATCGATAATCCGGACAAGCGAGACAACAGAGAGGCCGACCATGTCAGCTGACATGAGCAAGACCACTGATGCCGTAATTCTCGTGGGCGGCAAAGGCACTCGCTTGCGCCCGCTCACGCTCTCGGCACCCAAACCTATGTTGCCGACCGCCGGTCTTCCGTTCTTGCATCACCTGCTCGCGCGGATCAAGGCTGCTGGTATCGATCACGTCGTGCTCGGGACTTCGTTCAAGGCCGAGGTGTTCGAACAGCACTTCGGTGACGGTTCCTCTCTCGGAATAGAACTCGAATACGTCACCGAGACCGAACCCATGGGTACCGGTGGCGGTATCCGCAACGTCCTGCCTCGGCTCCGCGCGGACAATATCGTCGTCTTCAATGGCGACGTTCTCGGCGGAACCGACCTGACTGCAGTGCTCGATACCCACCACCGAACGCAGGCCGACGTCACGCTCCATCTGGTTCGTGTCGGTGATCCGCGGGCCTTCGGGTGCGTGCCGACCGACGAGAACGGTCGCGTCACTGCCTTTCTCGAGAAGACGCAGGATCCGCCGACCGACCAGATCAACGCCGGATGCTACGTGTTCAAACGCGAGATCATCGAGACGATTCCGCACGACCGCCCGGTCTCGGTGGAACGTGAGGTCTTCCCGGCGCTGCTCGCCGAGGACAAACGAATCTACGCCCACGTCGACAGCGCGTACTGGCGCGACATGGGGACTCCGGAAGACTTCGTGAAGGGTTCTGCCGACCTGGTGCGCGGTATTGCACCGTCTCCTGCACTGAACGGCACGCGTGGTGAATCCCTCGTACACCCGAGCGCGGGAGTCGCGCCCGGTGCTCTGCTGATCGGGGGCACCGTGATCGGGCGCGGCGCCGAGATCGGTGCGGGCGCACGACTCGATGGCGCTGTCGTCTTCGACGGTGCGGTCGTGGAAGCAGGCGCGGTGGTGGAGCGGTCCATCCTCGGCTTCGGTTCGCGTATCGGACCGCGCGCGTTGGTTCGTGACGCGGTGATCGGCGACGGGGCAGATATCGGTGCTCGCTGCGAGTTGCTACGCGGGGCCCGCGTCTGGCCCGGAGTCAAGCTCCCCGATGGCGGGGTGCGCTTCTCCACCGACGTCTAGCGCCGGTTCGCCAACTCGACCAGGTGGTTGATGGTGTCCACCTCGGCAGCGGCGGGCAGGGAGTCCACGGGCCACCATTTCAGGTCGGTGGACTCCTCGCTCCGGACGGCCTGCGCACCCGCTCGTGCTCGCACGAGGAACCTCAGGTCGAGATGCCGTGTCGGTTTGCCCAGCGAGCACGTGATGGGATGCGTGTGGGCCGACAACATCTGATTGTCGATCTCCAGATCGTCGATTCCCGACTCTTCCCGCGCCTCGCGCAGTGCCGCGTCGACAACGGTCTCGTCGGATTCCTCGCAGTGACCGCCCAGCTGAATCCACCGCCCCACCCGCGGATGAAGCGTCAGCAACACGCGGTGACCGGACTCGTCCAGAACGAGCGAGGACGCGGTGATGTGACCGGCGGTGTTGGCGCGCAGGCAGCCCTCGGGGTTGCTGTCCAGAAACGCCAGCATGGTGTGACGCAACGAATCGGCATGCCAGCTCTCGGTGTTCCAGTTCGTCAGGACGGACAGGGCGGATTCGTGCAGGGAGCGCGCGGTCACAGGCTCAGATCTCCACGAGTCCGGTGCCGGCTTCTCCGGGCGTTCTCGGTTCGAGAACGCCAGTGGGGTGTCCGATGGCTATGGCGCCCATCGCCTTCCAGTCCGCACGCAATCCCAGCTCGGCACCGACGAGGTCCGAGACGAAAATGGTGGATCCGATCCAGCAACTGCCGAGTCCGCGGACGGCGAGCGAGACCAACAGAGCCTGCACGGCCGCTCCCGCGGCCACCGTGAACATCGTCTCCTCGGCCTTGGTTCGGCGCTCGTCGGCGTACGAGTGCGCACCGTCGGGCACGCAGAACGGAATAACCACCTCGGGGGCGTCGAACAGAATGTCTCCTCGGCCGACCCGGCGTTCGATGCGTTCCTCGGACCACCCGTCGCTCCGCAAATCCTCCCGCCACTGCGTCCGCATCGCCGTCAGCAACCGCGCCCGCACTGCTTGTGTGCGCACCCACACGAAGCGGACCGGGTGAGTGTGATGCGGGGCCGGGGCGGTCAGGGCGTCGGCGACTGAGCTGCGGATGGCGTCAGGGTCGACGGGATCGTCGGTGAAGGCACGTACCGATCGGCGGAGCAATACCGCTTCGCGTCGGCCACGGGTAATCGATTCCTCGGTGCCCAACCAGAACAGGTCCTCCTCGCCGGGGCGCACGAGATCGCGTGCCCGCGAACCGTCGTCGACGGGCTGGAGGCCGCGGACGACGGCGACCGGCACGGAACCGAGCTTTCCCTTGACGAGGTCGCCTGCCGCCGCGATCTCATCGGCAATGGCAACCTCGGTGACGACGAGTTCGTTGCCCTGACTGTCCTCGGTCCCGGAGTATGCGTGCACCACGGCGAGTCCGGCGCTGCCGATCGCAGCGTCGGTCTGACCGATACGCCAAGCCCTTCCCATGGTGTCGGTGATCACCACACCGACCTCGACGCCGAGCGAGCGGGCCAGGGCAGCTCGCAGTGCACGCGCGCTCGCATCGGGATCCTCCGGCAGCAGCGCGAGTTCGGCGCGATCGACGTTCGATCCGTCGATCCCCGAGGCGGCCTGCACGATGCCGAGTCGATTCTCGGTGATGAGGGTCCGGCCCTTTCGGGCGACGACACGGACGGCCTCGCGGTCGACGAGCAGACGACGAGCAGCGTCCCTCGCTTCGGGATCGATCGGTGCATCGACGAGGCGGCCCTCCACCTTGGAGACGACCTTGCTCGTCACCACCAGGATGTCGTCGGTGCGAATCCACGGGGCGCATGCGGCGATGGCGGCGGCGAGATCGTCCCCGGGACGGAACTCGGGGAGCCCCACAATGGGGAGCAGTTCGATGCTCGTGCCCGGTGCGTGATCGGACGGCACCGGCGCGCTCACAGGTTCAGACCGACGGACCGCAAAGCGGCAGCAGCCATTTCGGCGGTTGCGTCCGTGTCGGTCATCAACAACGGTGCGCTGACAACCTCGACACCGGGAATGGTTGCCTCGTCGGTCGAATGAATCATCCAGCCGTCGAGAATGCCGGTATCCGAACGCGCGCCGTAGTGGCGTCCGATGGCTTCCGCCGAGGTCTCGACACCGATGACCGACAGGCATTCGTCGGCCATTCCGCGTAGGGGCCTGCCGTCGATGACGGGGGAGAGGCCGACAACTCTCGCGGCGGTGGTTCGTAGAGCGCTTCGGATACCGGGCACAGCGAGAATGGCTCCGATGCTCACGACCGGATTCGAGGGAGCGAGCACGACGGCGTCGGAATCGGCGATGGCGTCGAGCACTCCGGGTGCCGGGCTGGCCTGCTCGGCACCGATATTGGCGAAGCTGTGCGTGGGGAGCTGGGCGCGGTACCGAACCCACCACTCCTGGAAGTGAATTGCTCGCTTGCTGTCCCCGCTGGGATCGGCCGGATCGGTCACCACGACATGGGTCTCGCTGCGGTCGTCGGTCACCGGAATCAAGCGCACTCCGGGTTTCCATCGGTTGCACAGCGCCTCGGTCACCGCAGAGAGCGGATAGCCGGTACGCAGCATTCGACTCCGGATCAGGTGGGTGGCGATGTCGCGATCGCCGAGACCGAACCAGTCCGGGTCGGCTCCGTACGCCGCGAGTTCGTCTCGAGCATGCCAGGTTTCTGCGATTCGACCCCACCCGCGGTCGGTGTCTATTCCGCCGCCGAGGGTGTACATGCAGGTGTCGAGATCTGGGCAGATGCGCAGACCGTGCATCCACACGTCGTCACCGACGTTGACGACAGCAGTGATATCACCGTCGGATCCTAGTAGGGCTTGCAGGCCTTGGAGGAATCGCGCGCCTCCGACGCCACCGACCAATACAGTCACTTTCACAGGTTCGAAGCCTATGTTGTTCCTCTGTTCGGTGGACGGCCGCCCGGCGAAGACCGAACGCGTCGGCTGTTCGGGCAGTTTTTTCGACACGACACGCACGAGACGGGCGCTAATCCGGGGTGAGCGCTGTTTTCGGGGCAAGAGATGGTATTGGAAAAATGTCCATCGGCTTGACCGCGACGTACCGGGGCGTGTCTAATCACATGTATGTCATTCCATGGTCACCGAGTGAGATCGCTTGCTGTGAACCTTGATTCGAACACGCGTTCCCATGCATCTTCATAACACGGAAGCGTGGAGTGAAGATCGAGGATATGTGTATGACACTGAATTCCGGCGCGGGGCACGGAATTCGGAACCGACCGAAGATTACTGCGCTATCGAATGGTGAGGAGGCGGAAGCGATGTACGACCAGCACGTGATACGTGAACGACAGGGCGAAACCCCTGCTCACCTCAGCGCGGTCAGCGACGCGCCGCAGACCGATTTCGACGCAGGCGCAGCACAGCGCGTCGGCGAAGAGGCTCCCGTGAATGCATCGGTTCCGGTCGATGCTGGGGCCGCATATGTCGGAGGTCGAGGGCTCGACCTCGTCCCCGACGAGAGCGTCGGCCAGGTGAGCGATGATGTCGACGGTGATATCGACGACGGGGAGCACTTGGCTGTCGTACTGCGCGAAGCCGAAAGGCCCACGCTGATGGCCATTCCCGGCTTCGATCAGATGTTCGAGGAAATCGAGGATCAGTGGCAGGAGCGCGCCCTGTGCGCGCAGACCGACCCTGAAGCCTTTTTTCCCGAGAAGGGTGGCTCGACCCGCGAGGCCAAGCGAATCTGCCTCGGATGTGATGTGAAGGACGAGTGCCTCGAATACGCGTTGGCCAACGACGAGCGATTCGGTATCTGGGGCGGATTGTCCGAACGCGAGAGGCGCCGCCTCAAGCGCGGAATCGTCTGATCCGTTCGTCTTTGCCGAGCGTGTCGCCTACATCTCGTCGTCGATAGCAGGATCCACCACGTCCGGGTCGACGCCCAGATATGTCGCCACCTGCTCCACCAGAACCTCGAAGAGAAGGTCTTCCAGATCGTCGCGGTGTTTCGCCCTCAGTTGTAGTGGTCGCCTGAACAGCACGATCCGAGCGCGTGTCGTCTCACCGCGTTTGTCGATCCCGGCCGGAACGAGTCGTGACAGGGGAACAGGTCCTTCCGCGACGACCTCAGGTGGCCAGTTCACCGACTCGGGGTCGATGGCTCGGATCTTCGGAACTTCGTCGACCGCTATGTCCAGTTTTTCGAGCCGCTCGTGCCATCGATGGTCGATTCGTGCGAATGCTTCGAGGACCGCGCGATCGAATCGGTCCGCGCGCGAGCGGTGACCGGGCACACTGCTCGGAAGTACGGGACCGCGGATATCGCGTCCGCGCCGCGCGGCCGATCGGGAGGTAGTGCTGCGTCGGGAACCACTCGGAGCCATGGCGTGAGGTTATCGCCGACCGCCCGCGGTGTGTCGAGCGGCTCGCTGTCGGACCGGGGGGATAGTCTCTGGGGCGTGAGATCACTGCGTGGATGCTGCAGGCCCGGCTGCAACCGATCGGCCGTCGCCACGCTCACGTATGTCTACTCCGATTCGACGGCCGTCGTGGGGCCGCTGGCCACGGTCGACGAGCCGCACTCGTGGGATCTGTGCGAAGTGCACGCATCCACGACCACCGCGCCCAAAGGGTGGGAACTGGTTCGCTACGAAGGCGGGTTCTCGACGACCTCGCCGGACGAGGATGATCTGACCGCTCTGGCCGAGGCAGTTCGAGAAGCCGGCAGGGGTGATCGAGTACGAGACGACCACTCGGTTTCCGTAGTGCCGCGCGAGCACCGCCAGCCTTCGGCGCGAGATGGTGACCGCCGACCAGCATCGTCGGCACGAACCGGCCGTCGTGGTCACTTGCGAGTACTGCCCGACCCCACTTCCTGAGATCGCCATGCTGCCTGAGAGCGCAATCGGGGCGTTGGAGCTTTGTCCAGTACCTTCGCTCCTCTGAGCGGTTCCGGCGTCGTTTCAGTCACATCAGGTGATCGTCGTCGCGCCCACCACAACTATCTGTGACAGATTCTTATCGGGGGACGATGAATGTCACAACCGGTCTTCGCATCGAAAACCGTTCGTCCGCGTCAGGTCTCATTCACATCCAACCGAGGAGTCGTTCGTGGCACGCACTGCCGAATCCGTCAACGCCGTCATCAAGGCCTACGACGTACGAGGGGTGGTGGGTGAGCAGATCGATGCAGAGTTCGTCCGTGACGTCGGAGCGTCCTTCGCGCGTTTGGTACGCGATTCCGGCACGGCTGCGTCACAGGTCGTGGTTGGCCACGACATGAGAGCGTCCTCGCCCGACCTCTCGCGTGCTTTCGCCGACGGAGTGACCTCGCAGGGCCTCGATGTCGTACACATCGGGCTCGCGTCCACCGACCAGCTCTACTTCGCCTCCGGCCTGCTCGATTGCCCGGGTGCGATGTTCACGGCCAGCCACAATCCGGCGAAATACAACGGCATCAAGTTGTGTCGTGCCGGGGCCAAGCCGGTCGGCCAGGACACCGGTTTGGCCACCATCAAGGCTGAGCTCGTGGCAGGAGTGCCGGTTCACGACGGCGCGAAGGGCTCGGTCTCGGAGCGGGACGTGCTCGGTGAATACGCCGAGTTCGTTCGCAGCCTCGTGGACCTGTCGCAGGTGTCCGGCGTGAAGATTGCTGTCGACGCCGGCAACGGGATGGGTGGACACACGGTTCCCGCAGTTTTCGAGGGTCTGCCGGTCACGGTGGAACCGCTGTACTTCGAGCTCGACGGTACTTTCCCCAATCACGAGGCCAATCCGCTCGACCCGGAGAATCTGAAGGACCTGCAGCGGTTCGTGCGGGAGACCGGTGCGGACATCGGCCTTGCCTTCGATGGTGATGCCGATCGTTGCTTCGTGGTGGACGAGAACGGTGACCCGGTATCGCCGTCGGCAGTGACGGGTCTCGTCGCCGAACGTGAACTTGCCAAAGAGCCTGGTGCAACGGTGATTCACAATCTGATCACCTCGCGTGCCGTGCCGGAGTTGGTGGCAAGGCTGGGAGGAACACCGGTGCGCACGAGAGTCGGCCACTCGTTCATCAAGCAGCAAATGGCCGATACCGGCGCGATCTTCGGTGGCGAGCATTCAGCGCACTACTATTTCCGAGATTTCTGGGGTGCGGATTCGGGGATGTTGGCTGCGCTGCACGTACTCGCCGCGTTGGGATCCCAGGATCGGCCGTTGTCCGAGCTGATGAAATCCTACGAAACGTACTCGGCGTCGGGTGAAATCAACTCCACCGTCGACGACGCGGCTGCGCGCACCGCATCGGTGGTCGACGCGTTCTCCGATCGCACCGTGTCGATCGACAGGCTCGACGGAGTGACGGTGGATCTGGGGGACGGCGCCTGGTTCAATTTGCGGGCGTCCAACACCGAACCCCTGCTTCGGCTCAATGTGGAAGCACGTACGGCGGGCGAGGTCGAGTCCCTCACCGCCGAGATATTGGGCGTGGTTCGAGCACGCCTGGAATAGTGGACGCCAGGATGGGTATACGGCTCACGTGATGGATGTTACGTACCTGGAGGATCTCGGCACGGAAGGACGGTGGCTCGCTGACATGACTACTGTGTCGCCAGTTCTCGATCTCGACGACGCCGATGCTCTCATCGTCGCCGATTCCGATGGTGCGTTGCGCAGCGCTGCGCTTGCCGGCGCGCAAGTCCGCGCGAGCGCGGCATCGTTCGATGATGTCGTCGGAGATCGGCTTCGTGACCTCCGGCCGCGCAGCGTGGTGTTCGTCTCGGGGGCCGGTCGTTCGAGCCGGGCGTCATCGTTCCTGGTCGCTGCGGTGGCGCCGCGGATCGGCGTTCCCCTTGTTCGCGCTTCGGTCACACCCCCCTGGGTCGGACCGTTGGACGTGGTCGTCGTCGCCGGTGACGACGCGGGGGATCCGAGACTGGCCGAGTCGACAGCTGCAGCGGTCCGGCGAGGCGCCGAGACGATTCTCGTCACTCCCGATGAGGGGCCGTTGAGGTCGGCGGCCG
>JGI11976J13097_1000262_pt1 | contig 9280 bp, 8 predicted proteins | sample DeeseametaMP2497_FD_13097 | JGI IMG/M metagenome (IMG submission 13097)
CCCGCTTCGGGAGCGGGACAGGATCGTCCGGCTCGACGGGGACGAGTAAGAGACGCAGAAAAGGGGCTAGTTCAACAAGGATTTAGCGTCGTAGCAGTGGGGGATAGAAAAACAGGCAGGGGCGTAGTTCAAAGCGCCTAGACTAGGGCTTGGCGCCGACGACGTCGCCTTGCTCATCCTGATGCCGGTGTTTAGCTGCCAAAAGGTTCCGCACATTCGAGGAGCGGCCAGACTGTAATCCAAGCCTTGGATTCAACTCTTTTTTCATAAATCGGCAACTTCTCGCAGGCGAACCTCGGTGTTGGACGAAGCACCAGGTTGAAGAGATCATCCAGTCCAAGTGGGCTAGCGACGTCGAGTTGGTCCTTCCCGCGTCGCCTCGCCGCGACAGCAGTCGCTGTTTCGGGCCAATATCGCATCGCATCGGTTGCAGATCGATATGGCGAGTCTGAGTTGCGGGAGTGCATTCGCGCCTGATTTTTTACAGACCAGTCAATCGAAGGAGCCGCAGCACGTAGCACTTTTTCAATTTTGCGATCATGAGATTCCTCGATGCGGTCAGGATCGAACCAAATCACATCGACATCGCTAAGGGGCGGCCGTGGACTTCGACCGTGTAGAGCGTCCCAAACTGCATTTCTGATGAACCCGGCCGCAATCCAGCAGTCTGGCAGATCTAAATGCGACACCAGCTCCAGTAGCCACCACCGGACCGGGTCGGCGCGCAAGATAGCGTCGACGTGTAGATGGGAGGTCTCATGCATATCTCACGCTAACGCATAGGCGAATGGCCGCAAAGCGTCGGAACCTGAAAGGCAGATTTTTTCAGATCGCCGCGATTTGTAGCTCTTCCCGAAGCGCCCCGAGATTGGACGCTCACTGTGCCCAATAGGGTTGCACTGAGCCGAGTTGCGTGGCTGGTCGCGGCCAATACATCCGCAACCCACCTATGCTGATCGGAGGAAACAGACGCCGCCCCGGCCCCCAATCAGTGTGCTCAACAGAAGGATCGAAATCCTCATCGGCTGATCCCCCAAACTCGGCATCTGAGGCTTCGCATTTGTGATCGACCAGCAATTTGGCCGTGCGCGCAAGTGAGAGCCGCGCCCGTGTCGGGCCTGCGTTTGCGATCCTTGATATCACGCCCCGCACAGCGGCAGCAGCAAGCAGATAGCCGGTAGCATGATCGAGCGCCTGTACAGGAAGCGACACGGGGGCAGCTGAATTGCGCCAAGCCATTCCGGCCGCCGATATACCGGAGGAAAACTGCACAAGGCTGTCAAAGCCGCGTCGTGCGGCCCATGGCCCATGATGCCCATAGGCATCGAGCGAAATATCGATGAGCCCCGGGCAAATGGCTTGCCGGACCGCAGCTCCCAGGCCCAATCCTTCGAGCGCATCACTGCGATAGCCGTGAACCAATATGTCTGCCCGGCCCAGCAGCGCGAGCAGCGTGTCACGCCCGGCGGTGGTTTTGAGATCAAGCCTGGCGCATCGCTTGCCCAAAGTCACCTCGGGGATGACGCCGGGCTCGTCCCAATTGGGTGGGTCTATCCTGAGGACATCGGCGCCAAATCCAGCCAGAAAGCGGGTAGCGACAGGGCCTGCCAGAACGCGCGTCAGGTCGAGCACGCGCAAACCTGCAAGCGGACGATCCGCGGACGGACGCCAGTCGCGGACAACGCGGGCCGCTGGCATGTCCCACAGCATCAACGGCTCCGCAGCCACGGCTCGGCCCTGCGGATGGGTCGCCCATTCATCAGCTGATCGCAGGCGCGCCGCGCAACCGCCGGCTGACACGATAGCGTCTTCCAGAGCATCGGAAGACCACGTCGCCACAACGGCTGCGACGCTTTCGCGCGAAGCTTCGCAGCCCAGCACGGACAAGGCCGACGCGCGGTGATGCGGGGCGTTGGTGTGAAGCTTGATCCACCCATCCGCTGCCGCGTAATCGCCTGCGATTGCATCCCAAGGGTTGGGCATCTCCCAGCCCTGCGGCCGGAGGGACCAGCCAAACCAAAGCGACGCTGATCGGAATGAGACCGAAACTGGCGGAGCGCTCGTCGAAAGGCCGACCAATTCGGAAATCGCCAAAGCGGCTGTCCCGATCGAAGCGGCCGCAAGTTCCGAGACAGGGAAACACGAGGGCAGCCGGTCATTGCAGTCAAAAGACAAGCGAGAGCCAGCCTCGGCGGGCAAGTGGAGCGCGGCCATGAGATCCTTGATCATGGAACGGGCAAGGTCATCGGGCATAGACGCTCCTTTCAAACGGATGCGACTGCCTATTCCTCGATTGCGCCAAGGATCAATCTTGATACATATAATCAATATGACTATCTGGATTGACCGGGATACAGCGCTCGCCAGATTGGGCGTCAAGCCGCAGACACTCTATGCCTACGCGAGCCGCGGCAGGATCAGAGTGGATTGCGATCCTGTCGATAGCCGTCGAAGTCTTTATAATGCCGATGACATTGGCGAAATTTCGGTCCGCAAGGCTCGTGGTCGCAAGCCTGCCGCGATTGCGGCGAGCTCGATGGATTGGGGCGAGCCCGCAATTCCCACCCGCCTTTCGACCGTGCATCAGGGCAAGCTCTATTATCGCGGGAAGGATGCGCTGGCCTTGGCGCAAAGCGCGACACTGGAGCAGGTCGCCGCCTTGCTGTGGGGCATTACGCAGCCACCGGCGTTTACATCGCACGCCGCCACGGGTGAGATCGATCCCTTCGCAGTGCTTGCAGCCCTCGCCGCAACGGGTCAGCCGATCATTGGCTGCGGTACGGACCATCTGGCGCATGATGCCGCGATCATAGTCGCAAATCTGGCGCTGGCCTGTGGTGCGGCAAGCGGTAACGGCGCGCTCCATGAAAGGCTCGCCCTGGGATGGGGCTGCGACGCCGCCGCATCTGACCGGATCCGACAGGCGCTAGTTGCGATGACTGATCATGATCTCAACGCTTCGACATTTGCCGCGCGTGTAGCAGCGTCTACCGGGGCCTCCTTGCCCGCCTGTTTGCTCGCCGGACTCTGCACGCTTTCCGGTCCGCGTCACGGCGGCGCGGGGGAAGCCTTGCGGTATCTCGCAGTTGATGCCCGCCACTACGGCCTGGAACCAGCAATTCGCCGATGGCTTGAGCATGACCGTATGCTGCCGGGCTTTGGTCATAACTTTTACCCTGATGGTGATCCCCGAGCAGCTTTGATGCTTTCCGGCATCATGCCGACCGAGGAAATGAAAGCATTGGCAGACTGCGTCCTCGCTCTAACCGGCCTCCATCCGAATTGTGACTTTGCTCTGGCCGCCATGACCGAAGCGCTTAGCTTGCCCAAGGACGCACCTTTCAGAATCTTTCTTCTGGCACGGGCTGTGGGATGGTGCGCCCATGTTATCGAACAAAATCGGGATGGAACTCTGATAAGGCCTCGCGGACGATACGAGGGGAAACTGCCGGTTTGATCTTGCCAGAAGCTACGAGAAAGGCCGGCCGGAGTGACCATTCCCCAAGGTTAGCTCTGATCGCTTGCATGGTGACAGCACATGCCGACGCACGCCTGAGGGGGTCAATTGCGGTTCGAACGATGCGCATAGGCGGAGACGCAGAAATTCTTGAAACTTTCACTATTAGGAAGTATTGAGAATTTTATGTCCAGCCTAGCGCAACAGGTATCCGCAAGCGCGCTGCGCGATCGGGTCTTCAATGAACGCCAGCTCAGCGAACTGCTGGGGGGAGGCGATGCGCGGCGTTATGGCCTCGTCAACCGCGCCCTCAAAGACGGGTCACTCATTCGCCTGAAGCGCGGGGTTTATACGCTTGCCAAGGCGCATCGAAGCGCTCCGGTGCATCCCTTCGCGGTGGCGCAGGCTTTGCTTCCCGGGAGCTATATTTCCTTTGAAAGCGCGCTGGCTTACCATGGCTGGATCCCTGAAGCCGTGCTTGTCACTGCCAGCGTGACGCCGGGGCGCAAAACGCTGGAGATCCCGGCCACCGAATTCGGCTCCTTCAAATATCATCCGCTGGCCATTGCCGATTATCGCTTCCTTAGCGGCGTCGAGCGCGTGACCTTCGACAAGCTCACCGCCTTTGTCGCTAGGCCGCTGCGCGCCCTTATGGATCTTGTCGCCCTGCGCAAGGTGGAATGGTCTGGCCTCGATTGGCTGACCAGTGGCATGCGGATCGATGACGAGGCGCTTCTGGCGTTGACGGAAACGGACTTTGTCGCAGTGAAGTCGGTCTACAAGCACAAGGCAGTGAACGCCTTCCTTTCCGAGCTTGAAGATGTGGTTCTGACGACAAAACGGGCTCAAAGCAGGGGATCTCTGCATGATTGACATCATCAAAGAAAAGCTCGGCCGCTATGGCGCCACCAATGCGCTTGAAGAGGAAAACGCGCTCAAGGAGATCCTCCAGGAGATTGCGCTATACGCGCTGTGGCGCGCCGATTTCTTCGATTGCGCCCTGTTCCAGGGCGGCACCAGCCTGCGCATTTTACACGGCCTGCCACGCTTTTCCGAGGACTTGGACTTTCTCCTGCGCGTGCCGAACATGGACTTCGACTGGTCCCCTTACCTCGAGGGAATGACCGAGGTGTTCAGCCAGTTCGGGCTGACGCTGGAAGCTCAGCCCAAGCCGCGCATGGATACGGCCATTCGCCAGGCGCTGCTCAAGGACGACTCCATCGCCAGCCAGCTCGACTTGTCATTCGCAGGCACCGGCCATCGCAAGGCGATCAAGATCAAGCTGGAAATTGATGTGAACCCGCCCGCAGGATCGGCCGAGGCGACCACCTATCTTGATTTTCCAGCTGATTATGAGGTGCGCAACCAGGATCTGGCATCAAATTTCGCGCTGAAGATTCATGCCTTGCTATGCCGAGGCTTCCTCAAAGGTCGCGACTGGTTCGACTTCTCCTGGTATGTTTCGCGCGGGCTCGAACCCAATTTCGTCCTTTTGCAAAACGCGCTGGTTCAGGCAGGGCCATGGGCCGGTGACGGGTCGCTCCACGTCGACATGTCATGGTTGAAGGCTGCGCTTTCTGGCACAATCACTCGGATCGAGTGGAAGGAAGCGGCAAAGGATGTCGAGCGCTTCCTGCGTCCTGCTGATCTCAAATCGGTTGATCTGTGGAGTGAGCGCTTTTTCCTCGCCAAGGTCGATAAGCTGGTCGCGGCGTCTGACAGCCAAGCTGTAGCCTAAAGGCCGACATGCCGGGGTATCCGTGGAGCGGCACGCTTGGCTGCCTCCGAAGCAGCAGCCAAAGGTGACACCCTCATTTTGTATTGAGCGTGACCGCCTTTGTTATCAGACTGGCAATGATGTCCGTTTGGGTAACGATGCCTTGCAAATGCATGTTGTCGTCCACGACCATGACCTCATGACCGTGACCATTGGCGAGAGGGGCGAGCAGCGCCGCCGCTGGCGCGGACACATGCGCCGTATCTGCCGGCGCCATTATCTCCGATGCAAAAGCCCCTTGTTTATCGAGGTCTGGCCATGTGATCACGCCGACCAGTTGGCCAGAGACATTCTCTACCGGTAGCGCACGCAGGTGCCTTGCGCGCAGCAGTCTATGCGCCTCCTCCACCGGGGCGGTTGCCGCAATCGTGATAACGTCGCGTGACATGATGTCGTTGCAGCTTAGCTGCTCGACCTGTCGCTCCGCCGCGCTGAGACCCGCCAATTCGAAAAGTTGCAAAAGATCGTCGCGATTGATGTCGAGCGTATCGCCAAAGCCTTCGAGCGCTGCATCAATGTCTTTCGGCATCACCCCGCTCCTGCTGAGCGGCGCAGAATCCTGCGTGCCGTGGGTGCTTTCGGTCAGCTTCACTCGATGCGGATAGGTGTGGCCTGACATGCGATGGAATGCCAGACCAGCAAGTATCAACAGCAGTGAGTTCAAACCCACGGGATAAAGCGCGAACATGAACGGATGCGCGCTTCCGGCGGCCCCGCCGAGCACGGCGGACAAGGCGACCGCGCCGCCTGGCGGATGCAGACAGCGCGCCAGCGACATGATCGCAATCGCAAGGCCGACACCAAGCCCCGCTGCAACGGTAGTATTGGGAACGGCAAGGGCAACGGCGATGCCTACCAAGGCCGACAGGACATTCCCGCCCAAGATCGACCATGGCTGTGCCAGCGGACTTGCAGGCACAGCGAAAAGCAGGACCGCAGAGGCTCCCATCGGCGCCACGAGTAGAGGGTGCGCAGCTCCGGTACCGGCCAGAACGCCGCACAGCAGTCCCGTAGTCACAATGCCGATTATGGCACCTGCCACCGCAATAAGCCGCTCACGCGCGCCAGGTCCGGGCGGAGCCGCTACATACGTGCTGTAGTAGCGGCTCCAAACCAATCGCGGCGCAGTTTCAGAGCTCAAATCGGTAACTTTATCCATCTGTTCAGGCAGGGTTTATTGCCTCAGGCTGCCCGTTGCCATCGGTTTCAGCGTAGAGAACCTCTTCTTTGCCGATGAGGATGTCCGCAAGCGCCCAATAGGCCTCACCCCATGCACCGAGCACTTCGTCGGTTGCAGCATCGCCCAAAACGTCTCGGATCGCGGGCAGCAGGGCATTGGCCACCAGAGGATAATGTTCGGCCTTTACGCCAGTCTCCACATGCCGTGCAGCCATCCGCATCACCGGCGCAGTCAAGGCCTCCAGCTTGTCGATGTTCTGCGCATAAGCGAGGATAGCGCCAGCCAGACGCTTCGGCTGTTCCCCGCTTTCCTGCGCGGCTTGGTCGAACATGGCCTTCACGTCAGGGTCGGTGAACAGCCGCTCATACATGCGAGTCGTGATGGCAAGGCCGTGCTGCTGCAATGCAGGCGCGGTCGATTTTACGATGGCTTTGGTTTCGGCACTCAGTGGTTTGCGCACAGCTATTCCTTTTGGTGTTGTGGGTTGAGAAAATTGGGAACGAAGAAATCGGTGCTGTCAGGTGCGGCTTTGCCGATTGCCTGGCACGAATGCTCGGAACATGAACCAGGCGAACGCAAACACACCCACGCTGAAGACGACATCCCCGGGCACCCGTGCCCAGACCAGCGCCTGCATGATCGGGCTATGGATGAATTCCGCCGAACGCGCATAGGCATAGCCATGTTCAACACTGGCATAGGTTTGCAGGATACCCTGCGGCAGCAGCGACAGGAGCGTCATCATCGCAATGCCGATGTTGAGCGACCAGAAGGCGATCTTGAGTGATTTCTGGCTCCATATCGAAACGTCGGTCAACCCACGCATGCAGTAGAGCGTGAGCCCCAGCCCCAGCATCCCATAGACCCCAAACAGGGCGGCATGGCCGTGGTTGGCAGTCGTGTTCAGCCCCTGCATGTAATAGAGCGCGATGGGCGGGTTGATCAGGAACCCGAACAGCCCCGCACCGACCAGATTCCAGAACAGAACGGCCGAGAAAAACATAAACGGCCAGTGATAGGTGCGCTCCCACTCGGCTTCATGCTCAACCTTGTGGCGCGTATAGGCCTCAAAGCCTACGACCAGCAGCGGCACAACTTCGAGAGCCGAAGCCATCGCCCCGACCGCGATCACCGAGGTTGGGGTTCCGCTGAAATACAGGTGGTGGAAAGTGCCCAGCACCCCGCCGAACAGGAAGATGATCGTGGCAAACAACACCATCACGGTCGCGGTGGACGTTCGCAGGATGCCCATGCGGACGAACAGCAGCGAGATGATCGCGGTAGCGAAGACCTCGAAAATGCCTTCAACCCACAGGTGCACGACCCACCAGCGCCAATATTCCATGATGGCGATATTGGTATGCTGGCCCCACATCAGCCCGGCACCGTAAAGCAGGCCGATAGCGAGCGCCGATACCAGCACGAGATAGATCAGCGATTTGCTGCCCTTCTCCTGAAGCACGGGCCACAGCGCTCGCACGACCAGTGCAACCCACAAGAGCAGTCCGATCAGCAGGTAGATCTGCCAGAACCGGCCAAGGTCGACATATTCATAGCCTTGATGACCGAACCAGAAATTGGCCGTCAGATTGTGGAAGAAACGGTGGACTGCCGCCCATTGCCCGGCAAACGAGCCGATCACGATGATCAGCAGGCTGACGAACAGGAAATTGACCCCGAGCCGCTGAAATTTGGGATCGCGGCCGACAAGCATTGGCGCGACATAGAGTCCGGTGGCGAGCCAAGCGGTGGCAATCCACAGGACCGCCAGCTGCGTGTGCCAAGTGCGCGTAATCGTATAGGGCAAATATTCGGCGAAAGGCAGGCCATAGAGCCCCTGTCCCTCAACCGCGTAATGAGCGGTGACAATGCCCAGCAGCACCTGCGTGACGAACAGGGCGCAGACCACCCAGAAGTATTTGGCCGTTGCGCGCATCGACGGGGTGATGACCGCCCCGCTCAGTACATCGGAAGCCGCCATGCCCTGTTCGGGCAATATGTCGCTGCGCCAGAGGTCAAACTGCTTGGCATAATAGGCGATCAGAGCGCCTGCTGCTGCCAGCAGCAGAATGACCGAGGCCAGACTCCACAGCAACGTGCCTGTTGTCGGGACATTGCCGACCAGCGGTTCGTGCGGCCAATTGCTGGTATAGGTTATGGTGTCGCCGGGGCGGTTGGTTGTCGCGCCCCAGGCCGACCAGAAATAGAATGCCGAAACCTGCCGCGCCTCTTCAGGCGACAGCTGTCCGTAGACCGGGAAGGCATAGGCTTTGCGCAGCGCCAGCGCGGCGGTGTCATTGCCTTCGTAGAGGCTGACGAAATGCGTCTGCACTTGTTTGATGGCCGCTGCGCGGGGGTCACTGACCGTGATGATCCCGGTTGCCGGATCATAGCTGTTGGTGCGCATTTCCTCTTGCAGCGCCGCTTTGTGCATCGCTTCATTCTGCGCCGGAGTGGCGCCTGCAATGGGGTGAGAACTTTGCAGAGCGAGCAAAGCCGATGCCTCACGGTGCAGCCAGTCCGCGCTCCAGTCGGGCGCGAGATAGCTGCCATGGCCCCAGATCGAGCCTTGCTCCATGCCGCCGATTGACTGCCAGACATTCTGACCGGTCTCGATATCCGTGCGCGTAAACAGGGTTTCGCCGCTCGCGGATTTTACTGCCTCGGGAATGGGCGGTGCTTGCTGATAGATTTGCTGACCAAAGAGCAACAGGGCGCCGAACATAGCGACCATGCCAACGACCAGGATGGTCCAAAGCCGTTTAATGCTGAATGTCGTTCCATAGCTTTCCATGGTCGTCCCCCCGAAGTTCAGAAAAGGCCGTGACTGCCGCCAACCGCGCCAAACACGGCCACAACGCCCAAA
>JGI11976J13097_1000277_pt1 | contig 9050 bp, 9 predicted proteins | sample DeeseametaMP2497_FD_13097 | JGI IMG/M metagenome (IMG submission 13097)
CGGTGACACCGATTCCCGGGGATCTGTGCTGGTTCTCGTTCAGCTCCGATCAGCTCGGCAACCCGGCCTACGGGTACGAGAACTCGACCGGCACCGGCACCCAAGGCGCGATCGTTGACCTGGCGTTGTTCTACGGCCGCAACAACCTGCTGATCAACGGTGACCAGGGCTGGGTGCCGGGCAACGTGTTCGGCGAGATCATCGAAGGTCTGCCCGCGATGGCCGAGGCCTGCCAGGACCTGTGGATGGGTGGCGTGCGAGGGGAGACGCTGAGCTTTCAGCGCGCCTGAACGATCGTGATGCCCGCCGCCGGTTCCAGCGCGTCGGGGCCCACCGCGTAGGACACCAGGGCCAACGTCACCAGCACCAGCCCGGCGACCAGCGCGACCTTGGTGGCGCGCTCGATGTGCAGCAGGCCCTCATCCATCGCGCGCATGCCGTCGCGGATCTTCTCGCGGCTGGCGTGGCGCAGCGGCTTCTCGATGCCGTGGTGCAGCAGCAGCGCCAGCCCGAACGTCAGGCACAGCACGCTGGCGTAGAAGTACACGCTGGAATGCATCACCGCGCTGAGCAGCACGATGACCGGCCAGTGCACCAGGAACAGCGCGAACGCGATGTCGCCGAGGTAGGTGCTGGCGCGGTTGCGCAGCAGCGGCTGGAACTGCGGTTCGCCGCCGATGCCGGCGGCGATCACCAGCACGGCGCCGGCGACCGGCAGCAACGCCCATGGGGCGGGGTAGCCGGCGGTGGTCTCGCTGATCACGAACACGCTGGCGACGATGATCGCGACGCCCGCCCATGACAGCAGCGGCTTAAGCAGCACGGGGGTGCGGGTGAGGAAGCCGGCCGCGGTGGCGAGCAGCGCACCCACGCCGAGCTCCCAGACGCGGGCGAAGGTGTTGAAGTACGCCCAGTCCGGTGCGTTCGCCGAGCTGTACAGCGACCACGCCAGTGATGCGACCACCAGGATGCCGGCCGCCCCGGCCACGAGGGCGGTCTTGCGAGCCTGAGACCAGGCGAGGGCGGCCGCGATCATCGCGGCGGCCAGGATCACCAGCGGCCACGTCAGCCAGAACTGCTCACCGACCGACAGCGCCCAGAAGTGCAGCAACGGTGACGCCGACATCGGGCCGGCGAACGGGTCGGCTCTCAGGAAGGCGAAATGCCAATTGGCGGCGAACACCGCAGCCAACAACGCGTCGATGCCGACCTGCTCGGCGCGGCTCTGCGGGAAGACCAAGACCGCCGCGACATAGGTGAGTAGCAGCACGACGGTCGCGGCCGGGACGATGCGCAGCGTGCGGCCCCAGAGGAAGTGCCCGACCGCCATGGTTTTGCTGTGTTTCCCGCCCCGCAACAGCGCTGCCGTCACGAGGTAACCCGACAGAACTAGAAATATGTCGATTCCGACGAAGCCACCGACAGGTTGACCCCACAGGCTGTGGCCGACCACCGCGAAAACAGCCGCCGTCCGCAAACCGTGAAGGTCGAAGCGAAAGTTTGCTTCCGCTGCTTTTCGATCTCGGCGTCGAGATGAAATGCGATATCTATCCAGCGTAGTAGTCATCATTGCCCCCCAGCTGAGAAATGCTACGTAGGTCAAATCATGGCTGAGAAACGCAATATGGGAAAGTTAGCAAATCACGGTGTGGCCTGGATCACGCTGCTCCGAGGCGCACCTGTTCGGCGCGGGCGACGGCCCACTGGGGCCTAGCAAACTCGGATGTGAGCGGATTGTTACCGTCGTGGAGGTTTGACTCGGTTACCGTTCGTCAGGAGGCTCACAGGAACCTGGAGGTGATTCACATACGCAAGCATTTGGCAGCGACCTTGGTGGCCATCATGGCGATCTCGGCGGGTTTGATCGGTTCTGCGGCCCCAGCGGGCGCCGCTCAGGACGGAAATCCTGGCCCGTGGGAGATGCCGGATGTCCGGGGTGAGACGCTGCAGCGCGCGATCAACTCCGTGCTGAGCGTGACTGGCGACATCGATCTGGACCTCGAGGTCCGCAACAGGAAAGACGTCCGCCAGGTGATCAACTACACGAACTGGGAGGTGTGCGCGCAGGCCCCGCGCGGGGGTCAGAACATCTCGCAGAAGGCCAGACGCGTGATTTTGGTGGTGCGCCGCCCCAATTCGTCGGGTTGCTGAGAGAGCGAACCGATGGGCCGACTGAACCTTCCTGACGATTCATGAGGACGGACTGACCAACTAGACAGCGTCTCCGGGACGACTCATTGGATTGCACGCAGGCTCTAGGCTACACCGGAAGCGCCGCACGTCAGATCGTCTCGGTTTACGAAGGAGACTGGACTATGATCGGACTTTGGGTCGGGGTTTCGTATTAATAGGGGGTTCGCGTGAGCAAATCGCTTTGTTGTTCAATTGTTGTAACGGCTGCCAGCGTTGGGTTTTTTATGGGGCCGATTCCTAGTGCTTTGGCGGCGCCCGACGCGACCATCGAAGCTCCTGATGTGATCGATATGGTGTTGGGCAAAGCGATCGACGAACTGCTTGAGGAAACTAACGAACCGGATCTGAAGATTGACACCGTCGACTACGTCGGCGGTCAAGATCAGATTAATATGACTAACTGGGTCGTTTGCGCTCAGTATCCCAAAGCAGGTGAACCGATCTCGCCAACAACTAAGAGTATCTCTCTCTACGTGCGGAGACCCACCCAAGAAAGTTGTTGGACCGCCAGTTAGCGCCGGGCATCCTTCTGAGTTCACCACGGGCTAACGCTAATTTTTGGAGGCCGTACGTTGCGGCAAGTTGGCAAGTCGCAGCGGCGTCGCGTTTGACGCGTTTGCGGGAGGCGACCGATGTTGAACGGTGAGGCCCAACTAGTTATTGCGGTCGAACAATATCGGCATTCCGCCACGGTTTCGTCAGTGAGATTCCGGTCGCCTTCATCATGCGGCGAAGCAAAGGAACGCTGATTCCGACGACGTTCGAAGGGGCGCCCTCGATGCCGTCGACGAAACAACTGCCTAAGCCGTCGCGCGTGAACGCGCCCGCGACGTGGATCGGTTCGCCACTGTCGACGTAGTCTTTAAGTTCCTCGTCGGTCGGGGTGCCGAAGTGCACCGTCGTGCTTGCCGTTTCGCTATTGGTGTGGGTAATTACCCCGTTAGAGATGCCTAACAGGGCGTGACCGGTGATCAGGTGGCCGGTTGATCCGGCCATCGAAATCCATTGCTGCCGCGCTGCTTCCGCCGACCAGGGCTTCCCGTGCAGTGCATCGTTGAAGAACAGCATGGAATCGCAGCCGAGAACGATGCAGTCAGCGGCGATGTGCCGCGGCAGCCGCGCTGCGACGGCGATGGCCTCGGCGTTGGCCAGTTCGCCACCACCGCTTCGGGTGGGTGCCGTCGACGAGCGAGTCGATCAGCGCGTCCTCGTCCACCTCCGAGACGACCACCAGCGGCTCGATGCCGGCCTGGCGCAGCACCCGCGGCCTGCCGGCCGACGCCGGCCCGAGGACCACCTGGGTCATGTGAGTCCGTTTCGGAAAGGCACCCCGTCAGCGCCGCAGATGCGTGCGCTCCAGCAGTGTGACGCGCTGCCAGCTGGCATACGAATAACGCAGCTTGTCCACCGGGTGGCCCCACGGGTTGAGTTCCTGGGGACCAGGTTCGTGATGGCCACCTCCGGCGCTGGCCAGCACCGTCGCCAGCGCGGCGATCTCCTCGAGAGTGGGTTCACCCTTGAGGATCTGGAAGTGCGGCTCTGGGGCGGGCGGGTTGTCGATGGTCATGTCCCGCGGATCGGAGACCTCGGCGATGTCGGTGTCCTGGCTCATGGCTCACAGTCCTTATTTGGCAGACGGGTTCCGTTGAGATGGGGTGGGATGCTCAGAGCGGGATGTTGCCGTGCTTCTTCGGCGGGGTCTGGGTGATCTTGCGTTCTAGCAGCCGCAGCGCGGTACCGATGTAGCCGCGGGTGTGCGAGGGCGGGATCACCGCGTCGACGTAGCCGCGTTCGGCGGCCATGTACGGGTTGACCAGGGTGTCCTCGTACTCCTGCTGCAGCTGCAGGCGCAGCGCGTCGACGTCCTCGCCCTTCTCGGCGGCTTCCTTGAGCTGCTTGCGGTAGACGAAGCCCACCGCACCCGAGGCGCCCATCACGGCGATTTGGGCGGTCGGCCAGGCCACGTTGACGTCGCAGCCCATGTCTTTGGAGCCCATCACGCAGTACGCGCCGCCGTAGGCCTTGCGGGTGATGACGGTGACCTTGGCGACGGTGGCTTCGCCGTAGGCATAGAGCAGCTTGGCGCCGCGGCGGATGATCCCATTGAACTCCTGGTCGGTGCCGGGCAGGAAGCCGGGCACGTCGACGAGCATGACGATCGGGATGTTGAAGCAGTCGCAGGTGCGGACGAACCGGGCGGCCTTCTCCGAGGCGTCGATGTCCAGGCAGCCGGCGAACTGGGTGGGCTGGTTGGCCACGATGCCGACCGGGCGGCCGTCGATACGGCCGTAACCGCAGATGATGTTGCCCGCATAGCCGGCCTGGATCTCGAGGAACTCGTCGTCGTCGAGGATTCGGGTGATCACCTCGTGCATGTCATACGGCTGGTTCGGGGAGTCCGGGATCAGCGTGTCGAGCTCGAGGTCCTCTTCGGTGAGGTTTTCCTCGATGGGGCCGGGTGGGTGCGGGGCGGGGTAGCGCGGCGGTTCGGCGTAGTTGTTGGGCGGCAGGTAGGACAGCAGGTCGCGCACCCATTCCAGGGCGTCCTGCTCGCCGGAGGCGACATAGTGCACGGTGCCCGATTTGGCCATGTGGGTATGGGCGCCGCCGAGTTCCTCCATCGTGACGTCCTCCCCGGTTACGGTCTTGATGACGTCGGGGCCGGTGATGAACATCTGGCTGGTCTGATCGACCATGACCACGAAGTCGGTCAGCGCGGGGGAGTAGACGTGCCCGCCGGCGGCGGCACCCATGATCAGCGAGATCTGCGGGATGACGCCGGAGGCCTTGATGTTGTTGTGGAAGATGCGGCTGTACAGGCCGAGGGAGACCACACCCTCCTGGATGCGGGCGCCGGCGCCGTCGTTGATGCCGATCAGGGGGCGGCCGGTCTTGATGGCCAGCTCCTGCACCTTGACGATCTTCTCGCCGTACACCTCACCGAGGGAGCCGCCGAACACGGTGGCGTCCTGGCTGAACACGCACACGTCGCGACCGTCGATGGTGCCGTACCCGGTGACCACACCGTCGCCGGTGGGACGGTTGGACTCCAGCCCGAAGTTCTTGCTGCGGTGCTTGGCCAGCGCGTCGAGCTCGACGAACGAGTCCTCGTCCAGCAGCGCCAGGATGCGCTCGCGGGCGGTGAGCTTGCCCTTGGCGTGCACCTTCTCCACTGCTGCCTCACCGACTGGGTGCAGCGATTCCTCGGCGCGCTTGCGCAGATCAGCAAGCTTTCCGGCAGTGGTGTGAATGTCGATCTCGTGCTCGGCGGCTGGCTCAGTCACGCTGGTCATAAGGTGATGGTATCGGCGGGGGTTTCGGGCGTAGCGAGCGGCCCTTAGTAGTCCCTTAAGAACCGATTTCGGCGATGACGCGCCGGCCAGTTTGTGGCCCGCGGCGCGATAATGCGGCGCTAGCGGACTTGGTCCGGGTCTGGGAGTTCGAGGACGTCAACCGGTCTGCATGACGTTGGACCGACAACTGAGTACGGCCTACATGGGTTGCGCAGATGACGCGACTTCTAGCCACCGGGCGCGCGAGACAAGCGCGAAGGCCGCTTGCTCACCAATTCGCTGGGCACACCATGATGCAGCTAATATCGGGCGAACGGATATTGCAATGGCAAGCAAGTGCAGGATCGGTACCAGAATAGGCTTGCCTCAGCTGAAGCTGAACGCGGAGACTTGCTGGTCATGCGCTATTTCAATTTTGCGGAGAAAGTTTGACGGAAGCGGCCATTCCGGTTGACAGGCCCCCCGGAGTCTGAGAAGCTCTCAGCAACATCAAGGGACCGAACCTTCTGGGGGGACTAGAAATGAACGCCATCGCGACCAAGTTCCAGGTCGGTGCCGCCGCTCTCGCGGTTGGCGCCTCCGCAGCTTTCGCTCCCGTGGCCGCGAACGCCGCTCCGGCCGTGCAGGTGCCAGTCGCTCCTGTGCATCAGGTCGCCGGTGACCTCGCCGCAGCCCCTGGCGACTTCATCTGGTTCTTCCAGGTCACCTCGGTCCAGCTGTCGGCCACCTTCACTAGGAGCGCCACCTTCTGGACCGACACCACTATTGCCATCTACGAGGCGAAGCTCGCCCGTCGGCCTAATTCGATCTTCGCCCCCTTCTACGAGAACAGAATCGCGCAGCTTCAGCAGCAGCGCGCTGCCTTCGGCCAGCTCAGCTTGAGCGCCTGCCGCGACGGCGAGGGCATCACGGCCGGTCCGTACGGGACTGTCACCCGGGGCGCCTGCTGACGCCCTGGTCATCTGATAAGTTTCACCATTTCATAAAGTTAAAGCCTGCACGTCGATAAAGAGGCGTGCAGGCTTTAACCTTGCCCAGGGAATTGTGAGTGCGATTTTTTCCGCGACGGCCGTCAGATGAGGATCTCGATGGCAGCGACGATGAATTTGCGGTGGACTACGACCAAAGTCAGCGACGAGTCCTCATTTGGAGCTCTGCGTTGCTGGTGCTCGTCATCCTGGGGTTGGGCTGTTGGGTAGCGGTAGGCGCCTTCCAGGCGAAAGCCAAACTGGAACAGGCTCGCGGGAGCGCCCAAGAAGCCAAAAGTGCGCTACTCGACGGGAATACCGAACTCGCGGCCAGATCAGCCGACGCCGCGCTTGAGCAAGCTGAGGCGGCGCGTAAGGCGACCCATTCAGTCGCATGGAACATCGTGGCGGCAATGCCGTGGCTGGGTAGTCCATTCAAGACCGGGCAGCAGGTCACCGATGTCGTGCTGGGACTCGCGGCGGATGTGCTTAGACCGGCAGCGGATGTGGGCATCGCGATCGCGCCGGACCGCCTCTACCGCGACGGCCGGGTTGACGTCAACCTCCTGCGTAGCCAGGAACCTCAGCTGACCGAATTGTCCGAGAACGCCGCGCGTCTCAACGGTGAAGCCAGCGCAATTTCGGATCCGCGTTATGTGTCCCTCATGAGCGACGCGCGGTCTGAACTACAGAGTCAGATCTCCAGCATTACTTCTGTAATCGAGAATGCCGCTTTGGCTGCTCGCTTGGCACCATCGATGATGGGGGCCGATGGTCCACGCACCTACTTCATGGCTTTCCAGACGAACGCTGAGGCGCGCGGAACGGGGGGATTGCTTGGCGGTTACGGAATCTTGCGGTTCGACAACGGGCTACCAACAGTTGACACCATTGCTCCAAATACTGATCTTACCGAGGCCGTTGCGCCTATCGAGCTTGGGCTCGAATTCGACCAGCAATATGGCTTTGCTCAGCCGTTCACGGACTTTCGCAATAGTAATCTGAGCCCGCATTTTCCTTACGCTGCGCAGATCTGGAAAGCCATGTGGGCTGAACAGACAGGCATGAATGTCGACGGAGTTATCGCGATCGACCCAGTTGCGCTCAGCTACATTCTCGGCGCCGTCGGCCCAGTGACGATGCCGGACGGAGAGGTGGTATCGCGAGAGAACGTGGTTGAACTGACAGAGTCGACCGCGTACCTGCGATTTCCTACAGATCAGGTAGCACGTAAGCAGTACCTGCAGGATATCGCCAATGCCGTAGTGACAAAGATGGCCCAGCCGGTTCCGTCGCCACGAGGCCTCCTCGACGCATTGGGGAAGTCCGTTGAGGAGCGGCGGATCGCTGTCTGGAGCGCCTCGCCGGCCGAGCAGGAGCTACTTGAAATGACACCGCTGGCCCATGTTTTGCCTGAGGACGGTAGTCCGTACGCCGCAGTGGTGATCAATAATCTCGGCGGGAACAAACTCGACTATTATATGAAGACCGAAATCGATTACGCTGCAGACGATTGCAGTGATGAAACCCGGGCCTCGACGGTGAACGTCAAGCTGACTAACGCGGTGCCGAATGAACCACTACCCGACTATGTCGCTTCGGCAGCGGGGCTTTCTCCGGAGCTCCTCATCGCGGTTCCGAAGGGAACAAACATCACCTCGGTTCGGCTATTCGCGACGAAGGGCGCGGAGCTATCGAGTGCCATCCTGAACGGTGAGCGAGTGCCTGCCATCATCAACACGGAGCGTGGACACCCAGTCTATGAAGTGCAAGTAATCATTCCGCCTGGTCAGTCGGCTGAAGTCAGTTTTCATCTTTCCGAACCTACGGTGCCGGGTGCTGCGCGAGTACCAGTACAGCCCCTTGTCGAGAACGTGACTCCAAAGGTATTGGTGCCTACGTGTTAGCGCTAGGAACACGAAGGCTAGGTTTGTCGCATGGTCGTTTCTATTTGCCTGGCCGATTGCTGCCGATAACGGTCTATGGCATCAACACGGCGCCGGCACCCATATACTCACCACGGGAGGAAACGCTGTGAGGTTGCAGGATTTCATCAAGCTGTTCCGAGCACGTTGGGTGACTATCACCGTCACGACGGTGGCCGTGGTTCTGGGAGCGGTACTAATAACATTGCTGACAACGCCTCTTTATCAGGCGACGACCCGCCTCTTTGTATCTACAACTGCTGGTTCATCACTTGCTGAGACGTATCAGGGGAATCGATTCTCCCAAGAACGCGTGAAGTCATATTCCGAATTGTTGATGGGCAGGACCCTTGCACAGCGCACAATCGATAAGTTAAAGCTAGATATGGGTGCCTCTGAACTTCAGAGCAACATCACTGCGAGCGCGAAGCTCGATACGGTACTAATTAATGTGGCGGTCTTGGACCCCTCCCCCGTACGCGCACGGGACATTGCGAATACGCTTTCTGACGAGTTTGTCTCAATGGTCAGAGAGTTGGAGACCCCGAACGATGGAGCGACCGCAGACGCTCGTGTGGTTGTTGAACAACGAGCCTCGATACCAGAACACCCCATAGTACCCAAGACAGCGCGCAATATCAGCCTGGGGGGGGTCATTGGTCTAGCGCTTG
>JGI11976J13097_1000289_pt1 | contig 8854 bp, 9 predicted proteins | sample DeeseametaMP2497_FD_13097 | JGI IMG/M metagenome (IMG submission 13097)
CCGCGCTCGGGCACGTCGGACAGATCGGGTTCGTCGTACTGGCCGATGTCAGCGGTGTAGGCATAGGGGACAGCGCCGTGTTCGCGCATCCACGCCACCGCGACGGAGGTGTCCAAGCCGCCGGAGAATGCGATGCCGATGCGCTCACCGACGGGAAGTTCGTGCAGTACCTTGGTCACGCCAGCATGGTATCGGTCTACTCGGTCAGCTCGAAAACGGCACCGGCGAGGATCGACCCGTTGACCTGAATTTCGAGCACATGCTCGCCCGGGTAATAGCGACGCGTGGTGATGGGACGGAACGAGTGCGTCCGCGTGATCGTCGTCGTCGATCCGGGCGCGAGCGCGCGGGTGGTCAGCTTGAACACCTTCGGACTTCGCTTGCCGTTGGCACGGACATGATGGATGACGTAGTCGACGGCCACGGACTGCTCGGAGTCCGCAGTGTTGGCGAGATCGAAGCGGATCGTGACGGACCCACCCGTCGGTACCTCGTTCGGCGTCACCTCCAGATCTCGGGCCTCGACACCCTCGGTCGGTGCGAAACCGAGAAGCGACAGGGCGCCCGGATCGCCCTTCTTGATCAACGAGCGCAGTGCGCGTCGGACGAGTTGTGTGGTGTGTGCGTCCGGATCGGCCATCCACGCCGCAGCCCGATCCACGACCAGGGTGGGATCGGTCCGACTCAGATCGTTGAGGTGATTTGCAACCGAGCGGCGTACGAACTCGGAATCGTCGCGGTAGAGCGCGTCGAGAATCGCGGTCGTGGCGTCCGGTCGGGCAGTGAGCGCTTCGACCCGTCTGGCCCATGGCAGAAACGGGCGGGTTCCCTCGGATGCCAGTCGGCGAACGTGCGGATCCGGGTGGTGCGTCCACTCCAGGGCCGTATCGAGGGTTCGATCGAGATCGGCGTCCATGAACGTCCGGATCGCGAATTCACCCGTCAGGCGAGAGGTCAGCCAGGCGAGAAGGGCTAACCCGGAGTCGAATTCGGCTACACCCTCCGAAGTCGCACGTACCGCGAGTGCCTCGCTGATCGGCCAGATCATCCAACCAGTGAACTCGTCGTTCGTCAGTGCGGCTTCGATAGCGGCCTCGAACTGCGGGTAGTCCGCCGGTAGTTCGGCGAGTAAGGCGTCGCGGACGATGCGGGCGCGATCACTCAGGCTCAGGCCGTCGAACTCGCCTGCCGTAGCGGAGGTCGCCGGCAAGTCGCCGCCGAGGCAGTCGACCAGATTGTGGACGACATTCGCGCCGAGCAGCTCGTCTGCAGTCGGCATCAGACCATATCCTTCTTGGTCATCCATCTCAGAATCGGCCAGCCCAAGAACACCGGAAGCCAGCACGTCAGGACACGGTAGAGAAGCACCGACGGTACCGCGACACTCGCGGGAAGACCGAACGCGGCGAGTCCGCCGATCAAGGCCGCCTCGACGGCACCGACGCCTCCCGGGGTCGGGGCTGCCGCGGCGAGGGTGCCACCGATCATGGTCACGACGGTCACGGTGATGAACGTCGTCCCGCCGCCGAACGCTTGGACACTGGCCCACAGTGCTAGCGCGGCTCCGAGAGTTGTTGCCGCACAGCCGAGAATGATGATCGAGAAGCGCTTCGGGTCCATCGCGAGCTGAGCGAGTTCACCGAGCCCCTCCTTGAGCTGCGGTCGTATCGCGTCGCGTAGCCACCGACGCAGGATCGGCAGGAACAGCGCCGCCCCGACGGCTCCCAGCGCAACGCCAGCGATCAGATACAGCACCGTCGGATCGGGCACGTAGCGCTCGAGCCCCGAGGATGTGCCCGCGACGATGGAGAACATGATCAGCAGGCTGACGTGGGTGATCACCTGCACCGACTGCTCCAGCGCCACCGCCGCAGTGGCCCGGACGGCTCCGAGGCCACTCTTCTGCAGGAAGCGCACACTCAGCGCCAGGCCACCCACGCCCGCCGGGGTCGTCGTCGCGGCAAAAGTGTTGGCCACCTGCATGATCACCAGATTGAAAAAGCTGACCTTGCCGAACGCGCAGGCCCACAGTGCTGCCGCGGCACCGATGTACGTCAGCGCAGACACTGCAAGGCCCAGCAGTGCCCACCACCAGTTGGCGGTGCGGAGCTCGGTCAAGAATGTCGGTACCGCACTGATGAACGGATACGCGACGTAGACGAGCGCAATCAGCAGGACGAGCTGGATGATCTGATAGCGGGAGAATCGCGTGACCTGTTCCAGCTCGATCTTCAGGGTGTCGGTCTGGTTCAGGACTTCCTCGCGCACGGCCTTCATGGTGGCGGTGCCGTCGGGAACGGATTTGAGGACCCGCGTCGGGATGGCGGCTTTGGTCAACCGTCCGGCGGCGGTGACGACGGTGTCCTCACCGAGGGTCTCGATAGCGATGCGCACGGCGCGTTCGACCCCGAACAGCGTCGAGGTGGAGATGAGTAGCTGCGCAACATCGGACTGCATCTGCGCGTCCGAGGCCCCGAGCTCGGCGAAAGCGAAACCCCCGAACAGTGCGGTGCCGTTGTCGTCCCAGATCTCGGCGCTCCGCAGATCGCCGTGCGAAATCTGTCTCTCGTGCAGCGTCTGCAAGCCGTGCCAGATGGTCACCGCCAGCGAATCCTCGGAGGACTCGTCGACGGCCTTTCCGCGCGGTGCACTGTGTGCGAACAGTGCCCAGCCGCGGTCCAGGACGGAGACCGCGAGGGGTGTACTGCTTGCGATACCCAGCTCACCGATCGCGATGCCCATCAGAGCCCTGTGCTCGACGGCTCGCCGCATCGAGGCGTGAATCGGCACGCTTTCGCTGCCACGAAATGTCAGCCATCGCCAACCCTGCTTGATCACCCCGCCGCTGCGTTGGTTCTGCCCGTACATTTCGACGACGATCTCCGGTTCCGGGCCCTCGGCGGTAGCGGAGAGCACCAGCGGTCCCGGTCCGGCCGGTTTGAGAACGGTGAAGGAGGTGACGGGATGACCACGCTTTGCCAGTAGCCGGACAGCGCCGTCCAATGGGACTTCCAGAGCCGGTGTGCCGACGACGAGCACGATCAACGCGCCGATGAACCAGCCGACCGCCAATCCCAGCAACGACCGTGCCGGAACGACGGTGCTGACGAAAAGGTGCATCGGCACGAATGCGAGAAGCAGGAACCACCAGGCACGACGCCAGCGAGCGGGAAGCCAGGGGCCCGACACCGTGAGAATCGCGGCGAGCATCGCGATCCAGCGCGAATCGTCGAGGAACTGCGCGAGGAAGGTATCCAGTCGCTCCGGCACGTCCAGATTCCACTCGGGGGTGGAGATACCGGTGCCGGTGATCGACAACGCGAGCACAGCGAGCAGGCCCGCCGCCGCGTAACCAGCGAGCAGCTTCCACTTACGGCCGGCGATCAATCCGATCAGAATGGCGAACGGAAGGGCCAGAATCGCCACGCCGTAGAGAAGGTAGACCAGGTCGGATTGATCCGGGCTGAGCACCCCGACGATGCCCGATACGGAGCTTTCCAGCGCAGCCCATTGATTGCGGGTGATGAGGGACCCTGCGATGACTGCCGCCACCAACAGGGCCGACAGGACTACTCGCAGAATGTCGCTCGTGCGGCGGATGGGCGGTTGCAGCAGCCGGCCCGTCACCGGGATTTCCCGCCCGTCGACTCGTATCGTTTGACGGATCTTTCGGTGCGGCCTCGAGATGCGTCGGCCAACGCTGGGAGTCAACCTAGCGCGCCAGACGCCGGCGAAGCTCGTTTCGTACCGCCGGCCACTCCGAGTTGACGATCGAGTACACGACCGTGTCACGCAGGGAGCCGTCGGGCATGCGCTGGTGATTGCGCAATACGCCGTCCTGCTTCGCGCCCAGGTTCGCGATGGCGGTTCGAGATTGCATGTTCATCCAGTGCGTTCGGAATTCCACTGCAATGCAGTTCAATTCCTCGAAGGCGTAGCCGAGAAGAAGCAACTTGCTGGCAGTGTTGGTGCCACTGCGGTGCGCCGACGCCGCATTCCAGGTGGAACCGATCTCCACGCGACGGTTGGCTGCATCGGCGTTCATGAACGTAGTCATGCCGATGATCTGTCCGGTGTCGTTGCGGCGCAGAGTGAACGGAAGCATCGATTGTGCCTCGAGCAACCCGAGGCGTCGGTCGATCTCGGCCGCCATCTCCTCGGGCCTCGGAACAGCGGTGTACCAAAGATTCCACAAGTCACCGTCGCGAGCGGCGTCGCACAGGCCCTCGAGATGCTCGTGGCTCAGCGGCTCGAGCGTCACGACGTCGTCGCTGAGCGTTACCGGGTGCAGAAAGGTCACATCAGGGACGATACGGGAATCATTGTTCAGGTCGAGACCCCTGCGATGCGCGTACGTCGAACGCTTCCCCGCCTCCTGGACCCAGCCGGCCTCGAGTACGACACGCTGCACGTCGTCCCAAAGCGGTGTGCCCGCTGATTCACTTCCGGCCACACGTACGGCCTCTGGAAGACGGGTATTGCGTTGTGCACCGCGCTGTCGAACAGCGCTTTGGGTGCGGGTCGCTGTCGCCGCACACCGCGAACAGATCGTTGTCGCCATCGAACACGGCCTGTCCAACGCACTCGTCGAATCCGTGAACACCAAGATCCGACTCCTCACTCGCATCGCTTTCGGCTTTGCCCGTCCGAAGTGCTCATCTCCTTGGCCATGCTCAATCTCGGAGGACACCGACCGTCACTACCCGGCCGCCGATACCCCCCCCACATCAGTAACAATGGCCGTATTTCTTGACGCAGTGGGGTTTCGTGTCAGTTGTCGATGGTTGCGCCGACGCAACTCGCTTTGATATCTTGTGCCCATCGCCGCTCCATCGAGGTGGGGCTGGAAGTGAGCCACAGGATTACTCGCCGGATGACGAGGCCTGTGGCTTGCGTAGTGTCCGGGGTCAGATGTGGTGGATCTCGACGGCTTCGCTGATCTTGTGCAAATAGCTGCTGTCTCCCACGCGGTCTTGTACCACCGCGCCGCACACGATGTCAGCCACCCAGAGCGCTGGTTCGACTCTCCCGACGCTGTGATGCACACGTAGACCCGAGGTAATCACCTTCTGTGCCCGGAACTTCTGGAGTAGATCGAGGTCGCTTTGGTCCTGATCGCCTCGGGATTCGAGCGTGATGCGGCTGCATGGCATCTTGAACTCGCTTCACTAGCCTTCGAGCGCGCTGACGCTGACGCCGTAGGGCAGGAAACGCAGCCGACGCGTGGGGTCGACGTTGTCCTTGTGGGCGCGCAGGGCATCGAGCTCGGAACTGTATACCTGGTCGATGTGGGCAGATCCGTCCTCGTCGACGGTGTAGATGGCCCACACGCCGTCACCCTTCTCGCCGGTGGTCTCCGGTTCGGGCGCCGGCTTGGCGCGCGGCGTGGCCGCTTCGCCGAAGAACGCGCCCCACGGGCCGACGGCTCCGGACCCACCGATGATCTTGCCTACCTGATCGACTACGTCCCGCAGTCCGTCGCTCGCTTCCTTGGCGAAGCGATCGAAGTCCTCGGGGTCGATATTGAACGGTCCATTGTTGGTCATCTCTCCAGTGTGCGCCTGTTCGCTCCCGGAAGCACTGGGGTCACTCCGCAGGCTCCGCTCCCGGCGTCACTGCTGCAACTGCGACCCGATGGTGTTGTGGAGCGCCCTGAGACTGTTCTGCCCGAGGGTGACGGTTTGCGACTCGATGTGCCGGAGCAGGTGACCGTCGTCGAGCACCTTCTCGCTCGACTGGATCAGGACGGTCCCGGCGCCGGTGAAGTCGAACTGGCGTTCCTCCCCGCTGTTGGCGCCGAGGAACCCGCGGGCCGCGCCGAGGAAATTTTGCATCCAGCCGGCATCGAAGTGGTGTGACGGGGACGGGCAGTCGGCCCAGCCTACGAGGGCCTCCGGGTCGATGCGCAGTGGTGGTTCGGCGAACATCACGGGCCCGTTGGATGAGGCCAAAAACTTGCCCGTGCCCAGCAGCGTCAGAAATCCGGGGACGATGGACTGCTTCAGATCCAGGGTCGGCTGGAATGCGAGCAGGTTCGATGCCCGGATGGTCAGGTTGCCGTCGTCCAGGTCGTACGAGTTGATGTTGAATCCGCGATCACCGAGGATCAGCTTGCCCTGGCCCTGCGCGAGGACCCAGTCGTTCGAGTACAGCGGCGACGAGAAGCGCGCGGCGACGATGGCCGGCATCGATGTCTGACCGAGTGGCTCGAACCGCACATTGCCGTAGTAGGCGATCATCGCGCCCTTGGATGTGAACCATGGCTGACCGTCGAGTTCGACGCAGAATGCGTAGTCGTTGCCGGGGACGTTGTCGTTGACTGGCAGGGTATACGGGGTGTGGATTTCGAGGCCCATGTGATGCTCCTGTCAGAACTTCTGCTCGGAGGCCTGGACCCACACGGTGCCCGTACCCGTCATCTTCAGCTGAATCGCTTCGCCGCTGCCACGCCCTACAGCGTCACGCCAACCGACGTTCGCCGAGATGTCGACGCTGATATTGCCGATATGGCAGACGTACGCCTGCGGATCGACGACGACCTGGGGGTGCTGCGGCCCGACCTGAAGTGGGATTGCGCCGCCGTGCGAGAGGACTGCGACGCTTCCCTGCCCGGTCAACTGCGTCGTGAACAATCCCTGCCCCGTCATAGCGCCGCGGACGGCACCGCGTACTCCGCCCTGGGAGGTGAGTGCGACGATCGAGCTCTGCAAGTAGCCGTCGTGCACCAGGAGTCGGTCGGCTTCGACGGTGAGCATGGACGAGCCGTCGAGATGAATCACCTCGACGTAGAGCCCAGCGTGACCGTAGAACACCTCACCCTGACCCTCGGCCGCCATCATCGCTACGTGTTCGCCGGACATCATCCGACCCGCCATCCCGGCGACGCCGCCCATGCTCGGCATGCCGCTGGCAGCTCCGCCCATCGAGTGTGGGATGAAGTGGACGTCGCCGGTGTAGTACAACATTGCGCCCTTGCGCGCCAACACGTTCTGTCCGGGTGCGAGCGTCGATTTGACGACTTTGCTGTTGACGAGTTCGAGTGGCACGTCAACGCTCCTCGGGTTGGATGTAGACGACGCCTTGGCCGTCGAACCGTAGCGAGAACGCCTCGCCGCTTCCGCCGCCGATAGCCGATCGCCAGGTGACGTCGGTGACGAAGCTCTGATTCAGTGATCCGCGATGCGCGACGAATGCATCGGGATCGACGACGAGGGGATATTGCGGGTCCACCGCCAGGGCGATGAGCGGACCACCCGCAGAGAGCAGTGCCACCGAACCCGTTCCGCTGACGATGGTGGTGAACAATCCCTGACCCGAGGATGCTCCGCGAAGCCCCGAGAACTTGACTTCGGTCTTGATCTGACCGGTGAGGGCGAGCAACTGCGAAGCCTCGACGTGCATCGAGTCGTTCGCCAATTCGACGATGGTGATGTCCTGCGCATCGACGGCAAAGTAAACGATGCCTTTCCCGGAAACCTCCATGAGAGACAGGGATTCGCCGGTGACCTTTTGTTTGAGCGCGGCACGCAGGCCCCCCCCGCCCATGCCGGCGTTCTTGAAGGCGACGTCGCCCTCGTACGCGACCATCGATCCGGAGATCGCGCGCAGCGAATCGCCAGTGAGATTCGCGACGAGCACGCGGTGCCCGTTGGTTGTCAGCTGAGCCACGGGAAGACTATGCCACGCACAGTCCCCCCGTGTCAGTGCAACTGGACCTTGCAGTGCAACTGGCCTTGCAGTGCAACTGGACCTCCGGGCCTACTGGATCAGTGGGCGCAGTGCCTTTCCGGCGAGTTCGACGATGCCGGGCTCGTGGCCGTTGGTGACCAGGTTGATGATGACTCCGTCGATGCCGTGGTCGAGCACACGCGTCTGCACCTGTTCGGCGACGTCGTCCGGCGTTCCGCAGAAAGCCCGGTCGGTAGCGGCGGTCTTCTCGTCCTCGGACAGATTCGACAAGTCGATACCGTTCGAGAGCAGGTAGTCGTTCTGGAGCGTGCGTGCTTTGTCGCCGTCCTCGTCGATGATGACGAACGCGAGGAAGCTGGTTTCGAGATCCTTCGGGTCGCGGTCGACTTCCTCGCAGCGCGCTTGCACGGCCTCGACCTTGCGAGGCAGTTCGCTTGCGTTGCAAATGATGTTGAGGTGATCGGCGAACTGCGCAGCGAGACCGAAGGTCTTCTTTTCACCACCGCCGCCGAGCATGATCGGGAGGTCGTCACGCAGGCGCGGCTCGTTGATGGCCTCCTCGACCTGGTACCACAGGCCGTCGAAGGTGGGACGCTGCCCGCGCAGCATCGGTTCGATGATCTGCAGCGCCTCGTCGAGGCGTTCGAAACGATCGGTGAACGTACCGAATTCGAGGCCGAAACTGGTGTGTTCGAGCTCGAACCATCCTGCGCCGATGCCGAGGATCGCGCGTCCGCCGCTGACGACGTCGAGGGTGGTGACTGTCTTGGCGAGGATCGCCGGGTTTCGGTAGGTGTTCCCGGTGACGAGTGCCGACAGCTGGATGGTGTCGGTGGCGGTGGCCAACGCGGACAGTGCCGAGTACGCCTCGAGCATCGGTTCGTCGGGCTTGCCGATCCCGGGTAGTTGGTAGAAGTGGTCCATGACGAATGCAGTGTCGAATCCGGCTGCTTCGGCCTCGCGCGCTTGCGCGATGACCTTGGGAAACAGCTCTGCGACAGGGCCTGAGTAGCTGAAATTGGGCATCTGGTAACCGAGACGAATAGTCACCGTTCAAACGCTACTCCCGTCCGCGAAGTCTGCCATCTCGAACATCCGGATTCCGTTGCAGCCGCCGATCGGCGGGTGAACAATCACAGTCATGCCGACACTCGAGCTCACTCGA
>JGI11976J13097_1000302_pt1 | contig 8588 bp, 10 predicted proteins | sample DeeseametaMP2497_FD_13097 | JGI IMG/M metagenome (IMG submission 13097)
ATGGGGTGAAAACGGTTCTCCAGCTGTGCATCGCTGCGGATCGCGAGGTACGCCTCTCGGGTGCCGACTCCGACGAGAGGGATCCGCAGTTCGTTGCCCAGAAACCGCAACAGGTTCAGGAATTCTCGGCGTACGTTGTCGCGGCCGGCGAGGACGTTGTGGAGCTCGTCGATGATCAGCATCCGAACTCCTGTCGCTCGCAGCAGCGTGATCGCTTGCTGTTCGAGTTCGTGGACTCGGTTCCGTGGGCGGATCGGCGTTCCGAGTGCGGCGAGCATCGCCAGGTAGAACCGTGCGGGTGCTGAGTCCGGAGGCATCTGCATACACAACACCGGTATCTGTTCGCGATCGGGCAAGCTGACAGTGGGGTGTGCACGGCGGAACTTCTCAACGATCATCGACTTGCCGTTGTTCGTCGGTCCGATCAGAAGCAGGTTCGGCATGCGTTGTCGATCCGGCCACCCCAGCAGCGTCTCGAGGTGCTCGATCACCGACCGTGCACGCGGATACCCGATCCACCTCTCGGTGCGAATGTGCCTGATGCGTTGCGCTGCAGGCAGAACCGCGATCGATCTGACCGAACTTCGCAGGTGGGTGAGGTCTGCACTACCGGGGTCGATGTCTTTGCCGATACGGTCGGTGCCGTGGCCTGCGGGAGCGCTTCGGGGGTCGTTGTTCACCGTTTCACCACTCTTCGATGTCGTCGAATAGTGGAACCGACACGTCGTCGGTGCCTTGGCAGGGCTCGGGCGGGCTCTGCGCGGCCGGTGGTGTGGTGACGCTGCTCAGATGAGCACGGCGAGTGCGATTACGGCGGGCTCGCTTGGTGTCCCTCTGTGCAGAGGTGGCTATCTGACGCATCTTCTCGATCATCGCGAACAGAGCGTGTTCGTCGATAGTTGCTCGGCCGTGCTCTCGAAGACGCACCACCGCTGCCCGGTGTTCCCACGATGTCACCGCCGGATGTGACATCGTCCGGTACGGCACCTCGACATACCCGCCGCCGCTGTCGGGGTCCAGGACCCACACCCTGCTCAGATCTCGTGGATCACGCCGGATCACGAACTGACCCAACTTCTCTCGCCTAGCGATCCACGGTTTCAGAGCGTTCGAGAAGTACTGGATGTGGTCGATGACGAACCCTGTCCGGGTCAGGCGACGCCGGATGACGGGAAGGAAGTCCACCAGGAATGCGGTCTCGCCCACCACTGTCGACGTCGATCGAGCAGTGTCGGCGTCGGTGCTGCTGGCCCACTGCGCAGCCGGGCTCCGGCTCAGGCCGGTGTGCACGTCCGCGTGATAGGCCGCGACCGCGAGGATCAGCCAGCGTTCCAATTCTCGTAAGGTCAGTGCTGCTGTGCCCTCTGAGTCGTAGCTGCCCCGCTGCGTTGGGTTCGAGAACGTGGTGCCGGGGAGTTCGTGGACCTGGGTCATGACGGTGCCGATGATGCGTTCGACGATCCCGCCGTAATGCGGCCGGCCGGGTGGTCGGTAGCCGAGGTCGATGCCGTGTTGCGCGCAACCACGCTGGAGCGCTTCACTTTTGAACTCGGCGGCGTTGTCGACATACAAGGCGCGCGGCTTTCCGGCCATCGGCCACCGCACATCCGCGCCGAGGCCCAGTGCGTCGATCCATACGCTCTTGTCCGAGCACACCCTGCCCAGACACAATCCGACCGACACTGCGGACGGCGGATCGAGTGTGACGACGAAGCCCGGCACGCAGCGGCTGAAGACATCGATAGCAATCGTGAGATATGGACGTCCGATCGGCACCCGGTCGTATTCATCGACGATCATCAGATCGACCACGGTGTGATCAATCTGGACTTGCTGGAGAACCGCCGTCACCGGCGGCGGGACATCGCCCGCGGACTGCCGCGATCGGGCGGCGTCCGGTCCGCCACGTGACCGTGCGACGCGGCCCGGGTGCATCGCTGCGATCCGCGCGGTGACTGTGTTGCGGGCTGGGATAGGGAATCCCGCACGGTGACAGGCGAGCGCGATACGTCGATGCAGTGCTGCGACACTGAGCTTCTGGCGAGCCAGAAACTCGCGGTTGATGTGCTCGGCGATCACTTCTTCCACCTCGGTCGGCATCCGAGAGCGGCCGCGCCCGCCTACAGGAGCGGAGACCAACAGATCTGTGACCGCCCCTCCCCCATTCCGGAGCTTGGACAACAGCACGTACACACGCCGGGGCGAGACCCCCAACTGCTGCGCTGCATCCTCCACCACTGCGGTACCGATCGAGGATCGATCCACTAGTTCGCTGAGCACTGCGAACCGTGACCGTGCCTGCTCCCACTGCTCCGCCGACGCGGTCAGCACACCAGTCTCGGCGACATCGAACTTGTCCGCGTCCATCGCAGCCTCCGAACGCCCGGCCTGCGTGACCGACCGATTGTGCAGTCCACTTCTGCACTCAGAATGTCAGAAGACGACTGCAATCGGAGGTAAAACCCCAGGAATTTATGACGCCCACTTCTGAAACTGACATGGGTAATCCTGTCAGTTTCAGGAGTCGCGTTCACTGTGTCAGAAGTCGAATGCACTGAGCGCCAGCAATTGAGGTGGGTTCGGCTCCTCTCCTCCGGCCCGTCGGCGTTAGTGTTGCCTATGAGCATGTCGAAAGTGGTACCTGCGCTGCCGGTACGAGACATCGACACCGCTGTAGAGATATACGTCCGCGCGTTCGGCTTCACGACCCGGTACACCGACCCGACTTTCGCGAGGCTTACCCGCGACGACGTCGAGATCCACTTGTGGGCCGCCGACGACGACAGCTGGAATACCCGTTCAGACCCTGCGGCATGGCCGGTATGCAGCGGAGCCGAGACGTTCCTTGCCGGCACAGCCAGCTGCCGCATCGCCGTGGACGAGATCAACGACCTTTACGCCGAGATGTCCCGCGCGGGAGTTCTCCATCCCGCAGACGCGGGTCGTCCCGTCTCGACGGACTGGGGAACGACGGAGTTCGCAACTGTCGACACCGACGGCAATCTGATCACTTTCCATACCAATGAAAAAAGCCAACACGAGCCCGCCACGGCAAGCAACGGCGCACCCTGACCCCACCCTCGAGCAGAAACTCGATGACCCGGACGCCCGTCGATGCGCTACGCGTGTGAAATAAGCGCATGCTCGACACGTCCACCCGCGCGCAGTCAGGCCACGGTCAGATAGATCAGTGCAATGTTGAGTGCGACGACGATTCCCGCGATGAGCCATGCCGCGTATGCCGTGATCCGGTGATTGACATCGCCGCCCATCAGGATGCGGTCCGAGGTGAACCGCACCAAGGGAATCAACGCAAACGGAATACCGAACGACAGCACGACCTGCGAGACGACCAGTGCCCGACTGGGGTCGACTCCTGCTGCCAGAATTGCCAGTGCGGGAACAAGTGTCACCAGTCGTCGCACCAGAATCGGAATGCGCTTACGTAGTAGCCCATCCATGATCATCGCGCCGGCGTACGCCCCGACCGATGTCGATGCAAGGCCCGAGGCCAGCAGGCCCACCGCGAACAGCAGTGCTACCACCGGCCCCAGAGTGTCCCCTACTGCTGCGTGGGCTCCTTCGATGGAATCGACGCCCTCGCGGCCCCCCAATGTCGATGCCGCCAACAGCAGCATCGACATGTTCACTGCACCGGCCAGCAGCATCGCCAACCCGACATCGATCCGGGTGATCCGCAACAACCGCTGACGGACAGGCCCTGCCTCGGGGTGTCCGTGCCGGTCACGTGCTAAACCGGAGTGCAGGTACACCGCGTGCGGCATGATCGTCGCACCGAGCATCGCGGCGGCGATCAACACGCTTTCCGCGCCGTCGAACCGCGGAATCAGACCGGCCGCGGCCTCGGTGAACGATGGCGGTTCCACGACGACGCTGGCAAGAAATCCGACGGCGATGACACCGAGTAGCCCGAGAATCACGAACTCGAAGGGCCGTTGGCCCCGGCGATCCTGGACCATCAGCAAGATCATCGATACGGCCCCGGTGATGAGGCCGCCGATCAGGAGCGGCAGGTCGAAGAGCAGGTAGAGGGCGATCGCACCGCCGACGATTTCGGCGAGGTCGGTCGCCATGGCGACCACTTCTGCTTGCCCCCAATATGCCAGTCGCACAGTCCTGCTCGACTTCTCGCGAACGACTTCGGGCAGTGTCATTCCGGTGACGATGCCGAGTTTGGCGGAGAGGAACTGGACGAGACCGGCCATCACGTTCGCGGCAACGATCACCCAGACCAGCAGGTATCCGAACTGCGCCCCGGCGCTGACGTTGGAGGCGACATTGCCGGGGTCGACGTAGGCGATCGCTGCGACGAAAGCGGGTCCGAGCAGAACGAGGCCCGACCGAAACCTCGAGGGCGGCCGAGACGATCGGCGCTGCAGCACAGACATGACCACACCCTCCGGCACCAACAGTATGTCAGGACCCTGAAAATATAGTTCGGCTACCCGAACAATGCAATGCGGCGTGGTGGTTCGGCGACATCTCGATCAGATGGGCAGGATCACTGCACTGACGAATTCGTTGCGGATCCAGGCGATGAACAATCCCCATACTCCGGTCAGCAGAGCGATGCCGACGGCGATCATGATGACACCGCCCGCGACCTTGATCTTCTGTGAGTTCCTCCGAAGCCACCCCACCCCGCGCATCGCCGAACTCGAACCGAACGCGAGGACGACGAACGGTAGGCCGAGCCCCATGCAGTACGCGACGATGAGAGTGACCCCGCGAGCTGCGGTTGCACCTTCGGTTCCTGCCGCAACAGACAGAACGCCGGCGAGGGTGGGACCCAGACACGGTGTCCAGCCGAGCGCGAACACACCGCCGAGCAGCGGCGCTCCAGCGAGGGACGAGATCTGCTGAGGTGCGAATCGGGTGTCGCGTTGCAGAACGGGTATCAATCCGATGAACGCCGCACCCATGATGATCGTGATGACGCCGCCGACTCGTTGGAGTACTTGCTCGTTGATGCGCAAGGTGCCGATGACTCCGAAGATCGAGGCTGTGGCGAGGACGAAGACGATCGTGAACCCGGCAACGAACAACGACGCTGCGCCGGCCACACGCCAGCGATTCGCCAGCTCCGTCGACGAGGTGCCGATGGTCGAGGTGCCGGGCGATCGGGTATCGGCTGATTGGGCGTCGGCACCGGCGATTCCTGCCAGGTAGGACAGGTATCCCGGCACCAGCGGCACCACGCAGGGTGAGGCGAACGAGACCAACCCGGCGAGCGTGCATGCCGCGATCGCGAGCAGCAGTGGCCCGCTCGATGCCGCGTTCTGGAAGGCCGACCCGATGTCCTGGGCGAGAAGAGTCGTCATTCCGCGGCTATCCGTTCGACGACGGGAAGGAGATCGTCGGTGAGCAGGGCGCGCATGAAGACCGCGGCCACGCGGTGCTGACGGTCGAGTACCAGCGTCGAGGGGATCACGCTGGTCGGGTAGTTCCCGCCGAGGGCGACCAGTGTCCGCATCGAAGGGTCGTAGATCGAGGGGTAGGAGACGTCGTTGTCGACGACGAAGTCCTGCGCTTTGTCCTTCTGTGGATCTCTGACGTTGAGACCGAGGAACTGCACGCCGCGCTCGCGGGTGGTCTCGTAGACCTCTTCGAGGTCGTCGGCTTCGCCGCGGCAGGGGCCACACCACTGACCCCAGAGATTGATCACCACCACCTTGCCGTCGTAGTCCGACAGAGCGGTCGTCTTGCCTTCCTCCATCAGATCGGGGCCGGCGAGTTCGCCTATGGTACCGCGTGTTTCGGGGGGATCGTAGACGATGTCGGTTCGACCGCCGGGGGCGACGAAGTCGAAGCTACCTCCCGTGGATGCAGCCTGTGCGCCGTCGGAGCATCCGGAGATCAGTAGTACGACGGCAAGAATCGATCCGATTGCCGCGGTGGGCGTGGTGCCTTGACGGCGCGCACCGACCCACACTGGTGGGAGACGTGTCATGAGGTGAAATCCTTTACTGCAGTGCGGATCTGGTCTGTCATCTCGAACACCGTCGGGTCGGTGACGCGCTCGATCGTTCCGTCCGGGCGGAGGAGAAAGCTCAAGGGAAGGACCGGCGGTGCCGAGAGCGCGTCCAGGACGCTGCCGCCGTCGATGTAGTTCGGATAGCGGACGCCCAGTTGCGTGACCAGCGCGGCCGCGTCCGCGGGCCGGTCCTCGACGTTGATTCCGATGACTGGGATCGCGTCGGGTTCTGCGGCGTAGGCATCGACTACGGGCATCTCGGTGCGGCACGGGCCGCACCAGGATGCCCACAGGTTGATCAACGTCACCTCACTGCCGAGAACGTCGGCGAGATCGGCATCGCTGTCGCTGTCGCTGCCGATGCAGCGCGCTATCACTCCCGCCAGCGGACCGCCTTCGCGCGGTACCGGCGGCGGACACAGCGGTAGCGCTGTTGCTCGTGCCGCGTCACCTGGTGGGCGGGACCGTGCGGGTTCGGATACGACCGGCGCGGCATTGTCGGCGATGGCCTCTGACGGGCCGCGCTCGATGCCACCGGATCGTGGCCACAGTGCCGCGATCATTGCGACCATAAGCACGAGCATCACCACCGTTCCGCTGCCTCTCATCGCTTCGACTGTCCGCACCGCGGGCACCGCGCACGAGGCGAACACATGTCGCCGGTCATAGCAGTGTCGACCAATACGACCAGAAGCGCTGTGCGATAAGAGCAATCACCGTCAGGTACCACACGGTCAGTGGAATCGAGTGATTGCGCATCAACACTCCCACCCACTGCCGCCGGCCCGCACTCGGAGCCCCGCGGTCGAGGTTGCGCAGCGTGACGTACCAGAAGATCGGTACGGTGACCGCCCACACCGCCATGCAGTACGGGCACAGGGCGCCGATGTCGTACAGGCTCTGCGCGATCAGCCAGTGCACGAAGACTGCGGCAGCAGTGACACCGACCTGCATCGCACCCCAGAACCACTGTGCGAACACCGCACCGGCGAGAAGGCCGGCACCCACTGCCGCCACGACGGCGAAGCCTGCGATCCCGAGAAGGGAATTGGGAAATCCGAACGCAGACGCCTGCGGGGNGTCCATCACCGATCCGCAGTTGAGCACCGGGTTGATGCTGCAGGTCGGGGCGTAGGCGGGATCGAGCGCCAGAGCGAACTTCTCCACTGTGAGCACGAACGCGGCGGTCAGTCCGATCAGGCCGCCCACCAACAGCAGCCAGGGCAGGCTTCGAGCGAACGGTCCGCTGCGTCGGGTGAGAGCGGCTGCGGGGTCAGCCGAGTGCAGCGTCGAGGGCATCGGCGAGGTCTCCGTACGTGGTGGGTTCGATCTTGGTGCCGTTGAGGAAGAACGTCGGTGTGCCCTGCACGCCGAGCGCGATCCCGTCCGCGACGTCGGCCTCGATGCGCGCGAGCGTCGCAGGGTCGGTGTAGGCGGCATCGAAGGCGCTCATGTCGAGCCCTTGCTCGACGGCGAAGCTGCGGAACAACTCGTCCTGCGGAACCTGCTGTTCGCCCCACTGCGCCTGCGTTTCGTACATGCGTTGATACATGGCCTCGAATCCGCCCTGCTGGGCCGCGGCTTCGACTGCGCGTGCGGCTCGTTCGGCATTGAAGTGGNCGGGTAGGCCGACCGGCAGGCCTCGCATTCGAAGTCGAGGAACTCCACGAACGTGACCCGGCCGTCGGGCACCGAGTTCAATCGATGACTGTTCTCGCGCACCGCGATCGAAGCCGGGTCGATGGCAGCCTGCTCAGCGGCCGCGGCGTCCGGTGACCCCGATCTGTCCACCACCAGAAACAGAGCCAACGCGGCGGCGAACACGACCACCAGGGACAAGGAAATCTTCAATGCTCGGCTCATGCAGCTACCTTCTCGATTCGTTGCGGGTCCCCAGCGTCTTCCTCGTCCGCCGCCGATGCCCGGAGTTGTTCGAGATCCAGAAAACGAACGACGCGAGAGCTACCGCGAGAGCGGCGATCAGAACAATCGAGACCTTGACGGACCGGCCCCACCCATTCCTCCGGACGATGCGTGAAGCGTAGGCGTGAGCCTGAAGTCGAAATACTACGACCCATAGTAGTTGTGGGCATCGGATCGTTCGCCGCAGGGCGTGTCACTTCGTCCCGCCCCTGCCGCTCGAATCGTCCACGAGCGATCATACTGCCATACGGTGCTATCATCGGTGCATGACGATCAATAGAGGGGCGTGTCCGGTCGGCCGCACCGGGTCTACGGTCGATGCCGCAGTGGCGTTGTTCCACAGCCTTTCCGATGCCACTAGGTTGGCTATCGTGCGCCGACTCGCCGATGGGGAATCGCGTGTAGCAGACCTGGTGAGCGAGCTGGGGCTGGCCCAGTCGACGGTGTCGGCGCACATGGCGTGCCTGCGCGACTGCGGGTTGGTGATCGGTCGCCCCGAAGGGCGGCAGGTCTTCTATTCACTCGCCCGACCGGAACTGTTGGATCTGCTCGCCTCGGCAGAAACCCTCCTCACCGCCACCGGGAACGCGGTGACACTGTGCCCCAACTACGGCACGGACTCCGCCGGAGCGGCGGTGACCGGATGAGCGACGCGTGCGGCTGCGACCAC
>JGI11976J13097_1000360_pt1 | contig 7657 bp, 5 predicted proteins | sample DeeseametaMP2497_FD_13097 | JGI IMG/M metagenome (IMG submission 13097)
GTCGTAAGGGCTGCCGTCTGGCTGCCGCGCATCAGGATCGGCCTCGACGGTGTAGAGAAAAATTTCACCGAGGCCTGTCGCGATGGGCCCCATCGCGGGCTCCACCCCATCGGGCAGGCGGTTACGGACTTGCTGAAGGCGCTCGTTGATGAGCTGGCGGGCAAAATAGAGATCAGTCCCCTCCTTGAACGCCACGGTTACCTGTGAGAGGCCATAGCGCGATAGCGAGCGCCGGTAATCCAGGTCCGGCAGGCCGGTAATTGCAGTCTCGATGGGGATGGTGATGCGTTGTTCAACTTCCAGCGGCGTGTAGCCGGGGGCAGAGGTGTTGATCTGCACCTGGACATTGGTGATGTCGGGGACCGCATCAATCGGCAGGCGCTGGTAGTTGTAGATGCCCAGCGCAATGAGCGCGAGCATGAGGGTCATCACCACGCCGCGACGAGCGATGGCGAAGCGCAGAATGGCTTCAATCATGAGCGTGTCCTTTGTTGGAGCTCGCGGCGCGCTGCGTCTGCGCAGCGTCGCGAAGGGTGCTGATGCCGCCGTAAACGGCGACCAATGCAATGCAAAAAGCGACGGCCAGATCTGGCCAGTTGCTGCCGACGACCAGCACCAGTCCACCCGCAGCGAAAATGCCGAAATTGGAGACGAAGTCGTTGAGGCTCATCGTCCACGCCGCGCGCAGATTAACGTCCTCTCCCCGATGGCTGCGGAGCAATTTGACGCATAGGACATTGATGGCAACAGCGACCGCAGCGAGCATCATCATGGACATGCCCAAGGGCTCGGAGCCGCTGACAAAGCGGCGCAGCGCGTCAACAATCACACCTCCGGCCAGCAGCAGAAGCATGACCCCCGTGATCGCGGCAGCCGCCGCCTTCCACCGGGCACCCCGCGTCACCGCGAGGAAACTGACGGCGTAGGCCACGGCGTCGGAAAAATTGTCTAGAGAATTGGCGATGAGACTGCTGGAATCTGAAGCAAGTCCGCCGATCAGGAGCGTGACCCCTAACCCGGCATTGAGCACCAGAACCCAGAGCAGCACCTTTCGCTGCGCATGGTCGTTTGCATCAATGGCTGGTTGATGATCAGTGCCCATGCTCGGCCTCCCCCTTGCCCAACTCTGCCTTGAGCACAAAGCTGCCCTCACCCACCACCGCTTCACCCGCCGTGAGGCCGTCCAGAATCTCGACAACGTCGCCGTCACGGCGGCCTGTCTTTACGACCCGTGATTCAAATCCGCCAGCGTCTTCGACAAATACGGACGTCCGACCCTCCAGCTCCTGCAGGGCGACTTCCGGCACGGCCAGCGCAAGCTGAGCCTCGCCGATGGCCACCTCGGCCTGTACGTAAAGACCTGGGGCCCAACGGCCGTCAGCGTTCTCCAGCTCGACCCGCGCAGTGAGGCTCTGTGTGGCACTGACTGAGAGCGGTGACACGAACACGATACGGCCCTCGCTGGTCGATCCCCGGTCGGCGGTCTGCACCCGAGCGTTCTGGCCCACTTTCACAAGAGATCGATCTCGCGGGAACAGCGACAACTCAACCCACACTGTGGACAGATCCACCACTGTAAACAGCGGCTGACCCTGAACCTGCTCACCGGGATTGGTGAATCGTTCAGTCACCACGCCCAGCTGCGGACTACTGACGGTGTAGACCTGCAAACTTTCGTTGCTCTCGACGGTGGCCAGCGGCTGTCCCTGACGCACGGAATCGCCGATCTTCACGCTCACGCTGCGCACCACGCCGGGAAAGCGCGCGGTGACGCTGCGCACGCGCTCGGCATTGGGCTTGACCACGCCGTACAGCGGCAAGGTCTCGACCAGCGTGGCCGGGCCTGCGGCGGCGATGACCAACCCGGCAGTCTTGCGCGCTTCTGGTGTCAGCTTCATGGCTTCTGCGTGCTCGCCTTCTTCGGCATGGCCAGCTTCTTCGCCGCCCTTGGCTTCGTGCTTGTCGCCTTCCGTGTGGCCTTCGGCTTCATCGTGCGTCTCGCCTTCGGCATGGCCCTTTTCGTCATCGTGGCCGTGGCCTTTCTCGTCCTTGTGGCCGGCTCCGCCCTCGGCTTCGTGGGCATCGCCGTCGCTATGGCCTTCGGTCTCGGCGCTGTTGCAGGCGCTGAGCGCAAGCACCATCAGTACGACATAGAGTTTGATCTTCATTTCGGATTCTCGAAGGTTTCAGTTCAGGGAGTCGCGAGAGGCGCGTTGGTCAGGCGCTCAATTTCAGCGCGCAGACCGTGTGCGCTGGCGGCGGCGTCAATCAGAGCTGCCTGCACGGCCAGGAATTCCCGCTGGGCGTCCACCAGCTCCAGATAGCTGTAGCGACCACGCTCGTAGGCATATTCGGTTTCGTTGAGTGCTTCCGCGCTGCGCGGCTTGATGTCATCACGGAGCGTGGTTGCTTCGCTGACCGCTCGGATCAATTGGCGATGCAGTTCGTAGAGCGTTGCCTGGGCTTTGACCTCGGCGGCGCGCCGTTCGACGTCCACGAGTTCGCGATTCGCGCGGGCTTCCGCAACAAAGCCTTCCGCCCGCCGGCCAGAGAACAGCGGCACTGCCAGCGAAGCCACAAATGCCTGATCTTTTGCCTCCTCGAACCGTCGTACTCCGGCGCTGACCGTAAAGTCTGGTCGACTTAGCGAACTGGCAAGTCGCAACTCGGCGTCGCGTAAACGGGCCTCGGACGCATATCGCAGGAAGTCGGGGTTGTTAACAAGCCGCTCAGCCAAGGCAGGAAAGTCACCGGCTGTCGGGAGTGCGAACAAGTCTGCGCGGACCTCGCCAAAGGGCTGTCCGTCGATCACTGGCTGCGATTCACCCCAGCTGGCGGCGAGCTGCTTGCGCGCAACATCGAGGTCGGCCAGCGTGGCGCGCTCATCTAGCTTGGCGCGGTCGAACGCAATGCGTGCGCGATCCAATTCTGCATGCGGTGACTTTGCTGCATTGACGCGGCGTTCGGACGCCTCGACCGTCTTCTCAGCCAGGCCGACAGCGTCGCTCGCCAGTCGCACCTGTTGCTGCCTCTGGGCAACTGCGATGAAACGACGGGTTACTTCCGCGAGCACATCGAGCTGCGCGGCCTGGCGCTCGATGTCGAGTGCACTGCGTCCGGCTTGAGCGGCTCCGATGCGAGCATCCCGCTTGTCGCCCAGTTCAATGACCTGTGAGAGCGCGAAAGTCGCTTCAGCAGCGTCGAAGCCCTTGAGATCTCCGCTGCCGGCGAAGTTTTCGACATCCAGAGAAAGCTCGGTGGCGGGCCGCAGGCCAGCCTGCTGAGCGCGCGCATCCTGCGCACGGAACTGGAACTCGAAGCTTTGGAGCGCAGGATTGCCCTGAAGGGCGGCCGTGATGGCCCGCTGCAAGCTCAGGGCGTTTCCGGCTTCTTCATCGCGCGCATGCACAACAGGCGCCAGCATAGCCAGCGACAACAGACACGCGCTCGTAGCGCGTGGCAACAGCATTTTCATGGAAATCTCCCAACGGCACGGCGCTTGAGAATTGCGTCAGTACCCGATGAGCCGCTGCGTCAAGAAAGACGCGAAGCGACAGGAACACTAGTTCATCAAGGGGGAGATCAACTGCGGCGGGCCACGTAGCGGTGGCCGTAGGGAACGTGCTGCGGAGGGAGAGAAAAGGTTGCGAAATTCATATGCAACCTTGCTGGGAGCCTGAAACAGACTCCAGACAAGAACCGCCATAAGCAGCAGGATTGGCAGATCCAATCCCAGCTTGGCAACCTTGGCTAGGACTTCGCCGACAACGGCAACGTCCACGTCGTGATGGTCGGCGGTCATACCAGGTTCGCTGTGGTGCAAACCGCTGTCCATCAAGTGCAGATTGGCCGGAGGCTCGCCGCCATCAAAGCACAGGTGTAGATGAGCGCCTCCCACTCGCGCAACAAGCAGCATGACGCACAGTAGCGTCAGCAGCCAGGGGCGATGAAATGGGGATTCGAGCGTCATGACCGAATTAGTCTAACAGTAATGAGATTAGTTCCATGCATGACGTGCAGTGAGCAGGCTGGGTACTTGCCGAGCCAGCGGCGCATCATCTGGATCTCCCACCTGAGTGCGGATCATTTCGCCACTCAGGTTGTTGAGAGCCGGGTACGACGTCTTCACCAAGCATTGGGCCGAGTTCTCGAGCGCGACCAGAAGAAGTGGACCGTCATGCCGTTGAGTCTCCCGGTGCGAGTGCCAGTTTTCGCCGGTTGATCAGCAGGTACACGGCGGGCACGACGAACATCGACAGCAGGGGCGCGGTGATCATGCCGCCAATCATGGGAGCCGCGATTCGCTGCATCACCTCGCTACCGGCACCCGCGCCAATGAACAATGGCACGAGTCCCGCGATGATGACGGCGACCGTCATGGCCTTGGGTCGCACGCGCAGCACCGCACCTTCGATCAAGGCCTCGCGCAGATCGGCTTCGGTCTGCAGTTGGCCGCGCTCGCGGCGCTCGCGGATTGCGTGGTCGAGGTAGATCAGCATGATCACACCGAACTCAGCCGCCACTCCGGCCAGCGCGATGAAACCCACCCCTGAGGCCACCGACAGGTGATGACCCAGCGCGTAGATCAGCCAGAGACCGCCGACCAGAGCAAAGGGCAAGGTCGCCATAATCAGCGTCGCTGAGGACGCGCTGCGGAAGGTTAGATACAGCAGCAGGAAGATGATCGCGAGCGTAAACGGAACCACGACGCGCAGGCGCTTGGTCGCCCGCTCCAGGTACTCGAACTGCCCCGACCAGGCAACCGAGTAACCGGCTGGCAACTTCACCTGCTCGGCCACCGCCTTTTGCGCTTCGGCGACGTACCCGCCGAGGTCGCGGCCGCGGATGTCCACGTAAATCCATCCGTTGGGACGCGCGTTTTCGGATTTGATCATCGGCGGCCCGTCGGTGATCGCCACCTCGGCGATGCTGCCCAAGGTGAGGGTCTCCCCGCGCATCGTCACCACCGGCAGGTCGCGCAGATCCTGTACGGAATCGCGCAGCTCGCGGGGGTAGCGCAGGTTGATCGGAAAGCGTTGCAGGCCCTCGACCGTCTCGCCGATATTCTCGCCGCCGATGGCGATGCTCACGATACGCTGCACGTCGGCGATGCTCATGCCGTAGCGCGCTGCGGCGATGCGATCCGGCGTGACCTCGATGTAGCGTCCCCCCGACACGCGCTCGGAAAATGCCGACACCGTTCCGGGCACCTGCTTGACCACAGTCTCGATCCGGTTGCCGATCTGCTGGATCACGTTCAGGTCCGGTCCCGCGATCTTGATGCCGACCGGCGACTTGATACCGGTCGCGAGCATGTCGATGCGGTTGCGGATGGGCTGCACCCAGACATTGCCCATGCCGGGTAGCTTCAGGGCGGCATCCATTTCCTCGATCAGATTCTCGGTGGTAAGCCCGTCGCGCCACTCGGACTTGGGCTTGAGCATCACCGTGGTCTCGACCATCTCCAGCGGCGCCGGATCGGTTGCAGTCTCGGCGCGTCCGATCTTGCCGAACACACGCTGCACCTCCGGAAAGGTCTTCAGGATGCGATCGGTCTGCTGGAGAGTCTGGGCGCCTTTACCGACCGAGAGGCCGGGCAATGCGGTGGGCATGTACAGCAGATCACCCTCGTCCAGCGGCGGCATGAACTCGCTGCCCAGTCGCGTGGCTGGCCAGATCGTGGCCAGCGCGATGAGCAGGGCGATGGCGAGCGTGGAGAGCGGATACAGCAGCACCTTGTCGATCACTGGCCGGTACAGCGCGATCAGGACACGGTTCAGTGGATTGGCCGTCTCATCGACGATCTTGCCCCGAATGAACGCAACCATCAGCACCGGAATCAGCGTGACCGACAGGCCGGCCGCGGCTGCCATCGCGAACGTCTTCGTATACGCCAGCGGCGCGAACAGCCGGCCTTCCTGCGCTTCGAGCATGAATACTGGCACGAAGGATACAGTGATGATGAGCAGGCTGAAGAACAGTGCTGGCCCCACTTCGGCGGCGGCCTCCGCCATGAGCGTCAGGCGCTCGGACCCCTGAGGGTCCGAACCGTTGTGCTCATGGCGCCAGTGCTCCAGCTTCTTGTGCGCGTTCTCGATCATCACGACCGCCGCATCGACCATAGCGCCGATGGCGATCGCGATGCCGCCCAGGGACATGATGTTGGCATTGAGGCCCTGCGCGTGCATCACGATGAACGCCGCGAGGATGCCGATGGGCAAGGTGATGATGGCGACCAGGGCGGAGCGCAGGTGCCAGAGAAACAGCGCGCAGACGACGGCCACGACCAGGAACTCCTCGAGCAGCTTGTGCGAGAGGTTGTCCACCGCGCGCTCGATCAGCACCGAGCGATCGTAAGTCTCTACGATCTCGACACCCGGCGGCAGGCTTGCTTTCAGCACTTCGAGCTTGGCCTTGACGGCCTTGATGGTGGACTGGGCGTTTTCCCCGGAACGCAGCACGATGACGCCGCCAACGACTTCGCCTTCGCCATCGAGTTCGGCAATGCCGCGCCGTGTCTCCGGGCCAATCTGCACGTTCGCCACATCGCGCAGCAGGATTGGCGTCCCGTTCTCTCCCAGACCCACGGGGATTTCGCGGAAGTCGTCCAGTGATTTCAGATAACCGCGCGTGCGCACCATGTATTCGGCTTCGGCCAGTTCCAGCACCGAACCTCCGGCCTCGCCGTTGGCGGCCTGCACGGCGGCCATGACGGTTTCGACCGGGAGCTTGAAGGCACGCAATCGGTCCGGGTCGAGCACGATCTGGTACTGCTTGTTGAAGCCGCCGAGGGTCGCGACCTCCGCGACGTTCTCCACCGTCTTGAGTTCGTACTTGAGGAACCAGTCCTGCAAGGCGCGTAGCTGGGCGATGTCGGCCTTGCCTGTGCGATCCAGCAGGGCGTATTCGTAGATCCAGCCGACGCCGGTGGCGTCCGGCCCGAGTGCGGCGCGCGCGGTGGCGGGCAAGCGGCCCTGTACTTGGCTCAGGTACTCCAGGACGCGCGAGCGCGCCCAGTAGAGATCCACGCCGTCCTCGAACAGGACGTACACGAAGCTCTCGCCGAACAAGGAATAGCCGCGCACCGTCTTGGCGTACGGCACCGATAGCAAGGTCGTCGTCAACGGATAGGTCACCTGATCCTCGACGACCTGCGGCGCCTGTCCAGGGTAGGTAGTGCGCACGATCACCTGCGTGTCAGACAGATCCGGCAGCGCATCCAGCGGTGTGTTCAGCGTGGCGTACATGCCCCACGCCGACAGCAGCACCGCTCCGAGCAAAACCAGAAAGCGGTTGTGGATCGACCAGCGTATGAGTTGGGCGATCATTTCGACGTCTCCATCCCGCCAATTTCGTGCTGATCGCGCATGGCGGGCATTCCGCCCATCCCCGACTTGCCTATATGCTCCATCGACGGCGCCTCAGACATGGTGTCTTTCATGCGGGTGTCGTCGCCCATGCGCTGATAGGCACCGAGCAGGCTGGCTTCGGAATCGATCAGGAATTGTCCCGAAACCACCACTTGCTGGCCGGCCTGCAGGCCTTCCATCACGACGATCTCGTTGTTCCGCTCAGGTCCGAGGACCACCTCGACCGGCCTGTAGCGGCCCACGTCTTCGGCTACCAGCACGACGTTGCGCGTCCCGGTGCGGATCAC
>JGI11976J13097_1000362_pt1 | contig 7639 bp, 9 predicted proteins | sample DeeseametaMP2497_FD_13097 | JGI IMG/M metagenome (IMG submission 13097)
CCTTCGATCCGGTGAAATGCCGCCAGCCTCTCAGCGGGCGGATTGCCGGCACGCACGGCCGGCATCAGCACCAGCGTCACGAAGGCGACGCCGCCGATCCAGAACAGGACGGCGACGACATGGATCACGCGCGCAAGAGTGAAATCGTCCGCGATCATCAGCTCTTCGGGGGCGGCTCATGGTAAAATTCGACCTGCATCCGCATCGGACCCAGCGGGGTCACGAAATGCGGCTGCTGCGGTTCGATCAGACCGGGATGACCGGGCTTCAGGATGACTTCCGACGCCGGCTCGAGATAGGTGAGCTTCAGTTCACCTTCGAGGACGCGGATCAGTCCCCACACCCCCGCCTTGGTGTCATGGCGCGCGCGCAGCGCCGCCGGCAATGTGTCCTGATCGAACACCGGCGACGAGCTGTAGGGCGCCGGCCCCGTCATGCGGCCTGGGCCTCGTCATAAAGCTCGGCCTCGCGCGCGATCAGAATGTCGGCGAGGAACCAATAGGCTTCGCCCCATGCCGCCAGGATTTCGTCCGTCGCGGCCTCGCCCAGGATGTCGCGAATGGCCGGCAGCAAGGCATTGGCGACCGCAGGATAATGCTCTGGTTTGATATGGGTATCGACGTGCCGCCCGGCGATCCGCTCGATCGCCGGTTTCAGGACGTCGAGCTTGTCCACATTCTGGGCGAACGCCAGGATCGCCGCCGCAAGGCGCTTGGGTTGCGCGCCCGACTCCTGCGCGGCCATGTCGAACAGCGCCTTGATCTCGGGATCGACAAATAGCCGCTGATACATGCGCGTGGTGATGTCCACGCCATGCTGTTGAAGGGCTGGCGCCGTCGCTTTGACCAACGTCATGGTTTGGGGAGACAATGCTTTGGTCACGACGATCCTCTTCATGATAACAGTTTGCTTGTAGAGGCTGTCGGTGCGAGCCGGTTTGCGCTGGCGCAAACTCGGCTCTGTTATTTCGACTAGATCGACCCGAACGAGAGAAGGCAGGAGGCAAATCATCGTTCAGACCCGAGGCCTTGCTTCACACCTGAAGATTATCGGCGCGGTGGAGCTATTTCGCGATCTGCCTCACGAAGCGCTGGTGCATGCCCATGCCTGCGCACGCATCGAACGATTGCCAAAACATGCGAGGATTTTCGAGCAAGGAGCCCGTGCCGAGCGGGCCTATGCGGTGGCGAAGGGCAGCGTGAGAATCATCCAGACCGGCAGTGATGGCGGGCAGGCGATCATTCGCTTTATCGGCTCCGGCGAAATGTTCGGAACAGTGCCTCTCTTCACTGACCACCTTCTTCCGGCGGACGCGATCACAGCGGAGGCGTCGGTCGTCCTCAGTTGGAGCGAGGCGGATATAGTAGTGCTGATCGGCATATATCCGCAGGTGTCGCTGAACGTCATTCGAGTGATCGGGACGCGGCTTATCGAACTTCAGGATCGGGTCCGCGAGTTGGCCACCCAGCGCGCCGATCAGCGTCTCGCCCGTGCGCTCCTGCGCCTGATCCGTAACGATGGTGGCGACGAGGTAGCGTTCCCGCTACGTCGTAAGGACCTGGCGGAGTTCTCGGGAACGACCCTTCACACTGCGAGCCGAATGCTCTCCGCCTGGGCCAGGGCCGGCCTGCTCACAAGTATCGGACGACGCATCCTAATCCATGATCGTACTGCTCTGGACTCCCTCGCAGAGGGCAGGCCACTCCTCTAGCAATTGGGGCGTTAACTTGATGAAAACCGCACCCCGGCCAATTTGCCTCACTGTGGCCCGCATAGAATTATTGGCTTTGGCGGCGACAGCCGCGCTCACGATCGGCGCGACTGCGCCGATAGCCGCGCAGTCCTCTGACCAGAAGCCGGCAGCCCCGCAACCGCGCATGTTATATCTGCCAGGCCGCGGCACTGTTCTTGTTCAGCCCGCGCCGACAGACGATCCTCGCGCGGTTGCGCGCACGGTCATCGTGCCGGGCTACGGCGAGGTCTATACCGTGCCTGTGCGGCCGAAAGACACTCGAAGCCCGAGGCAGCGTTGCGTTGACGAGGAGATAGCGCGCGAGGGAGGTTCTCCCTCCGCGTTGGCGATGGGCGCAATCGACCTGAAATACAGCCAGCGGTAACGGCCTAACCTGGGGAGCGGATAGCTCATGTAGGCCGCATGCGTCTCGAAATTCGAGCGTTTTAGAGACGGGTTGGTTTAATTGTGCAGCCTCAGAGTCACCCCGATCAGCCGGGGTTCGCTCGGAGTGCCGACGATCAGGCCGCTATTGCCCGCCTGAACTGTCAGGTTCTGCATGTAGACCTTGTGGAACAGGTTGCGCGCAGAGCACGAGCCCGCTCCGCGGGAGGGTCGCTTGGGGTGACGTAGCCATCGGGTCAGCGATTTCGTGGCGCATCAGTTTGGCGCCGACCGCGAGAAAGTAATGCCCAACGCCCATTTCATTGATGATCTCGGGGCAGACAGCCTGGATGTCGTCGAGCTGGTCATGGCGATCGAGGAAGAAATTCGGAATCGCGATCCCCGATGCCGACGCGGAGAAGAACCAGACGGTCGGTGAGGCGATCACCTATGTCGAAGGCGTCAAGGCCTGAGAGCGATCACGGCCCCGGCAATAGTTTAGGATAGGGCAACCGCGGGAGTGCGCGGCCCTGTCGGCGCGCGTTGCGGGTGAGCTCGAAGCAGTAGGTGAAGAGTCCGGATTGGCGGTGGCGGGTCAGGAGCTGCTCGGCCTGAAGGCGGGCGAGCCATGCGGCTGGGCTCTCGCGCAGGCCGGGCGCCGGTAGACCGAGGCGGACGATCTGGTCGATGGCGCCATCCATCCCGCGTTCGCGGAGCCGGATCTTCGAAAGCGTCCGATCGGAGATCGTCTGGCCTGCGGCGCGAAGGACTGTACGCGGGCGCGTGGTGCCCCGGTGCGCCCCGGAAAGAGCGGCGTAAACCCGGCCGGTATGCCCGAATTCGGGGTCGCTGTAGGAAACGACGGCTTCGATCGCTGGCCGCGCCTGGCGAAGCAGTCGGAAGGCCCGTGCGCAAAAGAAGCTTTCCCCGTTCTGCGGGACCCGGTCGAGAAGAATCAGGCGTGCGAGAACGCATCCCTTTGCCGGATCGGTGAAGCCCGTGTGCCGGGTGATGACGGCGTCGGTCGCGGGAACCGCGAAGACGGCCACGCCTGCCAGGACCGCGCGGAGTCCAAAGAGGCCGACTGCGACCTGGGCTGCCGGATAGCTCGGCAGATAATGATGCTCGGCGATGAACGTACGCGCTACGGCGTGATCGATGATGTCGACCGAATAGGCCTTCGGATTGATGATGAGAGAGTCCGTCGCCCATAAGGCGCGGCGTTCCCGCCATCGCTGGCTTCGTGAGGTCTCCATGTCCTGGCTCCCGGGTGGAAGGGGTCGAAGGCGCTTGGCCTCCGACCGGTCTCCCCGGCCCATTCCCCTCTTCTTTGGACATGAATCGACATGAAGGGATTTACGGAATGTTCGGGTTTGGACGCGATCAGATATCGTACGTCCCTGTTTGGCGCGGGTGAATAGGTGCTCCTGTGAGCCTTTGGGAACTTCACAGGGCGCCATGTTCCCGGTAGCGAATAGTCTTCCGGGTTCTTCAACCAGAGAAGGCAAGATCATCATGAGCGACGTATCGGAAAACGATAGCACGCTGATTACCCTGACCGCTGATATCGTCGCGGCGCATGTGACGAACAACAGCGTGGCGGTGGCGGATTTGCCGTCCCTGATCCAGAATGTTCACGGAGCGTTGAGCAATCTCGGCAAAAGTGAAACGGCGCCCGAGACAAAGCAGGAGCCGGCGGTATCCGTGCGTGCCTCGGTGAAACCTGACTACATCGTCTGCCTGGAAGACGGCAAAAAGCTCAAGATGCTCAAGCGTCATCTCATGACGCACTATCAGATGACGCCGGCGGACTATCGTTCGAAGTGGAATCTTCCGGCCGACTATCCGATGGTCGCGCCCAATTACGCCGAGCAGCGTCGCACGCTCGCCAAGAGCATCGGACTTGGCCGCAAGCCCAAGGGGTCCAGCGCTGCCGCATCGGCAAAGGCGACGAAATCTGCGCCGGTTCGTCGCGGAAGTCCGAAATCCACCGAAGGGCAGCCCGCCTAATAGGACTTCCTCTGGGGAGACGGCCGGTTTGGAAAAGGGACCATCGGATCAAGATATTTCGACGCGGCGCTCGACAACACCTCCGGGGCTGATCGAGACTCGCACCCCGTCCTATCCCGGCACGGAGGCGTCGGTTGGTACGGTCATGACCTTGGCCGACGCCTACTGGGATGCCGCGCACAGGCTGCTGCCGCAGATCGAGAAAGGCCGGAGTGTCTCGTCCACCCCGGCTAGGCTGTGCGCCATTCAGTCGATCGAGACTTACCTCAATGCGTTTCTGCTCTTTCATTCGGTCGATCGAAAGCAGGTCCGGGGATTGCAGCATGATCTCGCCGAACGGACGCGGTTGGCTGTCGAGAAGGGATTGTCTCTCCGGCGCCGTACCGCGGAGCATCTGGTCCGATTGAGCGATCAGCGCGATTATCTCATGGTGAGATATGGGCCGGAACAGCTCAGCGATCTGTCCGAAATCAATCGGATGTTCGCCACGCTCAAAGAGATCGCGGAGAAGGTGCGGGCAGCGATTTTCGAACAGCCCTATGATCGCTCTGACCGGAGGTTCCGGGTATATTGGTGATCCAGAGCCCGCCTCAGAGTGTGATGTCCAGAGCCGAGGCGCGCTGGCGGGATTGCAATTCAGAATAGGGTCAACTGCTCGCCGACCGTTCTGGTCCTTGGCTCTTGGGCTTGCTTATCGTGGGTTGTGCGTTCCGGTGTCGTTTCAGTAAAAAATCGCGGGGGTTGTTCGACCAAGCGTTCCTGGCTGGCAAGCCTGGCGCCCCAGCCGCCGAGGATGTGGGCCGGCGTGAACCAGTGTTCGCGGACCTCGTTGCTGAGAGAGTTACCAACGATCACGTGGGCCGGAATGTGGAGCAGCGAGAACTGGATATAGCCCATGTGTACGGCGCGTTGGTCGATATCGATCGCCGTCACGTGGAGATGGCGCTGATAGTTGATCCCGGCGGCGCGCATCGCTTCGGCGAGAGCAATGACCATGGCGCCGGCACCGCAGGCGGGTTCCATCGCGCTGACGAAACCCTTGTCGTCGATCAGCGCCAGGGCGTCCTTGGCATCGCCAAGCGTGACCTGTGCCATCATCTGGCAAACCGGATAGGGCGTGAAGAATTGCCCACGGTTCTTGTTGTGGATCTCGAGCGCGGTGAAGATGCTCCCGAGGACGTCCCCTGGCGCTTCCTCCAGTGCCATTGTGATCTCTCCGAAGACGCGAGGGAACATCTCGATGGTGTGCTGCTCATATCGTCCCACGATCTCGAGATAGCGCGCCTCGCGCGTTTCCCGGGATCGGCTGTCGACGCTGTTCGAGATGCTGATCGCTATGAGCTCCATGCAGTCGGAGAAGAGCGTGTAGCGGTCGTGACGATAGCAATGCGCATCGAAGAGTTTCAGGACGTTCCTGATGTGTCGATCCTGCGGCGGCATGAGAGATCCCCGGTCACGGGGCCGCTTCGCGCGGCATCGCGACGTTCTGATTGGCGGGCGTGGAAGGGCTCGGGCGAATGGCTCGGCGCCCGAGCCCGGGTCAGTTCGTGGCCAAGAGCGCTTCGAGCGTCACGGCGCGGCGCGGCCGGCGGCCGAACTGATAGCCATGGTTGGTCGCGTATTTGCTGAGCGACATGGCCTTGCGGTTGAGCGCCACCGCGAGATCGGCGAGCGACACACCGGTGTTGAAGGCGACGTCGAGCGCGCGCGTTTCATCGTCGCTGAAAGGCCGAATGTAGCCGTGGACAAGGCCGAGGCTATTCGCGCGCGAGGTGAGCGCAGCTTTGGTCCGTCCCAGGCTTGCCGCCAGGACCTTGGTCGGGACACGGCCATAGTCCGCACGAAGGCGCGCCTCGTCGGCCTCGGTCCAGTCCGGACCAAGCCGCCAGCCATTGCGGTTGGCATGAAGCCCGCGCAGGCCCAGATATTCGGCGCGGTGGCGCAGCGATCCAGCGGTGCGGCCAAGCTGGCGGCGCAGCGGGGTGAGACTCGTACCGTCGATGTAGGCCTTGCGCAGCAGGGCGTCTTCTTCCGGCGTCCAGGCCCTGCCCCAGCCGCGGCCATAGCCCAGCTTGCGGATGGCGAGGCCGAAGCCGCGGACCGTGCGTTGGGGAAAGCCTTCCTGGCCGAGCATCCCGACGATCGCCGTGTAGCGATGACCCGCTTCGGCCAGGTCGAGAGCCCTCGCCGTTTCCGCCTCCGACCAGTCCGGCGGATGGTTCGCATGCACGATGCCGAGAGCTCCGGCCCGGCTGGATAGGCCGCCGAACGGCCGGCCGATAAGGGTGGCGATCTGCGCCAACGGCACGCCGCGGCGATAGCCTTCGACGAGCTGGGCGTCCTCCCAGGGCGTCCATTCCGCCGGATTACCCTCGGTTAGGTCGAGGATCCTGGCGCGGGCATAGACCGCCGAGCAGGATCGACCGAGGTCGGAAGCTATGGCCGCCGTGGGTTCGCCGCCGTAGCGCCGCGACAGTTCCGCATCATCGAGTTCGGTCCATGTCCGCGTGGAATTGCGGCGGAGCCCGAGCAGCGCAATACGTTCGGCGACCGCTGCCCTGCCCCGGCCGATTGCCAGCGCGATGTCGGCGATCGCGGTGTCCTCGAGGAAGAGCGCGCGCAGCCGTTCGCTCTCCTGCGGTGTCCATGCATCGGCCCGATAGGCCATCTCGCGCAGCGGCGTGGCAGGCAATACCAGCCTTGGCGCGGGTACCAGCTCGACGATGTCGGCATCCAGATCGAGCGGTTTCATGCCAGCGCCACCACGGGGATGTCGCTGATCTTGGCGCGGAGGCGGGCATGAAGCCGGGCGATGCGATCCTCGCCTCGAGGCATCGTGTCCACCGCGGAGATGGCGGCGAGCATGTCGAGGGCGTTGTCGACGGCTTCGCGCGGGGCACCGATATGGCCCGCAAGATCGTTGGCGGTCGTGGCGTTCGGCGCGATGCTCTTGAGCGCGCCGATGATCGAGGCCGCGTGCGGCGCGGAAGGATCGAGGAGGAAGGCATCGAGCGCCCGGGTGCCCTTGAGCGTCAGAGCCGCATCGCGCGAGCCGTTCGAGACCTCGCGGAGAGCCGACAGGTCGAGCAGCTTCTCCGCTTCTTCACTGTCGACCGCAGCGGCCGCGGTGAGCCTTGGCGTCGCGCCGAGATGCTCGGTGATCGTCTCTTCCATATGGGCGAGGACAGGCAGCGGCGACATCGCTGGGCCCATCGCGAAGAACTCACCGGGCGCGAGCTTTCGCAGGGCATCGGCCTCCTTCGCCGAGAAACCGAGGAGATCGGCCGCGCGCGCGATGTCGCGATCGAACACGTTGAGGCCAACGAGGAAGTTCTGCAGCTCCGAGATCACCGAGGATGAGAGCTTGGCGAGGCGCTGCGTGGCGATGACCGGGGCGATGCCGCGCTTGCGGCCGCGGGCACAGAGGTCGGTCAGCGTGGCAACGCCAAGGCGCCGGGTCTCGGCATCGCGGGCCGATCCGGCATGATGTGGCGCGAGCAGATGGCCCTCGTC
>JGI11976J13097_1000374_pt1 | contig 7452 bp, 7 predicted proteins | sample DeeseametaMP2497_FD_13097 | JGI IMG/M metagenome (IMG submission 13097)
CCATCTTCAACAAACCAGCATCATATTATCTGAAAAGGGGGTCCCTCTTCGACGCCGATCGGGGGTCCCTTTTGAACGCCGTTTGACAGCGGGCGAGATTTCAAACCGCAGGATGAGGTCGTTGCCTTGCTGCATTTCAAAGCCCCATTGTGCAACTACGGGACTATCTTCCTTAATCGGATACACGCTCAGCGCCTCGCCAAACTCCTTGACGTCCTGCCATTGAACCCAAAAGCCGCCGGTTCCTGAAAAATCATCTGTCACGACTGACACAGAAAGACGACCGAAGTCATCTCGAGTCTTTTTCGGATCAAAGAAGCTAGAGTCGTACTGATATTTGAGTGTGAGCTTGTTCATCACGGCACTTTATGGAAGCGAATGCATGTCCGCTACGTAGAAATCACAGGCCTGCCCGCAATGGCGATTTCTGGTCGTTAGCTGATGCTGCTACCTTCATGGCGGCGTGATCTCCACTCCTGCATCGCAATCAGCGTGATCGCCAAAAGGCAGGTGACGCGCCAATTGCTTGGAAGATCGATAAACAGCAACACGGCTGGCGCTAGGGTAGCAATGAAGGAACTGCTGTCGATGCGAGCTGACCGTCGCGCTTGAAGCGCGAGATAGGTCGCGATCCCGAGGCCCAGCAAGGAAAGAAGCGCATAGCAAATCGTGTAGACGATGTGCGACAGGCCGACATAGCGAGCGAAGGCGCTGGCTGCGCTAAGCAGGCCTAGCATCAGCCATATGTCGCGCGAAGGTCTGAGGACGCTCATAGATGTAACCTAGCGATTGGCGGAATGTCCGCAATCGGGAACAACCGACCGCCGTCTCTTCTCGATAGGGTGACACCCCTCCACCACTTCGGGGACTGTCAGGAATTTCGTGTGCGGCGAGGCATAATGGGCAACAAGGAGACCCAATATGTCACGACGGAAAGAACCCTCAATACCGAACGCCATTCTCGATCAGTTGCTGGCCGGCACTGACGCGGCAGCGGCACTCAGCCAAGGCGGCCTGCTCGATTCTTTGAAGAAGGCCTTTGCCGAACGCGCCCTCAACGCGGAGATGGATCACCATCTTGGCCAGGAGGAGCAAGGGAACAACAGCCGGAACGGCTATGGCCGCAAGACGGTGACGACCGACGGTGGACGGATCGAGATCGAGGTTCCGCGTGATCGAGCGGGCAGCTTCGATCCTCAACTGATCGCCAAGTATCAGCGTCGCTTTCCCGGCTTCGATGACAAGATCATCTCGATGTATGCGCGCGGCATGAGCACCCGTGAGATCACCGGGCATCTGCGCGAACTATACGGCATAGAGGCCTCGCCCGACCTGATCAGCACGATCACCGACGCTGTGCTGGAGGAGGTTGCGGCCTGGCAGCAGCGGCCTCTGGACCCAGCCTATCCGTTGGTTTTCTTCGATGCGATCCGGGTCAAGATCCGCGACGAGGGGATGGTCCGCAATAAGGCGATCCATATTGCCCTGGGCGTCATGGCCGACGGCACCAAGGTGGTCCTTGGGCTATGGCTGGAGCAGAATGAAGGCGTCAAATTCTGGCTGCGCGTCATGAACGAACTGCGCAATCGCGGCGTCGAGGATATCATGCTGGCCGTCGTCGATGGCCTCAAGGGCTTTCCCGATGCCATCACCGCCGTCTTCCCCGAAGCGATGGTCCAGACCTGCATCGTCCATCTCCTGAGGAACTCGATGGATTTCGTGGCATGGAAGGATCGCAAGGCGCTCGGAACAGCCCTGAAGGCCATCTATCGTGCCGTCGATGCCGCAGCCGCCGAGGAGGCGCTGACCGCCTTCGAAGCCAGCTTCTGGGGCCAGCGCTATCCCGCTATCGGCCAGAGCTGGCGCCGGGCATGGCCTGAGGTCATCCCATTTTTCGCCTTCCCCGACGAGGTCAGGCGGATCGTCTATACGACCAATTCAATCGAGGCCCTCAATTCCAAGCTCCGCCGCGCTGTCCGGGCGCGGGGCCATTTCCCCAACGATGAGGCGGCGACAAAGCTGCTCTATCTGATCTTGAACCGATCGGAGAAAGAGTGGAAAATGCCACCGCGTGAGTGGAACATGGCGAAGGCGCAATTTGCCGTGCTCTTCGGCGAACGTTTCATCAGGGCCATGACGGCCTGATGGTCAACCGCCTCGCCGCACACGAAATTCCTGACAGTCCCGTCCTGCATCCGCCTGCAGCCCCAATATCCGGGGCATTATGGGCTTACGACTTCGTCGCAGGGCGCACGCATGAGGGTGGCAAGTTCCGTATCTTGACCATCATCGACGAGGCCAGCAGGGAATGCCTCGCGCCCATCGTTGCACGGCAGCTCCGCCATGAAGACGTGCTGGCGGCCCTGGCCGACTTGTTCATCTCCCGCGACCCGCGCGCACATATACGGTCGGACAACGTCCTATGTAGGGAAGCAGCAGCGGGCAAAGGCCAGCAGGTCTCGTTGCGCCGAGTGTAATCGGCGCTGATGATTTTTATGATCCAGATGGCTTCCATCGTCAAGGAATGCGCTCTCGGCCATAGCAAACACAGGATCCAGCAGCCGCGTGGGTCGTGGTCCTCACCGTCCTTAAAATGAGATACGGATGCCAGATGGAAGGCCCGAACATTATCTACAGGGTCGCGGTAGCGCCCTCACGGCTGCACAGAGAGGGGTCCTTCCATCTGGTGTCCGCCCGTTCGACGAACGGACGGTACTCGGTTCCCGTCTTGATGACGGCATGCGCAACGCGCGCCATTTTGGCGGTGAGCGCGGTCATCGCCTTGCGACGGCGATCGGGGTCGTTGGGATACCCGGCGACATAGCGCCCCAGCTTATCGCGGAAGCTGTTGTCGCGCTGGCGGATCGCGACCTGCGTCGCCATCCAGAATGTACGCCGCAACCGGGCATTGCCATACTTTGACAGCTTGGTCCGACCGCGGAACATACCGGACTGACAGGTAGCGAGGTCGAGGCCACAGAACTTGAGAAACTGGCGATGATGGCTGAAGCGGCGCAGATCACCGGCCTCGGCAAGGATCGTCAGGGCATTGATCGGTCCGATGCCTGGGATCATCCGCAGAAGCTGATAATCGCGGTTCGCGGCCAGCGCGTCATGGGCGATCCGCTCAATCTCATTGCGTTGTTGGATCAGGGTACGAGCCTGAGCGACGACCATGCGGAACATCGTGATCGCAGTGGAATCCTCGTCAATCGGCAGCGCGATCGATGCAGAGGCGGTCTCATAGATATCGTTGACTACCCGGGCCTTGGAGACCTTGCGACCGATCAACGGCCAGGCCTGTTCAGTGAAGGCTTCGCGGCCGATCGAGATGATGCTCCCCGGCGTCGGGAAACGTTCGATCAGCGCCAGGAACCAGTCAGACCGGCTGTTGCCGGCGAAACGCTCGATCTCCGGGAAATACAGCGGCAGGTAGTGGGTCAGGATCCTATGCCAGGCCTGGGTCTTCGCCTTTGATATGGCTTCATGCGTCTTCGACATCTCCTGCAGATCGTTGATACCGGCTGCCAGCGGATCGACATAGCGCTGGGTCGCACCGATCTGTCAACGGCGGAGCAAAAGTCGGCCATTCGGCGGCGTAAAACCAGGCCATCGTGTTACATGCCGTGGGGAGTGGCGTGAGGGCGTAGCCCGAGGGCCACTCCCCACGGCATTGGTGTAATTTTCAGGGTCTGGTTTTGGCCTTGCGGGCCCGGCTGTGCGCGAGGCGATAGCTTTCGCCGTTCATCTCGAGGATGCTGACGTGATGGGTCAGGCGATCGAGGAGCGCGCCTGTGAGACGCTCAGATCCGAAGGTTTCGGTCCATTCGTCGAAGGGCAGGTTGCTGGTGATGAAGGTGGAGCCGCGTTCGTAACGCTGGGAGATCAGCTCGAACAACAGTTCGGCGCCGGTCTTGGAGAGCGGCACAAAGCCCAGTTCGTCGATGATGAGCAGCTTGTATCCGGCCATCTGCTTCTGGAAGCGCAGAAGACGGCGCTCGTCGCGGGCCTCCATCATTTCGCTGACCAGCGCTGCCGCGGTGGTGAAGCCCACCGACAGTCCTTTCTGGCATGCTGCCAGTCCGAGCCCCAACGCTACGTGCGTCTTTCCGGTGCCTGATGGCCCCAGAGCGATGGCGTTCTCACGCCGCTCGATCCACTCGCAGCGCGCCATCTCGAGCACCTGCATCTTGTTGAGCCTGGGGATGGCGGCGAAGTCGAAGCTGTCGAGGCTTTTGACGGCGGGGAAGCGCGCGGCCTTGATGCGCCGCTCGACCATGCGACGCTCCCTGTCGATCATTTCCATCTCGACGAGGCGGGCGAGGAAGCGGATATGATCGACGCCTTCAGCGGCACATTGCCGCGCGAGCTTGTGATGCTCACGCAGGCACGTAGGCAGCTTGAGCGCCTTGAGATGGTGAGCGAGAAGGATCTCCGGGGCCTGATCGCTCATGCGGCCTCCTGCCGGTCGGAGAGCAGGCTCAGATAGGCTCTGGCAAAGGTCTTCTCGACCGTGGTGCGTGGCAGGAAGGGATAGACGTCCAGGTCCAGCCTGGGCGGTACGCGTTCGATCCGGCACAGGACGAGGTGCTTGACGGCATCGAAGCCGATGGCGCCAAGATCGATGGCCTGTTCGACCGCCGCCTGGAGATCGGCGAGGGTGAACGTTTCCAGCAGGCGCAGTACCTGCACATATTCGCGCCTGCCATGTTTGTGCATGCGCCCTTCCATCAACCGCTGCAGTGTCGTGAACGCTTCGGGCAGGTCCCAGCCCTGCAAAGGCGCAGCCTGGTCGAATGCGTTGATCTTCTGCTCGATCAGCGGGAGATAATGGAGCGGGTCGAAGACAACCTCCTCGCGGGCATAGCAACGAGGATGACGGGCGATGACTTCGCTGCGGCAGCCGATCACCACCTCATCGACATAGGCCCTGATCCAGACCTCCTGATGGCCCCAGGCCACCGGAACCGAATAATCGTTGGTCCTGTAGCGCACCAGGGATTGCGAGGAGACCCGCCCGCCTTTCTGATCGCAGGCCTCGAAGGGTGTAGCGGGCAGAGGCTGCATGGCCGCGAGATCGCGCTGCAGCCGCTCACCGATCGTCTCGCTCTGCCCGCGCACCTTGTCCTGCTGGCGCTTGCGGCATTGCTCCTCCAGCCACAGGTTGAACGCCTCCCAGGTCGGGAACTTTGGGATCGGCACCATGAAGTTGCGCCGGCAATAGCCTACCAGCCCCTCCACATTGCCCTTCTCGTTCCCCTTGCCCGGGCGGGCATAGCGGTCGCGGATCACGTAATGTGACAGGAAAGCGCTGAACAATGTTGCACGCTGCCGCGTGCCGTCGGGCAGGATCTTCGCCACAAGGCAGCGATCGTTGTCATAGACGATCGAGCGCGGTACCGCGCCGAAAAACGCGAAGGCATGCACGTGTCCGTCCACCCAGGCCTCCGCCACCGCCGCCGGATAGGCCCGCACATAGCAGGCATCACTGTGCGGCAGATCGAGCGCGAAGAAGTAGGCCTTCTGCTCCACCCCGCCGATCTCCACCAGCGCTTCCCCGAAATCGGCCTGCGCATCTCCCGCAGGGTGCGCCAGCGGCACGAACATCTCCCGGCTGCGCTGTTCGCGCTCCCGGATGTAATCCTTGATGATCGTATAGCCGCCGGTGAAACCATGCTCGGTGCGCAAACGGTCGAATACCCGCTTCGCCGTATGGCGTTGCTTGCGCGGGACACTGCGGTCACCCTCAAGCCATCCATCAATGATCGCCACAAACCCGTCCAGCTTCGGGCGCTGCGGTACGGACTGGCGCCGGTAACCCGGCGGCGATGAAAACGACAGCATCTTGCGTACCGTATCGCGCGACACATTGAAACGCTTCGCCGCCGCCCGTTGGCTCATGCCATCCGCGCAAGCCAGACGGACCTGAAGATAAAGTTCCACGCTGTAGATCCCCACACCTCCCTGACTCGGCAGAAAGGCTTCAAGGTGGACGACTTTTACGCCGCCCGCAGCAGGACTATCCCGCCGCTACCGTGGTCGAATATTGCTCCGCCGTTCTCACCCCTTCGACGCTATTTTGCTGCCGTAGACAAGATGGGGTGAAGCTTCTGACACTCGACGGTTTTCTCACGGTCCTCGCACTTCTTGCAGCGCTCTATGCGGTGCTTAGCCCCGTGCAGCGGATCAGGCTCTCCATGTCCTGGCGATCGCAGCTGATCCTGGCGATCCCTGCCTGTATCGCGATACTTGCGTTCGAGCTGTTCGATATCAATCCCCCGTCCTGCCCGTCCATCCTCGGCGGCTTGTGCCGCTATCTTGAGCTTGGGACTGCAGATCCCGGCGTCCCGCGCAAGTTCGCCTTTCTGATTGCCTTCGCGTGGCTGATCGGCTCGGTCTTCATTCACCGCGCTGCCCGTCCGACGTTGCGCAGCCTTCCTGAGCTCACGCAGCTTGCGACGACCCTCGTCGATGAGGAGCAATATGACGACGCGATCAGACTGGTCGAGCCCCATCTTGAACTTATCGCAGTGGCAAGTTGCCGAAAATCGAAAATCCAGTTGGCCCATGACCGGCTGAAGGATTTCGGGCCCGTCGACCCGCAGTCGTTCGCAGCGTTCACACGGCCGCGCGGCCCGGGGCCACACCCATATCAAGGCGAGAACCTGCCCGATTGGGCGGCACGGCCGGTTCGTGCCCTTGCGAGGTTCGTTCCCGCCCATAAGCGCGCAGAGGAAGCAGCATCGGATATGCTTCAATTGCTCTTCCNCTCCAACAGGCTGCTCGATCATATCGTCGATCGCCGCCCCCATTTCGGTGTCGCGCTGGCAAGGCTCGATGTTTATGGTTCGACCGAATTTGTAGGGCGCTATCTCACGCGCCTGATCGCGACCCCGGCAAGCGCGCTCTATCAGGAGCTTGCCGGCAACGAAATCTCCGAGAGCCCGATTGGCTACCAGCTTCCAGAGCGCAATCGGCTGCTGCACTTCCTGTTCGCCGACCCCCAGAACGCGGAGCGCCTGTCCGTCTGGAAGCCCATCGGAGACTATACAAAGCGGCTCCTCGCCGGCGACGAACGCCAGGACTATTGGAGCTACCTGAACGGCGATCCTGGCTGGTTCGAGAATGAGCGGAACAGCGATCCGGTGTGGAACGCCATGTTCTTCTTCGACATCATGGTAACCTCGGCCGCACGGCACGGGATCGAATATCACATGTGGCTCTACTATCTGCCGCGCTTCGCCGACCTGCTCGAGAAAGGCTATGATTCCGATGGTAGCGGCATCGACAAGGAAGCAGAGTTCCCAACACGTGCCGCGCGGCTTCTGTACGAGCTTGTCGGCTTCCTTACCTCTTGGGTGACCCTCTACGATCGGTTGCCTCAAGGCTCGAGGCTCCGGCTCATGCCCGACCGTCATGATCGGGGCAGTGCCATCCCGCATTCGGCGGCCA
>JGI11976J13097_1000418_pt1 | contig 6953 bp, 6 predicted proteins | sample DeeseametaMP2497_FD_13097 | JGI IMG/M metagenome (IMG submission 13097)
GGCAGGCGAAGGCGCGCTTTCCTGACCCGTCACGATCGCTGCGGGCGGATAGCGGGTCAGGCCTTCCGCGACGCTGTCGCCATTCAGGACATGAAATGCGGCCCGCTGCGCCGGGGTGAGCAGGTTGCGCGTGCGAAACAGGAACGGGCCTGCGGCAAAACGCGGATCGAGCCTAATCCCGCTGTCAGCGACCCGTTCCGGCGTCAGGCTGACGATCGGACCAGTCACACCGGCGGCGCGCACGATCCGCCCGATCGCATGAGCGTCCATCGTTGCCGACAGGATGGGACTGTCGGCGCTTGCGACGTTCGGGGCAATGCGGATTGCCGTTTCGGCGACCCCTGCCCCCATGCACAATATCAAAATGGCGGTGATCGCGGGGCGCGACCAGCGCAGGTCATCCAGCATCAAGCCGAAGCGGAGAAACAGCGCTGGCAGCAACGGCACCAGATATTGGGCATAAATGGGTCGGGGCAGCCATGCAGCGACCAACCCCGCCAGGATCACGAAGTTCAGCAGCCCCTCTGCCATGGAAGATTTCCCATGTCGAAGGCGCGCCATCCCTATCATGATAAGCGCAAACAGGGCTGGGCCCTGCGCCAGAAAGCGTAGCAGCCGCACCGCGCTGAGCGGCGTTTCCACCATATAGGCCCGCTGGTTCAGCATTTGCCATTCCAATGGCGCCTTCAGGCTATAGTCGATAATGCCGAACCAGGCGGCGTCTGGCGCGATCCCCCACAGGATCAGGATAGGCAATCCACCGGCCATCCCCCCTGCCGCCAGAGCCAGAACGTTCATCGGCCCAACCCGGCGCATGTTCAGCAGCGTGAACAAGCCGATGGCGGCGGCGGGCAGGCCATAGCTGATCTTGGCTGACGCCGCTGCGCCCAGCAACAGCCCGGCGAGCATGTAAGACAATGGGCGGCGAGCCTGACCGAGCGCGCCCAGCAGCAGCGCGAGGCCCGCCATGTGCAGCAGCAAGGGCAAGGCATCGTTGCGCGCGACCGTGGCAGCAAACAGGAAAGCATGGCAGGTGACGAGCGCGATGGTCGCGATCCCGGCGTTGCGCGACGATCCACCCTCCCTGCACAGGGCCCGAAATAGCAGGGCCGCCGCCCCTGCCGCGCACAAGGCATTGACCGCGCGCAGGGCAAGAAACAGCCAGCCCTCGCACAGCCATGCCAGCGGCGCGAAGATCAGCGGTTGCAGCGGCGTCTGGAGATAGGCGAAATCGCGATAGGGCAGACCCGATCGCATCAATGCGACCGCGGCGACATATTGCCCTTCATCATGGTCGATCGGCCGGAACGCTGCGATGCCCAACAGCACGGCGAGCACCAGCAGGAAAATGGAGAGCGTGTGGGCGCGCACGGCCTTGGTCATGACAGGGGAGGACGCTTACCAGCCCATGTCAGCGCTGAACATCACGGCCCGCGCCTGATCGACCGCATGGACGCTCCCCGCTGGCGCAGGGCCAAAGGCGCCGTTGCTGACAAGGCGGCTGGGATTGATGAAGCGCGCGGCAAGGCGCAAACGCCGGCGACCCGTTTGCACCGGCGCATATTCGATGCTGCCTTCCGCACGCAGCGGCGATTGCTGGGCACCCGGCAGCGCAAGCGCCGCACGACCGGTATGCGATCCCTGCGCCGCGACGCGCCACGGCCCGACAGTCCAGGCGGCGGCCAGGGTCATTTCCCGTTCCTGCACCGATCGCCCGGTCATGGTTTCAACCGCCGCCTGCTGGTAGCGAACGGACCAGTCGATCTGCGGCGTCAACTGGTGCCGGGCCATCATCTTCACGCCCAACAGGCTGGCGGACCCGATATTGACCGGCAGATAGGCCCGGTGCGCAAAGGACAGGCCATTGCGGACGTCGGCGCGATAAAGGCTGGTCGTGACCGTCATGTCGCCGCCCGACCATTGGCCGCCTACCGACGCGACACGGCTCTTTTCAGGCCGCAAGGATCGGCGCAACGCTTCGAAATCAGGCCGCGAAAGGCCAAGCGGGCCGGTAAATCCGGTATCCCCATAGGCGCGCATGGCTTCGTTATAGTCCATCGACAAAGTGAGTGCCGGGATGGGACGGAAGTGAACGCTGGCATGGGGCATGAACCAGTCATGTGCGCGCAGCCGATCGTCGCCGCTGCCGATCGTCACATTGGCATTGCGGTTGCTGACCTTCACCCCGGCAAAGCCGAGCGTCATCGCTATCTGATCGGAAAGGGCAAAATGATCATCGACCAGGAGCATTCGGGTACGGCTGCGTGGGCGGTGATCGTAACCCCGTGCATTTAATGGCCATGCGGTGTCTGCCTGCGCAGCGACGAACCGGCGGCTCTGGCGCTGGAGGCGCAGGGCCATGACATGATCCGGCTCGTCACCCGAAAGCGGGCGGATCGCGCCTATCAGGCCATAATCCGGCGTGGTGCTACGCGCTTCCACAAGGGGCGATCGCCATATCGCTGGCTTCAGCGCATAGCTGATGCTCTGATCGATGATCTTGTCCTGTGCCGCTGCAGTGGTACCCTGCAACGCCACCATCGCCAAAGCCAGTAGATGCCGTCCGCGCATCAGCGATGATCCCTTGCGCTGGCGGCTGGGGCATCGGCCATCGCCAACTGCGGGCGCTGACGGTCATAGGATATGACATAGCCGAAATGGTCGGAGAGTGGCTGCCCATCAGGCTCCGATCCGAAAGGCACATGCGCGCCCCTGACGACGAGCGATGAGCCGCGCCCCGCGCGCGCGAAGATCCAGTCCTTGCGGCGCTGCATCGCATGTTTAAGGTCCGCCCGTGCCTGCGGGGCCGGGATCGTCGCCTGATCGAGCGCCAACTGCGCGCCGCCCTGCCTCGCTGCGACGAACGACAGGCCATGGCGAGCAAAGCCGTCGAAGAAGATGCGGCTGCGGTCGCTATTGCCGCCAATATTCATGTCGCCACCGATCATCAATGTGCGCGTGTGCGGGACCGCGCTGGCGATGAAACGGGCGCTCAGATCGACCTGCCGCGCATAGGCCGCCAGCGATCGGCTCACGGAAACGCCCGACGCCTTGCGCGCATTGAGATGGATATTGACAATGGCGACAGGTTCCGCTTCGCCGGGCACCTGCATATCGGCAATCACGACGCCCTTGTTGGCCAGGCAATCGAACCCGGCGCAGGCGAAATCCGGAAAGGCCAGGCGTCGGACGCGCAGGATGGGATAATCGGACAGGATGATGAGGCCGCTGTCGGTCTGCTTCCCCAACGCCTCGCCGCGATCCCAGCGGGCCTCAGCAAGAAACGCCTGATCCGCAGCGCTTGGCGCAATCGGCGAACGCATCTGCCGATCCGGCCCGAATGTCATGTGCCGATAGCCGGACGAGCGCGCAATCTCGGCCGCTTGCGGCGTGAACGCTTCCTGTAGCAACAGGATATGCGGCTGATGCCCCCGTTGCCGAAGGGCGCGCAAACGCGTGCCGATCCGCACCAGCGCGGTATCCCTGTCGACCGCGAGCGGCCAGGGCAAACCCTTGATATTATATGTCATCATGGACAAAGTCGTATTGCCGCCATCCGGCAATGCCTGCACCATGTTCAGGCGGTCTGGCAGGTTGCTGCTGGTCGATCCGGTTGCAACGAAGCTGACCAGCCCTGCAAACAGCATGGCTCGCAAAGTCTTATGCATGATGATGCCCCCCACTGGCTGGCGTCCTCCTAGCTCGCCAATGAGTCGTGCGCGTTTCTTCCGCACTGCAATATGATGAAAGTTGGATGGCGGCGGCGTCACTGAACCGACCAGTAATTGTCATGCAGCGATCGGCAGGCTGCGTCTGGTCGCTTCATAGAGGGTGAATAGGTCGGCGAAATGCGCGTCCATGGTGCGCGTATCAATGGCGGCGGCGCTAGCATTGGCCAGATGACCGGACGGACCCTGCGCCAGGAAAAGGCGAATGGCCGCTGCCAGGCTGGATGCGTCGGCCGCGCGGTAATGATGGCCAGCGCCCGGCACCAGATGATCCGCCGCTGCCCCGCCATCGGGCAAGAACATCGGAATGCCGCTGGCCCGCGCCTCTGCCGCGATCATGCAGAAGGTTTCGGATTCGCTGCCATGGACCAGCGCGTCGGCGCTGGCGAGCAGGCTGGCAAAGCCATGGCGGTCCGTGATCGGCGCCATCAGCCGGACATGCGGATTGTCCGCTGCGGCGCGCTGCACGCTGGCGCGCGCGCGACCATCGCCAGCAATGACGAGGCCGACCGGGCGATCGAAGCCACACGCCGTTACCGCTTCGATGATCATCGGCCATCGTTTTTCCGGGGCGTGACGCCCGGCACCGAACAACAGCAGCGCATCCTCATCCAGGTCGCACCATTGCAGCAGCCTTCGCCGCAGATCGGGGTCGCGGTGACGGGGCGAGAATATGCCGGGCTGCACCCCCATTCGATTGGTGACGACATGCCGCAGGCCGCCATTTACAAGCCGTGTCGCCAGTTCGTCGCTCGCGCACACGATATGATCGAAGCGCGCGTCCAGACGCCGCAAATGCCGCCAGAACCAGTCAAATCCGCGATCAATCTGTTCGCGGCTGGCAAGGCTGCGAAACCAGCGATAGGCGTAGTTGCCCAGTGGATCGGCATGCATGATCAGGCTGCGCGGAACATCGCCGCGCCAGTTGGCGACCATTGATGCGCTCCCCCATGGCGTCGATGCCTCCACCAGATCGGGGCGCAGGGCATCCAGCCGGGCGTGCAGGGCCGCTTCATCATGAAAATAATGATAGCGTCCGTCGAGCGGGAAGCGGCGGCCGGGCACATATTCGATGCGCCCATGATCGCCAAAATATTCCACATGCGCCTGCGCCGCTGGCGCAAGAATGATGATTTCATGCCCGCGTGCAGGCCCGGCCAGCATTTTGTGCCGGACATAGGTTTTAACGCCCCCGCCCTGCGGCGCGTAAAAGGCGCAAATGTCGACGATCCGCATGACCTAAAGCGCCTTGATCGGGCCGAAGGACAATAATCCCCGGCGATAATTCATGATGATCCGCCCGCGCGTCGGCCCGCTGCCGACGATCATCGTGGCGGCTGCGGCCTTGGGCTTGCCCATGCCCAGCTTCGGGTTGCCGCCAAAGCCGACGCCGTCGACCGATAGCCCGAATTTCCGATTGCCGTCGCGATCATGCAGCACGCTGACCGCATAACGGCCAGGCCCCGGCACACGGATGCAAATTTGCGCCACATGGCCATTTTGCGTCGCAACTTGCTCGACCGGCGCTTCCACCCGGCGGAATGTCTTGCCCTGGGAAATCAGGATATTGTCGTCCTGAAGAAAATCCTGATCATTGGCCGGATAGACTTCCGCCTTCAGGCGGCCTTCCCGATCCTTCAGCCCCACTATGTCCAGCAGTAGGGAAGGGCCGTTCTCGCCGGGGCGACAGCGCGCTTCCGCTTTCCCCAGATCCGGGGTCGACGGGATGGTCGGCACCGCCGCAGCGGCGATGATGCCGATCGTCCAAAGGGCCGGAATTGTCATGCCTGCCTCCGCTGTTTCACAAGCCCGCTCACGCCCAGGATCAATCCGACCAGCAGATGCGCGGCCAGCAGCAGGCTGGCGATCACGGCCAGAACCTGCGCAATTTCCAGTTCACGCCCGACGAGGAAAACGGCGACGCCTGCGAACAGCACGTCCTTGTTAGGCACCATCGGCAGGCGGGAGAGGACCAGCCGCAGCGTCGAGAGCATGAACCACCAGCTCAGCGCGACATCGGGCAGCAGCAGGTGCCACAATGTCGCATAAAGCAGCACATTCGCGACAATCCGCGCCAGATGCACCCCCGCCACCATCCGCCGTTCGGGCCAGGGCAGGCTGAAAACCTTGCGGCTGAACAGGATGGGGCCAAAGGAAGTCGCCACAAGGATGGTGAGCGAAATGCCCAGCGCCCGCCCGTCCATCGCCAACCGCAGCGATGACAGCAGCGGCAGCGTGAAGAGCAGCATCGCCAGCGTGACGATATTGCCCATCACGCCCGACAATATCGCTGAATCCTTGACTGCGCCGAAGGGCGATCCGGCCATCGTCACATGCCGCCGCGCCCATGCGTAGAAATAGACATCGCCAAGATAGCCAAGCAGCAATTCATTGCTGATCCGCTTGCGAAACAAGGCTGACAGGCCACCGGCTGGTATCGACCATAATCGGTTGAAAATGACCCAGTCGCACACCGGCGTCAGGCTGTATGTCACGGCAAACAGCAACCAGAAGAGCGGCGTTCTCGGCAGCATCGCGACAAGCTTGTGAAAATCGAAGGAGCCGATCTGGACGAATACGACCGCCAATATCGCAAAGGAGATGAGCGGACCGAACCATGCCGTCCAGTTGCGGCCAGACCGCACCAGCGGTGTCGGGTCCAATATGGCGCGCGCACCCTGCGGGTTGATCAGCGGGGCAAGGGTATCGGCTTGGCTCATGACAGCTGCGCCTCCAGAGGGGATTGCGAATGGAGCGTGGCAAGCGCGGCGTGGCGCTGGCGCGGGGACTGGGTCAGCATGTGACGGAAAAGCGCGCGATAGGCTGGAACGGCGCGTTCGATGGTGAACGCCGCCGCCTTTGCGCGGGCGCGCGGACGATCCTGCATATCGCTGTGCGCGGCACGGATGGCATCAGCGAACGCCGCTTCATCATCGCCATCGACCAGCGTGCCGAGCGCGCCATCGTCAAGCAGGGGCGACATGCTGGCGCAGCATCGGGTGGCGATGATCGGAAGGCCGCATGCCAGCGCTTCGACCACCACGCCCGGCTGCCCTTCATAGCGGGATGACAGCAGCAACACGTCATGGTCCGGCAACTGGCGTCGGACATCCGCGCTGAATCCGGCAAAACAAAGCTTCCCTGCAATGCCGAGACGGGCGGCCAGACGTTCGAGCCCGTCACGCGCGCGCCCTTGTCCAAAAATGGTCAGCCTGTCGTCCGGCC
>JGI11976J13097_1000424_pt1 | contig 6893 bp, 8 predicted proteins | sample DeeseametaMP2497_FD_13097 | JGI IMG/M metagenome (IMG submission 13097)
CACTTCGGAGCGTCGACGGGCATCTTCGTACGCCATCTGCATCGTCTCGACATGCTCCGCCGACTCCTTCGTCGTTAGTCCAATCCGCAGTTGTGCACGTGCTCGACGCATGGTCTGAAGGGCCTGTAGCCACTCTCGCGTGATGCTGACGCGATCGTTCTTAGGGTCGAACTGTTCTCGCACCCACATCTCGACTGGTTCCTCGTTCTCCGTGTCGGACCAGCCAGGAGATGGTTTCAGCAGGCCGGCTTCGCCGCTGAACCATCGCAGGGCATCGTGGGATTCCTGGGGGAGCCCGGGTAGTACTTCGACTTCGCCTTTCGGCAAGTCGGGAAACATGAGTTGGGCGGGCGAGACACCCAGCGCGGCTGCCAGGACCAGCAGCTCGGCCACGTCGACGCTCTTTTTTCGGCCGTTTTCGAGTTCCGCAAGAACGTTGCGCGAGATGCCGAAGCCGATGTCGGTGGTGCGCTCGGCCAGTTTGGCTGCGGAGAGCGCGGAGTGCTCTTTCCCTCTTAGGCGCCGCACCTCGCCCATGATGCGAGCGGCCACGGATTCTGACCAAGACTGTGTCATGAGCACAGAGCTTAGCCGATTCTCGCTAGTTCTTGCGGCGGGATCACATAGTTGATAATCTGCGTTGGAGTCACATGGACCACTGCGATTCCGGACTCAATTATGGGATCGCAACATAACCCAACGGAAGGTGAGGAAATGCCCAGACGGTTGCTATCAGTCCCGGAGGCCATGGCGTGCACGGGGCTTGGGCGCTCGAACTTCTTCAACAAGATCGCTACAGGCGAGATCCGCAGCGTGAAGATCGGAAAGCGGCGTCTCATCCCGGACACGGCAATCGACGAATACATCGAGGGCCTGGAAGCACAGTCGGAAGTAACCTCGGGCGTCGCCTGAGATGCCGCTGACACCCGACCCCTACGAACTAGAAACGCCCCCGGCGATTCCCGGTGTTACAAGCACCGAGGCCGAGGACGTTTTCGAAACCTCTACCTTGCAGGAAGGAGTTTCACCTTTGGATACTAATCGGTGTTGACCAGCCTTTCAAGGCTATTCGCAACCCACCCCATCGCATCTTCGAGAAATCATCGATGACGTCATGGGTCGGTTGCGCGCGAGTTCACACGTCCCAGTTGTGAATTCGCCTGCGTACGAGACGCTTACGCCACAATCTGAACGACCCGCACCTCGGCTATTGGTCCGAGGTGGCGGTCGCTACCGGCCAAGCCTCGACGCTGCGTCGTTATCTGGCAGAGCCCGACGAAAAAAACCAGCCTGCCGCCGGCATGTGCACCCTTTGTAAATCCTCGACGACCGGCCCCGAGGCACCACCAGCTCGACTGATCATTGAGCAGGTGGCGATACCGATTAGCCACGCGTCCACTACGACGCGGGGCCATCGGGCGTGGAGCGGACACCGTGGGTGCGGAAATTGCATTTTCCGCACCGTCTTAGCTGAAACGCCAGTTCAGCACAGTTTTCGCTCCGCAGCTCTGTCGGTGACCTGCGCTAGGCTGCCGCTATGGACTTCCGACCAGGCAGAACACCCGCGGTGAGCACATCGGTCGGCCGTGTGGAACTTGCAACTGCGGCCGTGGAGCCGGAGATCCCACCGGCCGTCGCGAAGCGGATCGCGAGAGCGGTGGAATCTTCGCGGTCGGAGGGGACGCGGCGCACCTACGCCGCCGGGTGGCGACGCTTCGTCGGCTGGTGCGAACGCGAGGGACATGCCGCATTGCCGGCGCACCCGGTCACCGTTGCCGCGTATCTCGTCGACGCCGCCGATACCCGCACCGAAGCGGGGGAGCGGTCCTATGCCGTCTCTACCTTCGGGACCTGGATCGCCGCGATCAACCACCAGCACCGCACCACCGGCCACCTCTCCCCGTCCGCACACGAACTCGTCACCGCCACCCTGTCCGGGATACGCCGGGAGTACGCCGCCGCGGGGGACCGAGCCCGCACCCCGCGAGACCCATTGCTGGTCGACGACATCAAACTCCTTGTCGAGACGGCGCGGGAACGATGCCGAGGCTGGGCCGACGAGGTCCTCGAACGCCGCGACTCCGCAATTCTGCTCCTCGGCTTCGCCGGCGCATACCGCCGCAGCGAGTTGTCGGAGATGGTGTGTGGGGACGTCACTGTGCATCGGTACGACGGCCTCCACATCCGGTTGCGGAAGTCGAAGACCGACCAAGAGGGCAGAGGCGCGGTGAAAGCGCTGCCGTACACCGACTCTCACGAGACCTGCCCGCCCTGCGCGTACGTTCGCTGGGTCCAGATCGTCGGCGCATTCGACGTCGGCGGCAGGCCGTCGGTGATCCGCCTACTCCGTAAGCGGGAGTTGTTCGACGCGCACGTGTGCCGTGGGGGAGTACCTCGCACCGCCGCTCGCGCGCCGCTGTTTCGCGCCATCGCCAAGAACGGGAACCTCGGCAGCACCGCGTTGTCCGGAGCAGCAATCCACCAGACCATCCGTCGCCGCGCCGAACAGGCCGGCTACGACCCCACCGCATTGAGCAAACTGGGCGGGCACTCGCTCCGCGCTGGGTTTGTCACCCAGGGCACCCGCAACGGCGCCGACGGATCCGCCATCGCCCGCCAAACCGGCCACGCCAGCCTCGATTCCGTGGAGGTGTACCGACGTGAACATGCGCCCCTGGTGGGTAACGCCGTGGCAGACATCGGTCTCTAGCAGTAGACGGGTGCGGACACAGATGCCGACAGACTTTAACTTCTGGCAGTAAGATTGCAGACCGCTAGTCGACCGGGGCACGGATCGATTGCACGTGCGGTGTGAAGGGTATCAGTCGACGAGGGCCGAATCGCCATCTGGCAGCACGCTCGAACGCCGCAATGGTGGCGTCTGGGTTCCGTGGTCCCCATCCGTCCAAGTTCATTCGAGATCCGCGGTCAATGGGGCTCTGCTCCCAGGCATCCTGCGTCGCCGGCCGAACGGTTTCATCGATTCTTTCAAGAGCTCGTCTGTAGTGTTCGCCCATTCGTGGACTTTCCAATGCGACCCATATTCTTGACGCAGTCAGCTGTTCTTGAATACCGTGCCCGATCTCTGCAAGCACATTGAGGGTTTGCCCGTCGTCAGATGTACGCCGCCGCACCCGGTACGGGTATTCGGACCGTGCGACAAGTGCCCGGGCGGCCTGGGCGTAGCCTTCTCGACGAGAAGCAGCGGCTTCGCGCAGGCCTGCGATTCCTGCCGTTAGTAGTCCCCCTACTACGGAAGACCCCAGAGCCAATGGCACGATCTCAGTAAAGACATCAATATCGGTCACGATACGTTCTGCTCCAACACAGTTCGGTCTTCTGACCAATCGCGTACTGCGTTCCGGAACGCCCGGGTTGCGATCGGGTAGGTGCTGCTCGTCGCTGAGAGGTCGTTCGCCACAGGACTGCCGTGCGGGGTGTCTTCGGTGGGCCAGTCGTCCGTGCGGCGCCAGTGCTCTTCGAGAAATAGGTGGCGGTGCACCCGATTGACATAGTCTTCGACTCCATCGGCCGAAATCCATCGCAGTGGACGTGGATCGTTAGGGAACCAAAGGCACAACTCCCCGCAGCTGTACCCGAATTCTGGGCCCAGCGGTGATGGGTAGCGATGCTTCCAGCGGCGATCGGGCCCCAGCGGATAGGTTAGAGGATCCCAGTCTGCTCGAAAATATGTACGGGCTCGTTCTCGTCCATATCCAGCCGCTCGTAACTCCGGCGGCGCTGTGTATGTGATCTCAACGACAGCGCCGCCGATACTTGGGGCCCACGCTTGATCGACTATTACCCCTGCATGTAACCGTTCGATCCGGGTAGCAACAAACCTGGGATCGTCGAACAGTTCGTTCAGCGTGGTGCCCATGCTCGCCCCGGAGTGCTGGCTTCGCGTCCGCCCTGCGATAAAGACGGCCGGCCAGTGCTTGTTCGTGTTCCTGGGCTGTTCCATGTGGCTAACACTGTTTCGGGTGCGCGAGCACTGGCTGGCGGAAACGCATCACCGAATAGGCTGTGCCACACATCCTTGGCAGCCTCGATGTCGCCATGCGCTTCGAGTTCGATCGCCTCGTCGGCCCTGGCGGCGAAGTCGGCGAACATGAGGCCAGCGGTGGTGCGATCGGAGGCGGTCCACTTGACTGTCACGTCATCGTCTCCGGCTGGTTCGAGTATCGGTCCGCGTACGGCAGTCTGGGCGTGTGAGAGTGCCGCCGCAATTGCGTGCTTGTCCGCTTTCTCCTTGGTGATCGCGGCGTATGCCAGCGACTCCACGACGATCCCTTTGATGAAGCCCAATTGATCCTCGTGATTCTTGACGAGGGCTTTCAGTTCCCTGACCTGGTGCACGAACCGCCCGCCCGTGCCTTGATTTCGCGTCGAGACCGCGGCGATCTGACGTCGTGTATTGCTAGCTTCCCACCTTCGTTGTTCGCGGTCGCCGATGACGACCTCAGGGCCTTCGTCGAGGTCGAAGGCAGGGACAAGGTCGATGTCGAAATCAAGGTCGGAGAACGTGACGCGCAGCGCCTTGCCTGATGGGGTATCACCCTGGTCGAACTCTGCGTTTGGCCAGTGTGATTGAACTGCGTTTTTGAACCAGGCCATTGCGGTTGCTGGGCCGTTCGGTCCTTGAAGTTCTTGCCAGTGGGCGGCTTTGATGACGATCACAATGTCAACGTCTTTCAGCGGCGCGAGCATCGTCTTTCGTGCGAAGGATCCTTGGAGAAAGCTTGTCTTGACGAAACCAGCTTCGTCAAGAACCTTGCGTATCGCGTTGTGTCGTTGTTCGGCTTGTTCGCGCTGCTTGGGGTTCAAGTTGAGCGACGTGTCGAACACGGTGAAAGCACTATCGATGGTCTGTCTCACGGGGTGAAGTCCTCACTTCGATGCGGATGTCTCGTCACTTAGGTGAGGGCGTTACGCTGACTTCGTTGTTGGAGGTTGCGTAGCGGCCTCGGTCGGGATGGGCATGCCAGTGCCCGTCTCGACCAAATCTTGCAGTTACATGCTGGTCTCCGCCTCTGCTGCTGATTCATGATGATTCGGCCCATCGAGTGGATCCGGTGGGGGCGTGTCGTTGGGTTTGACTCCCAGAATTACGGTCGTGGGGTCGGTTGAGTAATTCAGCGGTACGGACAGGGTGATTCGTGCAGATCCCCACCACTGAGGCCCGCTCGTCGGCCCGCCTGCCTCTTCGCTGTCGGTTTGTGTGCGTGCGATCGCGAAGCCGACGGTGGCGTTGCTGTCGTTGAAGGATGCAGATGTGCCGTCTTTGTAGACAACGCTCATCTTGCCGCGGCAGCGCGAGCAGCATGATCGCATCAGGACTGAGGTGACAACACGCGGCACATCGAGAGACGCTTCGTAAGAGGTGACGTGCTGACGGGCGACATACTCGAACTCGCCCAAATTCAGAACGTTGTCGTTACGGGCGCGAACGAGGAACTTCCATACCGGCAACAGTTCCTTCAACGCGTCGATCGAGGCACCAGCGTCGCGGGCTTCAAGGATCCACTCCATGAGCCACACCACGCTGGTTGGGTATGCACCTGCGCGAGTTCCGACCCTGACACTGCGTGGCACGAGGCCTTCGGAAACGTAGAACGTAAGTTGCCGGTCGCTAATGGAGTATCCCGCTTTGCGGACGTTGGCGAGTAGCTCCGATTTAGTAACTAGGCTCGAACGGCCATCTTGGAGCTCCAAGTACTCAAGGAAGCCGTTCTGCTCGTGAACCATCTCGACCCCTTCGCTACAGTGCCACTGTAATCACTTGCGTGTTCTTTGTACGAGATTACACCTAGGGTCTGACACCAGCACCTGCGATGTAGCGCTGATCGACATGCCGATGGGCCACTGTCGGCGATACGCGCGTGAAAGATTTGTGCGACAGGAGTAGACAACGAATGACATTAATGCCAGTATTCGAACGTAGCGAAAGCACTTTCGTAACGTTCGACTAGCGAGGCGGTGGTCAGTCATGGGTGCACAGGCTCAGGCAGTCAGGTCGGAAACCTTCATGCCAGAAGAAGCTGGTCAGCTGGCACCAGTGCTGAGCTTCCTTAAGGCCCATGAGATGGCGACAGGCAACACGGTGCAAGCCCAATACGCGCTGGTCGGAGTGGACGAGCACGACCGAATCGAGTTGCCGGAGGGTGTTCACGCAGTGCTGAAGCGTGCGGTCGAGGCAATGCTTACGGGGCGCGCCGTGACGCTTGCACCGCAAAGCATGACGCTGACTACTCAGCAGGCAGCCGACCTCCTCGGGGTCAGCCGTCCTACTGTCGTACGTCTGATCTCAGACAGCAAAATAGCTGCGGATCGAGTGGGCAACAGGCACCGATTGCAGCTTGATGACGTGCTCGCGTACAAAGAATCGCGCCGTGCACGCCAGTACGACGCATTGGCTGAGACATCGGTTTCGGTCGATCCCGAAGAAGACCCCGACACAATTCGCGAGCAACTACGTGAGGCGCGCAAGGCTGGTGCGGCTCGGCGAAGGGCCGGAACACGCGCCTGAGATAGTTGACTCATGTTTGCTGCCGTGCTGGATACGTGCGTGCTGTGGCCCAGCCTGCAGCGAGATTTCCTGCTGTCGCTTGCCGTCGAGAATCTGTACCGCCCCCTCTGGTCGGACGCGATTCTCGACGAGCTGGAGTTTCACGAGGCTAGGAAGCTAGTGGAACGTGGAACTGACGAAGCAGAAGCGGCCCAGCGGGCGCGACGCCTAGTTCAGACAATGAGTACGGCGTTCGACGACGCGCGTGTTGTCGAGTGGGAAGCCTTAGCCCGAATGCACCGATCAACTGATGGCGTCGCTGTGAGTTTGGTTGTGCGGCTTCGAGTGGAGTGCGGGCGTGGGTGATCGTCCGACCTCTCGTGCC
>JGI11976J13097_1000426_pt1 | contig 6846 bp, 4 predicted proteins | sample DeeseametaMP2497_FD_13097 | JGI IMG/M metagenome (IMG submission 13097)
TATTCTTTGCAGTCGCAGTTTATGTCGAGCGTGGTGGCGGGAGGCGCAGGTTTCCTTCGGTTTTCCATGATTTCACTCCAGATAATATGAGTGCCAGGGGGTTGTCCGGAGCCGGGCTAGGCCCGCCTTCGAACGTCGGTGAGCATCGTGATCAGGGCATCGGATGGCGGCTTGAAGCGCCCGGGCTTGATGGCAGGAGCGCCGTGCGCCGCGAGAATCTGCAGCTTCTCCTCGGGATCGGCGCGCAAATAGGTCTCGGTGCTCTGGATGCTGGCATGGCCGAGCCACAATGCGACTTTGCGAATGTCCCCTGTCGCCGCGAGCGTGTGCATTGCGCAGGAATGGCGCAGCACGTGCGGTGTCACGCGCTTTCCAAGGATCGACGGCTGCTTCGTTGCCGCGGTCTTGACGTGCTCGGCCAAACGGAACGCAAACCCGTCGCGTGTCATCGGCTGCCCGTTGGCATTGAGGAATATCTCGGCGACCTCGGCTTCGGGGCGGATCGCAAGCCACGCGCGCAATGCGAACTGGGTCTCCTTCCAGAGCGGGAGGACCCGTTCACGCCGACCCTTGCCCAAGATGTGCACGGTCGAAAGCGAGCGGTCCGGGAAATCGCGCAGTTGTAGCGTTACGAGTTCCGACACCCTCAGCCCGCCAGCATAGGCCAGATGCAGCATTGCGCGATCGCGGGTGCCGAGGCGTGTCCGGGGATCCGGGGCGTCGAGCAAAGCCTTGATCTCTGCCCGGTCGAGGTAGTCGATCAGCGCCTTGTCGGTCTTCTTGGTAGGGATCGATCTGACGCGAAGGGCCTGATCTAGGCAGGCCGGAATACGATACTCGATGTAGCGGAAGAAGGACCGGATCGCGGCGAGCCTGCCATTGCGGGTCCGAACACAGCTGCCGCGACCGTTCTCGACATGGTCAAGGAAGGCCATGATCATGTCGGTGCCGAGATCCTCGATCTCGAGATCGGTCGGCCGACGCTTCAGCCGATCGGCAGCGAACTGGACCAGGAGGACGAAGCAATTGGCATAGGTCTTCACCGTGTGCGGACTGACAGCACGTTCGCGCGGCAGATGTTCGCGCAGGTAGATCGAGAGATGCGGAGCGAGTGCCGTCATGCCGCTTCTCCCCGGTAAAGTTGCTCGCTGGCGGCAGCAATATCGCGCAGCAGCACCGGAGTGGCCTCGAGATACCAATAGGTGTTGGCGACCGACGCATGCCCCAGATATACGCTGAGTCCGGCCACGTGGTGTGCGATGGCTTCCCTGTCGCGCGGACAGGACTCAAGGGAACGCACGGCGAAAGTGTGCCGCAGGTCGTGTAACCGCATCCCGGCCGTTCCGGTCGGTCCGCGGTATCCGAGCTGCCGGGCCAGCCTGACGAACACCACGTGGGCGCGCACCTTGTGTGGTGCCCTCCCCCGAATGGTCACGAACAGGTCATTGCCCGTAGCGCCAAGCCTTGCCCGGGTGGCGAGATATGCTTCGAGCGCCTGACGGGTCGATGGCTGCAGGGTAATCAGCCGCTGCTTGCCGAACTTGCCGTTGCGGACGATCAGGCCATCCTCGACCAGATCGTTGCATTGAAGAGCGAGGGCCTCGGAAATCCGGAGACCTGTCGCCGCCAGCAGGCCGAACAGATAATGATACGTGTACGGGCTGATCGTGCCTTGGGGCGCAACGTCCAATACCGCGGTCATGATCGCCCGGACCTGTTCCGGTTCGATGATGGTCGGGGTCGGGCGTGGCCGCTTGCCCCGACCGAAGACGCCCGCAGGCGGAACCTCGTGAGCTGGATCCTCAGCATGAGCGAAAAGGCTGAAGTTACGTACGGCGTCGAACCTATGGCGGGCCACGTTCTGCGAGCTTGCCGTGTGGCACCAGTCGTAAATGCGCTGCACTTGGGTGTGCCGGTCACCGGCGCGGCCGGCGAAATCGGCGTATTGGCGCAGCAAGCGTTCCTGTTCGGAGAACTTCCGTCCCAAGCTGCGATGGAGCGAGACGTATCTGGAAATGTGCATGTTCAGCATGACGGTTCTCCCGGCCATGGCTGCGCGATCTTCATGAGCATCGGCAGATCGACCTTGGCGTAGATGGCAGTGGTCTCAGGCGAGCTGTGACGCAGGATGGTCCCAACGGACTCCAGGCCTGCGCCCGCGCGCAGCAGGTTGGTGGCAAGCGAATGCCGGAATATGTGCGACCCGGTCGGCACTCCTTCGATCCCACCGCGGTCGCGCGTTCGAGCGACGATGCCCGCGATCTCGGCGGACGAGCGGAATGGCCGAAACGGTGCTTGTGCACGCAGGAACAGATGCTCTTCGGCGGCCTCCGGGCGGGCTGCCGCAAGATATGCCAAGATCGCGTCGCCGACATCCTGCGGCAATGGCAGACGGTCCGGTCGACGCGTCTTGCCCTTGACCGTCAGGTGGCCGGACCGCCAGTCGATGTCGTCGAGACGCATGTCCTGAACATCGGCAGCCCTCAGGCCGAGCCTGGCGAGCAGGAGAATGATGGCCTTGTCCCGGACTTCTACCGGACGATCTGTCGGGCAGGCCGCAATGATCCTCTCGATCGTTGCCGGGTCGACGTGGCGCGGCAGCGTCGAAAGGCGGTAGCGCTGCACTGATGGAACTGCATGCAACAATGCAGGCCGGCACTCGCCACGCACGACCAGAAACCGGATGTAGCTCCTCATTATCGTGACGAGCAGCGATGCCGAGCCCGGCGTCTCCTTGCTTCGTCGTTGAAATGCGCTCCTGAGTTCGGCGGCATCCCATTGCGAAGGCTCGCCCAGCATCGGCATGAGCCGTCTGATATCGGTCCGGTAGCGCCGGATCGTCTCATCGGTGGCGCCGCGATGTTGCTTGAGCCACGTGAGGTAAGCCGACATGTGCGGGTCATCGTCAGCCACCGATTCAACCGATGGGATGACACCGCGGCCTCGCAGGAACTCGACGAAGTGCCGTGCGCATCGCCGCCGCCGCTTCGTGCCCGTGGCGACCAGCTTGCCGCGCTTGCGCCATACCGGGCATCGGCAATCATGCGCAGCGTACTGGTCGATGATCGTGTCGTCGATATCGATCCATTGGCGTCGCGTAATGCGAAGCCAGGCCATGAAATGCTCGGCCTCGGACCGATAGGCCTGCACGGGTCCCTCGGCGAGTTGCAGGCGGCCGATCGCATCGGAATAGTCGGCGAGGTGCCGTGGCAGATCGTCGATCCCGTCGTCGACTTCGACGTAGCCTTGATCTTCGAGGAACCGGACGAAGCGCCTGACCCTTGCTGCTTGGTCAGCCTTGTAGTGCGCTTGCTGCGCCGAATACCGGTGGCACCGGCACCGATGCTTCTCGAACCGCCGGACAACCTGATCGTCAATCGTGCGGATCGCGGTCCTATGCCGCTCCAGCCAATGCAGGAAATGGCGGACCGCCGCGCCATACAGAACCGCACAGCCTGACTTCTCGTCGAGGGACAGAGAGGAGAGGAATGCGGTGAGAAGAGCGCCGTGACTGGGCGGGTCTTCGACCCTGAGCGGGGCAGTCCGAAACGGCAGTGATGATCGTGTTCGCATGTTGGCTCCTTCGACTTGCTGAGGTCGACGGAACCGTAGTTATCTGGAGTGAAATCATGGAAAACCGAAGGAAACCTGCGCCTCCCGCCGCCACGCTCGACATAAACTGCGACTGCAAAGAATACATCTAATGTTGAGCTCAACATTACACATATTCGCGGGGGGAGAGATCGATTTCGAGTGCTTCACGTTCCGCATCGGAGAGATCAGCGAGGCGGCGGTTGAGCATGGCTTCGGCGGTCGAGACGAGTTGCACTACAACAGCGTTGCCGTCGGCAAGTGCCGTATCAATCGCAGGCAGCAGACTCGGCAGCTTCATGGATAGAAGGAGCTGCGCGAAGAAGCGCTGCTTGGTGCCTTCAAACACCGAAAACGCAGCCGATTTGGCACCTGAATTGAGTGTCTCGCCACTGTCAGTGTCGACGATCCGCGTTGCCTCGAGAGCTTCGCGCAGGTTGGCATGAATGATTGCCCAGGCGTCTGCATAGGCGTCATAAACCGCTACTTGGTCGGGGGTCAGGCAATGCTCGAGAATCTCGTACTCAACTCCGGCGAATGAAAGGGCCCTCGCCGCATACAGCCCCAGTGACTTCAGATCGCGCGCGACCAGTTCCATTGCAGCGATACCGCCATCGCGGATATCTGCGACGAAGGCTTCGCGATTGGCAAAAGCCGTCTCGGGACCCCAAAGGCCAAGACGGGTGGCATAGGCGAGATTATTGACGTCGGATGCCCCGGTTGCAGAAGCGTAGAGCACGCGGGCGCGCGGCAGCAGATTCTGGATGCGAACACCGGCAATGCCCTGCTCCGATCCCTTGACCTTACCACGTGAGCCCTCCCCGCCTGCGGCGTTGGCCATCGCATGGGCTTCGTCGAAGACGATGAGTCCGTCGAAGTCCTCCCCTGCCCATTCGAGAATCTGATCGAGCCGGGTCGCGTCGCTTCGACCCGAACGCAGTGTCGGATAAGTCACGAAGAGTATGCCCTCGCGCATCCCGATCGGGACACCGAGCTTCCATTGGCCAAGGGGCTGGACGTCGATGGGAAGGCCGCCGAGCGCGCTCCAGTCGCGGCGGGCATCTTCGAGCAAAGCTTCGTTCTTGGAAATCCAGATGTGGCGCCGTTCGCCCCTCACCCACCGGTCGAGGATGACGGAAGCGACCTGCCGTCCTTTCCCTGCACCAGTTCCGTCACCAAGAAAGTAGCCCATGCGGTAGGCGTGCCCCTCGGCGCTCGCCTTCAAGGCGCAGCCCTTGTCGTCGGGCTCAAACCGTCCCGGCAGATCGCGGGCATGCGCGCTTGCGGCATAAATCAGGGTCTCGGCCTGCGCAGCGGATAGGACGCCCCCAGCAATGAGGCTCGACGGAAGCTGAGGCACCACTTCGGGCACGGGTGCGGTGATCGAACCCATCGCGACGGATTCGACCAGCGGGGTCGGATGCGGGACCGCATCTGCAATCGAGATCCGGCTCGGTCGGTAAGGCAAATAATGCCCAACCTGGCTTTCGATCGGCGCAGGTGCTTCGAGCGGAGTAAAATCAAGCGGCAGGATCGACGGCGCCGCATTGGTTGGATGGATCTTAAGTGGAACTGGTTTCGTCTTGTTCGCGACCACCCGAAGCGGCAATGCTGGCTTGATGCCGATGCTGGGTCCCGCGGGCAGGCTTACCCGGTCAGGGAGCATATCGATCAGCAGATGAAGCTCGGCAAAGTTTGCCGGCTGGGCGATGATCGGGCTGGTACCATCCTCAGCCTTGTCGAGAATCAGGAGCCGGGTTGAGATTGAGGTGCCCTGCTTGATGAAACCGCGCTCGATCGTCGCGTTGAGGCGCAACGAGAGGGGACCTGCGATCCCGGCGAGGAATTTCGGAAGCTCGAACCATTCGGGCATCACTGCGACCAGGCGGCCACCGGGCAGAAGGCGCTTCCAGGCAGAACGTAAGTGCCGGTCGCCAGTGCGGCTATCGTGGCCCCTCTCGATACCGTGTGAATATGGCGGGTTCATCAGCACCACGCTCGGACCCACGTCGGGCGTGAGAAGTTCGTCGATCAGTTCCCCGTCAAATCCCGTGACTGTCGCCTCCGGAAACACAACGCCCAGGCATTCGCGGCGCAGCGGCGAAATCTCGTTGAGAGCAAGACGCGCAGTTGCCTTTGCTGCCCATACGCCCAGCATCCCGGTTCCGGCCGACGGCTCGAGAACCAGTTCAGCGGCAGAAATCGCGCAAGCCTTTGCAGCCATCCAGGCCAGACGGGGCGGCGTTGCGAATTGTTGCCACTCGATCTGCTCATCGCTCCGGTTGGACTGGGTCGGGACCAGACGTTCGAGGTGCGTGAAAGCCTCATCGGCAGCGCTGGATGGCATCGCGAGAGAGAATTCAGTTGCCTGCGCCAGGAACAACACCTGCGCCAATTCAAGTGCGGCATGGGCATCGCGTACGGACCAGCGTCCTTCGGCGTCGCTACCGCCGAAGTGATCGGCCATTGTTGCATTCACAGTGAGCCGTGAAATTGCTTGATCTGCAGCGAGCCGCGCGGCCAGCGCCCTCGCCGCTGCCAGCACTTGCGGCTCAGCGGGATCGGAGAATGCGAAAGCGGTATTTGCGTGTGACATGAGAGACCTCCTGAAGAGGCCCTGGGTTTGTCCGGGTGTCCGATCGGATGGATCCGCCCGGGGGCCTCACAAGGCCCCAAGCCCGCTTTCCTCTCACCGACATTCAGACCGTAGCTCGGACTGAGCGCATGAGCACATCATTCCAGTCGTCGCCGGTTAGCTCCGGGCGCCTGGTGACAATCAGCCGCCCTTCGCAAGCGTAAGCCTCGCGCGCGCGCTCCTCAGCAAGGTGTCCGCCCGCATCATTGTCGACAAAGAGATACAGCTGCCGCACCGATTCAGGGATGGTGGCCAGGCCGAAGCGTTCGTTTCCTAGCGTCGCCCAGCAGGGAACCTTGAACATTTGCATCGCTGAGAGGGCTGTTTCGTTTCCCTCTGCGAGGCCAAGGCGTCCCCCATTCGGGTACGCGAAACGCACCGCCCCGGAACCGGGGCTGCCTAACGCACGCCTGGGCTGATCGAAAGAAGCCAAGCTGGTTTTGTCGAGGTCAAGGAAGGAGCGGTGCAGCGCCAGAATTCCGGCATCATTGCGCACGGCCGCGACCATCGCGGGTAGAAACCGGACAGCACCCTTTGGCCCCAGCGGCATATGCGGGTGGAAACGCAGCTCCGGCGAAGAAATCGTGATGCCTCTGGACACGAGGTACTTCTCGGCGGGG
>JGI11976J13097_1000443_pt1 | contig 6674 bp, 7 predicted proteins | sample DeeseametaMP2497_FD_13097 | JGI IMG/M metagenome (IMG submission 13097)
AATATATAATCTACCAGTCGGAAGTGCTACATCTGGAATATTTGGAACTCTTACTCACGATTTTTGGGTATGTGCTCGAGCTGACAATGATGACCAAGGTTTAATTTTATCCGGAACTTCACTGAAACTGAATGCAGGTGATACATTCCAAGGTCCGCATTTATTTATTAATCGTTTGGGGCAAGTCAGTATAGGTCCAAATTGTAGAACTAAATATACAGAAGGCTTTAAATTTAACGTACAAGGGACTACTAAACTAGGAGGTGATGTAACTGTTACAGGAACAATGGATTTGAGCGGTCAAAATATAACCAATGTAAATAATTTGAGTGTGACCAATATTAATGGATCGCCTTATACATCTTCGCCGTCATTTACTAGTGGAACATTAACACCTATTTTACAAGCCAGTGGTTCTAGCGGATCATTGACATATAGTAAAAATACAGGTAAATACCAAAAGGTAGGAGGAATGATTCATTTTGTGATAGATCTCCAATTGGCTACTAAGTCAGGAATGTCTGGCGATTTATATATATTTGTAGATTTACCTAATAATCCAGTATCATCAATTAGTACAAGACAACCAGTTACTATTGGTTATTACAGTGGAATATCGGAAAATAAAATTTGTGCATTGACTGCATATATCGATCCAACGAGAAATATATACTTTGATGCTACTCAAATACAATACAAATAATACTTTTACTAGTGCAACATTAACACAAGGTCAAATTAATAGTAATTTCTATGTAACACTATCAGGTTCTTATTTTTATTAAATAAATAATAATTATCTCTGTGTAATTTATATGGACACAGAAAATATTGCAATTATTTTAAATTCTTCTAACGTCGTAGAAGACACAGGCAACTCAATATATAGATACACATTTAAGAATGGTGATGTTAATTTTACAGACACGGATAAAATTGCTATAAGTTCAATAAATATATATAACTCTTGGTATAATATTCATCAAGCTTACTACAATAATGCAAATTTTCAATATGTATGGTTTGATGCATCTGGTGATCTGACTGACGTGATACAAGTTACAATTCCAGATGGTTATTATAATATAAAAACCATGAATGAATTTCTACATAGTAAACTATATGCCAATAAACACTATTTAACCAACACTGAAACAGGTAAAGTAGTATATCATTTCGAGTTAATTGATAATGCAACATACTATTCCATCCAATTAAATGTTTACCCAATGACATCCGATATATCTGGATATGCATTGCCTTCAGGTGCAACTTGGAATTTACCACTAACTGCAACCACACCACAATTTACAGTGCAAGAAAATGGCTTTAAAAATATTATTGGATTTACTGCTGGATCATACCCCGAAACACCTACTTCTATAAATCAAAGCTTTCTATCCAATTTTACGCCAGTTATTGAACCAGTTGCAAGCTTAAATATTTTATGCAATTTAGTAAATAATTCATTATCGTATCCAAATAATCTCATTTCCAGCTTTACTGCTAATAATACAGCTTTTGGTGCAATGATAGATGTACAACCTTCGACGTTGCTATATATGAATATTAATTCTGGGTTGTATAGTTATTTAGAAATTCAATTACTGGATCAGAATTTTAGAAGAGTACCCATATTGGATAGTCAAGTGAATTTTACCATTTCATTACTAAGAATTAAGAAAAAAGCATAATAATTTAATCTGACGCTATATTAATATGGGCTATATAAACATCCGAACAGGCAAAACAAAATATAAGGCAAAAGTGAATGCACCAAAACCAGTTTCCATTGATACACCAGTGACAGAGGGAAGAAAAGCTGAACCAATTGTAGGCTCAGGAGTAGCAACAATCACCGATAAAATGAAAAATATTATACTAAGCAATAAAAACCCAAAGAATGATACTCCCAAAGAATGATACTATCAAATCCACGAATAAAAACTATAATAAATTCATTAATTTTCAATTTTAATTATTTAGATATTGTAAAAAATAATATCTATTCCTAGTTTATATATGTCAGATCAAGTTATCTATGAAAATGCTATTTCAAGTTCTTCTCAATTTAGTACTGGTCCAACCAGTAAACGTATTATTCTAGATATACCGGATAATACTCAGGGTGATTACAGTCTTGCAGAGGCTATTTTTGAAACAGGACCTATTGCAAACTCAGGTTTTTGGAACGACCATTATAATGCTTATATTGATGTACCTTTAGTTTTGAGCTTGGAAGGTACAAATTTTAATGCATTTAGTGGTGGAGATCTAGCTCTTGCTATGAAGTCAAGTAATTATAATTTGATTCACTCTTGGCAAGTTGATGCTGGGTCATCCATATATAAATCAACCGATTACGTGAACCATTTTGTGAATTATGAATTGAACACAAAAATGGATTTGAATGATGAAGCAGTGAATGGTGCTACAATTGGCTATTATAAATCTTCGTCTACGTCATGGGGTTATGCAAATCTTATTACTGAGGTGGGTCATGGATTGTATAACAATGTAAATTTACCAAATTATCATAATAGCAGCGGAGCATCACAACTACATAACAACAGTGGATTGTTTGATAGTCAGAAAAGATATATTAGCATGGCTCAAACATCCAAGACAGCACTGCTAGGTAACAATATAGCACAATATAAAACGACTGGTTTTAAAACTATTCAAAATGACGCAACTAGCAAGAAATATTACTTTAATGCTGTGTTGCGATTGAGAGATTTGCCATTTTTTCAACATTTCCGTGAACTAACACGATCTACTAACTTTAAAATTACTATTCGTTTTAATACTTGTAATTTTATTGTTACAAAATCAGCTGCTGGTGCTTTATCTTTCAATCAAGCAAATTTCACCAGTCGTGGTGGAACAAATCCTGTTATGTTTTGTGCATCATCTGTAGCACCTGTACACGCGACGTCAACAGAAGAAACCGCAGACGCAGCTGCTGTAAATGCAGCTAAATTGGCGACAGGTACAACTACGGCAGTGTACGCATGTGGATCAAAAGCACTACCCATTAATACCGGCTACACAGTAAGTTTAAAAATTGGAGGTGACGCAGTAGGTGCTATTCGTAGAACATGTCGTTTGTTTATCCCATCCTATGAACTACAACCCAGTGTTGAGCAAGAATTATTGAACATGGCACCTAGAAAAATTACTTACACTCAATTGTATTTAAAAGTGTTGAAAAACATGACAGGTTCTGTACAAGAATTGCTCAGTAATGGTATTTCACGTGCTACTAGGTTGGTTATTATGCCGTTTCTAAGTAGAGCAGACAACCAAAATATTGATCACATGTTGAGTCCTTTTATGGATTCACAACTGTGTCCACATATTATTTCTAATATTAACTTGAAGTATGCAGGAGAACCAATATACAAGAGCAATGTTGATTACAACTACCAAATGTTCTTGAATGAAATAGTACAAGGTGGACATAACGAGAATCAGGAAATGGGTCTTGTCAGTTCCCGTATATCTATGGATGATTATGCAAACACCTATGGGTATATTGTATTTGACCTTCGTAGAAGAAACATTGCTGAAAAAGATGTAAAGAAATCTCTGGAATTTACATGTGATATTCTCAGTCCTACACACCTTGATTTTTACTGCTATGTTGAATATGAAACAGACATCACTCTTGACATGAAGACAGGTGAACTCAGATAAATAAACTATTTTGTTTAATTAGATAAATTTTTGTATAATAAAAAATAAATATCTAATATTATTGTATATCATGCTATCAGATGCGCAAATGAGAAAGCTTAAGAAAGGGCAAATTGTTCAAATTAAACACAGGGATATTATGTGGGTTGCCAATAATCTTGATTTAAACCAACATACTTATGGTAATCTTTTACGAGCATATAATCGGGGTTCTGGAGTTAGAATTCAACTAGACCAGGATGAGCTTGTTGGAAATGGATTTATTGGATCATTGAAGAAAAATGCTAAGAAGGCAATGAAAGTTGCGAAACAAATCGATGATGTCTCCGAAAGAGTAACTGGAGAACGTTTATCAAATCACGCTAAGGCAAAAGCCAAAGACTACATTGATTTTAAAATTGGCAAAGATAATAGAAAAGGACTAGAGAAAATGTACAACACGGGTAGACAAATGTATGATTCATACCATGAGGAAACTGAAGGAGGAAATATATTTAATCAAATTAAAAAAGGTATTAATAAGTCAAACAAGTCAATTGAGAAAGGTTTTAATAAACACATCAATGCACGCACAATTAANAAAGGATTAANNCAAGNTAATAANGGATTGAAATCAGGATTGCGAACGGCCGGTCGTGTTACTGATGCATTAGGNTTGGATAATCCCACAGATATACTTGTAGATGAAGCATTGGGTCGTGTTGTGACACCATTCGCTGGTGCAACTGCTAGTAATGTACTAGGTAATAAAATCAAAGGTAGTCTTCACTCTGCTGGATATGGAGTAAACCCTTACTTGCCACCAGAATTACAGGGAGGTAGCTTTAGAACACAAGGAGGNAGCTTTAAAACACAAGGNGGTAGCTTTGTGACTCAGGGAGGTAGTGTGAAGCATTTTCCAAACACAAGAATTAGACAGAATAATTTTATCTAAGTTAAGTTTAATGGTAATTGAAGAGTTAACCGATTCAGAGTTAATATATTTATGCAAAATATTGGACATACCAATTATACAAGTTAGAAGGAAAGATGAGATTAATATTACACATGATGGAGCTTATATAATTAATTTACAAAGCGTAGGTGATGGAGCAGGTTCACATTGGACTGCCTTATATAGAATTAACAAGAAGAATATTTACTTTGATTCATTTGGAGTTATGCCTCCTTATGAAATAGTAAAAATGTTAAAAAACGAAAAGATATGCTATTTTGAAGATCAAATTCAAGATATAATTAGCACAGCATGCGGATACTACTGCATTGTATTTTTGTATACAATGACTACAAGCAAAACGATTGAAGATGGAATTAAGAAGATTGATAAAATGTTTACTGCACCAGAAAGTAATGATAATGTGCTGAAAACAATTCTGGAAAAAATATTAAAGAAAAATTAATATCTAAGGATATTATATATGCACGATCCAGACATTCCAGTAATTCCAGATAAATTCATCCTGAATAACACAAGCGTTCATAAAATAGAAGGGTTTGATGATATACGATCAAAGGCCAAGCTTGAAAAGAAGAAACTAGAGTTTCTAAGGGAAACCGATAAACTATTATCACTATTTGATATAGATAGCAAAAAGTATGACCACAAACTAGTACTAGCAATTTGTCAATCAGCAGAAGACTTCTTTAATAAAAGAGGCATGGGAGATGTAAAATTATATTGCGTAATAGAGAGTGTAAAGCGATTCTTCAACAATGATGAAACGCTTGTGAAAAAGATAATTGATATTATATTCCCGAATATTAAACAAACATCCAAGTATAGGCGAATTAAAATTTGGGTTCTTGTTTTTTTTTCAAGCTTGGTACAAATTATGTCAGCAAATTGATTATAGCTAACGTGTTAAAAATATTAGGTATAGGGTTTTTAATTGTTTTATTATAAGAGAAAAGTTTTTGACAAAAAAAGCTTAAATGTTTTTCTTTTACTATATTAATGGCAAAGAAAACTTTGATGAAAACTACTAAAATATATAACCCTGCACCAGTTGAACTAACACCTGAAGAGATTGAGAAGAAGAGAAAAGAATATTATAAACAATGGACAGAGAATAACAAAGATAAAATAAAAAGAATATGTGTGTGTGATATATGTGGAGCTAGCGTACAAAAATATTATATTCATAAGCATAAAATGTCTATGAAATGTAAATATACACAAATGTGTAACGAGAAAATACAGGCCGATAAAAAAGAATAAAAAAGAATTAAAAATATTTTGAAATTTTTTACTTAAAATTATTTTATTATACTATAGTAATGGAGAATTACAATAGTTATTTCAGATTAAAGGAGACTAATATTGACGATGCCGAGGTACATTGTGATAATATGTATCTAAGCCAAGACTTATATGCTGGCAGAGGCGAAAAGAAGTTCTACGTGTTACCCTTTAATAAGGATATTATGTATGAATCGTTGATGAAGAAGGATAATCACCTATATGAAATTATTCCCGAGAATACGCATGTGAAACCCTATTTTGATTTAGAAATTGAGGGCGAAGACGTTCACATTGATAGCATTGATAAAGTGGATACGTTTGTTCATTGGGTAATTCCAATTTTTAATGTATTATTCAATGTAGAAATTCGAAAAAATGATTTCATTTATATGAATTCTACCAGAGATAATAAACTGAGTTATCATTTGGTAGTGCATGGATATATGTTTAAAAATAATGCTTGTCAGAAATTATTCGTGAAATATGTGAAAAGTGTATTTGATAAGCTTAGTCCCTCAGATCCTGTTAAATCCAGTTTGACTTGGATGTATAAAGATTCTGAGGAGAGAGCTATATTTGATTGCATCCCTTATAATAAAAACCAGAATATTAGGCTGTGTAATCAGTCTAAGAAAGGTAAGCCATATGTGTTGAAGAAATTGGATAAAGCTATTCCAAATAAAATGACTTTGACCAGAGTATTACCTGATGATGAGTTTGAATTACTCGATGT
>JGI11976J13097_1000454_pt1 | contig 6562 bp, 7 predicted proteins | sample DeeseametaMP2497_FD_13097 | JGI IMG/M metagenome (IMG submission 13097)
GGCGGGTTCAAGGCAGGCGGCTTCGCGATGCAGGCGGCCGAAGGCATCCCGATCGACATCGTGCTCGTGGTGCAGTCGGTCATCGTGCTCTTCATTGCTGCCCCGCCACTCGTTCGCGCGGTGTTTCGGTTGTCACCACCGGGCGCCGGCAGTGCCGGCCGGCCCGAGACCGCGAAGGTAGGCGCGCTGTGACCGCCGTCGACAATCACACCGAGAACCATCCTGCCGCGCACAGCGAGGCATCGGCCCCCGCTCGTAGCTGGAAGGTTCCCGGCGTCCTCGGCGTCGTGACGCTGTTGGCTCTGGTTCTGTTCGTGCTCCGCGCCGAGTCGGGTACCACCACCTTTGATCTCGCCACCGGCACCGACTTCGTGACATTGCCCGCGGTGGGTGTCCCGACGCGCGCGACGGGCATCGTGCTGGTGGTGCTGCTGGCGATCATCACCGTGTACGCGGGAGTGAACGTGTTTCGGCGTGTGTCCACACCCGTATGGCTGCTGGCCGTGTACGGCGTGCTGTTCGTGTTCGGGTTCCTCACCTGGGCCGCGGCGGGGGCCACTATCCCAGTGCCGGGACTGCTGATCGGAGCCGTCGCTCTGAGCACCCCGTTGATCTTCGGGGCGATGGGCGGGGTGATCTCCGAGCGCGTCGGAGTCATCAACATCGCCATCGAAGGGCAGCTGCTCTCCGGCGCCTTCGTCAGCGCCGTGGTGGCGTCGGTGACCGGATCCACCTACGTCGCACTGCTCGCCGCCCTGATCGCAGGAGCACTGACCGCCTTGCTGCTCGCGATGTTCTCCATCAAGTACTTCGTCAACCAGGTCATCGTCGGCGTCGTGCTCAACGTGCTGATCGTGGGATTCACGAGTTTCCTCTACTCGGTGGTGTTGACGAAGAATTCCGAGACCCTCAACTCTCCACCGCGATTCGGGCGCATCGACATCCCGGTCCTCTCGCAGATCCCCGTCATCGGACCAGTTCTGTTTCAGCAGACGTTGATCGTCTACCTGATGTACATCGCGGTCGCACTGGTGTGGTTCGGTCTCTTCCGCAGCAAGTGGGGATTGCGGCTGCGTGCCGTGGGTGAGCACCCGCAGGCAGCCGACACCGTCGGTATCAATGTGGTGCGCACCAGATTCTGGAACGTCTGCCTCGCCGGAGCGATCGCGGGGCTCGGCGGCGCGTACTTCACCCTCGGCTCGGTCGGATCCTTCGGCAAGGAAATGACAGCCGGTGCGGGCTACATCGCACTCGCCGCTGTCATCTTCGGACGCTGGGACCCGGTGCGAGCGACGTTGGCGGCCTTGCTGTTCGGGTTCGCGTCCAACCTGCAGAACGTGCTGGGCATCATCGGATCACCGGTGCCGAGCGAGTTCATGCTGATGCTTCCGTACGTGGTGACGATCTTCGCCGTCGCAGGCTTGGTGGGGCATGTGCGCGCCCCGGCAGCTGCGGGCAAACCCTACGTGAAATCGTAACTTCTGCCCTGGTTCGGCCGGGGGTGAAAGGGAACTGACCGGCAGGTAGGTAGGTGCCTGTCCGGTGTGATGGCTTTCACTGTAAGGTTTCACCATATTGCCGCTGCATGTTCGAAGGAGAGTAATGAGCTTCAACAGCCCCTTCCCCGATGTCGAGATTCCGAACCTGAGTATCTACGACTACCTGTTCGGGTCCATCGCAGATTCCGATCTTGCCAAGCCCGCACTGATCGACGGCACCTCGGGCGCGGTCACGACGTACGAGACTCTGATCGGGCAGATCAACGCAATCGCCGGCGCCCTCGCTGCCCGTGGGCTCGAGCTGGGCGACGTGGTGGGGCTGCATTCGCCGAACGTCCCGGCGTTCGCTTCGGTATTGCACGGCATTCTGCGTGCCGGCGGCACCGCGACGACCATCAACGCTCTCTACACGGCTGAGGACATCGCCAAGCAGCTCACCGGTTCGGGGGCGAAGTTCCTCTTCACCGTCTCACCGCTGTACCCGCAGGCCAAGGCCGCGGCAGAAAAGGCCGGCATTGCCGACGACCACGTCATCGTGCTCGACGGCGCCGAGGGACACCCCAATCTGCGTGATCTGCTCACCCAGGGTGCACCGGCACCGGAGGTGACATTCGACCCCGCAACCCAGATCGCCGTCCTCCCGTACTCCTCGGGAACCACCGGCGTCCCCAAGGGCGTCATCCTCACGCACCGCAACCTAGTCGCAAACATCGCGCAGATGGAACCGCGGGTCGGCATCGACTCCGACGACGCGGTTCTCGCGCTGCTGCCCTTCTTCCACATCTACGGCCTGACCGTGCTGCTCAACATCGCGCTCAAACTGCGTGCGCGTCTGGTGACCATGCCGAAGTTCGATCTGGCCGAATTCCTGCGCATCATCCAGGACCAGAAGCTCACCTACCTGTTCATCGCGCCGCCGGTCGCGCTTGCACTCGCAAAGCACCCGCTCATCGACCAGTACGACCTCTCCAGCGTCCACACCGTCTTCTCCGGTGCCGCGCCTCTCGACGAGGAACTGGGCAAAGCCGTCGCGACGCGGCTGAACACCCGGGTGCGTCAGGGCTACGGAATGAGCGAACTCAGCCCCGTCAGTCATGCCATCCCGTTCGACCGCGACGATATTCCCCTCAGTTCGGTCGGTCTGCCGTTGGCCAACACCGTCAACAAGCTCGTCGATCCGGCGACCGAGGCCGAGATCGACCTCCCCACCGAAGGCCTGTCCGAGCCGGGCGAGCTCTGGGTGAAGGGACCGAACGTCATGGCGGGCTACCTCAACAACCCCACCGCGACGGCAGAGACCCTCGACGACGACGGATTCCTGCACACCGGCGACATCGCCGTCGTGGACTCCGAGGGCGTCGTCTACATCGTCGACAGGCTCAAGGAACTCATCAAGTACAAGGGCTACCAGGTTCCGCCCGCGGAGCTCGAGGCGTTGCTGCTCACGCACCCCGACATCGCCGACGCTGCCGTGATCGGCGTCCATGACGAGGACGGTGAGGAAGTGCCCAAGGCGTTCGTCGTGCTGCAGGACAACGCCTCGCTCGATGAGGCGGCCGTGATGGCATTCGTCTCCGAGCGCGTCTCGCCGCACAAGAAGGTCCGCAAGGTCGAGTTCATCGCGACCGTGCCGAAGTCGGCCGCAGGCAAGATTCTTCGAAAGGATCTGCGCGCCGCAGAAGCCGGCAAGTAGATCTTTCTCGACGCGGCCCCCTTCCCGACAATCGGGAAGGGGGCCGTTGTCGTCGGATGGGCGCCTCGGTGACACCGATTCCGCGACAATTTTGATCGACTGGAACAGTGCCCGGTTCAAGGATAAGCCGCCGCACTGAGCGCGGGTGCGGGCGTAACCTTGGTTCCAAACCGACGCACAGGAGGGGCGATGAGGAACCCTGACACGCCAACTGTCCGAGTCTCCGACTACCCGCAGCTGCGCGCAATCTCGTGGCACGTGGGGGATGCAACCGAGATGCCCGAGTCTTATTGTCAGTCAGTGCTTCTGGGCTAGCGGATCAGCTTGACCTCGAGCGGAAGGTCGAGGTCCGCCCATGCGCGATCGGCCGTCAGTACGACTGGCGGCCGACTCCGAGCCGCCAAGGCAAGTGCGCATCGGTCTCCCAGTGACAGTGACTTGCCGCCATCGACGGCGCGGAGCGCCGCGACGACCGCCGCATCGGCTTCGTCCAACGGAACGATCTCGACCCCAGACGCGCGCAGAGCGCTTGTCACCGCCGACACGTCGCCGCCGACGTCGACGACCTTGCCCAAGACCTCGGCGAGATTCGCCGACGACATGGTCGTGCCGCCAGTCGACATGGCCTGTTCGACGACATCCGCCCCAGGTTCGTCGTTGAGAACAGCGAGCACCGCCGAGGCGTCCAGAATGGTCACCGATCGGCCTGGGCCTCACTGATTCGCTCGGCCAGCAATTCCTCGACCAGTGATCGCCCGTTCGAATGGTCCGCGAGCATTCCGCGCATCGAGCGTGCGGCATCGGATGGGCGCTCGACGATCAACCTCGTGCCCACTCGCTGAACCGACAGCACGTCGCCTTCGCTGAGACCCAACTCGGCCCGAAGATCGGCAGGTACGACGAACCTGCCTTGCTTTCCCAACGTCACCGTGACACTCATGAGAAAAGTATGCCATCATGTGCCGAAGTGTGCCATGCGCGTCGAGCAAAGTGCTTCGAGCGCGTCGGATGGATCGGCTACGATCGGTTCGATTTCACGGGGGTGGAAATGGGGCGACCGGGGGAGTCCGCGCGGACGTACCACGTACCAGCGGCGGGACGTGATGGGTCCGGCAACATCAGCGTCGAGCTCCGCGTTCTGGCGGACGGTCGGCTCGCGCTGCCGATTTACACATCGGAACAATGACATCCGAGTGGGCATCGGACTGGAGTTCGACAGATCTACCGCCTCGGCCCAATCCGGTGTCGGGTGAGCCTCGCCCCCCAGCAGCGCCCCGATCAGTATCTGTTTCGCGAAAGACACCGACCATCCCTCCTCGGAAGCCACACCCCGAACCGCCTGGGTACGGTCCGCTCGAAAAGGGAACTCTGAACCAGTGGTTCGCCGCCGGAGCGGAATGGTTGCAGGTGAAGGACGTCTGGGTTGAAATCTACGATTTGGTGCGGATTTCGGCCGGGACCAATGGCGCGGATCGCGCGATCGGGTTGGAAGATTCGGGTGGGCGATCGATTCATGCGGTCAGCCTGAAAAGAATTCAGGGCCATCCGGCGATGTGGGACCTGGTGTACAACGGCATATTGCATTCTGTGGCGTCGGGGAAGTGTGATATTCCGCCGGGGGCGCGGAAGTTGTTGCAGATTCCGCGTGGGGTGGGGCGGCAGGGCACGCCCGAGCGTGGGGCGCGTTTGGCGAGTGTGTTGTTCGGTGTTTTGGCTGTTGCTCTCGGTTGCTGTTCGTCTGGCATGTCGTCGAGAATGGGATGGGCCTGTTCTTCGTTCTGCTGGGGTTGTTCATCATCGGGGTTGGTGCGTTCATCGCGTACCGGCATGCCCAGATTTGGGATGAGGAGCGGCGGATTCGTCGGGAATCTGTATTTGACGTGTGACACTGGTGAACCGACTCGGAGTCGCTCCACCCGACTGGACCGACAAGATTCGCACAACACGCGACAACTGCGCCGAAGGTGTTTATCGTCTGCGTCGTGAACTCAACCACGTCGAACACGCGTTTTCGTCTGATACCGATGCGTCCGCGCGACCCCGAGGAGCAGGGGCGATCCGCGAGCCCGCTGGAGCTGTTCTTCGACCTCGTCATCGTGATCGCGGTCGCTACCGCCGCGGTCGAGCTGCACCATGCACTCACCGAAAACCACATAGTCGACGGCCTGCTGAGCTACATGTTGGTGTTCTTCGCCATCTGGTGGGCATGGATGAACTTCACGTGGTTCGCCACCTCGTTCGACACCGACGACTGGCTCTACCGCGTCCTGACGGTCGTTCAGATGGCGGGTGTGCTCGTCCTGGCCGCCGGTATCGGGCCGGCGTTCACCGATTCGAACTTCGTCATCGTGGTTGTCGGTTACGTCGTCATGCGTTTCGCGATGGTCACACAGTGGCTGCGCGCATCGAGATCGCCGGAGCACAAGAAGACTGCATTGACCTACGCGGCCGGCATTGCGGGCGTGCAGGTGCTGTGGTTGCTGTGGCTTCTGATTCCGGAAGGTCCGGCACAGATTCTGGGATTCGTCGTCCTCGCCCTCGTCGAACTCTCCGTTCCGGTCATCGCGGAGAGAAAGGGTACGACTCCCTGGCACGCGCATCACATCACCGAGCGGTACGGCCTGTTCACGATCATCCTTCTCGGTGAGAGCCTGCTCGCATCTGCGAATGTCATCATCGAAGCTCTGCGCGGCGATACGGCCCTCCTTCCTCTGATCACACTGGCGGTCCTTGCTCTAGTGGTGACAGCAGGTCTGTGGTGGATCTACTTCTGGCCACCGCATCACGCAGCGATCTCGGACCTGGGCAGTTCGCTCAAATACGGATACGCGCACTACTTCATATTCGCCGCAGCGGGCGCCTTCTCGGCCGGCGTCGAGGTGGAGATCGATGTACTCACCGATCACAGCCAGCTCGGGGACCTGGCGGCGTCGTTCACGGTGACCGTTCCGATCGCCATCTTCGTCCTCGGCGTCTGGTACATCGCCATCAAGGACAACGCGGACCGCGTCGTCAACACGGTCGTTCCTGTCGGCGCGGTCTTGGTACTCCTCGATCCGCTCATCCCGATTCCCTTCGCGCTGACAGCCATCGTCATCACACTCATCGTCGTCGTGCTCGTGGTTCGCCAGCCGACGACCGATGCGCACGCCGCTGCGACGCAGCCCGGCTGAGAAGGAAGACGACCCGGCCACGTGAGAAACTTTCCCCATGAGTATCGGAACTTTGATCCTGCTTCGTCACGGCGAGAGCGAATGGAATGCGTCCAACCAGTTCACCGGGTGGGTCGACGTCCGCCTCACCGAGAAGGGTGAGGCGGAGGGTAAGCGAGCCGGTGTGTTGCTCGCCGAGGCGGGGGNGCTGCCCGACG
>JGI11976J13097_1000459_pt1 | contig 6541 bp, 7 predicted proteins | sample DeeseametaMP2497_FD_13097 | JGI IMG/M metagenome (IMG submission 13097)
CTAAGTGGACTGATCTGTCAGAAGTCGTCGAATACGTTGTCGGACAACAGTTCGTCCTTGCCGGGCGACGGGGTTTTTCCACCTCCAGCCCCGCCGATCAGCTCGGCAAGCGGGTGCGGATCGGTGTCGACGCTTTGTTGGAGCAGTCGATAGAACAACATCCCGCGCGCGTGCGACCTGCGGCGATTGAATCGAAACGCGAATTCGTCGAGGTAGTACTGCAGATGCTCGCGCTCGACGCGGTAGTGGTGGGTGCCTGCGTTCCATCGTTTGAGCAGCGAGGCGATTCGGTGGGGACCGGGGAGGGTGACGTGGCCGGGCTCGTCCGAGCTGTACCCGGAGATGTAGGTGTGGGTGAAGCCCTCATCGCAGAGAACGCGGAACATCCGAGCGCCGTCGGTTCGGATCGTCGACCCGGGTGCAGCGACCGTACGGGCGAAGTCCACTACCTGCTTCGACCCCGGCGAGGAGGCCACCCCGAGCCGTACCCGGCCGAGGGAAAGTTTTCTATTTACTTGTGTACCAACATTTTCCACAGCAATCATGACCGGCACCTTGTCGGTCGACGCACCGGCCTTGCCTGTCGCGCGGCCGCCGATGAACGACTCGTCTACTTCGACCAGGCCAGAGAGGAGTTCGCGATCGGGCCGCACCATCGCTCGCCGTAGCTTGTGCAGCCATGCCCATGCTATTTCGTAGGAACCCAACCCGAGCATGTCGTGGATGTTCTGCGCGGAGGTGCCGTTCTTCTGCGAGGTGACCAGCCAGATCGCCGCAAACCACGTGGTCAGCGGGGTGCGGGTGCGGTGGAAGATCGTCCCCGCAGTCACAGAGGTCTTACGACCGCACCGAACGCACTTCCAATGCTGCGTCGAGGTCCTCCACGACCGGTCCCCGTCACACATTGGACACCGAAAGCCAAGGGGCCAGCGAAGACTGGCCAGATATTCGCTTGCAGCCCTTGCTTTATCCTGGTTGCACCGATTCGGTAGCGACCAAGCGCGGGTCGCAGACACGAAATGCCCTGTCGTAGTGGAAGAATGAGATTTCTCGAGGATCAAATTCGGCCACAACGAAGGGCATCTCGCAGATGCAACTCTCTCACACCCGACCCGTCACCGCCGCAGGGTTCGACGACCCCAATCTCGTGTCGACCGCCGGGCTCGTCCCGGTCATGGCCTTGGCGCAGGACAGCGGACTGCTGACCTTGGCCGACGAGCACCTGAGCGTGCCGACCGACAAGGGCGCCCACGCCGACCGCAAGATCGGATCGCTCGTGGCGGGCATGGTCGCCGGCGCCGACAGCATCGCCGACATGGCGCTGTTGCGGCACGGGGCGATGGGAACCGTCTTCGACCGCCCGTACGCACCGTCGACGGTGGGATCGTTCCTCCGCGAATTCACCTTCGGGCACGTCCGCCAACTCGACGCCGTGGCGTCCAGGTTCTTGTGCGCTCTCGCCGCCCGCTCTCCGCTGGTTTCGGGGATCGACACCGGACGTGTGCTGGTCGATATCGACGATTCGATCATCGAAGTCCACGGTCACGGCAAGCAGGGTTCCGGGTACGGCTACTCCGGGGTCCGCGGATTGAATGCACTGATCGCGACGGTCACCACCGACACTGCTGCACCGGTGATCGTGGGTCAGCGCCTGCGCCGGGGTGCCTGCGGGTCCCCGCGCGGCGCTGCCCGGATGGTCACCGACACCCTGGCCACCGTCGACCGCCTGCGCACGAGGGCCACCGACGCAGCCACGGGCCCTACGGCAGAGGCGGTGCCGAAAGCGCTGGTTCGGGCCGACTCGGCGTTCTACGGGTACCCCACCATCGGTGCCGCGATCCGCGCCGGAGCCGACGTCTCGGTGACCGTGCGCCTGACCTCGACAATCAAACGATCGATCTCCTCGATCAGCGACGACGCCTGGACACCGATCGAGTACACCAACGCGATCTACGATCACGACACCGAACAATGGATCTCGACGGCCGAGGTCGCCGAGATACCGTTCACCGCGTTCGCCTCCCAGAAGAAGGCGCACCGGATTCCGGGGCGGTTGGTCGTGCGCCGCATCCCCGACCTGCGGCCGAAGAAGGATCAGGGCCAAGGTGAGTTGTTCGATATCTGGCGCTTCCACGCCTTCTTCACCACCACAACCGACCTCGACACCGTCGCCGCCGACAAGCTCCACCGCCAGCACGCCATCATCGAGCAGGTCCACGCGGACCTGAAGAACTCCGCGCTCGCTCATCTACCGTCGAGCCGGTTCACCGCCAACGCCGCCTGGCTCGTCTGCGCAGTGATGGCATTCAACCTCACCCGCGCCGCCGCCACCCTCACCGCCGACCCGAGGTTGACGAAAGCAACCACCGGCACCATCCGGCGGACCGTGGTCTCGGTTCCCGCGCGGATCGCGTCCTCCGCCCGCCGGTTGACGCTGCACCTACCACAGAACTGGCCGTGGGAAACAGCGTGGAACACCCTGTTCGAGAGCGTGTTCCACCGAAATCAGCCGATCACCGCCTAACAGGCTCCCACTGCCCACCCTCGACGCGAAAGACCCAGTGGAACAACCCGGCACGAGAGGTCGGACGATCACCCACGCCCGCACTCCACTCGAAGCCGCACAACCAAACTCACAGCGACGCCATCAGTTGATCGGTGCATTCGGGCTGAGCGGGCGCAGCGGCGGACGTTCACCGCGAAGTACAAGTTGGCGATCGTCGAGGAGTACGAGCGGGCCGAACGCTGCGATCGTGGTGCGATCCTGCGGCGGGAGGATCTGTATTCGTCGTTGATCGTGGAGTGGCGCCGGCAACGCGACCGTGGCGCACTCGAGGCGCTGTCGGCCCGGCGGGGTCCCAAGCCATCGGTCGGCGCCGGTGGTGGCGGCCGGGTGGATGCGGGCGAGGTTGCACGGTTGAAGGCCGAGCTCGAGACCGCGCGGAGGGTGATCCGAATTCAGGGGGAACTGTCCGCGCTCTTGGAGGGGCTCTCATCGAGCAGCGTGGAGATCGGCGAGAGCGGGCACTGGGCATGATCGACACCGCGATCAGGGATCTGACGCCGCTGATCGGAACCCGCGCCGCGTGTGTGGCGACCGGGCGTCCGTCTGCGAGCTACTATCGCGGCAGGACGAAACCCGCACCACCGCACAACAAATCNCCNCCTGCCGCCGCACCCGCGGCCGCACCGTCGCTGGCTCCTGCCTCGGACAGTGCGCAACCGCGGGCGTTGACGTGCGCCGAGCGTGAGCAGGTGCTGGCGGTGCTCAATTCGGAGCGGTTCGTCGACATGGCCCCGGCCAGTGTGTATGCGACGTTGCTCGACGAAGGCAGCTACCTGTGCAGCGAGTCGACGATGTACCGGCTGCTGCGTGAACACGGGTTGACCGGGGAGCGCCGCCGTCACGCCAAGCATCCGGCGACGGTGAAGCCGGAACTGATTGCTCACCAACCGAATTCCGTGTGGTCGTGGGATATCACGAAGCTGCACGGCCCGGCGAAATGGACCTACTACTACCTGTACGTGATCCTCGACATCTACTCCCGGTACGTGGTCGGGTGGATGGTCGCTTCCCGTGAGTCACAGATCCTGGCAGAGAAGTTGATCGGGCAAACCATTCGGGCGCAACATATTCCAGACGGACAGTTGACCTTGCACGCTGACCGCGGATCGTCGATGACCAGCAAACCGGTAGCGCTGCTGCTCGCCGATCTCGGTGTCACCAAATCGCATTCGCGTCCGCGTGTGTCCAATGACAACCCATTTTCGGAATCTCAGTTCAAGACGATGAAGTACCGGCCCGGGTTTCCCGAACGATTCGACACGATCGAGGCATCGCGGATGCACAGCGCAGAATTCTTCGGCTGGTACAACGACGAGCATCGCCATTCCGGGATCGCGATGCACACTCCCGCCGACGTGCACTACGGGCGTGCTGACGAGGTCCGCCGTAGGCGCGGCATCGTCCTCGACGGCGCCTTCCAAGCCCATCCGGAGCGGTTTGTCCGCAAACCACCCGAACCACCGAAACTGCCCACCATCAGCGCCATCAATCCGCCATCCGAGGAGGACCAACCGACTGGCTAAACAAACGAAAACTCTGTCTCAGAAAGGTTGACAGGTTCCGCAGCGGTCGGCCCACTTCTTATGCTCCGACTCCGCGTGGCTGTATCCCCTCCGATACCTCGGCTTGTGCTCGAAGTCTTTCCCACAGCCACGCCACGGACAGAAACAGGACTCTCGGCCAAGTAGCGATCGCAGTTCCGCACCGCCACCGCTGTCGGCGCGACCCACCCAGGGCCTTCAGCTGACTCAGTGCCCCCGCCGGCCCTGGCAATCGACTGATTCGTCCGCAGGAGCTACTGTCGACGTGGTGAAGATCGAGGTACTCGTGGTGCCGGAATGCCCGCATGCCGATGCCGCGTCTGCGCTCGCGAGAGCAGCCTTGACTGCAGCCGAAATGGTCGGCGGCGCAGTGACGGTGACTCTCGTCGATTCGGAGAATCAGGCCGCCGCAATCGGGTTTGTCGGTTCGCCGAGCTTTCGGGTCAACGGTGTAGACCCATTCCTCGGCCGAGATCGATCACCGGCGATCGCCTGCCGGATGTATTGGACCCGGTCGGGTCTGAGCGGTGTTCCGGACCTGGATGACCTTGTACGCGCTGTAGTGTCGTCGACCGATCGCCAGCGGCGCTGAACCGAGGTAACCATGCAATGCTTGATTCGAGTGGTGTCAGTGTCTTCGACAAGCGAATGTAAGGAGATTTCCGTCGAGGTCGAGAACCGCGAATTCCCGAGTGCCATAGTCGGTGTCGATGGGACTCCCGGTGTCGCCGGGGTGAAGTACGCCGGTCGCAGCCATCTCGATGTATAGCTCATCGACAAGATCGACATCGATCCGGCAGCTCGCTGTGCCTGCAATGAAACTCTCGGCACCACTGCACACCGGTTCGGACCGGAAGTCGGGCCGCTCCTGCCAGGAATCGTCGAACGCAACCCATAGATGTATCTCCGCATCGTCACGGCAAAGCTTCGCAAAGGAATCATCCGCGTGAGAAACACTGAAACCTATTCGAGTACAATAATATTCGATGGAAACATCGATTCTGCGCACCGGCATGGAAGGTACCGTTCTCGTCAGCCTCATTCAGCGGATGCTACCCCGACAGCGCCCAAGATTGCACGCTCGCTACATCTCAGTCCGAGGACCGCGCTCATCCTGAGATGTAGCGAGCTGACCGTCGATTGTACCTGAAATCCACCGATTCGCTGATGTATCGGGTGTGAGTTGCTTTGTGCGCCAGTGAGACGGGTATGGTGTGGGTGATCGCCAGTCCTGGTGTGTCGGGTTGTTCCACTGGGTCTTTCGTGTCGTGAGTGGGCATGGAGGTCGTCGGTTCGCTGGTGTTCGGTAAGGTTTCGGCGAAAGAGACTGTCGAACAGCGTTATCCACGATTGCTCCCACGGCCAGTCGGTGGGCAGGTGCAGGGTCAGTTTCCGGGCGGAGTAGGCGATCCGCGCGGGGACGGTGATCAATGTCCGGCGGATGGTGTCGGTGTTTGCTTTCCTCAACTCGGGGTCGCCGGTGATGGTCATGCGGGACGCCGAGATCAAACCTACGCCGCGGTTGTCTGAGCACCGCCCGCGATACCGATGGCACCGCATACCGCTGGACCCTGACTGGCCTGGCGTTCAAAGGCGAATCCGATCCTCACGGTGTCTTGACCACAAAAGCCACCTCGGGCCAACTGAAGGACTTCGCGATCTGGATCAACTCCTACTGCACCGAACACGCTCTGGCGGAGTCGATTCCACTGGTCAACGGCCAACAGTGGGTTCTGAGTACTCGGCAGTTCCGCAGGACGCTGGACTGGTTCATCGCCCGCAGGCCCGGCGGTGCGATCACCTGCCGTCATCTGAGTATCCAGATGTTCGAAGGCTATACGGGCACCTCGGACTCGGGGTTCGGCGCCGAGGTCGAAGCCGAACAGGCACTCGCTCGCGGAGAAGATCTGATGAGCATCGCCACCGACCACCCCCACACTGTCACCGGTCCCGCCGCCGCCTTCACCGGGACTGTCATCACCGACAGCACCCGCATCAAGCGCCTGATGAAGCGATCCGAACCTGCCATCTACCCTGGCACGTTCGCGCTGTGTGTCTTCGATCCGGACAAGGCATTGTGTCAACAAGAATTAGGCCTGCGGGCAGGTCCTACCGCCACGTCGACGAGCCCGACATGTTCACGTGCGTTGATGGTGGGCAGTTCGGCGGGTGCGTGGTCGCGGCGGCCGGGGACGGTGGCCATGCTGCGGCGTAGGACGTCGAGTTGGGCGCTCTTGTCGAGGCCTGTGAGGTCTGCGACCGCGTCGACGGTGGCCATGGGAATCGACCTTTCGCCGCGCCGGTAGGAACTACCGCCACAATATCGAACAAAAGTACTGCTTATCTGCTTAAGCCCGAATGCACCGATCAACTGATGGCGTCGCTGTGAGTTTGGTTGTGCGGCTTCGAGTGGAGTGCGGGCGTGGGTGATCGT
>JGI11976J13097_1000464_pt1 | contig 6479 bp, 8 predicted proteins | sample DeeseametaMP2497_FD_13097 | JGI IMG/M metagenome (IMG submission 13097)
CCCCCGCCGCTCCCAAAAAGGGCAAGAAGGGCGGCAAGGCCAAGACGCCGGAAGGCACCAAATAAGCGCGCTTTCAGTCGCAAACGAAAAGGGCGGCCGCAAAGGCCGCCCTTTTTCATGCCACCTCACCAATCCCCCAACCCCGTCATCCCCGCGGAGGCGGGGATCCATCTCTCGCCACGCAACGAGGTTGGCGATGGCAGAGGAGGTCAGATCGCTAACCCAATATAGGTGGGTAGCCGAATAGCGGCTTTACGGGTGCAAGCACCGTAAAGGAGACATGAATCTCACCGTCACCCCAGCGAAGGCTGGGGTCTCAGGCGTAGATGCGCTAAAGTCGGATATGGCGCGAGGCGGCTACACCCATGTCATGACCACTGAGCCAAGAGGCGTCCTCTATATTGGCGGCACAGCCGACATTGCTACGCTCCGCAACTTCGAAACCGGGACATATGAACCGCTCGATGACGACGGGAATGTCGGTGACTGAAGGCGTCATCCTCCTCCACGGCTTCGGCGGCCATCATCTCCAGACAGCCCTGCTCGCGCGTCGTTTGCGTGAAGCCGGCTACATCGTCGCGAATGTCGGTTACCCTAGTTGGCGCTGGCCGCTCGAGCGCGTGCTGGACCATCTGCACGATCGCCTCGCAGCGTCGCCAATCGCCCATGCCGCCAGCATCCATGGCGTAGGTCATTCCATGGGCGGCCTCATATTGCGCGCTTATATCGCCCGCCATCGTCCCATCCGGCTCGGTCGCGTCGTCATGCTGGGCACACCCAATAGCGGCAGTGAGATCGCCGACCTTCTGTATCGTCTGCGACTGAATCGCCCGATCCTCCACCATGCCGGCGACCTGCTGCGGACCCGACGGCTCCCAGCGATCGAGGCGACGTTGGGCACCGTCGACTATCCTTTGGGAATCATTGCGGGCGACAAGCCCATGAACGGCATGACATCCAACCGGATATTTCGCGCGGCCAACGACGGCAAGGTTAGTGTCCGCGCCACCCACCTCGCTGGGCAGAGCGACCATATTGTCATGCCCGTCGCCCACACCGCCATGATCTACACGCGGCCGGTCGCTGATCAGGTCATGCATTTCCTGCGCGACGGCACCTTCCAGCACCCATAGCGCATAGCCGCCGAAGTCCCTCTCCATCCGGTCTGGCCACACGATCATGTTTTCGTTATGTTCCAGCCGCCGTCATTGCAGAGGATATATGTCATGACCCTCACCTTCTACACCAACCCCATGTCGCGCGGGCAGATCGTCCGCTGGATGCTGGAGGAAGTTGGCGTCCCCTATGACCCCGTCCTGCTCGACTATGCGACGACCATGAAGGCTCCCGACTATCTCGCGATCAACCCGATGGGCAAGGTACCCGCGATCGTCCATAACGGTACCATCGTCACCGAATGTGCCGCCATCTGCGCCTATCTCGCCGATGCTTTCCCCGCCGCCAACCTCGCCCCGCCAGCCCAAGCACGCGGCGCCTATTATCGCTGGCTCTTCTTCGCGGCCGGGCCGCTCGAAGCCGCGATCACCAACAACGCCATGGGCTTCGTCCTGCCGGAAGGGCGCGAACGGACCGCAGGCTATGGCTCGCTCGACGACGTGCTAAATACGCTCGAACAGGCGGTGGCGGGCGAGGCATGGATTTGCGGCGACCAGTTCACCGCCGCCGACGTCTATGTGGGGTCTCAGATTGATTGGGGCCTGTCCTTCGGCACCGTGCCGGAGCGGCCCGCCTTCACCGCCTATGCGGAACGCCTGCGCGCGCGCCCCGCCTATAAGCGGCAAAAGGAGATCGACGGCGCCCTGATCGCGGCGATGCAGAACCAGGGTTAAGTCTCCCCCGCCCCGTTCGCTTTGAGCGTAGTCGAGAAGCAAGCAGCGCAGCATTCGCGCCTGGCGCGCCTCATTTCTCGACTGCGCTCGAAACGAACGGATATTGGCGCAAGACTCGTACAAAAAAGGCCCGGCGGAGGTGTCTCCGCCGGGCCTTCCTTTATCTCGCTGTCCAGGCCAATCAGTCGCGATTGCCCATGAAGCGCAGCAGGAACAGGAACATGTTGATGAAGTCGAGATAGAGGTTCAGCGCCCCCATGACGACCGATTTACCCATCATGTCCGTGCCCGCGACATGCGCGTAGATGCTCTTGATCTTCTGCGTGTCATAGGCGGTCAGGCCCGCGAACAGCAGCACACCGATGAAGCTGATGACCAGATCCATCGCGCTCGATTTCAGGAACAGGTTAATGAGGCTGGCGACCAGCAGGCCAACAACGCCCATGATCAGGAAGGTGCCGAAACCCGACAGATCCTTCTTGGTGGTATAGCCAAACAGGCTCAGCCCCGCAAAAGCGGCTGCCGTCGCAAAGAAGGTCTGGGCGATCGAGGTGCCGGTATAGACCAGGAAGATGGACGAGAGCGACAGGCCCATCACCGCCGCATAGGCCCAGAACAGACCCTGCGCCGCCACCGTCGACAGCCGGTTGATGCCAAAGCTCAGCACCATCACGAACACCAAAGGCGCAAACATGATGACATATTTCAGGATGCCGGGACCAGCCAGCACCTGATAGGCCAGCCCGCTCGACGCAAACAGCACGGCGACGATGCCCGTCAGCAAAACGCCGCTCGCCATATAATTATAGACCGACAGCATGTAGCTGCGCAGACCGGCGTCGAACGCCTCGCCCCGCGCGACGCTATTGCCGCCAAAGCCCGCAATATTGGAACGGGGATCGGACCAGTTGGCCATGAAAATTCTCCTTCGCCGGCGTCATTGTCGCCGCTGATTCCATTATCGGCGCTTATGGCCGGATATTCAAGCGCTCTCGTAACCGCACTGGCCTAACGCGCGGTAAAGCCTATAGTCGGCCCGTCATGCATCGCCTGTTCGTCGCCATCCGCCCGCCGGCTGCCCACCGCGCGCAACTGCTTGCACTGATGGGCGGGGTCGCGGGCGCCCGCTGGCAACGCGACGATCAGTTGCATCTGACGCTGCGCTTCATCGGAGAGGTCGATCGACACCGCGCGAGCGACATTGCCGACGCGCTGCGCACCATCCGCTTCGCCCCGTTCGACGCCAGAATTGCGGGCGTCGGGGTGTTTGATCGTCGCGGTCTCATCGACACGCTCTGGGCCGGGGTCCAGCCGCGCGATCCGCTGGCCAGCCTGCATCGCAAGGTCGATCGCGCCTGCGTCGCCATGGGTCAGCCACCCGAAGAGCGCGCCTATTGGCCGCACATCACCCTCGCCCGCTTCGGGCGAAGCGGCGCTCTCGTGGACCCCTTCCTGGCTTCCCACGCTGCGCTGAACAGCCCACCCTTCACGATCGACAGCTTCGCCCTGTTCGAAAGCCGCCTCGGCAACAATGGCGCACACTATCAGATCGTTGAGGATTATGGCCCCGGCAGCCCGGACTGATGAATTGGTTCTGATATTTGCAACCCATGGCACTGGCATGGACATGCAAATATCAAAATCCGATCATTAACTCGCCTTCAGGACACCGCAGGCGACCCGTCCACCGGCATTGCCAGCCGGGTCGCTGACATTGTCGTCGGCCTTTGCATGGATCACCACGGCCGCGCCATCGGCATCCAGCAACGGCATCGCCCCGCTGCTGATCGTCCCGTCGGCGATGACATATTCAATCGCACCGGTCCCGTCCGTTCCGACCGTCATGTTGGGCATGTCGCCCATATGCTTGCCCGCCGGGTTATCCATGCCATGTTGCCGCCCGGTCGGGTTCCAATGGCCTCCGGCACTGGTGAAATCCGGTGCCGTGCAGGCGCCAGTCATATGCACATGGACGGCGTGGATACCCGGCGTCAGCCCCTGCGCCTTGACCAGCACATGCAGCCCGTCCGCCGCCTCGGTAACGCTGGCGGTGCCGCGCGCCGATCCATCTGCTGCCATCAATTTGGTGCCAGCCATCGGCGCAGCCGCGGGTGTCGCGGTCGTTGCGCAAGCTGAAAAAGCGACGGCCAGCGGCAGCGCGAACAGGATAGGGGTAAATTTCATGATACACTCCCGGAGATGGCGAATATGAAAGCGAACGCCGAAGCCTCGCTTTTGTTGCCGATCATTACGGGGCTGTCACTGTGATTTCGCCCGGCAGATTCCTAAAAACCTGATCCAGCCTCCCCCAGCCCGTCACACAGACGAACATGGTTCCGCGCCACACAGTAGGCCAAGACCTTAGCCATGCCGGGACCAGGAAAGCCCATACCTGCCCGCTATCCGCGCGGTACCGGCTAAGTCAGGCACACAAGGCTTGGTGCATTTCGCAAACGCCAATCGCCCGACCCCGCGCTGCCGACGTCACCTGGAGCGCGACGAAAAAGGGGCCGGTCTTTCGACCAGCCCCTTCAACGGCTTTCCATCCTTGCGGACGGAAAAGTCTCTTACATGCCCGAACCCGGACCGTAGGTGATTTCCACGCGACGGTTCTGCAGTTCGCGAACACCGTCGGCGGTTTCGACGCGGGGGTTCGATTCACCGAACGCCTGGGTCGTCATGACGCCGTCGGGGATGCCCTTCGAAGCCATGTAAGCCTTGACGGCGTCAGCGCGACGCTGCGACAGGCCGACGTTATACGAAGCCGAACCCGACTTGTCCGCATAACCCGCCAGCATGACCTGGGCGCTGCCGCAGTTGCTGTAGGCCGAAACCGCGTTGTCCAGAATGGTGGCGGCGTCAGGCGTGACGTCCGACTTGTCCCATTCGAAGAACACGATGTACGGTCCGGGGCTGCACTCTGCCACTGGCGGCGGAGGCGGCGGCGGCGGAGGCGGCGGGGGAGGCGGCGGCGGGGGCGGCGGAGGCGGCGGCGGAGCAGCCGGTTCGCCGAAGTTGTAGGTCAGACCCAGCAACAGGCTGTGCGTACGCAGCTTGGTGTCGGCGGTCGAACCTGCAACGCCGTAAGGGGTGGTGTAAGCCGGGATCAGCTTGATATCGTCCTGGTTGAAGAAGCGATACTTCAGCGAAACGTCGACATTGTTGGTCACCGGATAGCGAACACCGGCGATTGCCTGCCAGGCAAAGCCCGTATCGCTGTCGTTGACGATGTCCGAAGCAACCTTGCCACGCGAAACGCCGACGCCGCCGCCGACAAAGCCCTGCAGGCCATCGTCGGGACCGAAGTCGAGCAAGCCGTTCAGCATGAACGACAGGGCCGAAGCCGCGCCGCCAAAACCGCCACCGGTCTTGTCGAGATCAATCTTTGCGCGCTTGTAAGCGGCTTCGGCTTCCAGACGGAAACCGCCGAAATCATAGCCGATGTTGGCGTCGAAATCATAACCCTTATGATAATCGATCGAAGGGACCGGACGGCCACCGGCAGGCACTGCCGAGAAAGTCATGTCCTGGTCTTCGACCAGCAGCACACCGGCGTCAACGCCGACATACCAGCTGTCGTCACGTGCCATAGCCGGGGTGGCCAAAGCAGTGGTAGCAAGAGCAGCCGCGAGGGCAAGCTTCCGCATCTGAATTCCCCTTTCAAAAGTGTCACGAAGGACTGCTGAAACCCTGTATCGGGAAGAAAGTTTCATGGCAAGTCCACAAATAGTGAAACCGTTGCAAAAATAACGCAGTAGCGCCTGGGAGCGCCAGCTACGAGGCTAATCGCAAGGTTTATCGCTCCAATAGCCAGAGGTCATGACAATAAAAAGTAAATTCTGCCAAACTCAGCTTTCGATCAGCCCATGTGTCCTTAAAGCAACTAGGACAGCACCCAGTGTAGTGCGCGCCTCAACGTCAATCGTCGCCCCGTCCGTGGGTGCCGCGATCGCGGCCTGCCGCGCGCCGACCACTTTCTGCCCGTCCAGATACAGCCCGTCGCTCCGCAATAATGCGTCGCGCCAAAGGCTGCCGTCATGAAAAAGCGCATGCCCCCGGTCCGCGACATCCATCGACAGACCGGCACGCGGCGCGACGAACCGCCAGCCGCCCTCGCTCCAGCAAGCGATGCAGCCCGCCTGCTCCGCCCAAGCCCCGGTCGCGCCCGCCGCCACGATCCAGCATTGCCCGATCGTCGGCGTTTCGGGCGGCGTTGCGACATCCGCACTCTCTACCCTGCCGTGCAGCAGCGCGTCGATCCGCGCCAGCGCTTCATTGTGAAAAACTTCCTTCTGCGCCTGCCCGGCAAACAGCATCGGCATCGCCCATCGCGCCGTCATGTCCATCACGCTTGCTCCCCTATGCTTGAATTTCCGTGTCAGATCGCGATGGCGACCGTCGCTGCCCGCCCGGTCGCAAAAGTGCCGACCTGCCGCACCTCCACGCTCAGCGCGCCGTCATGCCCCGCGCCGCTGTCGACAGCGATCATCGCCGCATCATAGGTCCAGCCGGGCGCGATCGTCTCGGCGCTGCGCACCACGACATCGCCCTTCAGCACCCGCACGGCATAGCGTTCGCTCTCCTCGCCCAGCGGCACGTCGCCCCCGCTGCTCCATCGCCATCCCGCCC
>JGI11976J13097_1000509_pt1 | contig 6156 bp, 6 predicted proteins | sample DeeseametaMP2497_FD_13097 | JGI IMG/M metagenome (IMG submission 13097)
CCCCCGTCGGCAATGCCGGGATCGGCCGGTTCCGTCTCGGCCGAGCTGACCAGCCGGCGCAATGCGCGCTCCTGCTCCCCCGCCAGCTCGGCCAACCGCCCTGTCTCGCCACCGATCTCGCGTCCGCGGCGCGCCATCAGCGCCAGCACCTGGATCGCCCCGTCGTGAACCTGACGGGAGAGCCGCTCACGCTCCTCGAGCGCGGCAGAGAGCCGCACCGCGCGTTGCAGTTCGGCGTGAGCCCGGCGCGCGGTCTGGGCGGCCATCCCCACCGCGAGCCCGACAGCGAGCTCGATGACCAGCGTCGCGTGTCGGCCGAGATCGATGTGGACGTAACCCTTGAGCGCCGCGGCGGCAGCCATCACGGCCAAGCCGGTCAGCATGCCCGCGATCGGACCGAACTGGATCGCCGCGGAGATCACGGCGTTGGTGGCCCACAGCGTGGTCGGCCAGGACTGGTTGTCGGCCACCCACTGGTCACCGGCGATCACCTCAGTAGACAGCATCAACGCCAGCACCACGACGATCTCGACGATCACCCAGCCCGGGCGCCGGCCGAAGCCTCGCAGGTAGGCGATGGCGTAGACGATGCTGACCACGATCAGGACACCGAACAGCAGCCAGCCGACCAGCGGGTGATCGAGGTCCGGGTTGACCGCGAACTGGAAGCCCAGTGCGTAGAGGCAACTGAGCAGCCGGAACACCTGAGCCGCCCGCCACAGCGGCGCGGCCGGGTCGGGCGTTACATCACCTTGGAGAGAAACGCTTTCGTCCGTTCGTGCTGAGGGTTGGCCATCACCTCGCGCGGGTTACCGCGCTCGACGACCACCCCGCCGTCCATGAACGCCAGCTCGTCGGCGACCTCGCGCGCGAAACCCATCTCGTGGGTGACCACCACCATGGTCATCCCCTCGGAGGCGAGCTTCTTCATCACCGCCAGTACCTCGCCGACGAGTTCGGGATCCAGCGCCGAGGTCGGCTCATCGAACAGCATCAACTTGGGATCCATCGCCAGCGCTCGCGCGATCGCGACCCGCTGCTGCTGACCTCCGGACAGTTGCGCGGGATAGGCCTCGGCCTTGTCCGCCAAGCCGACCTGATCGAGGAGATCACGGGCCCGCTCCAGCGCCCGCGCCTTCTTCACGCCCTTGACCTGAACCGGCGCTTCGACGATGTTGCCCAGTGCGGTGCGGTGCGGGAACAGGTTGAAGTGCTGGAACACCATGCCCACATCGCGGCGCTGACGCGCGACGTCGGCGGGCTTCATCTCATGCAGCTTGCCGCCGCGTTCGCGGTAACCGACCAGCTGTCCGTCGACGTACAGCCTTCCCGCGCTGATGGTTTCGAGGTGGTTGATACAACGCAGGAACGTCGATTTCCCCGAGCCCGACGGACCCACCAACACCAGCACCTGGCCCTTCTGCACCTCGAGGGTGATGCCCTTGAGCACCTTCAGCGCCCCGAAGTCCTTGCAGACGAGCTCGGCTTTGACCACCGGCCGATCGGCTTCCTGTGTCGTCATTGCCCCTCCCGCTCGGTCGGCACTGCCTGTGCGGACGCCAGCGCATCGAGTTGCTTGGTGGTCAGCTTGCGCGACGCGCCACGAGAGAAGTAGCGCTCCAGATAGAACTGTCCCACCATCAGCACGCTGGTGATCGCCAAATACCACACCGCCGCGACCAGTAGTAGCGGCACGGGCTGGAAGATCCGCGCGGCGATCTCGCGGGTGGCGATGCTGTACAGGTCGAAGGCATACGGCACCGCGGTCACCAGCGAGGTCGTCTTGAGCAGGCTGATGACCTCGTTGCCAGTCGGCGGGATGATCACCCGCATCGCCTGGGGCAGCACGGTGCGGCGCATGGCCAGCGACCAGGACATGCCCAGCGCGGTCGAGGCCTCCAGCTGCCCCTCCGGCACCGAGGTGATCCCGGCGCGGACGATCTCGGCCATGTAGGCCGCCTCGTTGAGCGCCAGCCCGAGCACCGCCAGCATGAACGGGAACGAGAACGACTGCAGATCGAACTGCACCAGCGTGGGCCCGAAGGGCACACCGAGCTGGATGTTCTGATAGATCACCGGCAGCAGACCCCAGAACGCCAACTGCACGTACACCGGCGTGCCGCGGAAGACCCACAGGAACACCCACGCCACCGCGCTCATCACCGGGTTTCCCGACATCCGCATGATGGTGAGCGCGACACCGAGCACGATGCCGATCGCCATCGAGTAGACGGTCAGCTGGATGGTGTTGAACACCCCGAGCAGCACCCGCTCGTTGAACAGATACTCGAAGAACGTCGCCCAGCCGTAAGCCGGGTTGGTGGCGGCCCCGTACAGGAACAGGGCCACCACCACGAGGATGACGGCCGCCGTCACCCATCGCCACGGATGTCGCAGCGGTACGGCATCGATGGCCGACGGCGCAGCCGCATCACTCATGCGAACAGTCCTCGGTCAGGAGACCGCGCCGTTGATGACCGGCTTGTCGATGAGGCCTTCCTCCAGACCCCAGTTGGCCGCGATCTCCCGGTACTGACCGTTGTCGATCAGATGCTGAAGTGCCTGCTGCAGGGACTGCGCCAGCGGTGAACCCTTCTCGACCGGCCAACCGTACGGCGCCGAGTCGAACACCTCACCGGCCTGCTCGAGTTTGCCGTTGGTCTGCTTGATGGCATACAGCGTGACCGGGGAGTCGGCCGACATGGCGTCGGCCTGGCCCAGCACGACCGCGTTGGTCGCGGCGTCCTGGCTGTCGAACGGCACGATCTGGATCGCCGGTTGCCCGGCATCGGTGCACTCCCGGCTGCGGGCCGGCAGTTCGTCGGTCTCCTGCACCGTGGTGGCCTGCACGGCGACCCGCTTGCCGCACGCGGTCTCGGGCGTGATGTCGGAGCCGGGCGGTTTGGCCCACAGCGTGCCCGCGGAGAAATAGGTGACGAAGTCGACCTGCTCCTCGCGCTCCTTGCTGTCGGTGAACGACGACATCCCGACGTTGAAGGTGCCGCCTTGGATGGACGGGATGATCTTGGCGAAGTCCGCTTCGCGGTACTCCGGAGTGAGCCCCAGAGTTCCGGCGATCGCGTTCATCAGGTCGACATCGAAGCCGACGATCTGGCCCTGCGGGTCCTTGAACTCCATCGGGGCGTACGGGATGTTCACGCCCACGATGAGCTTGCCCGACGACTTGATCGGCTCGGGCACGGTGTTCGCGATCTCTTCGACCGTCTCGGCCTGCACACTTTCGGTGGGCGACTCGGGTGCGCTGGAGTCGGTACTGCTGGAACAGCCCGAAAGGGCCAGGGCTCCGCTAGCGGCGAAGACGGCCGCGATGCGCCAGAACCTCGTCCGGCGCTCTTGGATTCCACCCAACAACACGGTTGCCTCTACTTTCTGCTTCGGGCCGTCAGCCTTGACCGGAGTCCTCTCCGGTCATCTCCAGCCAAGGACGTTAACGACCGATGACCCGGCGCGCAGCGCCGGTAACGGAACATTAACGACCGTGTGGAGACAACACAGCGGTAACGCGAAATCGGCGGGTCGGCGCAGCGGGTGTGCCACACTGCGCGAATGGAAACCGGTGCTCCCCCAAGCATGTTGCAGCATCTGTGGAAAACCGTGCTGCTTTCAGGAATTCTGGCCGTCATCCTCGGCGTCATGGTGCTGGTGTGGCCCGGCATCAGCATCTTCGTGGCGTCGGTCTTCTTCGCGGCATATCTGTTGGTCGCCGGCATCACCCAGGTGGTGTTCGCGTTCAGCCTGAAGGTCTCCCTGGCCGGTCGGGTACTGCTGTTCATCAGCGGCGCCGCGGCGCTCGTGTTGGCCGTGATGTGCTTCATCAACTTCGGCGATGCCGTGCTGCTGCTGGCGATCTGGATCGGGATCGGATTCATCTTCCGCGGTGTGGCGACCCTGGTGTCCGCGATCAGCGACCCGACGTTGCCGGGGCGGGGCTGGGAGATCTTCATCGGGGTGATCAGCCTGATCGCCGGTGTGATCATGCTCGCCGTGCCGTTCGAGTCGTTGGCCATCCTCACCCAGGTGGTCGGCATCTGGCTGATCGTTCTGGGGGCATTCGAGGTGGTCTCGGCCTTCGGTATCCGTAGTGCGAGCAAGAAAATGACGGAATTCAGGCAGGAAGTCACCGCCACCACGACCGAATGAGGGCCGGAAGTCCCTAGCGCACAGCGCCCCAATAGTTACTACACTGTGTCGTAGATTAGGTCAGCACAGCCTGGGAGCGGCGAATGGACGCGTTGGATGTCTCGCGGTGGCAGTTCGGGATCACCACGGTCTACCACTTCATCTTCGTCCCGCTGACGATCGGGCTGGCACCGCTGATCGCCGCGATGCAGACGGCGTGGCACATCACCGGCAACACCGCCTGGTACCGGCTGACCCGGTTCTTCGGCAAACTGTTCCTGATCAACTTCGCGCTCGGCGTCGCCACCGGCATCGTCCAGGAGTTCCAGTTCGGCATGAACTGGAGTGAGTACTCCAAGTTCGTCGGGGACATCTTCGGAGCTCCGCTCGCCTTCGAAGGGCTGATCGCGTTCTTCTTCGAGTCCACCTTCATCGGGTTGTGGATCTTCGGCTGGGGCCGGCTGCCGCGGGCGGTGCACCTCGCCTGCATCTGGATCGTCGCCTTCGGCGTCAACGCCTCGGCCTACTTCATCATCGCCGCCAACTCGTTCATGCAGCACCCGGTCGGCGCCCGGTTCAACCCCGAGACCGGTCGAGCCGAACTGGTCGATTTCGGGGCGCTGTTGACCAACAACACCGCGATCTGGGCGTTCCTGCATGTCGTGGCCGGCTCGTTCCTCACCGCCGGGGTGTTCGTCGCCGGGGTTTCAGCCTGGCTGATGGTGCGCGACCACAAGACTCCCGAGGCCCGCTCCATGTACCGCCCGGCGACCATCATGGGCAGCCTGGTGGCGCTGATCGCGGCCGGTGGGCTCTTCCTGACCGGCGACTTCCAGGGCAAGCTGATGTTCGTCCAGCAACCGATGAAGATGGCGTCGGCAGAGTCGTTGTGTGACACCGAGACCGATCCGAACTTCTCCGTCCTGACCGTCGGCACGCACAACAACTGCGACAGCGTCATCCACCTCATCGAGGTGCCCTATGTGCTGCCGTTCCTCGCCGAGAGCAAGTTCACCGGGGTGACCCTCGACGGGGTCAACGACCTGCAGGCGGAGTACCAGGAGAAGTTCGGCCCCGGCGACTACCGGCCCAACCTGTTCGTCACCTACTGGGCGTTTCGCGCGATGATCGGGTTCCTGTTGATCCCGGTGGCATTCGCGCTGGCAGCCCTGTGGCTCACCCGCCGGGGGCGCATCCCCGATCAACGCTGGTTCGGCCGGTTCGGCATCCTGACCATTCCCCACCCCGTTCCTGGGTAACTCAGCGGGCTGGGTGTTCACCGAGATGGGCCGGCAACCGTGGGTCGTGGTACCCAATCCGACCGGCGACCAGATGGTGCGAATGACGGTGCAGGAGGGTGTTTCCGGACATTCGGCGGGCATGGTGCTGTTCTCACTGATCACCTTCACCGCCATCTACGGGGCGCTGGCGGTGGTGTGGTTCTTCCTGATGCGCCGCTACGTCACCGAAGGGCCGCAGGAACACGACTCCGAGCCGGCACCACCGAAGTCGCCGAGCGACGACGACGTGGCTCCCCTTTCCTTCGCCTACTGACCGCCGCGTGCTGAGAGGACGTGAATTCTGATGGGACTACAGGAACTGTGGTTCTTCCTCATAGCGGCGCTGTTCCTCGGATTTCTGATCCTGGAGGGATTCGACTTCGGCGTCGGCATGCTGATGATCCCGTTCGGGGCTGCCAGCAAGAACATCGAGGGTGGTGGACATGACACCGCCGAACGCCACCGCCGCGCCGCACTGAACACGATCGGCCCGGTGTGGGACGGCAACGAGGTGTGGTTGATCACCGCCGGCGCGGCGATGTTCGCCGCGTTCCCGGTGTGGTACGCCACCGTGTTCTCAGCGCTGTACCTGCCGCTGCTCGCCATCCTGTTCGGCATGATCGTGCGCATCGTCGGCATCGAATGGCGCGGCAAGATCGACGATCCCAAGTGGCGTCACTGGGCCGACATCGGCATCGCGCTGGGCTCGTGGCTGCCCGCCATCCTGTGGGGTGTG
>JGI11976J13097_1000529_pt1 | contig 5935 bp, 8 predicted proteins | sample DeeseametaMP2497_FD_13097 | JGI IMG/M metagenome (IMG submission 13097)
TCGTTGCTTCGAGAGGCGGGGCGGTGCGCTACAATCCGCGCCGGCAACACGCAATGCGCCCGTAGCTCAGCTGGATAGAGTATTGGTTTCCGAAGGCACGGGTCATCAGCAGCACAATGCAGTAGAAAAAAGGTCAAAGCGCCCGTAGCTCAGCTGGATAGAGTATTGGTTTCCGAAACCAAGGGTCACAGGTTCGAATCCTGTCGGGCGCACCAAATCAAGGACTTACGACTCTCAACTCGCCCCGATGAGTCGTTTCTTCAAAAAGCAAAGGGTCAGTCCATGCAGATGGGCTGACCCTTTTCTTCATCCGGGCACAAATCAGGTTTTGGGCATTAATGCCTGTTGGCGCGCGTTGAAAACTGACCAGCTGTGCTCATTGAAAATTGACCAGGGCTGGAAGCCGGGGGCATTAGCCCCCGGGGTGTTTGGATTGTAGTTTTTTCAGGTCTGGGGGAGGCGTTCGTCAGAACGGCTCGTCGGCGTCCTCCTTGGCCTGCGTCTTGGCTTGCTCACGCGATTTGATGCGCGCCTTTGCCGTGCTGCTGCTGTGCCGGAATCGGTAGGAATCGTTGCCGGTTTCCACGATGTGGCAGTGATGCGTGAGCCGGTCCAGCAGCGCCGTGGTCATCTTCGGATCGACGAATACGGATGCCCACTCGGCGAAAGCCAGATTGGTCGTGATGATCACGCTGGTGTGCTCGTAGAGTTTCGAGAGCAGGTGAAACAGCAGCGCGCCGCCGATCTGCGAAAACGGCAGGTAACCGAGCTCGTCGAGAATCACGAGGTCCAGGTGCATCAGCTGATGTGCGAGGCGTCCGGCCTTGCCCGCAGCTTTCTCCTGCTCCAGGGCGTTGACCAGTTCGATGGTAGAAAAGAAACGTACCCGCTTGCCCTTGCGTGTCACAGCCTCAATGCCCAGGGCTGTGGCCAGATGTGTCTTGCCGGTCCCGGTGCCGCCGATCAATACGATGTTCTCGGCCTTCTCGGTGAAGGCCGTCGTGGCGAAGCTGCTGATCTGCTTGCGGTCTACCTTCGATTGGTCGAAGTCGTACCCGGCCAGGTCGCGATGGATCGGGAAACGCGCCGTGTGCATCTGGTAACGGATCGAGCGCATCGCGCGATCAGTGGTCTCGGCTTGCAGCAGGTGCTTGATCAGCCACTCGGAGGCGCTGATCGTCGCACCACCGCCGTTCTCCAGCAGATCGGCATAACTGCTGGCCATGCCGTACAAGCGCAGCGCCTTGAGCTCGGCAATGAGGTCAGTCATGGCTCACCTCCGTGCCCAGCGCTTCGCGCAGCGCGTCGTAGCGTTGCGGATCAGCAACGGGCGCGGTCTTCACGCTCAGACTCGTTTCGACGCTCTGCGGTGGCGGGCCCTCCTTCAATCGCGCCAGCACATTCAAGACATGCTCAGCGCTGGGGCGCCCGGATTCGAGCACCAGCTCGACGGCGACCAGCACGGCTTCCAGGCCGAAGCTCGGCACTGCGGAGAGGACTTTGGCCATCACCCGGTCGCCACCCTCTCGTCGCAGCAGCGCGCCGCGCAGTCGTTGGAGCGGGCTGGGAAGATCAGCAAATGGGGCACCGTTTCTCAAGGCTCCGGGCTTGCGCTCGATCAGCGGGACGTAGTGCTGCCAGTCGTAGACGACATGATCGCGGTCGGAGGCGCGGACGTGCTCGGCCACTACCGATTGCTCGGCGACGATCACGATCCGCTCGGGATACAGCCGCACGCTGACGCGCTGGCCTGCGAGACTGCACGGCACCGAGTAGCGATTACGCGCCGCACTTACTAGGCTAGTGCTCGACACGCGGGCGGGCAGCTCGACGTACCCATCAAACGGCGTCGGCATGGGCATCAGCTGCGGCTGCTCGTGCTCCCAGGCTTCGGCGATGCTCATCCCGGGATACTCGGGGTGCGGTGCCTTGCGAGCCTCGACGCACTGCGTTGCCAGCCACACATTGAGCTCGGTGAAACTGCCAAAGCGCTGCTCGGTAGCCGCTTGCCAGATGCGCCGCCGGGTGTCCTGCACGCTCTTCTCGACCCGGCCTTTCTCCCAGCCGGAAGCGACATTGCAGAAGTCTGGATCAAACAGGTAATGCGCCGACATCGCGGCAAAGCGGGCATTGACGATGCGGGCCCTGCCACGGCCAGGCACCCGGTCTACCGCCGTCTTCATATTGTCGTAGATGCCCCGGCGGGCCACGCCACCCAAACCCGTGAGGCAGCGTGTGTGGGCATCGAAGAGCATCTCGTGTCCTTGGCTCGGATACGCCACCAGCCAGAAGGCACGGGACGCGCACAGCTTCATGTGCGCGAGCTGGATCTTTCGCCAGATGCCGCCAATGACCAGACCTTCGTCGCTCCAATCAAACTGGAACGCCTCGCCCCAGTCGAAGCTCAGCGGCACATAGGCAGCACGCGCCGTCACTGCACCAGCCTCGGCTTTCCACCGGCGCACGAACTCGGTGACGCGGCTATAGCTGCCTGTGAAGCCCTTGGCCTGGATCTGGGCATGCAGGCGCAAGGCGGTGCGTCGCTCCTTGCGCGGCCGACGCGCATCGGTTTCCAGTGCCTGCCGCAGCCACTCGACATACATGTCGAGCTTCTTGGGACCGGCCGGCCGCTGATAACTCATCTCGCTGCGGCCCGACTCTCGCAGCCAAGTCTTGACTGTGTTTCTCGACAGACTCGTGCGGCGTGCAATCTCGCTGATCGCCAAGCCGTCCCGGTACCGCAACCTCCGAACTTTTGCGTACATCGCCATGGTATGCACCTCGTCTTCCTGCAGGGCTAAAACCCCGCAGGCTAGTGAAGAACACCCTGGTCAGTTTTCAGTGAGCAAAACCTCGAAATCCTGGTCAATTTTCAACGCGCGGCAACATGCGATTTCAGCCTGGACTTTAAAGAGCTCGCTCACACCATCTTTAAGGTTGCTCCGGATAATTTGATCAGATGGACCTGTGCCGGTTAGTAACTTGCAATCGAAATTAACTGCTCCGTCACCATGCCGCTCCAAAACTGCCTTCATTGCGTGGGCATCGTCAACGCAACCGAACAACGAGCCCCCATTTTGGTAATAGTTAATCCCAACAATAAGTGCGATGCGCATGATATATATTGTGCTCTGGCTTACGTGATATTAGCTCCAAGCTCGGCGGATTGCCGTCAGGGTGCGAGCTGTCTTATTGCATCAATAATGGACACGGTACTCCAGTTGACGAGCAGGTCTGCATTACTACTGACGACTTTCGAGACATTCGTATTGCCCCATGGCTTCACGGCTAGCAATGGCTTTGTGAAGTCGCGCTTCGCGATTACGATTTCTTTATCAATCCATTTGCTGTGACTTGCATAGACGCCAGCCATGATTATTACTACCTCGCAGAAAATTATTTGATTCCTAATTGCCGCATATAACGCGGCCTCGTTAGGTGCGTTGTGTATTGGATCATTGCGAGGAACGGAATAGTTTCGATAAGAAAATCTAGGCGCACTATCTAGTAGCGCGCAGAGTCGGTCGTAAGCATCTCCATACGCCCACGAATGACTGATAAAGAGGTTGCGGATTCGAGTCATGAAAATTGTCCGTTGTACTCTAGGTCCAATACCTAGATTAAAGCGCGGGCCGACTTTATGCGCCGTCGCGTTGAACCGTTAGCTAGAAGGCACCTGGGCTGGAACACGTTGCAAGAAATTCAGAGTGAATGCGCGCACGGCTGTAACCCAACCTTCTACTGTCACGGTGGAGAGTGAACGGGCTTGACTATTACCTTGCCCGGCATTTTCTTTCAAATCCGCTTTATGAACTATGTGATGTCGACGCTCCATCATTTCTGATAATGCTGGAAACTGAGCGTTAATTTCGTCAGCGCGGACACCAATTTTATTACAGAATCCCACAATATCTCCGACACTACTTACAGTGAACATATTGAGATAAGACTCAACCGATTCATCAATAAGTTGTTGAACAGTCTTGCTTCTATGTGCCGCAAGCTTTCCGAGCCAGAATTTTTCCGGTCTGGATTTTTCTGATCCCACTAGCGGCACTTCGTTTAGCACGGTCTCGCTGCCAAGGGGTAGCTTCCACGCAGCTACACTACGAAAAACATCTTCAAGTGAAGCATGTAGGAGTACGGTAGCTGCCCTCAGCACATCCGCCGACTGAGAGGGACGCCGACCGGGACCTCCTGCGGTTTGGTAAATAACCAATAGATTTCGTACGCGAGTAATGTTTCTATGAAACCGCTGCTCAATGACGTGTTTCACGAAACTCTCCCTGACGACTAACTAGATTTAGAGGGTCGGCAGGGATTCGTGTAAAAACGGGCCGAAAGTGAGCTAACTGCCTGTCGCAGCTGGCTTTCTTGGCCGCTCCAGAAAATCGAGGGTTGGGCAGCACTCTCCCGCCGGCACTTGGGCGCACCGCGCTATTTTCTGTTCGAGATCCCTCTCCAGCTGTCGCAGCTCGCGGATTCGTAGACGGACATCGACGAGCTTTCGCTCGGTCAGCTGACGGGTCTGCTCGCAAGAACGTTCGCCTGTGATCTCTAGCAGGCCAGCGATCTCGTCGAGGCTGAATCCCATCATCTGAGCGCGCCGGATGAACTGAAGCCGATTGACATCGTTTTCGTCGTAACGACGCACGCCTCCTATGGGTCGCTCGGGTTGACGCAGCAGCCTACGTCGCTGGTAGTAGCGCACGGTTTCGACGTGCACATCGGCCGCCGCCGCCAGCCGGCTGATCGTAAACGTGTTCGGACGCACGGCTTGACTCCGTACCTAGGTACAGAGGCTAGTATGCTCTGATGCAAACAACCCCGGCCAAATCGTCTGTTCCAGCCATCGTTGGCGCGAGCATCGCCGCCATTGGCGCATCGGTCTGCTGCGTCGTGCCGCTGGTGCTGGTCCTGCTGGGCATCAGTGGCGCCTGGATCGGCACCCTGACAGCTCTCGATCCCTTGAGGCCCTGGTTCAGCGCCGCCGCCGTACTGTCCTTGGCCGTGGCGTTTTGGATGCTGTATCGACCGGCGGCACGGTGCGGTGTGGATGGCAGTTGCATCGCCCCGGACGCTCTGCGACGCAGGCGACGTTGGCTCTGGTTGGCGACAGCCCTCATCGTCCTGTTGCTGCTGTTTCCCTATTACATCGTCTGGATTCTGTAGGAGGCGCGATGCACAAGTGGATACTGGCCCTGGTGGCTGCTCTGTCGGTCGGTGCCGCTCTTGCGACGCCCGCAACCGTAGTGATGCTCGATGCTGAGAACATGACCTGTCCCGCCTGCGGCATCACCATCAGGAAGGCGCTGGAGAAGGTGCCGGGCGTGGCCGATGTGAAGGTGGACACCCGGGCTGAAACAGTCACGGTGACGTTCGAATCGAGCCAGACGGATGCAGCCGGAATCGCGCGTGCAGTCACGGAAGCAGGCTTCCCGGCCAAGGTGCGGACTGGCGGTGAGTGACGTCAAGCTGGAAAGCATCTTGACCTGCCCGGAGTGCGGCCATCGGGCGACCGAGACAATGCCCATCACAGCGTGTCAATTCTTCTATGAGTGCACGGGCTGTGGAGCGGTTTTGCGTCCGCATCAAGGCGACTGCTGTGTGTTGGGCTGATCGAAAAGTAGGCGGAATTTGTTGCGGTCTCCCTAGCTAGAAGAGCCTAGATGGAGCGCGGCAGTTCCCCTCGACCGTGGCTGACGCGCCTGTAGCAGCCGATCACGAGCGTCTGCTTTGAGGTACTCCACCTCCACTGCGATTCCTAGGCGGGGCGCGGTCCGAACATGATGATGGCCATTCCGAGCAACGATACGGTGACGCCAACCCAATCGGTGGCAGAAGGTTTGATCGAGTCCACGGCCCATAGCCATGCAATTGCGACACCGATATAGACGCCACCGTATGCCGCATAAACACGGCCGGCGGCTTGCGG
>JGI11976J13097_1000548_pt1 | contig 5811 bp, 2 predicted proteins | sample DeeseametaMP2497_FD_13097 | JGI IMG/M metagenome (IMG submission 13097)
CAGGCTCGAAGCGGCGGGCCGCTCCATCCTTCACATGGAATTTGGCCAGCCCTCCACCGGCGCACCGGCCGCGTCCATCGCCATGGCCCATCATGTGCTGGACACCGACCCGATGGGCTATTGGGAAAGCCAGCCGCTCAAGGACCGGATCGCCCGCCATTATCGCGACAGCTATGGTCTCGCCATCGATGCCGAACGCATCCTGCTCACCTGCGGCGCGTCCCCCGGCCTGGTCCTTGCACTGACCAGCCTGTTCGCGCCCGGCGCGCGCGTCGCCACCGCCCGCCCCGGCTATGTCGCCTATCGCAACACGCTCAAGGCGCTCTATCTCTCCCCCGTGGAGGTCGCCTGCGGTCCGGCGGAACGCTATCAGATCAGCGCCGACGCGCTCGCCGCGCTTGATCCAGCGCCCGACGGCCTCATCGTGGCCAGCCCGGCCAACCCCACCGGCACCATCACCCCCGCCGACGAACTGGCCCGCATCGCCGCGACCTGCGCCGCGCGCGGCATCGCCATCGTCTCGGATGAAATCTATCACGGCCTGTCCTTTGGCGACCCGGCCCGCTCGATGCTGGAATTCGCGCCCGACGCGATCATCGTCAACAGCTTCTCCAAATATTTCAGCATGGCCGGCTGGCGCCTGGGCTGGATCGTCGTGCCGCCTGTCCTGATCGACGCCGCCCGCGCCCGCATGGGCAACCTGTTCCTCACGCCCCCGGTCCTGGCCCAGCAGGCCGGGCTGCAGGCGTTTGAGGAAAGCATCGAACTGGACGGCCATGTCGCCACCTACCGCCGCAACCGCCAGTTGCTGCTCGACGCCCTGCCCGCGCTCGGCCTCGCCAGCATCGCGCCGCCCGATGGCGCATTCTATCTCTATGCCGACATCAGCCATCTGACCGACGACAGCCTGGCCTTCTGCCACCGCCTGCTACAGGACACCGGCGTCGCCACCGCGCCCGGCATAGATTTCGATCCGGCCGAAGGACACCACTTCATCCGCTTCAGCTTCGCCGTCTCCACCGACCGGGTAGAGGATGCCATCGCCCGGATGGTGCCATGGTTTCAGGCGCAAGGCAGGCGTTGAACGCTGGAAATCCTCCTCTGCAAGGGCAGGCTTTTCGCATATGAACTGCCTCCTCCTTCATCGTCATCCTGAACTCGTTTCAGGATCCATTTCTCCTTACGAGCGGCGGCCTGTGGGGCAGATGGATGCTGAAATAAATTCAGCATGACGTTGGATGGATAGCGGAAAGTCATATGCAACCGCCCTGCCCTTCCATGGAAGGATGCACTTCGATCTGAATTGCAATGTCGGAAACAAAGTCCGGCCAAAAAATGGTGCGGGCGGTCGGAATCGAACCGACACTCCTTGCGGAACCGGATTTTGAGTCCGGCGCGTCTACCAGTTTCACCACGCCCGCACGGCCTGGGAGCCGCCAAATGACAAAATCCGGCTCCCTCGTCCAGCCGAAAATCAGTCCGGGCCATAATCATCGCCCAAAGCGCCACGCCCGCCAGACTTTCACCATGCGATAGCAAGCCGTTGCAGCATCGCCGCCGGGACGATAGCCTCCTTGCGCTATCATCCGCGCGCGCTATAAGGGCGTCATCGTGCAGATATAGATATGTTCAACGGAAAAGGACCATCCTTTGGCCGAATCATCTGCTACGTTCCTATTATTCGGCGCTACGGGGGATCTCGCGCGACGGATGATCTTCCCTTCGCTCTATAACCTCCTGTCCGACGGGCTGCTGCCCGACGATTTTCTGATCGTCGCCTCCGGCCGGTCGGAACTGGACGATGACGCCTTCCGCGACGATGTCGATGCGGCGCTGCGCCAGTTTCTGGCGGCCGACCGCTATGACAGCCAAGTCGCCGCCACCTTCCGCGCGATGATCTGCTATCAGCCGGTGGAGGCAGGCAATGCGACCCAGTTCGCCGCCCTTGCCGATCGGATCGACGGGCGGCTGGAACGCGGCCTGTCGGTCTATCTCTCCACCCCGCCATCGCTGTTCGCCCCCACGGCGCAGGGTCTGGCGGACGCCGGCCTCATCACCCCGCTCACCCGGATCGCGATGGAAAAGCCGATCGGCAAGGATCTGGCTTCCTCCAAGCAGGTCAATGACGGCATCGGCGCGCTGTTCGAAGAGGATCAGATTTTCCGCGTCGACCATTATCTGGGCAAGGAAACCGTCCAGAACCTGCTGGCGCTGCGCTTTGGCAATCTGATGTTCGAACCCTTGTGGAACGCGACCGGCATCGACCATGTCCAGATCACTGTCGGCGAAACCGTGGGCCTGGAAGGCCGCGTCTCCTATTATGACGGCGTCGGCGCGCTGCGCGACATGGTGCAGAACCATATGCTCCAGATTCTGTCGATCATCGCCATGGAGCCGCCCGCCCGCATGGACCCGACCGCGGTGCGCGATGAAAAGGTGAAGGCGCTGCGCTCGCTGCGCCCGATGACCGCCGAAACCGTCAAGACGCATAGTGTGCGCGGCCAATATACGCCGGGCGCCGTGGGCGGCCAGATCGTCACCGGCTATGCCGACGAACTGGGCAAGCCATCGACCACGGAAACCTTCGTCGCGGTAAAGGCCTATATCGACAATTGGCGCTGGCAGGGCGTCCCCTTCTACCTGCGCACCGGCAAGCGGATGCCGGAACGCCAGTCCGAAATCATGATCCAGTTCAAGCCGGTCCGGCACTCCATCTTCGGACGGGACGGCCATGGATCGGGGCTTGAATCCAACACGATGGTCATCCGCCTCCAGCCCGAAGAATATATCCGCCTGACCATCATGTCGAAACGGCCCGGCCTCGAACGGCAGGTGCATCTCGACGAAGTGACGCTCGACGTCTCGCTGACCGCCGCCTTTGCCGGGCAGCGCCGCCGCATCGCCTATGAACGGCTGATCCTCGATCTTCTGGCCGGCGATCCCACCCTGTTCGTCCGCCGTGACGAGGTGGAGGCGCAATGGACCTGGATCGATTCGATCATCGACGGGTGGAAGGAAGCCAATATGAAACCCGCCCCCTATTCTTCCGGGAACTGGGGTCCATCCTCGGCCATTGCCCTTATCGAACGTGACGGAGCCAGCTGGCATGACTGAACTGAACCCCATCATCGCCAAGGTGACGGAACGCATCGTAAAGCGCAGCGCCAAGAGCCGCCGCCACTATCTCGACCTGATCGAGCGTGGCCGCGACGCTGGCACCAACCGCGATCAGCTAAGCTGCGGCAACCTCGCCCATGCCTTTGCTGCCAGTGGCGAGGACAAGCCGGTCATCCGCACCGGCGCGGCGATGAATATCGGCATCGTCACGGCCTATAACGACATGCTCTCGGCGCATCAGCCCTATGGCCGCTATCCCGAAGCGATCAAGCTGGCCGCCCGCGAAGTCGGCGCCACGGCTCAGGTGGCGGGCGGCGTGCCCGCCATGTGCGACGGCGTGACCCAGGGGCAGGCGGGCATGGACCTTTCGCTCTTCAGCCGCGACACGATCGCGCTGTCGACCGCCATCTCGCTGTCCCACGCCATGTTCGAAGGCGTCGCCCTGCTCGGCATCTGTGACAAGATCGTGCCGGGCCTGCTGATCGGCGCGCTGCGCTTTGGCCATCTGCCCACCATCCTGATCCCCGCCGGGCCGATGCCCTCCGGCCTTGCCAACAAGGAAAAGGTCCGCATCCGCCAGCTTTATGCCGAAGGGAAAGTGGGCAAGGACGAACTGCTCGAATCCGAAAGCGCCAGCTATCACGGCGCTGGCACCTGCACCTTCTACGGCACGGCGAACAGCAACCAGATGATGATGGAAGTGATGGGCCTCCACATGCCCGCCGCCGCCTTCGTCAATCCCGGCACGAAGCTGCGTCAGGAACTTACCCGCGCCGCGACTCACCGGCTGGCGTCGATCGGCTGGGCCAAAGACGGACAACCAAATGACGATTATCGTCCCCTGGGTCACTGCGTCGATGAAAAGGCGATCGTCAATGCCATCATCGGCCTGATGGCGACCGGCGGATCGACCAACCATGCCATCCACCTGCCCGCCATCGCCCGCGCCGCCGGGATCAGCATCGACTGGACCGATTTCGCCGAACTCTCCGATGCCGTCCCGCTGCTCGCCCGCGTCTATCCCAATGGCTCGGGCGACGTGAACCATTTCCACGCCGCTGGCGGCATGAGCTATATCATCCGCGAACTGCTCGACAATGGCCTGCTCCATCGCGACATCATGACCGTCGCACGCGGCGACCTCACCGATTATGGCAAGGAACCCGTGCTGGAAAATGAAGCGCTCCAGTGGCGCGACGTCCCCGCCTCGCGCGATGAAAACATGCTACGCCCCGTTGCCAATCCGTTCAGCGCCGATGGCGGCATGAAGCTGCTGGCGGGCAATCTGGGCCGCTGCGTCATGAAGGTCAGCGCCGTCGATCCCGCGCTCTGGACCATCGAAGCGCCAGCCGCGATATTCCACGATCAGGACGACGTCCTGCGCGCCTTCAAGGCGGGCGAACTGGAACGCGACGTCGTCGTCGTCGTCCGCTTCCAGGGGCCAAAGGCCAACGGCATGCCCGAACTGCACAAGCTGACCCCTGCGCTTGGTGTGCTGCAGGATCGCGGGTTCAAGGTCGCGCTGGTGACCGACGGGCGCATGTCCGGCGCATCCGGCAAGGTGCCCGCCGCCATCCATCTTTCGCCCGAAGCCTTGGGCGGCGGCCCCATCGGCAAGCTGCGCGACGGCGATCTCGTCCGGGTCTGCGCGCAGAGCGGCGCTATCGACGCGCTGGTCGACGCTGCAACCTGGGACGCGCGCGACATCCCCGCCGCGCCGCCCCCGCCCTATGACACGGGCCGCGAACTGTTCGCCCTGTTCCGCCATCATAGCGACCTGGCCGAACAGGGGGCGTCCCCCATTCTCGCCGCCATGGAAGCCGAACTATAATCTCCACCGCCATCCCGGCCAACGCCGGGATCTCTCTTCTGCTTGCGCTACGCAAAGGAAGAGGGATGCCAGCCTGCGCTGGCATGACGGACATAATGATAGGATGCCCTGATGACCAACATCGTCGCTGCCGACATTGGCGGCACCAACGCCCGCTTCGCGCGCGCCTCGCTCGATGAAAGCGGCGTGCCGACGCTCGGCACGGTGCGCAAATATAAGGTCGCCGACTATTCCAGCCTGCAATCCTGCTGGGCCGCCTTCACGCAGGATGAGGCGGATAGCGACGCGGGCGACCTGCCCGACGCCGTCTCCATCGCCTTCGCCACCGCCATTGGCCGCGACGTCATCAAGCTGACCAACTCCAGCTGGGTCATCCGCGCCGATACGCTGGCCGAGGATCTGGGCGTTCGCACGGTCAAGCTGGTCAATGATTTCGAAGCGGTCGCCCATGCCGTCTCTCGCCTTCCGCAAGACAATCTGCCCTTGCTGTTCGGCGAGGATCGCCCCTTCCCCCGCGATGGCGGTGTCACCATTCTTGGCCCCGGCACCGGCCTTGGCGTTGCGATGATCGCCTATGACAATGGCCATCCCCACGTCATCGCGACCGAGGGCGGCCATCTCGATTTCGCCCCGCTCGACAGTCTGGAAGAAAAAATCCTCGCCTATCTGCGCGACAAGTTCCTGCGCGTTTCGACCGAGCGGATCGTGTCCGGCCCCGGCCTCAACAATATCTACAAGGCGATGGCGACGATCGGCCATCATCGCGTGATGTTGATGGAAGACCCCGAATTGTGGCAGGCGGCGCTGGATGACAGCGATGCCTTCGCCCGCAATGCGCTCGAACGCTTCTGCCTCTGCTACGG
>JGI11976J13097_1000552_pt1 | contig 5777 bp, 3 predicted proteins | sample DeeseametaMP2497_FD_13097 | JGI IMG/M metagenome (IMG submission 13097)
AGCAGCAGCCGCGCCTTCATTGATCAGCGCCAGCAATGCGCCGACATTCACCGTCTCGCCTTCCTTGGCGATGATGTCGCCCAGAGTGCCTGCGACCGGCGCGGGCACGTCGACCGCGACCTTGTCGGTTTCCAGGCTGACGATAGGCTCATCGAGCGCGACGGCTTCACCGGGCTTTTTGAGCCACTGGCCCACGGTTGCTTCGGTAACGGATTCGCCCAGAGTAGGGACTTTGACTTCGGTGGCCATGAGCTTGTTCAGCCTTTCTTCTGGCGACGGATTTCTTCACGAACGCTGTGACCCAGCGCATCGGCGACGAGGGCGCCCTGTTCGGCGACATGGCGCTTGGCGAGGCCCGTGGCGGGCGACGCCGATGCCTTGCGACCGGCATAGCGGGCGCGCATCGGCGCCTTGCCGGCACTCGCCAGCGCTTCCTCGATATAAGGCTCCACATGGAACCATGCACCATTGTTGCGCGGTTCTTCCTGGCACCAGATCACTTCCGTCAGATTGGTCATCCGCTTGATACGGATGGCCAGCGCATCGGTCGGGAAGGGATAGAGCTGTTCGATACGCACGATCTGGGTATTCTTGTCACCCGCCGCATCGCGCGCCTCAATCAGGTCATAGGCGACCTTGCCCGAACACAGGACCAGACGCTCCGTTTCCGCGTCCGGCGCCGGGTTGGTATCCGAAAGGATGCGCATGAAGTGCGTATCGCCCTGGAAGTCCTGCGCCTGACTTACCGCCAGCTTGTGCCGCAGCAGCGACTTGGGCGTCATGATGATCAACGGCTTGCGGAACGGGCGCAACATCTGGCGACGCAGGACATGGAAATAATTGGCTGGCGTCGTGATGTTGGCGACCTGGATATTGCCTTCCGCACACAGTTGCAGGAAGCGCTCCAGACGCGCCGAACTATGTTCCGGCCCCTGCCCTTCATAGCCATGCGGCAACAGGCAGACGAGCCCGTTGGAGCGCAGCCATTTGGTTTCCGACGATGCGATATACTGGTCGAAGATGATCTGCGCGCCATTGGCGAAGTCGCCAAACTGCGCTTCCCACAGCACCAGGCTCTTGGGGTCGGCCAGCGCATAGCCATATTCAAAGCCCAGCACGCCATATTCGGACAAGGGGCTATCCAGCACCTCGAACCGGCCATGGGGCACGGTCGACAGCGGGATATATTTCTTCTCGGTATTCTGGTCGACCCAGACCGAGTGGCGCTGGCTGAACGTGCCACGACCGGAATCCTGTCCCGACAATCGCACGCCATAGCCTTCCGACAGGAGCGAGCCGAAGGCCAGCGCCTCGCCCGTCGCCCAGTCGAAATTCGCGCCTGACTTGAACATCTCCGCCTTGGCATCCAGCACGCGCTGAAGCGTCTTGTGGACGGTGTGGCCCTGCGGCACGGTGGTCAGCGTCTTGCCCAGGCTGTCGAACAGCTTGGGGCTGATCGCCGATTCAACGCTCTGGCGCGCGGTTTCAGCATCGGCTGGCTTGTGCAGTCCCGACCAGCGACCCGCAAACCAGTCGGCCTTGTTGGCCTTATAGCTTTTGGACGCCTCGAACTCGTCTTCCAGATGGTTGACGAAGTCGCCCGTCGTCTTGGTGACATAATCATCGTCGACCACGCCCTGCGCCTTCAGGCGAGTGGCGTAGACTTCACTGACCGGCGGATGCTGGCGGATCTTCGCATACATCAGCGGCTGGGTGAACGAGGGTTCGTCGCCTTCATTATGGCCGAAGCGGCGATAGCACCACATGTCGATCACGATGTCGCGATGGAAGGTCTGGCGATATTCGACCGCCAGCTTGCAGGCGAAAGTCACCGCTTCGGGATCGTCGCCATTCACATGCAGGATCGGCGCCTGCACACCCTTCGCCACGTCGGACGGATAGGGCGAGCCGCGCGAAAATTGCGGGCTGGTGGTGAAACCGACCTGATTGTTGACGATGAAATGGATGCAGCCGCCGGTATTGTAACCCGCAACCCCGGAAAAGCCGAGACATTCCCAGACGATACCCTGACCCGCAAAGGCCGCGTCGCCATGGATGAGCACCGGCAAAACCTGCTCATGCTTGGCCAGATCGTCGCGGAACGTCTGCTGCGCACGCACCTTGCCGAGCACCACCGGATCGACGGTTTCCAGGTGCGAGGGGTTGGGGACCAGCGACATGTGGACCTTGACCCCGTCAAATTCGCGGTCGGTCGATGTGCCCAGATGATATTTGACGTCGCCCGAACCACCGACATCTTCCGGGTTCGCGGTGCCACCGGAAAATTCGTGGAAGATAACGCGAAAGCCCTTGGCCATCACATTGGCCAGCACGTTCAGGCGGCCACGATGGGCCATTCCATAGACGATTTCACGGATGCCCGACTGGCCGCCATATTTGATGACCGCTTCGAGCGCGGGAATCATCGATTCGCCGCCGTCCAGACCAAAGCGCTTGGTCCCGACATATTTGCGGCCCAGGAACTTTTCATATTGTTCGCCCTGGATGACCTTGGCCAGGATCGCCTTCTTGCCCTCTGGCGTGAAGATGATTTCCTTGTCCTTGCCTTCCATCCGCTCCTGAAGGAAACGGCGTTCCTCCACATCGGCGATGTGCATATATTCCAGGCCGACATTGCCGCAATAATTGGCGCGCAGGATCGCGACGATTTCGGTCACGGTCGCAAATTGCAGGCCCAGCGTGCCGCCCAGGAATATCTTTTTCGCCGGATCGGTCAGGCCATGATATTCCGGCGTCAGATCGGCCGGCAAGTCGCGCTGGGTCAGCCCAAGCGGATCGAGATTGGCGGCGAGATGACCGCGCACGCGATAGGTGCGGATCAACATCTGCGCGCGAATGGCGTCCTCTGCCGCCTGCGCTATGTCGGCGTCCGACACAGACTTGCCCGCAGACTTGGCGGCGGCCTTTACGGCCACCTGCATCTGGGTCGGGTCCATCGCCCCAGTCAGGTCGTCCGTATCCGCCAGCGGCCAGTTGGGTCGCGCCCAGCTTGGACCTTGCTCGACTTCAAAATCCTGGTTTTCGTAACCCATCATCATATCCCATCCGTGCCGCGTGCAGTCGCGGTCGGGCAAAGGACGGCCGGGGTGCAGCCCGACCGCCTTACAGGCCTGATCAGCCCTTCAGCACTTCCAGCAGGGTCGTGCCCAGTTCGGACGGGCTGGCCGCAACCTTGATGCCCGCCGCTTCCATCGCGGCGATCTTGCTTTCCGCGTCGCCCTTGCCACCCGACACGATCGCGCCAGCGTGGCCCATGCGACGGCCCGGAGGGGCCGTGCGACCGGCGATGAAGCCAGCCATCGGCTTCTTGCGGCCCTTCTTGGCTTCGTCGATCAGGAACTGCGCCGCCTGCTCTTCCGCGTCACCGCCGATTTCACCGATCATGATGATCGATTCGGTGGCGCCGTCGGCCAGGAACAGTTCCAGCACGTCGATGAAGTTGGTGCCATTGACCGGATCGCCGCCAATGCCGACCGCCGTGGTCTGACCCAGGCCAGCGTTCGACGTCTGGAACACCGCTTCATAGGTCAAGGTGCCCGAACGCGACACGACGCCGACGCTGCCCGCCTTGAAAATGCTGCCGGGCATGATGCCGATCTTGCATTCATTGGGGGTCAGCACGCCGGGGCAGTTCGGGCCGATCAGGCGCGACTTGCTGCCCGACAGTGCGCGCTTCACGCGGACCATGTCGAGGACGGGGATGCCTTCGGTGATGCAGATGATCAGCGGAATTTCCGCGTCGATCGCTTCCAGGATCGAATCGGCCGCAAATGGCGGCGGCACGTAAACGACCGACGCATCCGCGCCGGTCTTGGTCTTGGCTTCCAGCACCGTGTCGAACATGGGCAGGCCGATATGGGTCGAACCACCTTTGCCCGGCGTGACCCCGGCAACCATCTGGGTGCCATAGGCGAGCGCCTGTTCGGTGTGGAAGGTGCCGGTGGCACCGGTCATCCCCTGGGTGATGACCTTGGTGTTCTTGTTCACCAGAATGGACATGCGTGTCCCTTTACATTCTGTGGACGTGGCACTTGGTCGAATGCATCCCGTTCCAGGCTGCGCACTTACCTGAAACGGGATGGTGCAGCTCTGAAGTGTCAGGCGAGCGAGGGATCAATACCCTTGCACGCTTCCAGCAGTTCCTTGACGGCGTCGACCGAAACCTGAAGATTGGCTTTGGCTTCGTCGTTGAGTTCGATTTCGATGACCTGCTCGACACCATCCTTGCCGATGATGACAGGCACGCCGACATAGAGATTGTCGACGCCATATTGGCCGGTCAGGTTGGCCGCGCAGGGCAGCAGGCGCTTCTTGTCGCCCAGATAGGATTCCGCCATCGCGATCGCGCTGGTGGCGGGCGCGTAGAAGGCAGAGCCGGTCTTGAGCAGCGCGACGATTTCGCCGCCGCCCGAACGGGTGCGCTGAACGATGGCGTCGATACGCTCCTGGGTGGAGCGGCCCTGCTTGATGAGGTCAGGCACGGGGATGCCCGCAACGGTCGAATATTCGATCACCGGCACCATGGTATCGCCATGGCCGCCCAGCACGAAGCTGGTGACGTCCTTGGCCGACACGTTGAATTCTTCGGCCAGGAAGTGGTTGAAGCGCGAGCTGTCCAGCACGCCGGCCATGCCGACGACCTTGTTGTGCGGCAGGCCCGAAAATTCGCGCAGCGCCCAAACCATCGCGTCGAGCGGGTTGGTGATGCAGATGACGAAGGCGTCGGGCGCGTTGGCGGCAATGCCTTCGCCCACCGCCTTCATGACTTTCAGGTTGATGCCCAGCAGGTCGTCGCGGCTCATGCCCGGCTTGCGCGCGACACCGGCGGTCACGATGATGACATCGGCGCCAGCAATATCGGCATAATCGTTGCTGCCGGTGATCTTGGCGTCGAAGCCTTCGACCGATGCGCACTGGGACAGGTCGAGCGCCTTGCCCTGGGGCACGCCTTCCACGACGTCGAACAGGACGATATCGCCCAGCCCCTTCAGGGCCGCGAGATGCGCGAGCGTGCCGCCAATGTTACCAGCGCCGATGAGCGCGATCTTGTTACGGGCCATATGTCTGTCATCCTCCAAGACGTAAACTCTGGAATTGATGGCCCGCTTAAGCCGATAATGCAGGGGTTTCAACTAACAAAGGCCGTAAGCGCAAATTATCTTTGCAACTCATTCGCAATTGCGATAAGAGCAGCAACACCCTGTCGCTCCCGGCTCCCACCCTGGCCGTCGAGCTGTCCCTGCAGCGGTATCCTGCCGGATGCTTTCCCGACGGAGAGCATCCGGTCTGTTTTTCCCCGTTTTCAGCAAGAAGATTGCGTCATGATGACGGCAGCACACGGCGGGCCGTGCCCGCTGCGGTACCTATTTGGGACCGTGGCCCAGCGCCAGATAATCGTCCGACTGCATTTCCATCAGTCGCGATACCGTCCGTTCAAATTCGAACGCGCCGTCTCCCTCCGGGTAGAGCCGCGCCGGTTCCGCGTCCGCCGACGCCAGCAACTTCACCTTATACTCGTAGAGCGAGTCGATCAGCGTCACGAAGCGCGCGGCCTCATTGCGCTTCTCCGGCCCCAGGACCGGGATGCCGACGATGATCACCGTATGATATTTCCGGGCGATCGCCAGATAGTCGGGCGCGCCGCGCGCCTCCGCGCACAACCGCTTGAACGAAAAGACCGCCACGCCCTTCAGGCTCTTTGGCACATGGAGCGTCCGCCCGCCCTGCACCTTTATGTCCTCCGAGGGCACATGGGC
>JGI11976J13097_1000563_pt1 | contig 5723 bp, 5 predicted proteins | sample DeeseametaMP2497_FD_13097 | JGI IMG/M metagenome (IMG submission 13097)
CCAGCCGCTCGGCCAGCACGACGGTCAGCGTTTTCTTGCCCAGCTTCTTCATCAGCGCGGTCTTGTCCTCGACCAGCATCAACTCGCCCCGGTTGATCACCCCCACCCGGTCGGCCATTTCCTCTGCCTCCTCGATATAATGGGTGGTCAGGATGATGGTGACGCCGGTTTCGCGCAACTGGCCGATCAGCTTCCACATGTCGCGGCGCAACTCCACGTCCACGCCAGCGGTCGGCTCGTCCAGAAACAGCACGCGCGGCTCATGGCTCAGCGCCTTGGCGATCATCACACGGCGCTTCATGCCGCCCGACAGTTCCAATATCTTGGCGTTGCGCTTGTCCCACAGCGAAAGGTCGCGCAATATTTTCTCGACATGGGCCGGATTGCGCGGCTTGCCGAACAAACCCCGGCTGAACGTCACCGTGTCGATCACCCGTTCGAACTGGTCGGTGGACAATTCCTGCGGCACCAGCCCGATGGCCGCGCGCGCGCCGCGATAATCGCGCACGATGTCATGCCCGGCCACCTTCACGCTGCCGCTGCTCGCCCGCGCAATGCCGCAGATGATGGAGATCATCGTCGTCTTGCCCGCGCCGTTCGGCCCCAGCAACGCGAAAATCTCGCCTTCCTCGATGGTCAGGTCGACGCCGTTGAGCGCCTTGAAGCCCGACGCATAGGATTTGGTCAGACCTTCAATTTCAATGATGGATGCCATGGGTGGCTTTGCCCCTTTTGCGTTGCGGCAAAGATAGGAAGCCGATTGCCAAACGCAACCTATCTACCACCCTCTATGCGTCGCGGCGCGTGAACCGGAATACCGTTGCGGGCGGAAAGTTGCGTACCGTCTGTCCCGCGCGCTCGACATTCAGGTCCAGCGCGTCGATCACGTCGCGGCTCACCGGCGGGCGCATCGAATAGGTAAATTGCACGAAACTGCCGCCCGGCTGCAACATGCGGAAGGATTCGGACAAAATATCATAATGCACGTGCCGGTCCATCGCCAGCAACGGCAGGCCGCTCACCACCGTCTGATAGGTGCCCGGCTCTCCCGCTGCCGCCGTCGACACGATCTGCGCGGGGGTTTCCAGCACCGAAACATTGGGAAAATGCCGCCGCAACCCGCGCGCGAAGGCCGGGTTGATCTCTACCACCTCCAGCTTTTCGGGCGGCAGGCCGGTCCCCAATATCGCGCGCGTGAACACCCCCGTGCCCCCGCCCAGCTCCAGCACCCGGCCATCGGTCGGGTCGATCTGCGCCACCATCAAGCGCGCCAGATAGCGGCTGCTCGGCACGACCGAAGCGGTCTGGCGCGGCTTTTGCACCCAGGCCGCCAGAAAATCGAGATATTCGGTGGCGCGGGCGCGAAACTCCGCGCGCGGCAACGCGATTGCCCGGCTCCGCTTGGGCTTATGCTGCATGGGCGAAATGCGACCGCTCTCTATCCATCCCGACTCCCTTAACGAGCCAGAGCCGCCCCGTCGATTGGCTTTATGAGCGATTTCCGTCCGGGGGTGTCACCCGCCGGGCGGGAGCCTTCAGCCCAGCGAATGTCCAGCGCGATGGCCGGACAATGTGTCGATACGCTCCTGCAGCCATTGCGCCACCGCCGCGATCCGCGCCAGCTTGCGCAGGTCGCCATGCATGACCAGCCAGAAACTGCGGACGATCTCCACCTGATCGGGCATCAACTGCACCAGCGCAGGGTCGCGCCGCCCGATAAAGTCGGGCAAAACGCCGATCCCCGCCCCTTCGGCGATCATCCGCTGCTGCATGATGATGCTGGTCGATCGCAATGTCGCCTCCAGCCCCGCCTCCACCTCGTCCAGATAATCCAGTTCGGGCGAGAAGATGAATTCGGGCACATAGCCGATCAGCGTATGGTCCCGCAGCTGCGCCGCCCGGCCCGGACGCCCCGCCCGCGCCAGATAATCGGGCGATGCATAGAGGTGCAGCCGATAATCCCCCAGCCGCCGTACCAGCAACCGCCCGCGCTGCGGCCGCGCCAGCATCACCGCCATGTCCGCCTCGCGCTTGGACGGATTGAGAAAGCCCGACGCGGTGATCAGGTCCAGCCTTATGCCCGGATGCCGCCGGTTGAAATCGCCCATGCCCGGCGCCAGCACCCAGGTACCGAACCCTTCCGCCACCGACAGCCGCACCTGCCCCGCCAGCCGATGCTCCTGCCCCTGCGCATCCTCCATCGCCGCCAGCGCCGCGCTTTCCGCCGCTTCGGCGTGGCCGAGCAATTCCTGCCCCCGCGCCGTCAGCGTCCGTTCGCCAACGCCAAGCTCGAACAGTTCGGCACCCAGCGCCTTTTCCAGCCGCGCCAGCCGCCGTGCGATGGTCGTCGCGTCGATCCCCAGCGAACGCGCTGCCGGGGCGACCTTGCGCGCCCGCGCCACCGCTAGAAATACGCGCAGATCATCCCAATCGAACATTGCCGCCACCGCCTGCATATTTGCAGCGCGGCTATGCAAGACTTCCCCATTGCTTGCAATAACGCAACCAGACTAGAAGGCCGCCATTAACCGAGAGGATGCCTCCCCATGCGTGAGATTTCGCACAAGCTCGCCTTCGCCCACGATACACAGCCCACGCGCTACAGCGACGTGTTCGATCCCAATAATGGCGGGGNTCAGGCCCGCGTCGCGCTGGGCGACGCTGCACTGCTCGACCTTGCCGTCGCGGCCGCCAAGAAGGCGCAGCCCGCCTGGGCCGCCGTCAACCCGCAGCGCCGCGCCCGCGTCATGTTCAATTTCAAGGCGCTGGTCGAAGCCAATATGGACGAACTGGCGCATCTGCTCAGCTCCGAACATGGCAAGGTGATCGCGGATTCGAAGGGCGACATTCAGCGCGGTCTGGAAGTCATCGAATTCTGCTGCGGCATCCCCCATGTGCTGAAGGGCGAATATACCCAGGGCGCCGGGCCGGGCATCGACGTCTACAGCTTCCGCCAGCCGATCGGCATCGGCGCTGGCATCACCCCGTTCAACTTCCCCGGCATGATCCCGCTGTGGATGTCGGGCGTCGCGATCGCGACCGGCAATGCCTTCATCCTCAAGCCCTCCGAACGCGATCCGTCGGTGCCCGTCCGCCTGGCCGAACTCTTCCTGGAAGCGGGCCTGCCCGAAGGCATTTTGCAGGTCGTTCAGGGCGACAAGGAAATGGTCGACGCCATCCTCGACCATCCGGACATCAAGGGCGTCAGCTTCGTCGGCTCATCCGACATCGCCCATTATGTCTATAATCGCGGCGTCGCCGCCGGAAAGCGCGTCCAGGCGATGGGCGGCGCGAAGAATCATGGCATCGTCATGCCCGACGCTGATCTCGATCAGGTCGTCAACGACCTGTCGGGCGCTGCCTTCGGCTCGGCTGGCGAACGCTGCATGGCGCTCCCCGTGGTCGTCCCGGTGGGTGAAAAGACCGCGATTGCGCTCCGCGAAAAGCTGATCCCGGCGATCGAGGCGCTGCGCGTCGGCGTCTCGACCGATGCCGAAGCCCATTATGGCCCGGTCGTCACCGCCGCGCACAAGCAGAAGATCGAAAACTGGATTCAGACCGGCGTCGATGAAGGCGCGGAACTGGTGATCGACGGGCGCGGCTTCAAGCTTCAGGGGCATGAGGACGGCTTCTTCGTCGGCCCCACCCTGTTCGACCATGTCACCACGGACATGAGCGCGTACAAGGAAGAGATTTTCGGCCCCGTGCTGCAAATGGTGCGCGCCGAAAGCTTCGAGGAAGCGGTCTCGCTCCCCAGCAAGCATCAATATGGCAACGGCGTCGCCCTCTTCACCCGCAACGGCCACGCCGCCCGCGAATTCGCCGCCCGCGTCGATGTCGGCATGGTCGGCATCAACGTGCCGATCCCGGTCCCGGTCGCCTATCACACCTTCGGCGGCTGGAAACGCTCGGCCTTTGGCGACACCAACCAGCACGGCATGGAAGGCGTGAAGTTCTGGACCAAGGTGAAAACCGTCACCCAGCGCTGGCCCGACGGCGGCGCATCGGCCGACAGCGCCTTCGTCATCCCGACGATGGGGTAAGGGTTTGGGGGGAGCGGATCACCCGATCCGCTCCCCCCGCCTCTTGCCGTCATGCCGGACTTGATCCGGCATCCATTCATCCTACCCTCGCTCCAGTGGCGGAAAGCCGAGCATGATAGCCCGATCCTCCCAGAAGGGATTGTCCTTCTCGATAAGAGCGACTTTCCAGTCCCGCCGCCACTTCTTGAGCTTCTTTTCAAGCGCAATGGCGGTAGGAAAGTCTGGCTGATGCTCGAACCAGACCAGGCGACGGACCCCATGGCGGCTGGTAAAACCAGCGACTATGCCGGTGCGATGTTGATGGACCCGCTCGACCAGATGACCCGTTACACCGATATACAATGTGCCATGACGACCACTGGCGAGAATATAGACACATGGCTGGTTCGACATGATTGCACAGGAAGCGCCAAATGGATGCCGGATCAAGTCCGGCATGACGGCAATTTAGGGTAAGGCAATGACCAATCAGTTCGACCTGACCGACGACCAGCGCGAAATCCAGGATCTCGCCCGCCGCTTCACCGCCGACGCGATCACGCCTCATGCGGCGGAGTGGGACGAGAAGCATATCTTCCCGCGCGACACGATCCGCGCGGCGGCGGAACTGGGCTTTGGCGGCATCTATGTCTCCGAAGCGTCCGGGGGCATTGGCCTTGGCCGGCTCGAATCCGCGCTGATCATGGAAGCCATGGCCTATGGCTGCCCCTCGACCAGCGCGTTTATCTCGATCCACAATATGGCCGCCTGGATGATCGACACATTTGGCGGGCAGGCGGTCAAGGACGCCTATCTTCCCGATCTCATCCCCATGAACCGCATGGCAAGCTACTGCCTGACAGAGGCAGGCGCGGGGTCCGACGCCGCCAGCCTCAAGACCAAGGCGGTGCGCGATGGCGACCATTATGTCGTCACCGGGTCCAAGCAATTCATCTCCGGCGGCGGCGAAAATGAAGTCTATGTCGTCATGGTCCGTACAGGTCAGGATGGGCCGAAAGGCATTAGCTGCCTTGTCATCGACAAGGATATGCCCGGCGTCAGTTTCGGCGCGCAGGAACGCAAGCTTGGCTGGCACAGCCAACCCACAGCGCAGGTGAATTTCGATGGCGTCCGCGTCCCCGTCGCCAATCTTGTGGGCAGCGAGGGTCAGGGCTTCGCCATCGCCATGGCGGGGCTGGACGGCGGTCGCCTCAACATCGGCGCCTGTTCGCTGGGCGGCGCGCAGCGTTGCATCGACGAAGCTGTCCAATATACCAAGGACCGCAAGCAGTTCGGCCAATCCATCGCGGATTTCCAGAATACCCAATTCACCCTGGCCGACATGCAGACCGAGCTGGAGGCCGCCCGCACCCTGCTCTACGCCGCTGCTGTCAAGGTGAGCGAAAACGCGCCCGACAAGACCCGCTTTGCCGCCATGGCCAAGCGCTTCGCCACCGACACCGGATCGTCGGTAGTCGACCGCGCGCTGCAACTGCATGGCGGCTACGGCTATCTGATGGATTATCCCATCGAACGCTTCTGGCGCGACCTGCGCGTCCATTCCATCCTGGAAGGCACCAACCAGGTCATGCGCATGATCGTCGCGCGGGATATGTTGCGGGATTAACCCCCCTCTCCCCGTGGGGGAGAGGGTTGCGAAGGCTTGGCAGCGTGCTGCCTAGCCGTAGCTGGGAGAGGGGG
>JGI11976J13097_1000573_pt1 | contig 5693 bp, 9 predicted proteins | sample DeeseametaMP2497_FD_13097 | JGI IMG/M metagenome (IMG submission 13097)
CCGCTGGCGGCGTAACGCATGGTCGAGCGCGGCCCAAGCCAGTGGCCGGTCCTGTTCGATCTTGCGATGGAAATCTTCGCCCAATTCGAGGAGAACGTCGGCTTCGTGCCCTCGTGGAGCTTCGGCGGCGGGACGGCGCTCATGCTCCAGATCGATCATCGTGAAAGCCACGACATCGATATCTTCCTTGATGATCCGCAAATCCTGCCTTTTCTCAATCCAGAGATCCAGGATTTCGCAATGACCCGTCGGCCGGACGAATATAAGAGCGACGGGACGCAGGCGCTCAAACTCGCCTTTGACGAACTGGGTGAGATCGACTTCATTTGTTCGTCCGCCATCCTCGATGTTTCCAGTGAGCGCCACGATGTGAGGGGGCGGACGGTCGACCTTGAAACTCCGGCCGAGATTGCAGCGAAGAAAGTTTACTTCCGGGGCTGGAACTTGCAGCCACGCGACATGTTCGATCTTGCTGCCATCGCCGAGCACCATGGTGACGACTATGTCGTGTCAGCATTGCGTGAATGCGGCCATGAGCGATGCCGCAAGGCGCTGGAAGTCGTCGAGAAGGTCAACCCGAAGGCTGTCGAGACGGTGATTGGCCAGCTGCTGTACAGGGAAAAGAACAGCCATCTGGTCGCAGAGGCGCAGGCGATTACGCACCGAATTTTAGGGGCTTCACTTTCCGATTAAGACGGTCGCAGCACGGGCGCGAGGAGCCGTTCGGCACGAGCCGAACCGTATTCCTTCACCGCACGCGCGAGCTGCGCGCTATTCATCTCCCCTGCCTTGGCAAGCGCACGCGGCAGGATGGCCACCTTGTCCTCGGGCAGCCTGTCGATGTTATGGAGGAGGTCGACAAGCAGGACTTCCTTGGACAGCCGCCTGGGCACCGACGGCCGCATCCGGAAATCGTACATCCGGCCATCCAGTTTGAACCGGCCATGGCGTTTGCGATTATAGACCACGGGCTCGTTGTGGAGCTGGGTCGTGCACACGCCAAGCCCATTGAATGCGCTTGGAGAGACCAGCAGGAACCGATCGTCGCCGAGAAATGTGAAGCTGCGATCCTACCGCGCCGCAGCCGCTCGAGGCTGAGCGTGTGCGCCTCGTACATAAGGCTGCCGCCGGTTTTCGCTGGTCACGATGCTCGGCTGAAGCGCGGCGCGGACCGCATCCGTGACCGTATAGACCGCATGACGCTGCGCACCGCGGTTCTCATGGTCCACGAAAAAGCCCTGGTAATGCCGTCTGATCAGTCCTGCCTTCACCAACTCCGACACCGCCCGGCTGATCGCCGTCATGCCGGTTTCGCGGATGCGCTCGCTGAGTTCCGCGTCGACGCGGCGCGCGGCCTCCACCGGATCGCCCGGCAATTCTCCTTTGGCTGCGAGCGCAGCCCGGACCTTATCGGCGGTGGCCCGGCGCTGGTGGTGACGCGCGCCGCTCGGCGCAATCGCCGCGGCCAGCCATTCGCGGATGGGCACCAGAACCTCGCCTTCTCGAACCAGAGGCCCCGCCTCCCCGTTCGTCCGGGCGGCCCTGGCGATGAGATCGAGCACCATGAAGGTGTAGCGCGGCCGACCCGAGTGCTCCGCGATGATGCGCACGATATCCGGCAGGCCAACTACTGGTGCTGGCGCCGGGGTTGGGATCGATGGCGCGAAGAGATCGAACTGAAGCATGGAACGAATCAAGCACAAAGCACGACTCTTGTGAATCCCCCAATCGCTCACAGAAACGACCGAAAGACGTTTTGCCATCCGTGTCACTTTACCCGACCGGTACCTGAAGGGTAAAGTGACGCAGCCGTCATTGATCGATGCATCTGCCCCGTGGCCACAATCATTGACATTTTGTGGCCACGCCCTATAACCATCGTCATTGGCAGCGAAGGTTGGTTGGTATGGACGTGCAGCTTCTAGCCGGAATCGAGAGGATCTGCTCCCTTCCAGAGCATCAGCTAGAGGTTGAACTCGGCAAACTGCTCGAAGGTCGGGCTCCGATGGCCACTATCACCATTCGCGCCGCGCGTGACAGCTTCACCAAGCTGCTTGCGCGTGCGCGTGACGGATCGGTTCAGCTTGTCGGCAAAGACAAGGGAGAGCAGACCGTGATCCTCTCGGTTGCGGCTTTGGCGAATGTCATTAAGGCAGCCGCTGGCGGTATTTCCGCCGGAGAATTTCTTGCCGCCACGCAGTTCCAGCCGTCACGCGGAAAGCTCGTCCATGTCGAGAGCGACGACGACAGCAGCCAGGAATTCACTGTCCGATCCGGAGAAGCTTCCTGGCAGCAGGCCAGCGCCTAAGCGGCCATGTATCTTCTTTCGACCCAATGCCTGCTTGACCGGATCACGGGTCAGGCGCCGGCCTCGATCGATGCGCTGCCTGCCCGAGAGATCCACCTGAGCGCGGTTTCCCTCGGGCAGGCGCTGCTGGCCATCGAGCAAAGCCCGGCGGGTGAACGCCAAGGCCACCGCGATGCGCTGCGCGGCTATGTCGGCATGGTGCGCAGCTTCGATAATATCGTGCCGTTCGACGAAAAGGCCGCCATGCTGTGGCCTGGTCTGCGGGCTCAGAAGCTGATCGCCACCAACCCGGCCGGTGCCGTGATCCCGGTCAGCGAGGCGACGACGATGGTCGTTGCCTCGGCTCTCGCTACCAATCTTGTCTTCGTCGACTATCCGCAGCCCTACCATAGCGGCGTCAGCGGGCTGACGGTGGTGAACCCTTGATATGACCGAGAGCGACGTCGGGATCAGGGAAGGTGCGCGCGCGCAGCCGGCCAAACGGTTCCGCATTCTGGCGCTGACCGGAGGTGGGTATCGTGGCCTCTTTACCGTTCGGATCCTCGAACAGATCGAGCGGACGATCGGAAAGCCGATCAAAGACCATTTCGATATCATCGCCGGCACTTCGATCGGCGGCATCGTGGCCATCGGCCTGGCCCAAGGCATTCGCCCAGCCGTGATCGGCGCCGCGTTTGAGAAGCACGGCCAGGCGATCTTCCCGAAGCGGGGTTTACTCGGTCGCTGGGGGCTGGCGCGCTCGCGCTATGACGCGGCTGGCCTCGCGCAGACGATCGACGCCGTTCTTGGCGAAGCGGGAAAGACGCCCCTGTCCGGCCTGAAGACACCCCTGATCGTGACCGCGGTCGATTTCGGCGCCTGGGCGCCGGCAATATACGAAACCACTGGCATGTCACCGAAGCTCGAAGGAACCTCGCTACGGGACATTGCCCTCGCCACCTCCGCGGCGCCAACCTATTTCCCCGACCATGTGATCGACGGGCATTCCTATGTCGACGGCGGACTGATCGCGAACGCTCCGGATAGTATCGCCCTGATGCGGGCGCTTGGGCGCTATGGGCGCACGCCCCAGGAAATCGACCTCATCAGCGTCGGGACCGCAGGAGAGCTGCGATGGGATGTGCCGCGTGCGCCCAGGCGCCGCGGCGGTGTGATGCTGATCGCAAAAGACGAGCTCGTGTCGAGGACGATGAAGGCGCAGGAGAGCCTGTCGCTCGACCTCGTGCAGTCCGTCCTGGGCTCGAGCTACGTCCGCATCGATAGGGTGCCTTCGCTCCAGCAGCAGAAGGAACTTGCGCTCGATCGGGCAACCGACAAAGCGGCCGAGATCCTGGGACAGCTCGCGCGCGACGCCTATGCGGGAGCCTCGGCGAGCAGCACGTTCAAAGCGATGCTTCGATAGGGGACGGGTGGCGGACTGACCAAGCCTTACGTTCCAGAAAATGCTGCCTGTCCGTCAAGCATCTGCCCAACATGACCTCAACACGGATCTACTCTGACGATGGCGAAGAAAACGACCAAAAGAACGCCGAAGGTCTTCCTGGATGCGAACATCGTCATCAGTGCCGGCAAACCACCAGGCGGGCCTGAAATCGCCCGTGTCGTCGATCTTGTCGATGCCGGTCTGATAACGGTGTTGACCACCGATCTCACCATCACCGAGGTTGCCAAAAAGTACATCCAGAGTGATTTCGACGCGATCAAGGAGATCAGCCAGCCGCATTTCCGGAAGATTGTCGAGGGAGCGACCGGCGTTGCGCTTCCCGCGCTCAAGCGGCCGGAGCTTCGCGCAAAGCTGAAATCGATCTACGATGAGTCGACTACGCAGATGTTCGATGCGCTGGAGGCCAAGACGCTCCAGATCGACGAGGTGAAGCCGTCGGCAGTGTTCAGCGCCTATGCGGCAGGGGAAGGTTTCTTCTCAGGCGACGGCAAGAAGGACCAGTTCCCCGACGCCTTTGCCTTCGAGTGCCTCAAGAAGGAGGCGTCGAGAAATAGCCCGGTGATCATCGTTTCGAACGATGGCGACTTTGATGGCCCGGTCGGGTCTGCGAAGCATATTTCGCTGGTGAAGTCGTTGCCCGAACTGTTCGCGGCGCTTGGCCTCGAGATGGCCGCGCCGCAACTCGATCCCTTCCTGGAGACGCAGGAGGAACAGATCGTCGACCTCGTCAGTCAGGAACTTACGAATTGGGGACTGCACAGTAGCGACGTCATGGATGCGGAGATCGACGAGATCACCGTCAATTCGGTCGAAGTGAAAAAACTCACCGCCTTCAAACCAAGTGAGGCAGGTAAATCAATCCTTGTGGTCGGCACGATCGAGGTCGCAGCATTGGTGTCTTTCACTCATCCCAACTGGGATGAAGCGATGTATGATTCCGAGGACAAGGTGCTTATCCCGTTCGAGGATGAGAGCGGGGAGACCGAGATCGAGCTTACCATCGACGTCGCCATGTCGATCGCGGTCGACGAGGCAGGCAATCCCGAGGAGATTGAAGCCTTGCGGTTTCGCAACAGCGATTTTCAGTATGTGACGCTCTATCCACCCGACATGTACAAATAGGGTCCGTGGATGAGACGATTCGAGGTCGAGAAGCAGTTCTGCGACATGGTCAGCCGGATCACATCGTTCAGGTCGAGTCGGCGACTCTGTTTCGGGTAGAAAAAAGCCGCCCACAAGGAGGCGGCTTGATAGTTGGGAGAGGATGCCTGAAAGGCCCGTCTCTTGTGCATTGCATCATAGAATATTGCAACTGCGAAATTCGCAACTATGGACACGCCTGATACCGGCGTTTGCCACTAGGTGCCGGCAAAAACTATCGCTCATGGCCTGTCCGGCCAATAAGCCGGAATCCTTCAATAAGGTCGAGCATTGAGATAGCGCCGCACGCTCCTCGCCACTATTAGAGGAATCCCGAAAAATTGCAGAAGGAACAGCATGATGAACAATAGCGACCTTGCCGATCATCTCGCCGGTGCGACCGGGGCCACCAAGGCTGATGCCCGCAAGGCGGTCGATCTCGTCTTCGCCGCAATAGCTGACGCCGCCGCCAAAGGCGAAGAGGTGAGCCTCAACGGCTTCGGCAAGTTCAAGGTCAAGGACGTTCTCGCCCGCGAAGGCCGGAACCCGGCCACCGGCGAAACCATCAAGATCGCAGCGTCGAAAAAACTCTCCTTCAGCGTGGCGAAGGCCGTCAAGGACCGGCTCAACAGCTAAAGCGGGCTTGACGCCTCGATACCAAGAGATCGAGGCGTCCCCCTTCCCCGCAAGAGGCTTCCCGCAAGACCGCCACTCGCGGCTTTAATGATCGAACGACGCGATAATCTCCGGGAAGAACATTGCAACGGCCTGTATCGGCGAACGGCGGGACCTGCCTGGACC